>Ga0187788_10000333_pt1 | contig 12979 bp, 11 predicted proteins | sample 1015_BV01_MP10_2_FD_133008 | JGI IMG/M metagenome (GOLD analysis project Ga0187788, IMG submission 133008) | Tropical peat soil microbial communities from peatlands in Department of Meta, Colombia - 1015_BV01_MP10_20_MG | ecosystem: Environmental > Terrestrial > Soil > Wetlands > Peat | place...
CGCGCTCGCGAACCTGATCTCAAAGACTTTCCCGAACATGCAGGCGACCGCGCAGGTCACCGGCGGTTCAGTCGACAACCTTAAATTGATCAATTCCGGACAAAGCGAGCTCGCTTTCTCGATGGCCGACGCCGCGCTCGACGCTTTCAATGGCGTCGACAAGTTCAAGGGCACCAAGGTGCCGTTGCGCACGCTGATGGTGCTCTATCCGAACATCATGCATGTGGTGACCATCGAGGGAACCGGTGTCAATACACTCGCGGATCTAAAGGGCAAGCGCGTGTCGACCGGCGCACCTGGAAGCGCCACCGAGGTTATGGCATTTCGCGTCATCGAAGCGGCCGGGCTCGACAAGGACAAGGACATGAAACGCGAACGCCTGTCGGTTGCCGAGTCGGTGAATGCGATCAAAGATCACAAGATCGACGCGTTCTTCTGGGTTGGCGGCTTGCCGACCGCCGGGGTAACCGATCTTGCCGCCACGCCGGGCACAAAAATCAAGCTGATCGATCACTCCGACGTCGTCGCAAAGATGAATGCCAAATACGACAATCTCTATTCGACCGCCGTCATCAAGGCCGGCACTTACCCGGGCCAGGACAAGGACAACCAGGTTTCCGCGGTTTGGAACATCCTCGTCACCAACGACAAGATGTCCGACGAGGACGCATACAACATCGTGAAACTGATCATCGACAAGAAAGCCGACCTGGTGGCCGTGCATAAGGACGCGTCAAGCTTCACGGTGGAAAATCAGGTGGTCGCGAATTCGCCGATCCCGTGGCACCCCGGTGCCGTGAAATTCTTCAAGGAGAAGGGCGCCAAGATGTAGGGCAGGCCCGGTCGCCCGATTTTGCAACGGCCCCGCCTCGGTGGGGCCGTTTTCGTTTCACGCTTCGGCGTGCGCGTCACGGGTACGTTGCGCAGCCAATGTGGCGAAATAGCCAAGGGCACTGAGCACGGCAATGCAGAAGCTCACCGGCCAGTCTGTGTAGAAAGCGATTGTCAGGCCGAGCCAGGCATCGGCAAGCGCGAGTGCCGCGGAAACCAGCAAACCGCTCCAGAGCCCGGTGGTGATGCGCTGCGCTGCGGCAGGTGGCCCGACCATCAGCGTGAACACCAGCAAAACACCGACAATCTGGGCGCATGCCGCCACCGCCAGCGCCACAATCGCGAGAAAGGCCGTGGATACAAAGCGCAAGGATACGCCTTTGGCTTCCGCCAGTTCCGGCTGCAGGCTCGCAAAGATGAGGGGCCGCATAATGGTAGCCAAGGCCCCCAGCGTGATCGCGCCGAGCACCGCCAGTGTCGCGATCATCGTGTGGTCGACCGCCAGGACGTTACCGAACAGGAGCGCGGTCGCTTGCGTGGCGAACGAGGTGGTGTAGTGCAAGAACAGGAGCCCAAATCCGAGCGCCAGCGCGAGGACGACGCCGATCGCGACGTCGCGATTGCTGATGCGCTCGCTTAACGTGCCCATGACGATGCCGGCGGCTAGCGTGAAAGCGAGCAGACCCCAGAGCGGGGCAAGGCCGATCAATCCGGCGCCGGTAGCTCCGGCAAAGCCGATATGAGACAGCGCGTGGCCGGCGAAGGTTTGCCCGCGCATGACCAGGAAATAGCCGACTAGGCCCGACACGACCGCCACGATGCCCGCGGCGGCGAACGCGTTTGTCATGAATTCGTAGGCGAACATGTCAGTGGTGGTGATGATTGTGGCCATTTTCGTGGCCGTGATTGTGGTCGTGCAGGTGATCGGTCCGCTCGACGTCGCGGCCGCGCGACATCACAAAAATATGGCCGTCGGCGCGTAGAACCTGGATGTCGGTGCCATACAACCGCGACAGCACGGGCGCCGTCACCACTTCCTCCACAGTGCCCAGCACGGCACGGCCGCTTCCGAGGTACAGGACTCGGTCAAGTGTACCCAGCAGCTGATTGAGCTCATGCGCACTGAACAGCACCGTGATCTTTCGTTCACGGCAAATTTTGCGCACGACAGCAATGGCAACCTCTTGGTGACGTGCGTCGAGGCTGATCAAAGGCTCGTCCAACAGCAACAACTGAGGTGCACCGATCAGCGCCTGCGCCAGCAACAGCCGTTGCCTCTCGCCGCCCGACATGTCGGACAGGGGCCGCGCGGCAAGATCGCGGGCTCCGACCGCATCGAGCGTTTCTTCGATCATGCGGCGATCGTGACGGCCGAACACAGGTAGTCCCCACCGCTCGCCATTGAACGAACTGGCGATGAAGTCGCGTCCACGTACACGCAAATCGGGTAAAACCGTTCGCAATTGCGGCAAATAGCCAATCGCCGGATTACCGCGCTCTGGCGTACGGCCGAATACTTTTATGCTGCCGCTATTGGGTAAAAGCAGCCCGAGGATAGCGCGCATCAACGTGGTTTTGCCGGCGCCGTTAGGCCCCAACACGCCAATGAATTCGCCGAATTCGATATTGAAGCTGACGTCGGACAATACTGCGCGGTCGCCGATACGTAGCGTGGCGCGATCGAGTGTAACGGCGCTCACGAGTTCGGCTCATTCAGCGCCTTGTCGAGGGCGTCGAGTTCACCGAGAACCCAATCCTGGAAAGAGGCATTTGGTGGCATCGTCTCGGTCACACCGATGACGGGAATCTTCGCCTTGCCGGCGATGTCGCGCAGGCGCTCGGTAAGTTTCTCGGATACCTGACTGTTGTAGATCAACAGCTTTACTTTGCGTTCCCGAAGATCTCTCTCGAACGCAGCCACGTCACGCGCGCTCGGTTCCGTATCATTCATCATCGCAAGCTGGAATCGTTGGTTGCGCATAGTGAGACCGAGCGCGTCAGCCATTGGGCCGAAGACCGGTTCAGTGGCCGTAACCGCGGTCCCCGCGTGCTTCGCCTTTATTTGCGTAACGCGTTGGGTGATACGCTCGAGCGCGGCGAGCGTCGTTTTCAACCGCGCCGCATAGTCCGACGCGTGTGCAGCGTCTACTTTGGTGAACGCCTCGGCGATCGCAGTTGCCACACGAGGCATGGTGATAGGGTCGTACCAAACGTGCGGATTATCACCAGGCTTGCGGCCAGTGAGTTGCGCGGCGTTGATTACAATGCGGTCCGCGCGTGGCGTCGCAGCCAGGAGTTTGTCCATCCAGGGGTCATAATTTGCGCCGTTGAGAACCACGATCTTTGCACTCGCGAGTTGGCGCACGACGGCCGGTGTCGTCTCGAAAAGATGCGGGTCTTGGTCTGGATTGGTCATTATGCTGGCAACCGCTACCTGGTCGCCGCCGATCTGCCGGGCAATGTCGCCGTAGAAATTCTCCGCCGCCACCACCACGAGCTGACCTAGGGCGGCCTGCGCCGAAGGGCCTTGGCCAATGGCCAGCGCAAGAATGACTGCAAGACCTGCTGCGGCGGACTTCACGAGACGAACCCCTAATTACCATGACATTTCGGGTCACTTATTGCATAATGTAACATTATAACATTTCAAATCGCAAGGTGTCCGAACAGCGCCAGCGATCGACGCCAGGTCAGGCGTCGGCTGCTTTTGCGAGGCCGCGCACGAGCCAGAAACGCAACATCCGCTGCGCGGTGGGCACCGAGAGCTTGAGAAAATCGGTCCGTGCCTGAGCGAGGTCGCTGGCCGGCACCTCATGGGGCGCGTATCGCGCCCTCAGGATCGCGTTGAAGGTCTGCCAGCGCAGCTCGGCTGCCTTGCAGGCAACGAGAACCCCGTCATAACGGACATTCTGCATCAGCCGTTCGATAAGCTCGACAGGCGCCGCACAAACCCGTGCGAGCCCGGCGACCAGCTCTTCAAACTGGCCGGCGTCAGCAAATCCCACGATTGCCAGTTCATTGAGGTGGCCATCGCTTTGCATCTTGTCGATGAGCGCGACCGCGTGACTGAAGTCTCTTGGCGCTGCCGCCTTGCGCAGGACCTTGTCCGATACCTGGGATAGGACACTCTGGATCGCGCCCTGACGTTCCGCCGGAACCGCTGCCAACAACCGTGCGCGCACTGTCTCGGTCGCTTTCAACATGAGGTCCTGAAGTAATTGCGGCGGCATATCGAGTCGCATCCCGAGATTTTCAGCGAGCCGTGCGTCGGTCGCTGCACGCTCCGCCAGTGCACCGTATCCGCCATCCGAAAAGGTTGCCCCCTTATTTTGCGACAGCTTGCGAACGACAGTTGTGTCACCACGCTGAATCAGGATGTCAGTCACTGCGGCGGCTAAACGCGTACGCTCGGTAATTGCGCCCAGATGATCTTGACTCTTCGATTCTGCGATCTCGATCAAGTCGCTTTCGGTGAGGCGTGGCGATTGAGCGAGCACCGGTCCGGCGACTGCAATCTCGTCATGATAGGCAAGACTTCGGATGATGCCATCTGGTGCATTTTCGATGGGTGCGATTTTGGCGCCAAGTTCAGCGAGCGCGGTGATCTCGACTTGTTTGATAAGGTGCGCGAGTACGTCATCAAAGAGAACAACTTGTTCTTCATTAAAGGCTTCGGCGTTGCCAAGAAAAAGATCGGTCACACGCCTGAGAATTTCGGTGCGCCGGTCGCTTGACCCTACGGCGAGAGCATCTTCGAGTTCGTCGATGACTGACGCGGCCTGCGACATTTCTTGTCTTGGGCGGAATTCTTCCCGCCACCTTTCACTGACTGCCCGGGGTTTCCCCCGACGCGCGGCCGCACCATAGCGACGGCCCGTAAAACTTAGGTAAAGTCGCCGTGCAACGCGGGCTTTCCTAAAATCCGTTTTGATCAGAATAGCTTAGACAGGCGGCAAAGGCTTGCTTGGCGGTGATACTCGGAACTGCGGTTCGTCTTATTGCGCGTGAATGTTGCCTTCTTTCACGACGCGCCCCCACTTGGCGATCTCTGTTTTGATGTATTCGCCAAACTCTGCGGTGCTCATTTCTACGGTGGCTGCCCCTTCGCGCTCGAACTGCGCCTGCAGTTCCGGCGCCTTAAGCGCTGCCTGTGTCGCCGTATATAGTTTGTCGATGATTGGTTTGGGCAGACCGGCGGGCGCGGCCAGACCCCACCAGTTGTCCGCCACATAGCCAGGAACGCCCGCCTCTGCGATGGTCGGCACGTCCGGCAGCACCGGACTGCGCTTGGTTCCGCCGGTACCGAGGGCAATGAGCTGTCCGGATTTGATGAACGGCGTGGTTTGTACTAGCGAGGAGAACATAATCTTCACGTGTCCGGCGATGACATCCTGCATGGCCGGTCCGCCGCCCTTATAAGGCACGTGGACCAGGTTGATCTGAGCCTGCAGCTTGAACAGCTCCGCGCCCAAATGCTGAAAGCTGCCGACGCCAGCCGAAGCGTAGTTCAGCTCGCCAGGCTTTTCTTTTGCCAACGCGAGCAGGTCCTTCACTGATCTGATCGGTGATGTCGGATTGACCACCAGCACGTTCGGCCCCGTTGCGAAGATCGAAATCGGCGTGAACGATTTGATGGGATCGTACTTGAGTGAATAAAGCGCCGGGTTGACCGCGTGCGCGATCGATATGACACAGATCGTATAGCCGTCGGGCGTGGCCGTCGCACAAGCCTCAGTGCCGATTGTACCGCCTGCGCCGGCGCGGTTGTCGACGTAAACCTGCTGACCCAGCTTGATGCTGAGCTGCTGAGCAACCAGGCGGCCGACCACGTCATTGCTGCCGCCGGGTGGGAACGGAATGATCAAACGCACCGGCCGGTTTGGGTAATCGTCGGCAAAGGTGCCCGGCGTAAGCGCGAGCAACAATGTTGCGGCCACGATCAATCGCGATGTCAGTGTGGGCATGGTGTCTCCGGATGTCGAAAATCTTCAGTGCCAGTAAGGCGGATAGTCAGTGTTCTTCTGCTCGGCGTCGAGGCGTCGCAGCATCGCCGGCCATTCGAGAATGCCATACGGCCGGCGGGTGCCCGGCTGATACAGGTGCGCAGTATGGGCGAGCACATTCTCGCCCGGCATGGTCAGCTCGGAGCGTGCCGCCATCGCATCCACCTGCGAGCGGCATGACAGTTCGAGCTGATACATGGTGTTGAATGCCTGTTGAATGGTTGCGCCGCAAGTCAGTAAGCCATGGTTACGCATGATTAGCGCCTCGTGCGGACCGAGGTCGCGAACAAGCCTCTCGCGCTCGTCAAGTTCCACGGCCGGCCCCTCATAGTCGTGATAGCCGATGTGCCCGACAAATCGGATCGCGGTCTGCGACAGCGGAAGCAAGCCACATTTCATGGCGGCAACTGCCATGCCCGCGCGAGTGTGGGTATGCAGCACGCAGGCGACGTCAGGTCGCGCTTTGTGAATCGCGCCGTGAATCACATAGCCTGACTTGTTGATTCCGTAATCGGTATCGGGCTTCCAGATGATCTCGCCGTCAACATGAATCTTCACCAGGCTGGAGGCTGTGATCTCCTTGTAAAGAAGACCATAGAGATTGAGCAACACAACATCTTTTTCGTCTGGAACAGCTGCGGTGATGTGATTGTAGATGAGGTCGGTCATGCCGTAGGTGTCGACCAGGCGGTAGCAGGCAGCCAGATCGAGACGTGCCTGCCATTCCTGCGGGGACACTCGATCTTTGATCGATGGGAAATTGGTCGAATAGTTCATGGCGTTCCTCTGAGCCTGCCGGACGTTTGCCGCCCTGGCGCGTTTGAATGGACAAACATAACCTTGGGAACGGGAGCGGGCCAAGAGGATTGGATGACCGTCGGAGAGGCGCAATTTGGCAATGTCGCGATAGGCCGCCGCAAAGTCTGATAGCGTTTGTCACGCCAGAGGGGATCGATGGCGCTCGCAACCGTAGGCCTCATACTGGCCATGCTGACCATCTATGTTGTTTGGCGTGTGGTTGATCGATTCTGGCAGGTTCTTTTCGTTGTTGCGTTGGCAATAGTGTTATTCCCGCTTGTTGCCTCATGGCTCGCGGGCGATGTGTCGCTCTTTCTTCCCACCTGGATGTTTTCACAAGGCGCCGACAGCAAGGATCAGATTGTGCTGGCGAGCGCCACGGCGACCGTCTTTTTTTCCACCATCCTCGCCGCCTTTATTTGGAGAGGCGCGCTGATGGGCTGGCGGCGTTTTTGGGCGACAGCAAGAGATACGCACGAGCATAGCGGTTGATGGCGAATAAACGCCTTTCGACGGGGGCTTGGATTCGGGTTTTGTAGTGGAGGGCAAGATTGCCTATATGAGGTTTGAACGGAGCCCCCACGTTATGCCCACCCCCGACACTGCTTCTAAAATCCCAGTCACCGTGCTCACCGGCTATCTCGGCGCCGGCAAGACGACGTTGCTGAACCGTATTTTGTCCGAGCCGCATGGCAAAAAGTTTGCCGTGATCGTCAACGAGTTCGGTGAAATCGGTATCGACAACGAGCTGGTAGTCAATGCCGACGAAGAAGTGTTCGAGATGAACAACGGTTGCATATGCTGTACCGTGCGCGGCGACCTGGTCCGTATCATCGATGGGTTGATGCGGCGGAAGGGCAAATTCGACGCCATTATCGTCGAGACCACCGGTCTCGCCGACCCGGCACCGGTAGCGCAGACGTTCTTTATGGACGAAGCGGTCGGTGCCAAGACCAAATTGGATGCTGTCGTCACTGTTGCCGATGCCAAGTGGCTGACCGACCGCCTCAAAGACGCGCCTGAGGCCAAGAACCAGATCGCCTTTGCCGACGTGATCCTGCTCAACAAAACCGACCTTGTGACTCCGGCGGAATTGCGCGAGCTGGAAGAGCGCATCCGCGGGCTTAATCCCTATGCGCGGCTGCATCGCACCGAGCGCGCAAAAATAGACATCGGCGAAGTTCTTGGCCGCAACGCTTTCGATCTGGATCGCATCCTGACTATTGAGCCAGATTTTCTGGCCGGTGAAGGCCATCATCATCATCACGCCCATGACGATCACGGTCACGATCATGGCGCCCATCATCATGGCAACGGTCTCAAGCACTACCATGACGAGGAGATGCAATCGGTCGCGCTGCGCACGGACAAGCCGCTCAACCCCGACAAGTTCTTTCCATGGATCCAGGATCTCGTTGCCAAGGACGGTCCGAGTATCCTGCGCTGCAAGGGTATCCTGTCGTTCAAGGACGATCCCGAGCGTTTCGTGTTCCAGGGCGTCCACATGATCCTTGATGGCGACCATCAGCGGCCGTGGCACGCCGACGAGGCCCGCGACAGCCGCATCGTGTTCATCGGACGCAATCTGCCCGAGGACAAAATCCGCCAAGGCTTCGAAAGCTGCATCGCCTAACGTGAGCGACACGCAAGCGCCTATTCCCTCTCTCGCCGAGCGCGTGCGCTCCGTTGATGCGGCCGCGTCGGTGGTCGGCGTGCATTTTCTGGGCGCGACGCCGGTCTTCGTGCTTGGCGAAGAAGTGCTGTTGTTTGCTGGTGACGACGAGCACCGCGTTGTGGCTCACGCTGGGGCCATTCTGGCGAGCGCCTGCGACGGCAAACGCATCATCACCGGCGGCGACGACGGCAAGCTCATCGAAACCGGTTCCGACGGCCAAAATCGGGTCCTCCCATCGGACGAAAAAAGACGCTGGATCGATCAGGTCGCGTTGGGTCCGGATGGCGCGGTTGCCTGGTCGGCAGGAAAGATCGCGCATGTGCTCACCAAGAAAGGCGAAGACCGCACCTTTGAAACACCGTCGACGGTGGCTGGTCTCTGCTTTGCACCGAAGGGCTTTCGTCTTGCGATTGCGCACTACAACGGGGCCACGCTTTGGTTTCCCAACACCGGCGCCGCGCCAGAACGGCTCGAATGGAAGGGCTCACACCTTGGCGTCACGATCAGTCCGGACGGAAAATTTCTGATCACCTGCATGCAAGAGCCGATGCTGCACGGCTGGCGGCTCGCCGACGGTAAGCATATGCGCATGTCAGGTTATTCGGCGCGCGTGCGGTCCCTCGACTGGACCGCGGGCGGGGACTTCCTCGCAACCTCGGGTTCCGAGCAACTCATTCTCTGGCCGTTCGACGGCAAGGATGGCCCCATGGGCCGCCAGCCGAAAATTCTCGCCCGCGCCGAAGTCCGGGTCACAGTCGTCGCATGCCATCCGCGCCAACCCGTCGTCGCCGTTGGCTATGCTGACGGTGCGGTGAAGCTTGTGCGGGTCGATGATGACGCCGTCATCCTCGTGCGAGCGGCTGATGGAGAGCCGGTCAGTGCACTTGGCTGGGATGGCGCAGGCCAGATTCTCGCCTTCGGCACCGAATCGAGCGCTGCCGGCATCCTCGCCCTGTGATCACCGTATTGCATCGCCCCACTTAGGACGGATTGCCCGTGTCACCGTCGCGGCACTAACTTGTAGGGACAATCGATTCGGAACCAACCGCGCGTGCGGCGCTTGTCTGCCTCGAGTCTGGGCTAGGGAACGTACTCATGATCGTTACTTATCGATTGCGCCACCTGGCCTTCGCAGTCTTGACCGTCGCGACCGTCGTCATTGGTGCCCTGTCCGCCACGATTATGATTGGTGTGTTATCGCCGGCCGCAGCTCAGGTTCCCGAGGACGCGCAAATCGCGCTCGAAGAATACGGCAGCTGGCGTCCACATCCACGTTTTGGGGAAGTTTGGACGCCAAGAGGCGTGCCGCCGGACTGGCGTCCCTACCAATACGGACATTGGGTCTATACGGACGAGTGGGGCTGGTACTGGGTATCCGACGATGTCGAGGCTGATTGGGGTTGGGTCGTCTTTCACTATGGCCGTTGGGCATTCGAGCCTGGATTTGGCTGGTTCTGGGTGCCGGGCGACGAGTGGGCCCCGGCCTGGGTGAATTGGCGCTATGGCGACCAGTATGTCGGCTGGGCGCCTCTCCCGCCCGACGAATTGATCGAGAGATTTGAAATCGAGCCTGCATATTGGGTGTTCGTGCCGAGCCGTTTTATCGCCGCGCCCGGCTTACGCCCCTACATCGTGCCATCGTACCGACGCTCGGTCATTTTGCGCGAGACCCGGATCGTCAATCGTACGGTTCCAGTGCATGGGCGGCTGGCGGTTAACCCGGGTATCTCGCCGGCTTTCGTCGCCCGCGTGAACGGCGCGCCGATACCCACTTATCGCGTGCGGCCGCGCGTGTTCGCGTCGACGCAAGGAGTGGCCGGGGCCGTACAGATCAGGCCCGAGGATCTGCGGGGCGCGCGTGGAGGCCGGAGGGGAGCGCCGGGCGGACCTGGCGGCGCGGTTGGACCCGGCGGACGCCCGCGCTTGGCTCCCGTTTCCGTTCAACGCACCACCACGGTGATACAGCCAAACGCCTCGGTCACCGCACCACAACCGCTTGACAAAAACGAACGCGGTCGATTGGGGACCAATCCGCCACGCGCGGCACAAGGTGGTACCCCGGCCACAGCGCCTGGGGCTCCGCCGCCACCTCCGGGCCCTCCATCATCGACAACCGCGCCTTCCACCGCCGCGCCTGTGCAACGGGAAGAGCGTCGCGAACGCGGCGGACCGGCTCCCGGCGGTTCGCCGCGACAGCCGACGGTCGTGAGGCCTGTTCCGCCGCAGGCGCCAGCGCCACCGTCGCCCTTGCCGGGATCCGCGCCGTCGACAACGGCCCCCACGACAGCGCCGGCCAACAGCGCGCCCGTACAGCGAGAAGAGCGCCACGAAAGAAGTGGACCGGGCGGCGCTGGCGGTGGTCCGCCGCCGACCATTGTGCGGCCGGCCCCGCCACAGGCGCCGCCGCCACCACCGCCCCAACAACGGCAAGTGCAGCCGCCGCCACCCCCGCCTCCGCCGCAACAGCGGCAGGTGCAGCCACCACCGCCCCAACAACGGCAGGTGCAGCCGCCGCCAGGCCCACCACCGGGCGCGCGTCCACCTGCGCCTCCTCCGCAAGGGCAGGGCCCACCGCCGAAGAAGCCGCCGCCGAAACCAGGCGAGAAGCCAGACGAAAAGAAATAGCGGCGGTGAAGCACTGCGCACAAAGAAAACGGGCGGCAGTACGGACCGCGCATAACCTCATGGGGGCGGTCGCGCCCTTTAGTGCATCAACACATTCCTGAACTGCCAGGGGTCGCGTTTGTCGATGTCTTCCGGGAAAAGGCCGGGACGTCCGGTCAGTGGCGTCCAGTCGGTATAGGTGCCGACCACCGGCCCGAGATACGGCATCTGCACCTCAAGACAGCGACGAAAATCCATCTCATCGGTTTCGACGATGCCGGCCTTTGGATTCTCCAAAGCCCACACCATGCCGGCGAGCACGGCCGAGGTCACCTGCAGGCCAGTGGCGTTCTGGTAAGGCGCGACCTCACGAGTCTCGTCGATGGACAGCTGGGAGCCGTACCAGTAGGCATTCTTCTTGTGACCGTAGAGCAGCACGCCAAGCTCATCGATGCCATCGGCGATCTCATGTTCGTCGAGAATATGGACGTCTTCTTGTGGAACGCCGCCGCGGCCGAAAACTTCGTGCAGCGACAACACGGCGTCATTGCACGGGTGATAGGCATAGTGGCAAGTCGGCCGGTAAATTGTCTTGCGGCCCCGACGAAGCGTGAAGTAGTCGGCGATCGAAATCGATTCATTGTGGGTTACCAGGAAACCCAATTGTGCCTGCGCTGTCGGCGTCCACGAGCGGACACGCGTATTGGCGCCTGGCTGCAACATATAGATCGCTGCGCCGCAGCCCGTTTTGTGTCTGCCGGCATTTCCTGGCACCCATTTTTCGTGCGTACCCCAGCCGAGCTCCGCTGGCTGCAAGCCTTCCGATATGAAGCCCTCGACTGACCAGGTATTGACGAAAACGTTCATCGGCTTGGGTTGCTTGGCGCGTTGCGTATCCCGCTCGGCAATGTGAATCCCTTTGATACCGGCCTTCCTGGCGAGCCGCGCCCATTCGTCGCGTGTCTTCGGCTGCTTGAATTTTATGCCGACATCGCGGGCGATATTGAGCAGGGCCTGCTTGACGAACCACGAGACCATGCCGGGATTGGCGCCGCAGCAGCTCACGGCAGTGGGGCCACCCGGTCGTTTGCGGCGTGCAGCAAGAATTGACTCCCGCAACGCATAATTCGACCGCGCTTCCGGACCGAGCTTGGGGTCGAAATAAAAGCCTTTCCAGGGCTCGACGACGGTATCGATGTAGAGAGCACCGATCTCCCGGCACAATTCCATAATGTCGAGTGACGAGGTGTCGACCGAAACATTCACGCAAAAGCCCTGGCCGCCGCCGGCCGTCAGCAACGGCGTGAGGAGATGGCGGTAGTTGTCCTTTGTGACGGCCTGATGGATGAAGCGGATGCCGCGCGAGTCCAGCAGCTTGCGGTCCTTATCTTCCGGGTCGATGACGACGAGACGCTTCTTGTCGTAACTGAAATGACGTTCGATCAATGGAAGGGTGCCCTTGCCGATCGAGCCAAAGCCGATCATCACGATGGGTCCATCGATACGGGCATGCACTGGCCATTTGGGCATTGTCAGTATCTCCAGAAAAACTGGTCATATCCGCGGGAGAGCAGGAACGGAATAGACGCCGGGCGAAACTCGTCCGGCGTCCACGACATTCTGCCAGAGTTATGCAGCGGAGGCGGCGAGATCGGGGAGCGAAATCGGCCGGCTGGGCGCTCGCAACAGCCCGCGCGCGCCTTTGAGGGCGCCGGCCACAAGCTCGAGAGCCAGGAGACGATGGCGCTCGAACGGCCCGGGCATCCGCAAAGCGGCAGTCTTTTCGGCTGAGAAGCCAAAGCGGCTGTAGTAGGATGCGTCGCCTACGAGGACGACTGCGCGATGACCGCGCCTGCGGGCGGCAGCCAGCGCATGCCGTACGAGGGCAGCGCCGATCCCGCGATTGCGATATTCGTTAGCGACGGCCACCGGGCCGAGAAGCAAGCCGGCCTGGCCACTGCCACACACGATAGCCCAAAGACGGGCAGTGCCAACGACACGTTTGCCATCGGTCGCGACAAAGGCGAGGTCGTGAGCCGGCGATCGGCCGTCGCGAAGACGCTGCGAG
>Ga0187788_10000334_pt1 | contig 12952 bp, 14 predicted proteins | sample 1015_BV01_MP10_2_FD_133008 | JGI IMG/M metagenome (GOLD analysis project Ga0187788, IMG submission 133008) | Tropical peat soil microbial communities from peatlands in Department of Meta, Colombia - 1015_BV01_MP10_20_MG | ecosystem: Environmental > Terrestrial > Soil > Wetlands > Peat | place...
CCGCCAGGATGAACCAGGGAGCGCTCTTGCCAATCACCTTCTCGGCGTCGCCACCCGCGTAGTATGCCGACGACGCCAAATCCGCCAGCACCACCGCCGCCACTCGCCAGAAAGAGATGAAGCTCAGCATCACCGTGGTGGCGATGAATACGGGTACGGCTGGACGCTTCACATCCCTGATCGACGTGGACATAAAAACCGGGTCGCGTGCGGCAGAGTGTGGATGCTCGAAGTAACCCTTAACCTTGGCCAAACCCCAAATTGGGATTCATTAATATACGCCAGCGCTGGTCATTTTCGTGGCGCCAGATGAGCGCCCGCGATCGGCAATCGTATCTCACCTTCCCTTTGCAGTGCCGCGGCCGCGTCCCTGCCACGCGGTCGCCATTTCTCGCTCGGGATGACCTCGCCAGGGGTTGCGCGCTGCCCGGACAAGGTTTAGAACAAAGCCATGAAACACGCGATCCTGGGCGCCGGCGGGGTGGGAGGAGCAATTGGAGCGCTGCTAGGCAAGGACGGCGATGACATCCTTTTGTTGCTGAAGCCGGAGAGCCTGGCCCGCCATCCTGAGTCGCTGAAGCTGGTGTCTTCGTTCGGAAGCTTCAGCACGCCCGTGCGCCGTGCCACCAGCCTGGCGGAGCCGGTGGACGTGCTGTGGGTCACGGTGAAAGCCTTGAACCTGGAGCCGGCGCTGGAACAGATCCCAGGCGATGGCGCCAACATCGGCGCGGTAGTTCCGCTGCTGAACGGTGTGGACCATATCCCTCTCCTGCGGGCGCGATTTGGACATGATCGGGTAGTCCCCGCCACCATCGCGGGAGAGTTCGAACGGACAGCGCCCGGGCAGATCGTCCACAGTTCGCCGTTTGCCCGCCTGAACATCCTGGCCACCGGCCGCGAACGCCTGGGAGGAGTCCTGGAGCGTTTGCGCAAGGCCGGATTTGCCTGCGACGTGTACGAAGACGAGGCCACGCTGATGTGGAGCAAGCTGGTGTTCCTGGGACCTTTCGCGCTCACCACGAGCGCTTCCAATCGTGACGCCGGAGGGGTAATGAAAGACGGCGAATGGCGCCGCAAGCTGGAGAGCAGCGTGCGCGAAGCGGTTGCGGTGGCCCAGGCCAGCGGAGCCACGGTCAACGGCGAGAAAGTGCTGGGGCTGTTCAAGAACATGCCCGACGGGATGCGCAGCTCGATGCTGAAGGATGTGGCGGCCGGCCGCAAACCTGAGCTCGACGCAATCGGAGGTCCGATCGTGCGTGGCGGAAAGACTTACGGCATTCCCACTCCCGTCACCGAGGAATTGATGCGCATGGTGGAATCGCGAGTCCCGCAAGCAGCCTAGGTGTCAGCCACCGCGCCCGGGCCCTTTGCGATGCCGGCGTCATTTCTGATACAAGAGAAGCTTTTGGGGACCGTCTGCAAACCATGCCTATCCCGGATAAGTTAGCGGCAGCACGCCAAATCGAAGCTCTGCTGCGCAAAATCATTCAACATGGCGATTTCCGCTTGCGTTACCGGATCACCATCGATCCTCCGATGGCGGAAGACCGCGATTGGGAGCGGCCGGAGATTCTGGTGGAGCTTTCCGGTCCCGACAGCGAACTCTTGCTGGCGCGGGGAGCGGAGCTTCTGCGCTCGTTTGAATACTTGACGCTGGAGAGCCTCGCCATCGACCGCCATGAGCACGATAAGGTGATCTTCGACTGCATGAATCACCGCGCCATGCGCCTGGAAGAGCTGCGACTGGCGGCGAACGTGGCCGCGGAGCGCGTGCGCAAGAGCGGTCGCCCCTACGAGTTCGGGCCCATGTCGTCGCGCGAGCGCCGCATCCTGCATCTTTCGTTGCGCGATTTTGACGACCTGCGGACGGAGAGCGAGGGCGCCGGCGCTGACCGCCACGTGGTCCTGTTTCCCAAGGACTACAAGCCGCGAACCCCGCAGCCGAGCTTTTCGCGGAGACGGTGACCACATGAATACGGACGCCCGCGAGCTTCTCTCACCCCTGCCCAGCCTTCCCGGCCCTGCTAGTCGAATTTCCTGCCTCCGGCTAGCCGATCTTCCGATGCGCCGTCTCCGGCCTCGCGGCATTCTCAGGTCGCAGTGCGGCTGCGACCGGCGGCCGCGGGAGGCAATCTAAATGGCATCATCCGGAAGCAAGCACTGGGCAGCCCTGTCGAATGAGACAGCGGAGCTCGTGGAGGAGGCGGGAGCGAGTGTGGTCGCGGTCCACGGCGGACGCTGGCTGGCGGGCAGTGGAGTGCACTGGCGGACGGGGGTCGTGGTCACGGCAAATCACCTGCTGCGCCGCGACGAAGACCTCGACGTAATACTGCCAAACGGCAGCTCGGTGGCAGGAACGCTCGTTGGCCGGGATCCGAGCACCGATATCGCGGCGCTGAAGATCGAAAACGCGACGCTGCCGGTGGCTCAGACGGTTGGACTGGAAGCGTTGAAGGTTGGTCACTTCGTGCTGGCCGTGGGCCGGTCCACCCGTGGCGAGGTGGCGGCCAGTGCCGGCATCGTGGCTCGCCTGGGAGGACCCTGGAAGACGTGGCGCGGCGGGCACATCGATCAACTGCTCCGGCCCGATGTGACGCTCTATCTGGGCCAGTCGGGAAGCGCACTGGTGAACGGCGACGGCAGGGTGCTGGGGATCAATACCTCGGTCCTGGCGCGCAGGGCCACAATTACAGTGCCGGCGGTTACGGTTGATCGTGTGCTCTTTGAGTTGTTGCGGCGCGGCTACATCGCGCGTCCCTACCTGGGCGTGGCCATGCAGCCGGTCCCGCTGCCGGAGGACGTGCGCCATAAGCTCAAGCTGGAATCGAACGCCGGCCTGCTGGTGCTGCACGCGGAGGCCGAGGGTCCGGCGAGCACAGCGGGCGTGATGCTGGGCGACGTGATTGTTGCGCTCCAGGGCAGGCCCGTAGCCGATGTCCGAGACGTGCTGCAGCAGCTGAGCGAGTTGCACACCGGTGAGTCAGCGAAGGTGACCATTGCGCGTGGAGGAGAGAAGGTTGAACTTGCCGTCACGATCGGCGAGCGCCCGCGTCGGAAATAGGCGCGAAGTGCAGAAAGCGGCGCGCAGTTCCCGCAGACGGAACCCAGTTTCCGGCGCGGCGAAGCGGGAAAGCCTGCGCGTGCTGTTGGCATCGGAATCGCCGCTGGCCGGCGAGGGCCTGGCGGCGTTGCTCGAGCGGGACACGGAAGTGGAGGTGCTCCCCCCGGCAACTCTGCTCGAGCTGCGGCCGCGCCTCCAAGACTCCGAGCCCGATGTTCTGATCGTGGATATTGGACATGCGCGCGACTGGGCAGGACGACCCCTCCAATCGCTGGCAGACCTTGTTCCGGTGATCGTGATTCTGGATCAGGCCGGCGCGGGATTGGCCCGCCGCGCCCTTGCCGCCGGAGCTCGAGGCGTGCTGGCGGTGGGATTTTCCGGGCAGGAGCTGGCGGCAGCCGCGCACGCAGTCCACACCGGATTGGTGGTTGTCAGTGCGGAGTTGCGGGAGTCATTTGCGGAAACGGAGTTGAGTCCCGATGAGGGTCCACCGGATCCCGAAGTCGAGACGCTGACCCCGCGCGAGCAAGAGGTGCTGGCGCTGGTTGCCGAAGGTCTACTGAACAAGGAGATTGCCGACCGGCTGAAGCTCTCCGAACATACCGTGAAGTTTCACGTAAGCGCCATCATGGGCAAGCTGGGGGTTGGCAGTCGCACGGAAGCGGCGATGGCAGGAATAAGAAAAGGTTGGATTACGGTGTAGTCGCCCTGTGATCGTCATTGGGTGCCAGGGCCTCCGCTCCTACCTCCGGCAAAGAAGCCGAAGGGTGGGGCCCGCCGTCACTTCCCGCCAGCTCCTCTGCCCCTCCACTCTCTTCCCCCGGCAAACACACTACAATCGAGCCGTGCATCTGGACGACACCATCGTGGCCATTTCCACGCCTGCCGGGCGCGGCGGGATCGGGGTGGTGCGGCTGTCAGGACCGGAGGCGAGGGCGATCGCAACGCCCATGCTGCGGCTGCGTCGCGAGCTGGAACCGGCGCGTGCAGTCTTTGGCGAGCTGATCGAACCAGCCTCTGGCGAGCGCATCGACGAGGTGGTGGTTACTTATTTTCAGAAGCCAAATTCCTATACCACCGACGACGTAGTGGAGATCTCGGGGCACGGCTCGCCCGTGGTCCTGCGCCACGTGGTTGAGCTGGCGATGTCGGCGGGGGCGCGGCTGGCGGAGCCGGGCGAATTTACCTTGCGAGCCTTCCTCAACGGGCGCATCGACCTTACACAGGCAGAGGCGGTGCGCGACCTCATCGACTCGCAAACCCTCTACCAGGCGCGGGTGGCGGCGCAGCAGCTCGAGGGCGCGGTATCGCGGCGCCTGCAGCCGGTGAAACAGAAACTGGTGGAGCTGATCGCGCTGCTGGAGGCGGGAGTGGATTTCGCCGACGACGACGTGCCTGTGCCGGCATCCGACATCATCCTCAGCCGGATTGCGGAGGTGCGCGGAGGGCTGACGGTGATGCTGCGGTCGTTCGCCTACGGGAAGCTGGTGCATGAGGGGTTGACCCTGGCGATTGTGGGGCGCCCGAATGTCGGCAAATCGAGCCTCTTCAACCGTCTGGTGGAGCGCGAGCGCGCCATCGTGACCGCCACCCCGGGCACCACCCGCGACCTGGTGAGCGAGACGGTGGCCATCGGCGGTATTCCCGTAAAGCTGGTGGACACGGCGGGCATCCGCAAGGCGTTGAACGAGGCGGAAGCCATCGGTATCCGCAAGTCGATGGAAGCGCTGGCAGACGCCGACCTGGTGCTGGTGGTGGTGGATGCGTCCCAGCCGCATGAGGAAGATCGGGAGCTGTTGCAGCACACCAAGCAGCGGCGGGCCATCCTGGTGGAAAACAAGTCCGACCTTGGCCTTGCCGGTGAGCGCGGCATATGCGGCGCCAACGGGGCAAAGGCGGTGCGCACGTCGGCGCTGACTGGGGCGGGAGTGGAGGAGCTGCGGGCGGAAATCTTGCGTCAGATCGGCGGCGACGACGGCGCCCAACCCGAGGCCGCGTTTCTCACCAGCCTGCGCCAGGCGTCGCTGGTGGAGACCGCCGTCAAGGCGCTGGACGCCGCCAGGCAGTCCACCGAAAATGACGTGCCCCACGAAATGATCCTGCTCGATCTGCACGGCGCACTGGAGAACCTGGATGAAATCACGGGAGCCACCACCGCCGATGACATTTTGAACCTCATCTTCGGAACGTTCTGCATAGGAAAGTAGCGAGCTTCGACTCCCTCGAACCCGCCGGCCCGTTCCCTCATCATCACAACCAGCCCCACCAGCAGGTAGCCCCGGGCTTGGTCGTTTCCCCTCCAGAACAGTCTCACACAGCCGGGCGACGGCGGTCACTGACATCCGCCCCGATCGGCGTAGGGTGCTTCTGGCCTCTGCTCCGCTGGGAGGGCCGATTCGGCCGGTCGACCTGCCGGCGGAGCTCCTGCCCGGCCCTTCGATCCTTACAGACAGGAGCAAGCGATATGTTTGCACGTATTCTGCACTTCGAAATCAAGCCGGAGAAAAAGGACGACTTCGTAAAGGTGATGAAGAACGAGGTCCTGCCGATCCTGCGGAAGCAAACTGGTTTCCTGGAGGTCCTGCCCTTGTTCCCGGAGAAGCTGAGAGAAGAGAAGGTGTTCAGCATCAGCCTGTGGATGGACAAGGCGGATGCCGAGCGCTACGAGAAAGAGCAGTATCCGAGGGTGCATGAGATGGTGAAACCGTATCTGCTCACGCCCATCACCGTGAAGCCGTACCTGGTTGAGACCACCCTCTGCGAGCATCTCGTGGAGACCATCGCGGCCTGACAGCCGGAAGCACATCCCTTTTGGCCCCGGAGCATGCGGCTCCGGGGTTTTTCATCTTCTTGCCTCGGAGATTTCCCGGCAGCACGCGATCTCGCTCGCCGGCATCCCGCGGTGCTGCTGGTTCCGGAACCGTGGGGAGCAGGCGTAATCAGGGAAGGTATTCCGATTGGCTTTGCCCCTCGCATACTATTCGAGATCGATCACAGGTCGATCTTCGGACCGGAAGCGACTGATCAGCGGATGGATACCCACGCTCTCGCCTCGATCAAGACGAAGACGGGACTGATCCGGCGCGCGCTTCTCTCGGGCAGGGTGGTTGAGCTGCGCATTACCGGCACCAGCATGATCCCCACCCTCTGGCCCGGCGATCTGGTTTCGGTAGAACCGGCCCGCCGCCGGAAACTCCTGACCGGCGACCTGGTTGTGTTTCAGCGTGACGAGCGGCTTATCGTCCATCGCATTGTCGGCCGGGATCAGGCCGGTGCTGGCTGCCGAATTCTGACTCGAGGCGATACCCAGATTGCGCCCGGTGATGCCGTGCCGGAGTCTGACGTTCTTGGCTTGGTCGCCGCCATTCATCGTTTTGGAGTCCGGCGGCCCGTCATGCCCACGCAAGGGGTGGCATCGCGCACCCTGTCGCGAATCACCCGCAGATCGGACCGCTTCCGCCACCTGCTCTTCCACCTGAATCGCAAACTGCGCCAACGCCGGGGGGCGGCGGACCCGATAGGGACCGCGTGGTGAGCGTCGCCCCCACGCCAGTGGGTGCAGTGATTGCCGCCGATGCGATCGCGATTGAGATCGGGGGCGTCTGCGGCGTGGTGCGAACGAAGAATGTGCGCTTCCGGCGGATGCTCCTCGAACGTTACCGCAACTTCCTTTCCGCGGCCTGGGAGCCGAAGTTTGAACTGGAGGTAGAGCTGCTGGCGGTCCCCGACTCCCCCGATCTGGACGCCGATTTGGAGGTGAGCCTTCGGGGTGGGACCTGGCAGTTGCGCCGCGGAGACTTCAGCGTCACTTGGGATGCGGCCACGGGCCGGGGAAGAATACGGCAGACGGCGAACCCCTATTCCATCGACACGGTGCTGCGCGTCCTGCACAGTCTGCTGCTCGCTGGCGAAGGTGGATTCCTGCTTCATGCCGCCAGCGTCATTCGCAGCGGGAAGGCTTTTGTATTTGCCGGTCTCTCGGGCGCCGGCAAGACGACAATCTCGCGGCTGGCGCCGCCGGATGTGACCCTGCTCAGCGACGAAATTTCCTATCTGCGGCCCCGCGGCGGGAGCTTCCGCGCATACGGAACCCCGTTTGCCGGTGAGCTGAGCAAGGCGGGGGAGAATTGCTCGGCGCCGGTGGCCGCGGTCTACCTGCTGGATAAGGGCAGCGAGAATCGCGTCACTCCGCTGTCGCCGAGCGCAGCAGTTCGGGCGCTCATGCGCGGCATTCTCTTCTTCGCGCAGTCGGCGGAGCTGGTGGGCTCGGTTTTTCAATCGGCGTGCAACTTCGTCGCCGAGGTTCCGGTCAAACGCCTGACATTTGCCCCAGACCAACGCGTATGGCAGACGATCGGTTAAGGAGAATCTTGGAGAACCAACACAGATACCCGGCACGCAGCACGGCCATCGCGGCGCGCCTGATGGGCGGAGAGATGATGATCATGTCTCCCGTCAATTCCACTTTCTTCAGCCTCAACGAAGTGGCTTCGCTGATCTGGCAGGCCGCCGACGGCCGCACTTCACTGGCCGAGATTGTGGACACCAGAATCTGCCCGGCATTCGAAGTTGACCGAAAGGCCGCTCTGCAGGATGCCGAGGAGTTCGTCGAGCGCTTATCCCGGCACGGAATTCTGCGAGTGAGCACGGAGCCGGTGGAAGACGCGTCGGACTCCGAGGTGCCGCTGGCATGAGCCTGCTGGCGGAGATCAACCAGCGAGCCCTGCAGCTGGGCGTGCCCCTTTCCGTTCAGCTGGACGTCACCTACCGCTGCAACGAGCGCTGTGTTCACTGCTATCTGGATCATGACGATCATGGCGAGCTGCCCCGTGAGGAAATCGTTGCCATCCTGGATCAACTCGCGGACGCAGGCACGCTCTTTCTGACCTTCAGCGGCGGAGAGGTCTTCCTGCGCCGTGATTTTCTTGCCCTGGTGGCGCATGCCCGCCGCCGGCTGTTCAACGTGAAGATCAAGACCAATGCGGCGCTGATCCGCGAGCAGGAGGCGCGGCAGATTCGGGAGCTGGGTGTGGATCAGGTGCAGATCAGCGTTTATTCCCATCGCCCGGAAGTTCACGACGGCGTCACCCGGCTGCCGGGATCGCTGGCGCGCACGCTGACGGCCATCCGCCGGCTCAGGGCCCACGGTGTCAAAGTCTCGATCGCCAACGTGCTCATGACCCGCAACGTGGCCGACCAGGTAGAAGTCCAGCAACTGGCGCGCGACCTGGGCGTGGGCTATACCCTCGATCCCACCATCACCCCGCGCATGGACGGCGATCGCTCGATCCTGGGATTGAGAATCGCAAGCGCGGATCTGCACCGCATCCTGCATGATGAGAGCCTGGTGGGCGATGTGCAGGAATTCTGCGCTCCGCCCCAAAACGTGGGCGCGGACATCATGGAAGGCTATCCCTGCAGCGCCGGACATACCTTCGCTTACATCTCGCCTTACGGCGAGGTGTTTCCCTGCGTGCAGTTTCCGCTCGCGTGCGGCAACCTTCGCCGGCAGAGGTTTCACGAGATCTGGCGCGCGTCCCCGGCCTTGCAGGAGGTTCGCTCGATTCGTGCAAAAGATCTGGTGGTCTGCTCAGCGTGCCTCCACGTGGGGACGTGCAGCCGCTGCCCCGGTTTGGCCTACATGGAAGGCGACATGCGGGGACCTTCCACCGCCGATTGCGAGAAGTCCTTGCAGCGCACCGGCATCGCCTCAGCCGGCATGCTCCGCTTCGGCGAACTCAGCCGGCCGCGATTGGTGCAAATCCAACCCGTGACTCCGCTCTCGGCGCCGCAATCTGCCCTTTCCGCGGCTCGCTGATTCGCCGCCAGCCGTGGGGGGCTGTTCTAGAATGGAAGGCGCGAGGCTGCGGCACAAATGCGGAGAACCGGGTGGACCTTTGCAATTCTGGCAACGGCAGCCCTGCTGCTGTCCGCTACCGCCTGGCCCGCGCAGTCCTACCCCGCCGCCGGTCTCATCCTCAAGGTCGATCATCCTCACCACACGCTGATCGTTTCCTGCCAGAGCATTCCCGGGTATATGGACGCCATGGTGATGCCCTTTTCCGTGAAGGAGGCCAAGCTCATGGAGGCGTTGGAGCCCGGCATGATGATTGACTTCACGCTGGTCGTGACCCGCGACTCGTCCTATATCGAGGGAATTCGGGTTCGCAGCATGCAGAGTGTGGACAACGAATCACTGCAGGCGCAACGGTTGAAGATTCTGCAGGGCGCCCTGCCATCGGCCGCGGCCCAGGCGGACCCGGTCACCCTCGGCCAGGCCGTGCCGAACTTCAGGCTGATCGATCAGAGCCGCAAGCCGGTCAGCCTGGCACAATTCGGGGGAAAAGTAGTAGCCATCAACTTCGTCTATACCCGTTGCGCTTTGCCCAACTATTGCTTCCGCCTGGCCAACAACTTCGGGCGCCTGCAGAAGCGTTTCAGCCGCCAGATGGGGCGCGATCTGGTCCTGCTGACGGTTTCCTTCGACCCCGTTCATGACCAGCCGGAGGTCCTGGCCAAGTACTCGGAGATCTGGAAAGCGGATCCCGCCACCTGGCATTTCCTGACCGGCTCGCTCGCGGAGGTGCAGCGGGTATGCAGCCTGTTCGGCGTGGATGCCTGGCAGGACGAGGGGCTGCTGACGCACTCGCTGCACACCGCGGTGATCGATCGTGCGGGCAGGCTGGCGGCCAACATCGAGGGCAACGAATTCACCCCGGAACAGCTCGGCGACCTGGTGGAATCGGTCATGAAACGGGAGTAAGGCTGGACTTCCCCGATCCCACAGCCGTGACATCCTACCGCAAGCCGAAATAGAGCAGATACACCGCCTCCACAACCGCCGCCGCAACCAGCATTCCCTGGCGCAGGCGCGACCGCAAGAGGGACTGCTTCAGCTTCTTCTCTTCGGCAGAAATCGTGCGCGCAACGCGCACGGGCGCGGGCTGAAAGTTCGTCGCAATCGGGGACGTCACGGTGTAGGTCGGCTTGGGCTTGTCGGGAAGAAAGATCTTGGGAGCGCTGATCAGGGAGGACCAGCGCGGCAGCAGCAGCATGCCGGAGGTGAGGCCCGGGTTCACCGGCGTCGAGGTCAGGTGCAGCGGAGGTGTGCGCTCCGGAGCCACCGAATCGGCCAGGTTGTGCAGCAGCGACGACCACCAGCCGTGGCTCAGTTGATCGGCGATCAATTCGCCCACATCGATGGGCTTAGACTGCAATTCCATCGGGGGGCTGGTGTCGGGATTGATGACATCGCCCAGGCTGGTAAACACGGTGCGGTACCAGGGCAAGGCGAGATAGTCCCCCAGCAGCATTCCGACGTCAACGGGATGCGAGGTGAGTTCGAGCGGGGCCAGCTTTTCTGGGAAAAAGCGATCGCGCGCGTTCACCACCAGGGAGCGCCAAAGAGGCCGCGACAGAGTTTCCGGCGGCGACAGGTCGAACTCGCGCTGGATTGTGAGCTCGTCGTCTTTCAGCGGCCATTGCGCGGATGATTGCATCGGATCCCGGCCCAGCATCGTCCTATGCTATCAAGAGCAGCGCCACGCGCAAAATTGCCCCCTGGTTTGCCGGGAAGGAGGCCCTCTTGCTGGATGTCATCCTCAAGCGATTCGAGAAGCCCGACGAGACTCTCACCTTCGAGAAGGGACGGTTCGAGCTTGTACGGCTGGGCGGGATAACCGTGGGCCGTGCGCGCTACGATCCCGGCTGGAAGTGGTCAACCCACATCCGCCCGCAGGTGGGCACGAAGACCTGCCAGGTCGAGCATGTGGGAATGGTCATCTCCGGCCGATGCGTCATGGCCATGGATGACGGCCGGGTCATCGAGTTGGCTCCAGGCGACGTATTTCACGTGCCGGCGGGCCACGACAGCTGGGTGGTGGGCGACCAGCCCTACGTCTCCTTGCACTTTCTCGGGGCCGAGGCCTACGGCAAAAAATAAGCCCGCCTGTCCAAAGCCCCCGGCGAGGCCGCAGGAATCAAGCCGGACGAGGCTGCCGGCTTAAGCGCGGCGGGATCGACTGTCCCTGACCACCGGCGGAGGCGTGGGCGGAGAAGCGGTGGCGGCGCCCTTTGGCGGATATTCCAGCGTGTTGCGCATGGCGCGAATCTCGTCCGGGGGGAAATCGGGAAAGGGCAACTGGTTGCTCTCCCGCCATTCTTCCACGGTGTGCTCGGCCGCCTCCACGCGCTCGCGATCCAGTCCGTGATCCTTCGAGAAGTAGAGGGTGCGCGAGGGAAAGGCAAACGCGGTCCCAGCGGCATGCACGATATCCATAATCCGCAACAGGAGATCTTCGCGAATGGCCAGGTATTCGTTGAAATCGATGGTGACCAGGTAGCAGAACAGTTCCAGAGTCAGTGCGGTATCGCCCAGGGAGAGGAAGCGTATGCGCGCCGAATCGGTTTCCACGCGGGGATGCTGATAGAGCATCTGCCGGATGCCCACCAGCACGCAGCGCAACTGGTCGGGCGAGGTCTCGTAGCGCAACCCGATATTGCTCTTGAACAGAATCTTGTCGCGGCGGCTGAGGTTTTCCACGTTCATCGTCGCCAAAGCGCCGTTGGGAATAGAAAGTTCGGTGCGCTCGACGGTGCGAATTCGCGTCGAGCGCAGGCTCACATCTTCAACATTGCCCACCCGGTCACCAAACTGACAAGTGTCGCCTACACGAATCACCTTGTCCGCCAGCACCGACACGCCGCCAAAGACGTTCTCCAGCGTCTTCTGCGCGCCCAACCCTAACGCGATGCCGCCGATCCCCAGACCGGCGAGAGCGGTGGACGTATTGACCCCCAGGGAGGAGAGTGCTGCTACCGCTCCCACGATCACTACCAGCACCTTCAGCACGCGCTCGCCCAACAGGATCAGCGACGATCCTGCCCGCATCTGCGCGGCCGGCCGTTCGTGCAGCTTGCTGCTCACCCAGTTGATAATCCGCAAGGTGAGCCAGGTAAAAGCCACAATCAGGGCCAGCTTGACCAGGTAGGAATAGTAGTGGCGGGCGAGCAGGGAGAGGCCGATCATGCGCACGAAGATGGCATCGATCGCGGTGGCCAATAACAGGATGATGGGGTGAACAAAGAGCTTCCCAAAGCGCGCCTCGGGCTCACGCTTCCGCAGATGCAGGATGAAAAGACGCAGCAATTGGAACAGCCGGACCAGGCCCCAGGCGATCGCGCCAGAAAGCGGAATCACCAGCAGAAAAACGATCAACCGCCACAGGGGAACGGCCAGGATGCCGCTGTCCACCAGGCTCTTCGGAAGCCTGCTCTCGATCTTGCTCTGCTGGATGGAGTCGTACAGGTCCGGAACTTTGGCCAGCAGCTCCTTAGAGAACAGCCAGATCATGCCCGCCTGGGGATCCTGTACGCGGACCAGCCGTACTTCCGTCTGCTCGCCGTTCACCTCGAAGGTACCGATGCGCTCCTGGTCCGGCGGGACCCCGGCCTGAATGCTGCCCTCCTGCTGGTCGCTGATCCTGCCCACGTTGCCGACAAAGTCGCGGTCCAGCAGTTTGTGTAGCTGCGAGGCCAGGCGCTCGCCGTCGGCGGCGCGGCTGTTCTTGGTCATCTGCAGGTAGTCGGCGGCCGCGGTGTAGTTTCCCACCTGGGCATACTGCAGGAAACCCAGCACCGAACCGCGCGGAGTGCGCCGGCCCAGGGGATCCATCGGCTCAGGGGCCGGGGGGCCTGCAGGGGGTCCCGCTGCCTCCGAAGCCGCCGCAGATGCCGGCTTCGCCGGCTTGGAGCGCACGGAGTGCAACTGCGCGAAGCCGCCCGGCAACGCACTCAGCAGCAGTCCCACCGCAATGAACTTGGAAAATCTCATGGTCCCATTTTGCCGGACAAGGCGCGCCTCTCCCAGGAGATCACCTGGCGACGGTCAGG
>Ga0187788_10000336_pt1 | contig 12906 bp, 6 predicted proteins | sample 1015_BV01_MP10_2_FD_133008 | JGI IMG/M metagenome (GOLD analysis project Ga0187788, IMG submission 133008) | Tropical peat soil microbial communities from peatlands in Department of Meta, Colombia - 1015_BV01_MP10_20_MG | ecosystem: Environmental > Terrestrial > Soil > Wetlands > Peat | place...
CCCTCCGCTTCGCGCCCGCCGCCGGGCGGCGCAGGCGTCGGCGACCGCGTAACGGCTCGATGAGCCGGGCCGACGCCGGACTCGCCGCGGTCAAACGGGGCTACACGGACGGCACGCGCCGGCTGGCCACGCGCTGGGTCACGGGCCTCGCGCGCACGCGCGTGACCCCAAACGCGCTGACGGTCGGCGGGATCAGCCTCTGCATCGCCGCCTCCGTGATCGTCTACTTCGCCTACCACCGGCCGTGGCTCCTGTACTGGACGGCCGCGATCGTGTTCGTCGTCGGCTCGATCCTCGACATCCTCGACGGGGCCCTCGCGCGGTACGGCGGCAAAGCGACGCCGTTCGGCGCGTTCCTCGACTCGATCTCCGACCGGGTGAGCGAGGGCTTCGTGCTGACAGCGATCGCGCTCGTCTTCGCGCGCGAGGGCAACGACGTGGCGATCCTGTTCACGATTGCCGCCATGGCCGGCTCGTTTCTCGTCTCCTACGCGCGGGCCAAGGCGGAGCTGATCGGGCTCAAGGGCGACGTCGGCCTCGGCAGCCGCGCCGAGCGGGTGGTCGTGATCACCGCCGCGCTCGTCCTCGCTCCCTGGGGCGGCCTGCAGTGGGTGATCTACTTCCTGGCCGCGACCGCCTGGCTGACGGTGCTTCAGCGCGTCTTGAGCGTTCGGGCCCAGTTGCGTCAGCGGTCGTAACCGTCAAGCGACAGCAGCTGGCCCAGGCGAAGTCTTGGGTCCGGCGATCGACTCTCGCGTGACGAAATCGACGTAGAGCGGCGTACAGCAGTTAGATGACCTTCGCGCGTCTCGTCGCAGTGGCTTTCTTCATCGCGGCTGCTGCAGCCGTCGCGGGAGTGGGTTGTACGTCCGGGAAAGGAAGCCCGCCGACGACGAACTCGTCGACCTCTTGGATCTCGGCTTGGGCAGCTCGTCGGGCACGTCCCGAGTTCCGAATCTTTCCGCTCAAGCCTGGGACGATTTCCTGCCGGATCCCACGCGGCGGCCCGGCCTCGTCGAAGATGTGGATCGCTGGACGCTGCTCAACGTCGTTGGCTGGAACGCCCGGGCATGGCGGTCATTCAATCGTGACCTTCACAGAACGGTGGGGCAGCGCGGATGCCCACCACGCTTGGCGGGTGAGAGTTACCGCAACCAGCAAGCTGGTTTCGATCCATGAAACCGGCCAGCCTGCGCCGCAGAGCTGGCGCTAGGCCGTAGGACAAAAACGAGAGCGACTCGACGTCCTGGCCGTAGTCATCCGGTGCGCTCGAGTGACATTCCCGCACGCTCGCCCAGCCGACTCGTCTGACGCTAGTTGCACCGCCGCAGGCTCGAGAGCGGCACGCTGACGCTTCGGCTCGGGCCGGCCGTTCCAGCCGATGGGTCGTACGTCTTCGGGTCGAACGGCCAGCGCAGGAAGAAGAGCCTTTTCACGCTTGGCTTGAAGAATGCGCCCGTGTCTTGTCTGTTCGCGGGCTTTGGAACCTCCAAGCAATTGCCGCCCCTGGTCGCGATGATGCCCACCCTGCCTGCTGAATCCCGATTCGGACGGAACTGGCCGCCGGCCTGGGACCAGGCGAGCCAGCGCCCGTCGGCGGAAATGTCGAAGCCGTCGGACGCCCCGATCGTGACCACGCTGCGTGTCCGGACGTCGATTGTCTGGAGCTCCAAGGTGCCATCTTCGAAGATGATCCGGTTCGGCAAGGGCCAAGCGAAAGCGTTGGTGATCGAGCCGTAGCCCGGCGAGCGGTAGATCGTTCGGCTGCGCTCGCTGCCTGCGGGGCCGACGTCGATGTAGCTGGCGTTCCCCGCGTTCCTGACGAATGCGACCTGCTTGCCGTCAGGAGAAGCTGCCCGCGCTTCGAGTATCCCCGGCTTTTCCGACTGTGCATGTACCTGCGTGTGGTGGGCGGAGCAGCCGGTGACAACGAGAACCGGGACGGCAGCGAGCATCGCGATCCCAACCTGGTTCATGCTGGCCGACTCTAGGGCCGCGGCGTCGAGCTGTCCACGGTCGGGTGACATTCCGGGACACTGGCCCACACAGGGCAACTCACCCATCACTAGCGTGACGCTATGGTCGAGGCCACGATTGCCGGAGAAGGCCGACCGTGTGACGCTAGCATCGTCCCATGGGCGCCTCGCGTGAGCCGGTGCCGTTCGAGGTGTACGAGGCGGGCGTGTACCTGCACGGCACGAAGGCGGACCTCGCGGTCGGCGAGCTGCTGGTCTCGGGACGCGAATCGAACTTTGAGGCCGGCCGACTGATGAACTACGTCTACTTCACCGCAACTCTCGACGCGGCGGTCTGGGGCGCCGAGCTCGCGAGCGGCGAGGGCCTCGGGCGCATCTACATCGTCGAGCCGACCGGGGAGTTCGAGGACGATCCGAACTTGACCGACAAGAAGTTCCCCGGGAATCCAACGCTGTCCTTCCGAAGCCGGGAGCCGTTGCGCGTCGTCGGCGAGCTTGTCGACTGGGTCGGTCACTCGCCCGAGAAGCTCGACGCCATGCGGGCCTCACTCGATGCATTGCAGCGAAACGAGGCGGCGCGGATCGAGGACTAGGTCCCGCGCCAATGGCGCAATCAAAGTCCGTTTGGAGTGCTAAGCTGATAGCACTTCTGTGCTAGCACCTACGCGCAAGAACGTCCTCGTCCGGATGCCGGACGCGCTCAAACGGCTTCTCTCCGAGGAGGTCCGCCGTTCTGGCAGCAGCCTCAACGACGTGGCGGTCGGGATCCTCGCCTCCCGCTTCGCCGTCCCGTTCGACCCGAGCGGCAGGCCGGGCCGCTCGCCCGGCCGAAGCGGCGCCGTGCTCCTCCGGATGCCGGCGGAGCTGAAGGAGACGCTCGCCGCGCGCGCGGCACAGCGAAAACGCAACGTCAACGACCTGATCGTCGAGACGCTCTCGGAGCGGCTCGGGGGAAAGGAACCCATGGCTTCAAGCAACGGAAAGAACGGCAAGGTGCGGCGCTCGGAGGACAAGGTCCGCGTCGCGATCATCGGCGTCGGCAACTGCGCGAGCTCGCTCGTTCAGGGCGTCGAGTACTACAAGGACGCCGAGCCCGGCACCTTCGTCCCGGGCCTGATGCACGTCGACCTCGGCGGCTACCACGTCCACGACGTCGAGTTCACCGCCGCCTTCGACGTGACCACGGACAAGGTCGGCAAGGACCTCGCCGACGCGATCTGGGCCCACCCGAACAACACGATCAAGTTCTCGGACGTGCCCAAGACCGGCGTCACCGTCCACCGCGGGATGACCCACGACGGCCTCGGCAAGTACCTCTCCGAGATCGTGACCAAGGCGCCGGGCGAGACCGACGACGTGGTCGGGATCCTCAAGGAGACCGGCACCGACGTCGTCGTCAACTACCTGCCGGTCGGCTCGGAGGAGGCGACCAAGTGGTACACGGAGCAGATCCTCGCCGCCGGCTGCGCGATGGTGAACTGCATCCCGCAGTTCATCGCCCGCGAGAGCTACTGGCAGCGGCGCTTCGAGGAGAAGGGCCTGCCCGTCATCGGCGACGACATCAAGTCGCAGGTCGGCGCCACGATCACGCACCGCGTCCTGACGAGCATCTTCCGCGACCGCGGCGTCAGGGTCGACCGCACCTTCCAGCTCAACTTCGGCGGCAATTCCGACTTCCTGAACATGCTGGAGCGGGAGCGGCTCGAGTCGAAGAAGATCTCGAAGACGTACTCGATCAAGTCGATGCTGCCCTACGAGCTGGAGGACAAGAACATCCACGTCGGCCCGTCCGACCACGTCCCGTGGCTCGAGGACCGCAAGTGGGCCTACATCCGGCTCGAGGGCACGGCCTTCGGCGACGTGCCGCTGAACGCGGAGCTGAAGATCGAGGTCTGGGACTCGCCCAACTCGGCCGGCGTCGTGATCGACGCCGTCCGGATGGCCAAGCTCGCGCTCAACCAGGGCATCTCGGGCACCCTCGGCGGGCCGAGCGCCTACCTGATGAAGTCGCCGCCCAAGCAGTACTCGGACGACAAGGCGCGCGACCTGGCCGAGGACTTCATCCGCAAGCACGCCCGCAAGCGCGTCAAGGAGACGGCGAAGGCCTAGCGCTTACGGCCGCCGCTCAGGACGAGATTCACCTTCGTCCCGATCGGGAGCTTCGAGCCAGGGGCGCGGCCCTGTGACAGGACGCGCCCCTTCGGCTTTTTGGAGCCGACCTTCTTGAGCTTGCCCTCGGCGCAGCCGGCGTTCAGGAGCGCCTTGTCGGCTGCGCGCTCCTTCAGCCCGACGACCTTCGGCACGGTGCAGCGCTGCGCCGGGTACGGCGCCTGCAGCGTGGGCGCCTTGGCCGTGGCCTTGAAGCTCACGTGGCGCGCCTTGCTCTTGCGGCCGTCGGCGGCGATCGCGATGACCGTCACCTTCCCGGCCTCGGTGCGTGCGACGTTCGCGATGCGGGCGCTGGTCTTCTTCGCGTAGACCGCCCGGCCGGTCCCGTCGGCGAGGGTCAGGACGACGCCGTACTTGACCGCGCCTCCCGCCTTGTGCCACGAGACGGCGAGCGAGCTGCCGTGGCGAGTGGCGCGCAGGCGCGAGATCACGTGGAGCTTCGGAGGCTTCGGCGGGCGGAAGCTGGCGATCGTGATCCTTGGAGCCGACGTCAGCGGCGTGGGCCCGCTCGGGCCGGCGGTCGGCACCGGCACGGGGATCCCCGCGAGCTCGACCTCGGCGACCACCTGGTGGATCGTCGTGCCCGCCGGCGGCGAGAACCTGAGGATTCCCGAGCCGCCGTTGATGACCGTGCCGATCTCCTTGGCGACCCCGGCGTACTCGTCGAGGAACGTCACCTTCTCGCCGGGAATCTGTCTGACGTTGTAGGAGAGCGTCCGGAGCAGCCCCGAGCCGGAGACGCTGCCGCTGATCCCCAGCGAGGCGGTGTCGGAGGCCTTGTAGGCATCCGCGAACACCGAGCCGCCGAGCGGCGTGACCGTGTAGGTGCCCGCCGCCGGGTTCTGGACGCCGATGACGGTCTCCTTGAACCGCGGTGAGCGAATGATCCGCACCTTCCCGGAGACCGTCAGGCACGTGTTGCCGTTGTAGGTGGTCGCCGTCGCGGGCGTGCAGTCGCCGCTGCTGCTCGTCACGTCGATCCCGCCGGGGCCCGTCACCTCGACCTCCGGCGCGTCGTCGACGCCGTCGAGCTGGACCGCGTGGCTCGGGTCGCCCGCCTTGATCGTGAAGCTGTACGGTTGCGCCGCGCCGCTGAGGGTGCGCAGGCTGTGGTCGAAGACGTTGTCGGCGGTGAAGCGCGACCACTTGCAGCCGTCGATCGGCCAGATGTAGACGTGATCCGGGAACTGGATCCCGCCGCCGACGCTGACGGGCCCGACCACGAAGCACGCGCCCGCGCCTGAGCTGGAGACGACTCCGAAGGCGCCGCTGCAGAGCACGTCGGCGACGCACGTCTGCAGGTGCCCGGCGAAGTTGAACCGCTTCGTGACGGCGTTGACCTCGCCGCTGAGACCGCCGTCGAAGCTGACGATGCCGAGGAAGTTCCAGGTCACGCCGCCGCCGAAGGCGATGTAGGCCGGGAACGAGTAGACGAAGTAGGCGTTCGCGAGCGTCTGGTCCTTCAGGATCGGCAGGTTCATCGTGGCGTTGCCCGCCAGCGCGATCGTGAAGTCGCTGTACTCCCTCGGCGTCCAGTCGTCGGGCAGCTGCGCGATCTGGCTCTTGTCGAGCTTCCACTTGTAATCGATCGTCGGGAACGCGAAGGCGAGGCCGCCGTGCACGTTGACGAGGTCGATGACGTTGAGGTCGCCGCCGCCCCGGACCACGGTGGGATCGGTCGCGACGTGGAAGTTGATCGCGTCGAGGTTGACCCCGGGGAAGAGCTCGATGCAGAGGTCCGGGCAGGGCAGGTTGAGCGTCGCGCCGGCGCCCGAGAAGCCACCGTCCGCGAACACGATCCCGTTGTCGGGGAAGTTCTTGTCCGGCGGGAAGCCGAAGTTGAGCGAGGCGTCGCCGACGCTGAACGAGCCCGTGATCGAGAGGCGCGAGTGCGGTGGAGCAGGCGAGTTGTTCAGGTAGTCGACGTGGACGGCGTCGATCTTCAGCGGAATCAGGTCACCGAAGTCGAGCGGCTGGTTGAGCACCCCGTGCACGTCGGAGAGCTGCAGAGCGCCTCCCACTCCTAGCGGCCCGAACGAGTTGGTTTCACGGAAGTTCCCCGTGACGGTGGCCGGATCGCCGTCGATGAGGCTGAGCACGTCCGGCTTGATCTGGGGCAGTCCGAGCGTGGCGTTGATCAGCGTGTAGTGGTTGTTCGATGTGTCGCGCACGAACGAGAGGTCGACGTGCCGCGGGACGAGCCCGGCCAGGCCGGGCACGGCGCCCTTGGGAGCGTCGAAGCCGGCAACGTGCGCGATGTGGTCGTCGGTCGCGTTCTGCGTGAGCGGGGCGTTCACGTCGCGGAAGCTGAGGGCGAGCTGATGCGGCAGCACGGTGCTCGGCACCGTGGCGCCGTTCAGCGTGACGGTGACGTCGCCGGAGAAGATCGTCTGCAGCAGCGGCGAGACCACGAGCGCGTGGCCCGGCGCAGGCGTGAAGACGAGGCCGTTGATCGTCACCGGAGCGCGCGACTCCCAGAGGAGGATCGAGTTCTGCGTCAGCGGGCCGGTGATCTGGCGGCGGTCGATCTGGGACACCACGGCGCAGTTGGCCGGGTCGCCCTCCAGCTTCGCGATCGCGCACAGGGCCTTGACATACGTGACGTAGGAGGCCGGGCCGTTGTTGTACGCGTCAATTGCGCTCTGAACGAGCGTCTTGTCCTCTTGCGAGGGCAGGTCGCCGAGGCCCGTCGCCTGGTGGAGGTCGCACCCCGAGGCCTGGACGACGCCCCAGGACAATGTCGCCGGCGTGATGCAGATCCCGGCCTGCCGGAAGTTGACGCAGTACGCGCTGAGGGTGCCCTGGAAGAAGTTGTAGGTCGGCGCGGTGATCGTGGTGCCGCCGGCGGAGAACGGCGAGGACTGCGAGGCGGAGCTGGTCGCGCCCGTCGCGCTGACGACCGTCAGGCGCGCCTGGGCGAGGCTGCTCGCGGCTTTGAACGAGCTGCCCGGGGTGGGCAAGAACTGCGTCTGGAGCTGGGAGGTGCTGCACGAGACGTCGGTGTGGCCGTCGCCGTTCAGGTCCCAGAGGTACCGCGTCGCATTCAGCGAGGCGTTCGCGTTCAGCGTGGTCACGGCGCCCGGCCGGATCGTGTTCGGCATCGTGAAGAGCGCCGTGGGCTGCGTGCTCGTGAAGGTCGCGGTCACGCTGCGCGCCTGGCTCATGTGCACGGTGCAGCTCATCCCGGAGCAGGCGCCCGAGTAGCCGGAGAAGACGGCGTTCTGACCGGCCGTCGCGTGCAGGGTCACGTCGGTGCCGGCCGCGAACGAGTGCGAGCAGAACTCACCGCAGTCGATCCCGGCCGGCAAGCTCGTGACCCTGCCGGAGCCGGCGCCTGAGCCGGCCTTGCTCACGCTCAGCCCGAAGGTCGCGCCCCCACCCGTGCCTGTGAGCTTCCAGAGCTCGGAGCCGTGCACGCCGTCGTCGGCCCCGAACAGCAGGTTCCCGTTCACGTTCGCGAGCGCCGAGGGGAACGAGTTGCCGCTGCCGGGATTGATGTCGGCGACGAGGGCCGTCCCCGCCCCGCTTCCGTCGGTCTTCCACAGCTCGGAGCCGTCGCTGCCGTCGTTGGCCGAGAAGTAGAGCTGCCCGTCGAGGCTCGCGAACTGGCCGGGGAACGAGCCGCCGCCGGGATTGATGTCCGCGACGAGCGCCGTGCCGGTGGCCGTGCCGTCGCTGCGCCACAGCTCGACGCCGTGCGTGCCGTCGTCGGCCTGGAACACGAGCGTCCCGTCGAGGTCCGTGAGCTGGTCCGGCTCCGAGGCCCCTGGGCCGGGGTTGATGTCCTTGACCATGGCCGTGCCGAGGGTGGTGCCGTCGCTACTCCAGAGCTCGCGACCGTGATCGCCGGGGCCGCTGCCGTCGTCGCCGGTGAAGAACAGCTTGCTCCCGACGTCCGTTAGATGCTCGGGCCCCAAGCTCGCGCCCGAGCCGCCGTCACCCTTGAGGAGCATCGTGCCGGCCCCTGTGCCGTCGCTCTTCCACAGTCCGGTGAACGTCCCGTCGAAGGCGCTGAAGAACGCCGTGCCGTTCACGTCGGTGATCTCACTGACGTTCGATGGCGCGTTGGGGTTGGGATTGATGTCCTTGACGAGCTGCGTCCCGGCGCCCGTGCCGTCGCTCTTCCAGAGCTCCTCCCCGTTGCTGCCGTCGTCGGCGTTGAAGAACAATGTCCCGCCCACGTCCACCAGGTCGCTCGGGGTCGAGGAGCCGCCCGGGTTGATGTCTTTCACCATCGTGGTCCCGCCGGCCGTGCCGTCGCTGCGCCACAGCTCGCGCCCGTTCGTCCCGTCGCCGGCGGCGAAGAACAGCGTTCCGCCGAAGTCGATCAGGCCGTTGGGCTGCGACGACCCGCTCGGATCGATGTCCTTGACCATCGTGGTGCCGGCGGCCGTCCCGTCGCTGCTCCAGAGCTCGCTGCCGTGGGTGCCGTCGTCGGCGGTGAAGAACAGCGTCCCGTTGACGTTGGTGAGAAGCGACGGGAACGAGCCGCCGCTGCCGGGATTGACGTCCTTGACCAGGCTGGTGCCGGCTGCTGTGCCGTCGGTCTTCCAGAGCTCGAAACCGTGAGTGCCGTCGTCGGCGACGAAGAAGCCCGTGCCGCCGACGTCCCTGATCTCGTCCGGGCTCGAGCTGCCGCCACCGGGGTTGATGTCCAAGACGAGCCCGGGCCCCGACGCGGCGAAGGCCAGCGCACCGCCGCACGCAAGGACGACGAGCGCGAGAACGAGTGAGACGCGGGATCTCACCTGTTCACCGACTCGACGACTCGCTCGAACGGGACGCGCGCGCGCTCGCACGCCTCGCGCACGACGTCGGCGGAGTCGCCGTCGAAGAGGTAGAAGACGACCTCGTCGCCGGGGACGAGGATGGTGCCGGTGAGCGTCACCCCTGTGCCCGCCCTGGTCAGCTCGGCAGCACTCTCGCGGATGCGCGCCGCCGCCTCGTCGACCGACGTCTCGTGGAGATCCGGCCAGAAGCATTCGGCCAGATACGTCGCCGGCGAAGCGTGTTCGGACACAACGGCGAGACTAGGCCACCGCGGCCGGCGAGTAATCGGGGGTTTCCCTACGAACTTCGCACGGGCTCGGCTTCGGCACCCATGGCGGCGCCGAGCTGCGCCCGGGAGCGGATGCCGAGCTTGCGGTAGACGCGGCCGAGGTTCGCCTCCACCGTCTTCGGGCTCACGAACAGCCGCTCGGCGATCTCGCGGTTCCGCAGGCCGGCGGCGGCCAGACGGGCAACCTGCTCCTCGCTCGGAGTGAGGTCGCTCGGCGCCTCGCGGAGGTGCGTGCGCTCGAGCTCCGCGCGGGTCTTCTCGGCCCAGAGCGGGGCACCCAGCTCCTCGAAGATCCCGAGCGCCCGTTCCAGCGTCTCGCGCGCCGCCTTCCGCTGCTTGCGGCGGCGCTGCAACCTGCCGAGGGTCACCAGCGTCCGCGCCAGGTCGAACGGCACGGTCACCTGATCGTGGTGCGCCAGCGCCTCGTCGAGGGCAGAAGCGGCCGCGTCCAACGCTCCCTGTGCGGCTGCGACCTGTGCGCGAGCGCAGGCGCCGACAGCCTGGAGCGGCACGCGTGCCGTGGAGCGGGCCCGCTCCTCGAGAACCCTGACGACCTCCTCGGCCCGGTCGGCATCGCCGATCTCCACCAGCGCCTCGGCGTAGTCCGCGGACGAGCGAAGCGGCTCGCCTCGCCCCATCGCCTCGCGCATCTCGAAGTTGCGGGCGAGCAGCTCCGCGGCGCCGTCCGAGTTGCCGAGCGAAAGCTCGATCAGGCCCAGCGCCGCCAGCGCGTTGGTGGCGCCCCAGTCCTCGCCGGCTGCCTCGGCCTCGCTCAGGAGCTCCTCGGCCTCGGCGCGCGCCTCGTCGACGCGGCCCATGTGGGCATGGACATTCGAGAGGTTGAAGAGCGCCTGCCTGCGCTGGTCGGGCTGCGCGGTCTCCTCGGCCAGCCGCAGGTGCTCCAGCGCGTACCGCTCCGCGGCCTGCCAGTTGCCCGTCCAGAGCTCGAGCTGCGGCAGGTGGCCGACCGCGTACGGCAACGAGCCGTCGTCGCCCTCCTCGACTGCGGCCCGGTGGGTCGCCTCCAGCCAGGTGCGGGCACCGTCGAAGTCGCCCTGGTACTTGAGGTAGACGCCGAGCGCGGCGCTCATCCGGTCGGCGACGTTGGGCGCCGGCGCGACGTGCTCGAGCTGGAGCGCCCGCTCGACGACGTCCATCGGCAGCGGCCGCCCGGTGACGAACTCGGCTTCCGTGAAGGCCAGCAAGGCCTGCGAGAGGACGACCGGGTCGGGCTCGTCCTGCGAGTCGAGGATCGCCAGCGCCGCGCGGGCGTGCTCGCGCGCCAGCGGCGTGTCGTGCCACGAGACGAGCGCGAAGGTCGCGTGGATCCGGGCTCGGAGCGCGTCGTCGCCGTCGCCCACTTCCGCGAGTGCCTGCTCGCAGCTGGCCGTCGCCTCGCTCGCCGTCCCCGCGACGTGGAGCATGCGGGCGAGCAGCTCGAGCGCGCGGGCGCGGAGCGGTCCCGAGGCCTCGCCGGCGAGCACCTCGTCGGTCAGCCGACGGGCGTGCTCCGTGTCGCCTGCGCGGAACGTGTAGTTCGCCAGCGCCAGCTCACGGCGCGCGCGCGAATCGGGCCGGTTCGGTGGTGTGAGCCTGCGCCCGAGCTCGGCGAGCTCCGCTGCCGCGGCCGGCGCCCCGCGCAGGTCGGCATCGGCTGCCGCCGACTCCAGCGTCTCGGCGACGCTCTCCTCCGGCTCGGCGGTCGCCAGTGCCAGATGACGTGCGCGCTCCTCGACATCGGTGGCGAGCTCGCCCAGCCTCCAGTGCAGCCGCCGGCGCCGGTCGGTCGAGGCCGCCGCGTAGATCGCCGCCGCGTACAGCGGGTGCGCGAACCGGATCTGCCCGCTCTCGAGCTCGATCACCTCGGCCTCCTCCGCCTCCTCGACGGCAGGGGCAGGATCGCGGTCGAGCGCGGCGGCGAGCGCTCGAAGCGTGGGCTCGCCGAGCGCCGCAGCCACGAGCAGCGCGTCCTTCGCCGCCGGCGAGAGCCGGTCGAGCCGCCCGCGAACCAGGCGCTGGAGATCGGCCGGCACGGGGAGCGGATTCGTCGGCCCGCCGGCGGACCGGGCGGTTTCGCGGGCGATCTCGAGCGCGAAGAGCGGATTCCCGCCGCAGGTCTCGTACAGCCGCACGAGCCGAGGTCTCGGCAGGGAGCGCCCGAGCCGGCCCTTCAGGACCTCGTGGATCGCCGCCAGGCTGAGCCGGTCGAGCTCGACCAGGCGGCCGCCCGGAAGGTCGAGGCGCGGGCGCGTGCCAGGCCTGCGGGTGGTGAGCACGCCCAGGTGCTCGTCTTCGAGCCGCCGCAACGCGAACGAAAGCGCGCCCGCGGAGGCCGAGTCGAGCCACTGCAAGTCGTCGATCGCGAGCAGGGCGGGCGCGTCGCCGGCCAGTCCGGCCAGGACGCTGCGCAGGCCGGCCGCCAGCGCGCGGGGCTCGGGTCGCGCACCCGCTCCGGAGGCCCGCAGGAGCGCCACCTCGAGCGCGTGCCGCTGCGGCTCGGGCAGCGCCTCGAACGCGGTGGACGGAACCGGCTCAAGGAGATCGGTGAGCGCTGCGAACGAGAGCTTCGCCTCCGCCTGCGCCGGCCGGCACACGAGCGTCGGGTAGCCTCGCTCTCCCGCGCGGTGAACGGCCTCCCGCCAGATCGTGGTCTTGCCGATTCCCGGCTCGCCCTCGACCGCGAGCGCCGCGAAGCCGTCCTGCAGCGAGTCGAGGAAGCCCTCGACTGCGGCAAGCTCAGCCTCCCGCCCGACGACCACGTGCCAATCCTAGGCCGCAAGCAGGGGATTTACGAGTTTCCGGAGCCGGCGACCCAGCACGACTGGCAGGGCTAGACTCGCAGCCGATGGGCCTGCGCGTCTGCCTGGTCACCCCGTTTGCCTGGTCGCGGCCCCACGACGTCAACGAGCACGTGGCGGGGCTTGCGGCCGAGCTGCGCATGCTCGGCCACTCGGTGACCGTGCTCGCGCCCTCGACGCGGGCAGCCGACCTGCTCGCCGGCCGGCGCGCGCTGCTCGACGGCGACGGCGCCGAGGTGATCGCGCTCGGGCCGGCGGTGCCGGTCTCGCGGCGGTCGAGGATCGGCGTGCCGGTCGGCGTCCGTGCCAACCTGGCGCTGGCGCTCGCCCGCGGCGGTTACGACGTCGTCCACGGGTTCGAGCCCGGCCTGCCGAGCCTCTCCTACCTGGCACTGCGCGACGCCCGCGCCTTCGCGGTCGCGACCTTCCTCTCGCCCGAGCGGCTCGGCTACCCGCCCGGCCGCGCCCAGCGCGAACGGCTGCTCGGGCGGCTCGACGCGCTGCTCGCGACCTCCGAGGGAACCGCCGAGGCGGCGGCCGAGCGGCTGCCCGGCGACTACCGCGTCGTGCCGGTCGGCGTCGACCCGCGGCTCTTCCACCCCGGCCGCAAGCGGCGGCTCGTCGTCTACGAGTGGCGGCCGACCGAGCGCGCGCTGGCCCGGTCGGTGACGCGGGCGCTGCGCGGCCTCCCCGGCTGGGAGCTCGTCCTGCTGCGGACGAAGCCGCTCTCGGGCCGGCCGACGATCCCTCGCGCGCTGCGTGGGCGCGCGCGTGTCCGCACCCTGCGCGACGGCGCGGGACGGGCGCCGCTGCTGAGCGAAGCCTCGGTCTTCGTGCCGGCCTTCGAGGGAGTCGACCGCGTCGCGCTCGAGGCCGCGGCCGCCGGTGCGGCGATCGTCTCGCC
>Ga0187788_10000337_pt1 | contig 12869 bp, 14 predicted proteins | sample 1015_BV01_MP10_2_FD_133008 | JGI IMG/M metagenome (GOLD analysis project Ga0187788, IMG submission 133008) | Tropical peat soil microbial communities from peatlands in Department of Meta, Colombia - 1015_BV01_MP10_20_MG | ecosystem: Environmental > Terrestrial > Soil > Wetlands > Peat | place...
CTCGGGCGCCAGGACAGCCTTCTGCGAAGCCGCATCGGCTTTCTCACCGAGACGCCGGGCCTCTACGATCGATTGAGCGCAGCTGCCAATCTGACCTACTTCGCGCATCTGTACGACGTCGACGATGTTCCGGCGCGTGTGGAGCATTACCTGCGTTGGCTTGGTCTATGGGATCAACGCTACGAACCCGCCGGGACGTTGTCGAAGGGAATGAGGCAGAAACTGGCCATCGCCCGCGCCCTGTTGCACGATCCGCCGCTCGTCTTCCTCGATGAGCCGACGAGCGCTCTGGACCCGGAGGCGGCGCACCTGGTGCGCGACTTCATCGCCGGCCTGCGGCGAGAGGGCCGGACGATTGTGCTGTGTACCCACAACTTGGACGAAGCCGATCGACTGTGCGACCGGGTGGCGGTGTTCAAGCAGCGGTTGTTGGCGCTCGACGCGCCGGCGACCCTGCGCAGCCAGGTCTTCGGCCGCACCGTCGTCTTCCATCTGCGCCAGACCGCACCCGAGCATATTTCCGCCCTGCAGGCTTTTCCCTTCGTCTCCTCGGTCCGGACGGTCGATGGCCGGCTCCTGGCCAACGTACGGGACCCCGAGGCCGAGAACCCCGCCTTGGTGCGGGCGTTGGTGGAAGCCGGCGCCGAGATCCAGTTCGTCGGCGAGCTGCGCCAGACGCTGGAGGACGTCTACCTGCGACTAGTACGACCGGAGGGCGAGGTGACGTCTGGGTCGGATAGGCCGTCGGTGGCGGGGACACCGCCCCAAGACGGGCAGGCGTAGACGTATGTACAAGACGTGGGTCATCATCCGAAAAGAGTGGAGCGAGGTCTTCCGCAACCGGCTGGTCTTGTTCAGCGTGGCGTTCCTTCCGCTGATCCTGACCGCCCTGCCGCTGGCCATCCTGGCCGGCATCGGCGGGGCCAATGCCGGGGAGGCGATCTCCGCCAGCGACATGCCGGAAGCGTTCGCCGCGCTCTGCCGGGGCATGAGCGCCGGGGACTGCGGGTCCTACTTTCTGGTCAGCGAGTTCATGCTCCTGTTCATGCTGCTGCCGTTGGCTATCCCGGTCACCATCGCCTCCTACAGCATCGTCGGCGAGAAGGTGACCCGGACGTTGGAGCCGCTATTGGCGACCCCGGTGTCGACGGTGCAGCTGCTGGGGGGAAAAAGCGCGGCGGCGGTCATCCCCGGCGTGGCTATGACCTGGGCCGCCTTTGGCGTCTTCTCCATCGGCGTGCGCATCCTGGCGAAGCCGATGGTGGCGGCCCGCCTCCATGACCCGATGTGGCTGCTGGCGGTCTTCGTCGTCGGACCTCTGCTGGCTGTGGCGGCGGTGAGCATCGCCGTCATGGTCTCGTCCCGCACGAGCGATCCGAGGGTGGCTGAGCAGGTGTCGATGCTGGTGATGCTGCCTCTCTTCCTGGTCATCGTCGGGCAGGTGACCGGCTTGATCCTGCTCAACGCCCAGCTGGTCGTGTATATCGCCGTCGGCCTGCTGTTCGTCGACGTCGGCCTGATGGCCTTCGCCATCAACCTCTTCCAGCGCGAAACCATCCTCACCAGGTGGCACTGAGATGAAACACGGGCGCGGCTGGGGCTGGCCGGCCATCGCCGCCTTGGCCCTCTCGGCGGTGTGGCTGCCGTCGGCGGTGTTGGCCCAATCGGAATCGCTTGAGCTCAAGCTCCGGCGAACCTTCGGCTACGCCTGGGGCAACGAGATTCAGGGGAGCTTCCTGCTGACGGTGCAAGGGCCGGCCGATCTTCGCCAGGTCACCTTCCATATCGATGAAGGCGTCCTGGCCCAGGATGGGGCGGCCCCGTTCGAGGCCCGCCTGCATACCGGCGACTACCCGCTCGGCACCCACAGGCTGTGGGCCGAAGGCGAGCGCGCCGACGGTTCGCCGCTGGCCTCGGAGGTGACTCAGGTCGAGTTTGTGGCCGCCTCGGCCAGCTGGCAGGGGGCGCTGCGTATCCTGGGCCCGGTCTTGGCTGTGGCCGCGCTGGCACTCGTCGGCGGAGTCGTTCTGTCGCTGGTTTCCGGGCGGCGGTATCGGCCGGGGGCGTACGGCCGCGCCGGCGGGGCGGTCTGCCCGCGCTGCCGCCTGCCGATGAATCGGCATGTGCTGTCGCCGAACCTTGGGCCGGGGAAGAAGCTCGAACGCTGTCCTCATTGCGCCGCCTGGTCCCGCGTGCGCCGGGCCAGCATGGACGAACTATCCGCCGCCGAGGCCCGGCTGCGGGGCGAGAGTGCGCCCGAGGCGACAGGCGAGGATCAGGCCGAGGCTCTGCGCCGCCAGGTGGACGATTCGCGCTTCGTCGAATGAGGCGCGGCGTGTGGTACCGGTAGAATCGTCCCGGTGAACGACCCCTACCCCGCCATCTGCGACTACGAGGGCTCCGACTACCAGGCGAGTTTCTGGGAGCGGGGCGGACGCGCCTATGAGGATGGGGCCGAGGCCCTGGCCCTGGCCAGGCTTCTGCCGTCGGGTGGGGGTCGGCTGTTGGAGATCGGCGCCGGCGCCGGACGGAACACTCTCCGCTACTCCGGGTTTTCCGAGATTACCCTGCTCGACTACTCGCGGTCGCAGCTGGAGCAGGCGCGCCGGCGCCTGGGGGATAGCCCTCGCTATCGCTATGTCGTCGCCGACGTCTACCGGATGCCCCTTGGCCCGGGAGTCTTCGACGCGGCGACGATGATCCGCACGCTGCATCACCTGCAGGATCCCGCCGCGGCGCTGCTGCGGGTGAGGCGCTGCCTGGCCGACGGCGGCGTCTTCATCCTCGAATTTGCCAACAAGCGCAATCTGAAGGCCATCGTCCGCTGGCTGCTGCACCGCCAGGCCTGGAGCCCATTCGACCCGAGGCCGGTCGAGTTCACCCGCCTCAACTACGACTTCCACCCGGCCGCCGTCCAGACCTGGCTCGAGGCGGCCATGTTTCACGTGGAACGTCGCCTGCCGGTCTCGCACCTGCGCATGGGGTGGCTCAAGAGGCACGTTCCCCTCGGGTTCCTGTTGACGGCGGAGGGAGGGTTGCAGCGCCTTGGCGCAGCCTGGCTTTACACCCCCAGCGTCTTTGTCCGGGCCAGGGCCCTCGGCCAGGCGAAGACGCTCGCCACGGCTTTCTGGCGTTGCCCCGCCTGTGATTCGCTGGAGATGGACGAAAACGAGGGGGGAGTCGCCTGCCGAGGCTGCGGTCGGCACTGGCCCAAGCGCGAAGGTATCTTCGAGTTCCGGCTCTAGCTTTGTGACCGCTCGGGGCGGTGAGCTCCGGCTCGCATCGCGGCGCGGTTGTCCAGTGGGCCGATGTCATTACTTAGGCGCCGCTACCAACCGTTACGCGCCTATCGCCAGTCGAAGCTGGCCAACGTGCTGTTCACCAACGAGCTCAATCGGCGGCGTGCCGCCGGGCCGGCCGTGAGGGGCCCCGGTCGCCGATCCGGGACTCGTCAACACCGCCATCGGCTCCAAAGGCAGCAGCCGCTTGCTCGGCTGGGTCTGGGAGAAACGGCGTCGCCGCGGAGTCAGCCCGGCCGCTGCCGCCTCCGGCATCGTCTACCTGGGCATCGATCCTTTGCCGCCGAGCGACGAAGTCTTCTAGTGGAAGAACCGTCAGCCGCTCCGTCCGAGCAACCGCGCCGAAGACCCGGACGAGGCTGCCCGCCTGTGGCTGCTGTCGGAGGGATTGTGCGGACACTGATTCGGGTTGACGCCGGCATGAGGCGCGGAACGTAGACTTCCATTCACCTTCACGCTAGAATGAATGGCCCACGATGTCTTCCTCAGGGCCGGCGCCGCCGTCCGCCGGCTCGCTCCCGGAGGGCCAGCCATGCTCCCGCGACGCCCAACGTACCCCGTCGAGGTCGCCGGCCTGCGGCGCGAGCTGCCCCTGTTCGAAGTTGCCCCCGGCGTTCGCATCGCCGTCTTGAATATCCTGGGGGACACCGAGTTGGTGGAGGCCTGCGCCCATGCCCTGGCCGAGCGTCTGGCCCGGATCCCGTTCGACCTCATCGTGACGCCGGAAGCCAAGAGCATCCCGCTGGCCCATGCGCTCGCCCGGGCCGTGGGGCGCGGCTACATCGTGCTGCGCAAGGTGCGCAAGGTGTACATGGGCGAAACGGTCGATGTCGAGACGATCTCCATCACCACCGGCGCTCCCCAAACCCTCTACCTGGACGAGAAGGACCGCGAGAAGATCGGCGGCCGGCGGGTGATCCTGCTCGACGACGTCGTCAGCACCGGATCGACGCTGGAAGGGATGCGAGCGCTGATGGCCAAGGCCGGCGCCACCATCGCCGCCGAGGCGGCGGTCTTCACGGAAGGCGATCCGCAGCGCTGGAAGTCGATCATCGCTCTGGGCCATCTGCCCGTCTTTCGCTCGACCTGACCATGGCCGGCCGCAGGGTTCCCGTCGGCGACACGCGTCTGTTTGTCGAGACGCGCGGCCAAGGCTACCCGCTGATCATCCTGCACGGCGGCCCCGGCCTCGACCACCACATGTTCGGCGACTACCTCGACCCGTTGGGCGACGAATACCGCCTGCACCTCGTCGATCAGCGCAGCCAGGGGCAGTCCGACAGCGCGCCGCCGTCCGGCTGGAGCCTGAGCCAGATGGCGGCCGACGTGTCCGCCCTGGCCGCCTCGCTCCAGCTCGAGCGCTATGCTGTGCTGGGCCATTCGTTCGGGGCTTTCGTCGCCCTCCAGCACGCCGTCGATTTCCCCGGGGCCGCTGCCCAGACCATCATCTCCGGCGGGGTGCCCTCGGCGCGCTACCTCGAACACGTCGACCGCAACCTGGAGGCCTTCGAGCCGGCGGAGCTGCGGCGGCAGGTGGCGGAGTCGTGGCAGCGCGAGAAGTCGGTCCGAACCGCCGCGCAGGTGGACGCGTTGTTGCACGATCAAATGCCGTTCCACTTCGCCGATCCGCTCGATCCGCGCATCGCCGTGTACGAGGCCCGCAGCGCCGGCGCGGTCAACTCGGCGGAGGTGCTGCGGCACTTCGCCAACCAGGAATACGGGGCGATTGAGGTCGAGGAGCGCCTGGGGGAGGTCCCGCAACCGACGCTGATCCTGGTGGGCCGCCACGAACGGGTCTGCTCCGTACCGGCGGCTCAGGCCATGGCGGCCGCCTTGCCGCGGGCCGAGTTGGTCGTGTTCGAGCACAGCGGCCACATGACCTTTGTCGAAGAGAACGACCGCTATCTGGCTGTCGTCCGTTCGTTCCTCGATCGTCATGCCGGGGCCGGCCGCTCCTCGTCGTGACTCGCACCCGGATCGAGCCTTTCTCCGAAGAACACCTGCCGGGCGCGGCCCAGGCCCTGGCGGCCCGCCATGAGCGCCACCGGGCGCGGTTGCCCTTGGTCTCCCCGGATGATGCGCTGGCCGGCTTGCGGGCCTTCCGCGCCGACGGCGAGACCTCCGGCGCGGTGGCGCTGGCCGACGGCCGGGTGACGGCCTTCATCCTGGCGCGACTGATGACCCATGCGCTTTTCGGCCGCTGCGCCTGGGTGGCTCACCCCGGCCACGCCGCCGAGGAAAGCGAGTTGTTACGAGACGTCTATGCCGCCGCCGCCGACGGCTGGGCGAGGGAAGGCGCCGAAATCCACTACGTCTACGTTCCGGCGCATAGCGAAGCCCTGAGCCCCTGGTACCGGCTGGGGTTCGGCCACATGCACGTCGAAGGGCTGCGGCCGCTGGCCACGGCGCCCCACCCTGCGCCGCTGGGAGTGCGCCTGCGGCTTGGCACGCGGGCGGATCTCGAAGTCGCCGAGGAGATCGACCTCGAGATCTACATGCTGCAGGCCCGCTCGCCTTCCTTCTCCCGGCTGCCGCTCGACCGTGAGGCGCGCCGCCAGGAGTGGTTCGAGATGAACCTGAAAGAGGACGGGCTGCGCTATCTTGTGGCCGAGGAGAAGGGCGAGCTGCTCGGTCATACGATCATCTTCCGCCCGGAGCCTGTCCTGGGCGTGCCGTCAGGGGCCGCCTACCTGGCTTCGACGGCGGTGCGCGAAGGCGAGCGCGGCCGGGGGATCGGCGCCGCCTTGGTCGCCGAGGTCCTGCGGCTGGCGGTCGAAGCCGGCTACACCAGCGTGTTCACCAACTGGCGCATGACCAACCTCTCCGCTTCGCGCTTCTGGCCGGCCCAGGGTTTCCAGCCGATCTATCATCGCTTGCACCGGGCCCTCGGCAGCGGCTGACCGCCTCCGAAATCCTGCAAACGAACTCATGGTCGCTGCCAAGGTCGGTTCGAGTGGCGACAAGTTCCCATCGCCTTGAAACCGCCGGCAGGTCAGATCAAAAAGAGCGGCCTGCCGAAGCGGGCCGCTCTTTTTGGCCGAGTCCTGGAATGGTCGCCTCAGGTCGGCTTGCGGGCGGAAATGGAGGTGCTGGTGAAGCGGCGCGCCACTTCGGCCAGGACGGCGGGATCGGCCTGACGCGTCAGCGACAGGTCGTCGTCAACGAGGGATTCAACGGTGAGGCGCGAGCCCAGGGTGAGGTCGATATCCACAAAGCCGGCCCGCGCCAAGGTCGACCGCCACTCGGCGGTGGTGAGGGCACCGGCGGCGCAGCCGGCCCAATCGAGGTCGTGGCGAATCTCATCTTCGGGCAGGGGCAACCCGGTCAGGTCCGGATCGATCACGATGTCGGAGATCGCCAGACGGCCACCGGGACGAAGAACCCGGAAGGCCTCCTGAAGGGCGCGCCCCTTGTCGGGAGTCAGATTGACGACGCAGTTCGAGATGATGACGTCGATGGTCGCCGCCGGGACCGGCAGATCCTCCAAGTCGCCCGGCAGGAACTCGACATTCTCGACGCCCGCGCGGGCAGCGTTCCGCCGCGCCAGGTCGATCATCTCCGGCGTCATGTCGACGCCGAAGACGCGGCCGGTCGGTCCGACGCGCCGCGAAGCCAGCAGCGCGTCCAGGCCGCCGCCCGAGCCGAGGTCGAGGACGACTTCTCCCTCGCGCAAAGAGGCCAGGGCGGTTGGATTGCCGCAGCCGAGGCTGATTGAGGTCGCCTCGGTCGGCAGCAACGCCAGCTCGTCGTCGCTATAGCCGTGGCAACTGCACGCGGCGGGGCCGCAACAGGGTCCGGCGGACTCTGCCAACTGGCCGTAGTGCTCACGGACGGTCTGGCGGATGACTTCGGGACTCTCGTTCATGATTCTCTCCTACCCCCACCGCGGGCAAGGTCATTCAGGTACTGCTGCACACGCCGACGTCGCTCGTCGAGTGCCGGCCGTACGACGGTGTAGTGCGCCCACAGCCCGCGGCGCCGCACGGTGATCAGGCCGGCGCGGCGCAGCAGGCCCAGGTGATGCGAGATCGTCGGCTGACGCACCGGCAGGCTGGCGACCAGATCGCAAACGCACACTTCGCCCGGTCGGCTGGCCAGCAGGTCGAGAATCTGGAGGCGCACCGGATCGCCCAGGAGCCGAAGGTCGTCCGCCAGACGGCTCGCCTGGCTCGCCGTCAGCCGGCGTTCCCCTGGCAGAACGCAGCAGCGCTCGCCCAGGGACCGTTCTGAGGCTGTCGTCAACACCGCCATACACTTCCAGTCTAGCATCTACATCGATAATTGTCAATATAGTCGAGAGTGCCAGGCGCGAGGCGGGAGGCGCAGGAAAGACTCGGATTACCAATACGGGTGGACTCGATCGCGCAGGTGCCGCTGGTAGATCGCCCTCACCGTCTCCATCACCCGGTCCGGGAGCGGAGGCAGGTCGGCGGCCGAGGCGTTTTCCTCTACTTGCCAGGGGTGCTTGGCGCCGGGAATGGCGCAGCTGACGGCCTCGGCCATCAGAATCCAGCGCAGAGCGAACTGCGCCAGGCTCCACTGCGGGGGGCAGACAGCGCGCAGCTCGTCCACCGCCTGCAGGGCGACGCCGTAGTCGACTCCGGAGAAGGTCTCTCCCCGATCGAAGGAAGACCCGTTGCGGTTGAAGGCTCGATGGTCGTCGGGGGCGAAGGTGCTGTCGGGCCCGAGGCGGCCGGAAAGCAGCCCCGAAGCGAGCGGCACGCGAGCCAGCACACCGACGTTGCGCCGCACGGCCTGGTCGAAGAACAGATCGGCGGGGCGATGGCGGAACATGTTGTAGATGATCTGGACGGTGGCGACATTGGGGAACTCGATGGCCTTGAGACCCTCCTCGACTCTCTCGACGCTCACCCCGTAATGCCGCACCTTCCCCGCTCCGACCAGATCGTCGAGCACGCCGAAAACCTCCGGTCGGTAGTAGACCTCAGTGGGCGGGCAGTGGAGCTGGAGCAAGTCGACGGCCTCCAGCGCCAGGTTTTTGAGGCTCCGCTCGACGAACGCCGTCAGGGTGACGCGGTTGTAGCCGGCGGCCACGTGCGGATCGAGGCGACGGCCGGCCTTGGTGGCAATGGCGATCGGCTCGCGCCGCTCCCGGCGCAGCTGCGCCAGAAGCCGCTCGCTGCGACCGTCCCCGTACACGTCGGCCGTGTCGAAGAAGTTGACCCCGAGGTCGACGGCGCGGTGCAGGGCCGCCAGGGACTCCTTGTCTTCGACCGTTCCCCAGGTGCCGCCAATGGCCCAGGCGCCGAAGCTGATGGTCGAAACTCGCAGGCCGGTCTTTCCCAAGGTGCGATACTGCATGGCGACTTCCTTTGCGTTCTCGGGCTCCGGCCGTCCATCTGGCGCGGGCGACTCTGAGCGCGGCCCGCATGGGCCTCAGGAGGTCGGGTTGGCGAGGTCTTCCAGCGAGGCATCCTTCACGTGACGATGCCCCATGCCGGATCCGCAAAGCAGCGGAACCGCCGAGCCGAGTATCGCGCCGAGGCCCGCCCACCTGGGCGGAGCAGCTTCAGAGAGTCCCTTGCCAGCGGTGCGTTCTGGGCGGCCGAGCCGAGGCGTGGACAACACGTCTCATCGATCGCGCTCAGTCGGCATCGAAGGTGGCCAGGGCCGTGGGCAGGACCTGGGTAACCGCGTTGCCTGCGGCCGGCAAACCCACCAGGATCGCGCTGATGACTTCCTGGCGCGTTGCCCCCGCCTCTTTCAATGATCGAACGTGGAAGGGGACCCCGCTTTCCAGGCGGAGAGCCGCGAGAACAGCCAGGTACGCCAACTCCTCGGTCTTCTTGTCCAGGGCGCTCGCCGCGTCGAGACCTTGCACAGCAGCCATCCAGGCCTGGGCGTGCTTGGGGGCTTCGGCCATGAAGGCCTGAAACGCGTTGCTGATTCCCGGAAGTTGCGTGCTCATCTCGACTCCTTGTGTGGTGGTGGCGCGCAGAAGGCGGAAGGGCGACCCAACGGGCCCTGGGCGGAGACCTTGCCGCCGTCACCAGCCTTCGGCGCGGTGCCGGACACCGGCTGGCCGGGGAGCCAGCACGTTGTCAGGCCATCAAGAGGCCGCGCCGCCCTCGCGCCGGAGGATGATCACAGGGATTGCCCGGGTGGTGCGGAGGCGGTAGTCGGCAAAGACGGGCATCATGGCGATCATCTTGTCGTAGAGCCGGGAACGATCAGGTTCCGAGGCCACGGAGGCCACGAGCGGAAACCTGCCAGAGCCGACTTCCACCGTGACATGGGGATGGGCCACCAGGTTGTGGTACCAGCTGGGATTTGCGGGGGCCCCGCCCTTGGAGGCGACAACGATGAAATGGTCGCCGTCGCGAACGTAGGCGACCGGATGGATGCGCTCGAGGCCCGACTTTGCTCCGGTCGTGTGCAACAGCAGGAGAGTCTTTCCCTCGAAGGGGCCGCCGACCTTGCCGGCGTTGGCGCGGAACTCTTCGATGATCGCCTTGTTGAAATCGCTTGGAGTGCTCATTCCCGGTTCCTTGAACTCTCTCTTTCCGCCGTGTTGGCGGCGGCGGACGCCTGAGGGGAAGGCAGGAGCCGCCCGCCGAACCGCCGGGCGCGGACTAGTCGTAGATCCACAGAAACAGGGCCTTCCCTTCGAACGCCGCCGACTGGGCAAAGGGGACCAGGCGGCCGAGAAAGCTGTCGGCTTGTTCGTCAGTCCACCCCGCGCTCTTCGTGGGGTCGGTTGATGCCCAGCGGGCAGCCATGGAAGCCTGGTCTTGCGGGGAGATGTGGAGGAGCGATTCGACCAGCTCGGCAGGGAGCCTGACGAGCCACGGGCCCTGGGGAGAGGCCTGGCCGAGCGGCTGGCACTCTCGCAAGGCTTCGTCGAAGGCTTTGTGGACCAGCAGGGAGTACAGGGCCGCCAGCTCCAGCGGGCTGAGGCCGTCAACGCTCACGCCTTTGAACGTACCCAGCGGGTACTCGGAAGCGAGGATCCTGGGAGCATCGTCGGGACCGGCGAGGATGAGGTCGGCCGCTGAGCTCATGGTGCCTCCCTCCTCGAAGGGGTAGAAGCAGACGCCTGAAGTCCATTCTATCCCGCCACGGCCAACGTTGCCCATGACAGAAGGCGTGCGACAATCTACCGGACGACAGGTGATGACCGACGATCGTCCCGTCACCGCAGACGAACTTCGGCGTTGCACCGGCGAGCGCGGCGCGCGCTGCTACGTGGCGCATGCCGGTGTCGTCTACGATGTGACCGACTGCCCGAAATGGCGGACGGGAATGCACGAGCAGCTGCATTTCGCCGGCCAGGATCTGACCGGAGAACTGCCCGAGGCGCCGCACCAGACCGAAGTCTTCGACCGCCCGTGCGTCCGCCGCGTCGGGCCCCTGGTGGATTGAAGGAGCAGAGAGCCGAGCGAGCCGGCACCCGGGCGTCCGACCCGGGTGCCTGGCCGCTGGTCGCCGGCCCTAGGGCCAGCTGTACAGCACGGTGTAGGTGATCTCGGTCTCGCCCGCGGAAGGCACGCGCACCCGGAATTCGATGTTGGAACTGTCCATCTTCTCGAAATCGTCCGAGGCTCGCAGGATGCGCCAGTTGCTCCAACGGAAGAGGTGCTCGACGACGCGCACCTCGACCGGCTCGTCCTTGTGGTTGCGCAGAACGATGCGATAGCTCTCCTCAACGCTCCGGTCGCTCGGCAGGGAAAAATCGGTCTGGATGCGCTCGCCGACGATGTCGAAAGCGTCGCCGACATACAGGCGAACGGTTTCGCCTTTGGGGGTGTGGTCGATGGTGTCCTCCCCGATCAGCAGGGAGGCGCCGTCGGTGTCCTGCTGGTAGACGCGCACCCGGCCGGCCGGCAGATCGGCGTCGACGTCGTCGGTGTCGAAGTCGACCATCACCATGACCTTGGGGTTGGAGACGACGCCGTACGACGGGTCGGTCTGGGGAGAGCCCGAGGCGCTGCAGTACCAGGCGTAGCTCTGGCACGGCAGGCCGTCATACACGAAGAATTTCTCGGCGGGGACGCCGGCGGCGCGCACGAACTCGATCTGCTTGGTCTCGTTGTCGCGCACCGTCACCGGGCGGGGCACCTGGTACAGGTGGTATTCGAAGAACTCGCGCTGCTCGACTTGCTGGGCGGTGGCCGTCGGCGCCACCTCCATCGCCCCGTAGTCGGCGGCGCGCGCCTGGAGCAGGCGCTGCAGATCGCCGGCCACCAGCTTGAGCAGCGCGTCGCGGAAGGTGGCGCCGCTGGTGTTGTTGACCGTCACCCAGCCGTCGAGGTCGACGGCCTGGTCGTCGGCGGCAAGACGCACGAGGTAATCGGCCTGCCAGCTGACGCCGCCGGTGAGGTAGGTGATCTCGACATCCTGGCGGCCGTCCTTCGCCGCCAGCAGCCGCCACACCAGCGTCGGCTTGCTCATCAGCCCGTCGGGCAGCGCCGGGAACGAAAACTCCTGGACGTCGTCGGCGCCGACGACGGTGATCTTCCCGTCTTCGTCCTGCAGGATGATGTCGCCGCGCCCGCTGAGCAGGGTACCGGTGTAGAGGGTGCCGTCATGCGTCACGACGCGAATGGGCTGGTCGATGTACTTTTCCAGCAGGGCCGCCGCGCCCACCAGATCGAACTCGAAATTCTGCTCGAGCACGGAGGTCCCGCCGGGGTCGGTCAGGGAGGTGAACAGGACGCTGGTCGGGTCGATGGAGGCAGCGACGTCGGTGAAGCGGATCTCGTTGACGCCCGGCCGTAAGTCGAACTGGCGCCGATCGCGCACCAGCGCCGTCCCCTGGTTGTAGACCGTCAGCGCCAGGCCGCCACCGGCCGCTTCGGCTGTCGGCCCGCGCCCGGGACCGGGAGAGGCATTCTCCCAGGCGAGCGACGTGCAGGCCACCCCCACGGCGGCGAGCGCCAGCAGCGGCAAGACCAGACGACGAACAGGGAAGGTGCCCATGGCGGCCTCCGTTGTCTGTCCCCGAGGACGCCGCCGCTGGGAGAGAAGTTCCGGCGGCTCGGCCGCCGGAACTTTTTGTTAAGTCCTCTGATAGAATCTCGGGGAACGGAGGACAGACATGCTGGAGGAAGTCCTCAAGCGGCGCGAAGAAGAAATGCGGGTCCGCAGGGAAGGCCGCTTGCCCCCCGGGCAGTCGCTGACGCAGAAGTTCCCGGTGCTGCATTACGGCCCGGTGCCGCGCTTCGACCCGAAGACGTGGGACTTCCGCGTCTGGGGCGAAGTCGAGGAAGAGCGGCGCTGGTCGTGGGACGAATTCCAGGGCCTGCCGCGGCGCAAGGTGCGCATGGACATCCACTGCGTGACGCGCTGGAGCAAGTTCGACACCGAGTGGGAAGGGATCTCCCTGCGCGATCTGGTCGACGCGGGCCTGATCCGCCTCAAACCGTCGGCGCGGCACGTGATGCAGCACTGCGAATATGGCTTCACCGTCAACATCCCGTTGGAAATCGCCTTGGCCGACAACTTCCTGCTGGCGACCCACCTGGATGGCGAGCCGATCACGCCCGACCACGGCTACCCGCTGCGGGGAGTCGTCGGCAACATCCCCGGCGCCGGACTGAAGACGCCCTA
>Ga0187788_10000338_pt1 | contig 12867 bp, 10 predicted proteins | sample 1015_BV01_MP10_2_FD_133008 | JGI IMG/M metagenome (GOLD analysis project Ga0187788, IMG submission 133008) | Tropical peat soil microbial communities from peatlands in Department of Meta, Colombia - 1015_BV01_MP10_20_MG | ecosystem: Environmental > Terrestrial > Soil > Wetlands > Peat | place...
CCCTGGTCGGCCGCGCCCTGGTCGGCCGCGCCCTGGTCGGCCGCGCCCTGGTCGGCCGCGCCCTGGTCGGCCGTGGTCTGGTCGGCCGTGGCCTGGTCGGCCGTGCCCTGGTCGGCCGTGCCCTGGTCCTGCGGGTGCCGGCTCGCCGCGTCATCCGGGTCACGCGCAGGACCGGAGCCGGCCGCAGGGTCGGGCCGCTCCGGAGGCTGGGGATCGAGACGGGACATGCCGACGGCAGGCTAACCCGGCTCGCCCGCCCGCGCCCCCTCGGGTGCGGGCACAGCGGGTCGTGCGGCGTCCGGTCAGATCTGGTAGTGGATGCCGCACTCGGTCTTGGCCAGGCCCGCCCAGCGGCCAGCCCGCGCGTCGTCGCCCGGGGCCACCGCCCGGGTGCACGGCCAGCAGCCGATCGAGCGGTACCCCGCCTGCAGCAACGGGTTGACCAGCAAGTCGGGGTGCTGCGCCGCGTACTGCTCGACGTCCTCGTCGGTCCAGGCTGCGATCGGAGCGAGCTTGAGCAGCCCGCGCCGGGCGTCCCAGGACACGGTGCGGGTCCCGGCCCGCTCGGGGGAGTCGTCCCGGCGCAGCCCGGTGGCCCACGCCCGGTAGCCGCCCAGCGCGTCGTTCAGCGGCCCGACCTTGCGCAGGGCGCAGCAGCGGTCCGGGTCGGTGCGGTACAGCCTGCCGTGCTCCGCCTCCTGCTCGGCGACGCTCTGCCTGGGCTGGATGCTCAGCATCCGGACCGGGTAGGTGGCCCGCACCGCGTCCACCGTGCCGAGGGTCTCGGTGAAGTGGTAGCCGGTGTCGATGAACAGCACGTGCACCCCGGGGACGGCGCGCGAGGCCAGGTGCGCCAGCACGGTGTCGCCCATCGCGGCGGTCACCGCCAGGGACGAGCCGAAGGCCCGCCCGGCCCAGCCCAGGACCGTCAGCGGGTCGGCCCCTTCCAGCACCTGGTCGGCCCGTGCGGCGAAGCCGAGGGGATCCTCCTCCAGGGCGATGGCGACGTCCTCCGGACGCGAGATCAGCGGTCCGATCGTCATGGCTGGCTCCGAAGGTCCGGCACGGTCGGGGCGGGCTCCGGACGGCGCACCCCGAAGAACTGGATGGCGAACACGCGCAGGCAGCTGCGGCAGTGCCAGCGGCCCGCGCCGGGCGGCTCGTCGAACGGGCGCAGGTCCTCCTCGCCGCAGAACGGGCAGAGGAAGGGGACGGCGCGCTGACCCTCGTCGGTGCCGCTCACGCCGGCTCCTCGCTCGCGCTCGTCGCCGCCGCGAGCGACGCACTCCGCTCATCGGTTCGCTCGCTCTGCTCGCTCACTGCAGGTCCTCCTCGCCGGCCCGGGCGACCCAGGCGGCGAACGCCTCGCCCTCCTCCCGCTGGGCCAGCCAGCGGCGCACCACGCGCTCGACGTAGTCGGGCAGGTCCAGGCTCGTGGTCTTCAGCCCGCGCAGCTTGCGGCCGAAGCCGGCGTGCTCGCCCAGCCCGCCGCCGAGGTGCACCTGGAAGCCCTCGACGGTGGGGCCGTCCGGGTCGTCCGGGTCGGGCAGCTGCACGCCCTTGAGCCCGATGTCGGCGATCTGGGCCCGGGCGCAGGAATTGGGGCACCCGTTGAGGTGGATGCTCAGCGGGGGCGCGTTGACCGTGAACAGCTCGGGGACGTCGGCCAGGCGGCGTTCCAGCTCGGCGACCAGCCGCGCTCCGGTCGCCTTGGTCTCGACGATCGCCAGCTTGCAGAACTCGATCCCGGTGCACGCCATCGTGCCGCGGCGGAAGGCCGAGGCCCGGGCGGTCAGCCCGATCGCCTCCAGGTCGTCGAGCAGGTCCGCGACCCGGGGCGCGGCGACGTCGAGGATCACCACCTTCTGCTCGGGGGTGAACCGGATCCGCGTGCTGCCGGCGCGCTCCACGGCGCGGGCCAGCCCGGCCAGCGCCTCGCCGCTGATCCGGCCGACCACCGGCGTGGCCCCGACGTGGAAGCGGCCGTCCCGCTGCCGGTGCACGCCGGCGTGGTCCCGCCGGCCGGACGGCGCGGGCGCCGGGCCGTCCGGCAGGTGCCGGCCGAGGTACTCCTTCTCCAGCACCTCGCGGAACTTCTCGACGCCCCAGTCGGCGACCAGGAACTTCAGCCGGGCCCGGTTGCGCAGCCGCCGGTAGCCGTAGTCCCGGAAGACCCGCACGATCGCCTGCCAGACCTCCGGGACCTCCTCCAGCGTGACCCAGGCGCCGAGCCGGCGGGCCAGGTGCGGGTTCGTCGACAGGCCGCCGCCGACCCAGACGTCGAACCCCGGGCCGTAGTGCGGGTGCTCCACCCCGACGAAGGCGACGTCGTGGATCTCGTGCGCGACGTCGGGGAACCGGCTGCCGCTGACCGCGGTCTTGAACTTGCGCGGCAGGTTCGCCAGGTCCTCGTCACCGACGAACCGGCGGGTGATCTCGGCGATCGCCGGCGTCCCGTCGACGATCTCGTCGGCGGCGATCCCGGCCACCGGGGAGCCGAGCACCACCCGCGGGGTGTCGCCGCAGGCCTCGGTGGTCTGCAGGCCGCAACCCTCCAGCGCGGCCCAGATCGCCGGGACGTCCTCGATCCGGACCCAGTGGAACTGGATGTTCTGCCGGTCGGTGATGTCCGCCGTCCCCCGCGCGTAGCGGGCGGAGAGGTCCGCCAGCACCCGCAGCTGCTCCAGGTCGACGGCGCCGCCGTCGATCCGCACCCGCAGCATGAAGAACTCGTCGTCCAGCTCGTGCGGCTCGAGGGTCGCGGTGCGGCCGCCGTCGATCCCGGGCCGGCGCTGGGTGTACAGCCCCCACCAGCGCAGCCGGCCGCGCAGGTCCTCCCCGGGGATGCTGGCGAACCCCTCACGGGCGTAGGTCGACAGCACCCGTTCCCGGACGCTGAGACCGCCCTCGGCGGCCTTCCACGCCTCGTTGGGGTTCAGCGGGGTGCGCTCCCCGAGGGCCCACTGGCCCTCCGAGCGCCCGCCACGCCCACGCGGCGAGCCGTTGCTGCGGGCCGCGCCGTGCTCGGCGGGGCCCTCTGCCGGGTCTTCCGCGGGGTGTTCCGCGGGCGGTGCTGCGCGACCCACCTGCGGTCGCGCGTCTGTCTGGGTGCTCACCGGAGACCTCCTGCTGCTGGGCGCACCGGCCGGTCCGCGCCCTCGCCGTGAGGCGGGCAGGCGGATCCGCGGCCGGGCAGGCCGAGGGATGCCGAGCGCCGGCTCAGGTGCCGGACGGCACCTGGGGCTGGTCAGGCCAGACAGGCCGCGCTGGCGGTCCGCAGCAGGTCGACGTGATGGCGGCGGGTGAGCAGGATCGCGGGCGGCGCCGCGTCAGCGGTTGCCGAGAGGGCGGTCACGTCTCCTCCATCGGTCCTGGCGGTAGCACCTGCCCGTGGCCCGGGTGGTTGCTGCGGCGTCGTCGAGCCAGGTCTCTCGGCCGCTCTGGATGGCGACTTCGACGGTACGGGCGCCGTCCGCGCCGGTCAAAGCGCTGTCCACGATCCGGACACCGTGTCCGCACTGTGACACCGCGGTGTCCGGGGTCACACGTGGTGAGGGTGCGCCCGCCCGCGGTGGCCGCCCATACTCGCGATCGGGCCCCCGCCAGGCGCCTCCAGCGCGAGGCGGCACCCGGGGTGGGGCGGGGCAGCGGCGGAGAAGGAGTGGCGCCGATGGGACGCCTGCAGCGCACCGAGGGGCTCAGCGACGTCCAGGAGGAGATCCTCAAGGCGGTCCGCGGCTTCGTCGAGGAGCAGGTGCTCCCGGTCGCGACCGAGCTGGAGCACCGGGACGAGTACCCCACGGCGATCGTGGCGGGGCTGACCGAGATGGGCGTCTTCGGCCTGATGATCCCCGAGGAGTACGGCGGCCTGGGGGAGTCGCTGCTCACCTACGCCCTGGTCGTGGAGGAGCTCTCCCGGGGCTGGATGAGCATCTCCGGCATCATCAACACCCACTTCATCGTCGCCTACATGCTGCTGCACCACGGCACCGAGGAGCAGCGCCGGCACTACCTGCCGAGGATGGCGGCCGGGGAGGTCCGCGGGGCGTTCTCGATGAGCGAGCCGCACTGCGGCTCCGACGTGGCAGCGATCCGCACCCGCGCGGTGCGCGACCAGGCCCCGCCCGGCGAGGGCACCTGGACGGTCAACGGCCAGAAGATGTGGCTGACCAACGGCGGGTCGGCCAACCTGGTCGCCGTCCTGGTCAAGACCGACCGCGGGGAGCCGTCGGTCTACCGGAACATGACCACGTTCCTGGTGGACAAGCAGCCTGGGCTGGGCGCGACCGCCCCGGGGCTGCTGGTCCCTGGAAAGATCGACAAGATGGGCTACAAGGGCGTCGACACCACCGAGCTGGTCTTCGACGGCTACACCACCCCGGACGCGCAGATCCTCGGCGGCGAGCCCGGGCGGGGCTTCTACCAGATGATGGACGGCGTCGAGGTGGGCCGGGTGAACGTCGCGGCCCGGGCCTGCGGGGTGGCGATGCGTGCCTTCGAGCTCGGCATCGACTACGCCCAGCAGCGTGAGTCGTTCGGCAAGCCGATCGCGCAGCACCAGGCCGTGCTGTTCCGGCTGGCCGAGATGGGCACCAAGGTCGAGGCGGCGCACCAGATGATGGTGATGGCGGCACGGCTGAAGGACGCCGGCCAGCGCAACGACCTCGAGGCCGGGATGGCCAAGTACCTGGCCAGCGAGTACTGCCGGGACGTGGTGGAGGACTGCTTCCGGATCCACGGCGGCTACGGCTACTCCAAGGAGTACGAGATCGAGCGGCTCTACCGCGAGGCGCCGATGCTGCTGATCGGCGAGGGTACGGCCGACATCCAGCGCATGATCATCGGCAGGCGCCTGCTGGAGGAGTACCGTCGCCCTGCCCGGTGAGATCGATCTCACGGACCCTGAACGCAACCCGGCGAGGCATCCGTACGTCTATGTCGGCGCGGGGCCGGCAGGAGGTGGGCGTGCGGACGATGCCCGGGCGAGCGGCAGCTGTCGCGGGGGCGTTCCTCCTGGTCGCGACGGTCAGTGCCTGTACGGGCACGTCGGGTCCCTCCACCCGGGTCAGCCCGGCGGCGGCCACGACACCGGCCGCGACGACGTCCCCACCGGCGTCCGCGCCCGCGACCGGCTCGGCACCGCCGGTGACCGCTCCCTCCGGGACGGCGACATCCGGCACCGCCACGCCGTCGGGCGGCACCGGGACGACGACTCCGCCCCCCGACGTCACACCGACGATCCTGCGGCCCGGCGCGCACGGCGCCGCGGTCGCGGACCTGCAGCAGCAGTTGATCGACCTCGGCTACTGGCTGCCCGCGGCGGACGGCAGGTACGGCCCGCTGACCAGCCAGGCGGTGCTGGCGCTGCAGAAGGCGGCCGGCCTCTCCCGGGACGGGGTCTTCGGGCCGCGCACCCGGGCCGCCCTGGAGCGGGGCGTGCGCCCGCGCGCGCGCAGCACCTCCGGGCACGTGGTCGAGGTGGACAAGAAGCACCAGCTGCTGATGCTCGTCGACAACGGCAGGGTCAGCCTCGTGCTGAACACCTCCACCGGCTCCGGCCTGCACTTCACCCACCCCGACGGGCGGGACGACATCGCGGTCACCCCGTCCGGCCGCTTCCGGGTCACCCGCCAGGTCGACGGCTGGCGGAAGTCCGACCTCGGGATGCTGTGGCGGCCGAAGTACTTCAACGGCGGGATCGCCGTGCACGGGTTCACCTCGGTGCCGGCGTTCCCCGCCTCGCACGGCTGCGTGCGGGTGAGCATCTCCGCGATGAACATGCTCTGGGACGGCGATCTGATCCCGATCGGCACCGCGGTGTGGGTCTACTGATCCTCGCCGTCCTGCCCGGCGCTGTTCTGCCCGGCGCTGTTCTGCCCGGCGCTGTTCTGCCCGGCGCTGTTCTGCCCGGCGCTGTTCTGCCCGGCGCTGTTCTGCCCGGCGGAGCTGGATGCGGGAGACTACGGGCATGAGTTTCGGACCACTGACCGGCGGCGGGGGGCAGCGGGGCCTGCCGACGCCGCCCCGCGGCGAGCCGATCGCCAGCTACAACACCTACCTCGACGCCCAGCGAGCCGTGGACTTCCTGTCCGACAACCACTTCCCGGTCGAGAACGTCACGATCGTCGGGTCCGACCTGCGGATGGTGGAGCGGGTCACCGGCCGGCTGAGCTACGGGCGGGTGTCGGTGGCGGGTGGCCTGTCGGGCGCCTGGTTCGGACTGTTCGTCGGCCTGCTGCTGTCGCTGTTCGGCGGCGGTCCGGGTTTCGGGGTGCTCGCGGCCGTGATCATCGGTGCCGGCTTCGGCATCCTCTTCGGCGTGATCTCCTACACCGCCACCGGCGGCCGGCGTGACTTCACCTCCACCAGCCAGATCGTCGCGCGGGAGTACCAGGTGCTGTGCATGGCCGAGCACGCCGGGGCGGCCCTGGAACTGCTGAGCCGGCTCCCCGGCGGGACCGGGCGGCCGGTGCGCCCGGAGGAGCCGGCGCGGCCGCCCGAGCCGCCCGGTGAGCCGGAGCAGCCCCCGGTCCCGGTCACCGGGCCCACGTACGGGGAGATGATCGACCGGCAGCGCCAGGCGGAGCGCGAGCAGGCGGAACGGGAGCGGGCCGAGCGGGAACGGGCGGAGCGGGAGCGGGCCGAGCACGGGACCCCGCCGGGCCAGGCCACCTGACGGTACGGCTCAGTCCGGCCGGACGGTGGGCAGGGCCGAGGGGTACAGGTCCCGGTAGGCCGGGACGTCGAGCGCCGGGGTGACCGTCCCCGCGGCCGAGAGCACGGCGTCCAGCACCGCGAGCATCACCGCGTCGGCGGCGGCGGCGTCCAGGCTCACCTGCGCGGCCTCCTCGACCGACTGCCGCCCGGTGGCCAGGACGAACACCGTGTCCCCGTCGAGCAGGGTGTGCATCGGCGACAGGGCCCGGGCCAGCCCGTCGTGCGCGGCGATCGCCGTGCGCCGGGCCCGGGCGACGTCGATCCTCGCGTTCGTGGCCACCACCGCGAGCGTGGTGTTCGCCCCCGGTACACCGATCTTCGAGGCGGTCGGCGACAGCCGCATCGCGGCCCGGTGCTCGTCGGGATCCGGGGCCCTCGGCCGGGGCAGCCCGGCCGGGATGAACGGCGCGGCCAGCAGCGCCCCGGTGGCCGGGTCGAGCGGCGTTCCCAGGGCGTTGACTACGGCCACCGCACCGACCACGATGCCCCGGCCCGCGCCGTCCAGACGCAGCGACGCCGTGCCGAGGCCGCCCTTGAGGGCCCCCCAGGCGATCAGCGCGCCGGTGCCGGCACCCACGCACCCCCGGGCCGTGGACCGCTCCCGGTCGGCGGCCTTCGCCGCGGCGTAGCCCAGGTCGTCCCCCGGGCGGGTCGAGGGGTCGCCGCCGCGGCCGAGATCGAAGATCGCCGCGGCCGGCACGATCGGCACCACCAGGCTGGACCTGGCGCCGGGCGGGCCGACCCCGAAGCCGCGGCCGTGCTCCTCGCACCAGCGCACCACGCCGCCGGCGCTGGCCAGCCCGTAGGCGCTGCCCCCGGTGAGGACGACGGCGTCCACGCCGGGAACCAGGGTCGAGGGGTCGAGCGCGTCGGTCTCCCGGGTGGCCGGCGCGCCGCCCCGGACGTCGACCGCGGCGATCGTGCCCGGCGGCGGGAGCACCACGCTCACCCCGGAGAGCCAGCCGTCGCCGACCCGCTGGGCGTGGCCCAGCCGGATCCCGGGGACGTCGCTGATCGATCCCCACGGTGCGGCGGCGCCGTCCGGCGACTCACTCACGCCACCCACTATGCCGCGCGCGGCGCGCGCGGCCGGGCGACTCCGACTACAACCAGCGGTTGCGCTTGAAGCCCCGGTACAGGGCCCCGCAGATCAGGGCCATCACCGAGAGGACCGCCGGATACGCCCAGTGATGGCTGAGCTCCGGCATGTACTGGAAGTTCATCCCGTAGATGCCGGCGATCATGGTCGGCACCGCGGCGATCGCCACCCACGCCGAGATCTTCCGCATGTCCTCGTTCTCCGCGATGCTCAGCCTGGCCACCGCGGCCTGCAGGATCGAGGTGAGCAGCTCGTCGAAGCTGGCCACCTGCTCACGCACCCGGGCGTGGTGGTCGGCGACGTCGCGGAAGTACTCGCGGATCTCCGAGTGCACCAGCCGGCGGGGCCGCTCCGCCAGCTCGTGCAGCGCCGCGCCGAGCGGGTCGATGGTCCGCTTCATCTCGATCACGTCGCGCTTGAGCTGGTAGATCCGCTCGACCTCGGTGCCCGCCCGGGGGGCGAAGACGCTGTTCTCGATCTCCTCGATGTCCTCCAGGATGGCGTCGGTCACGGCCAGGTAGTCGTCGACCACCTTGTCCGCCACCGCGTGCAGCACGGCCGAGGGACCCAGCGCCAGCTGTGGCGGGTCGGCCTCCAGCCGGCGGCGCAGATCGATCATCGAGGCGTGCCGGCCGTGCCGGATCGTGGCGACGAAGTACTCGCCGATGAACACCATGACCGCCCCGGTCTCGACGATGTCGCCGCCGTCGTCCCCGCCGTGGGCGCGGTCCTCGTGCTCGATGTAGGCCAGGGTCCGCAGGGCCAGGAACATGGTGTCGTCGCGGCGCTCGACCTTGGGCCGCTGGCGCGGGTTGGAGGCGTCCTCGAGCGCCAGCGGATGCAGCCCGAAGACGTCCCCGAGCTGGGCCAGCTGGCCGGTGGTGGGTTCGTGCAGCCCGAGCCAGACGAACCCCTCGCCGGCCCGGGCCCGGGCCACGGCCTCGTCGAAGTCGGCGATCGGCAGCCGGGTCCCGCCGCTGTACAGCGCCCAGTCGATGGCGGCGTCCAGCAGGCCGAGCGTGTCGGTCACGCCGGCGTCCAGTGCGGAGTCGCGGCGGGAGTTGCCGGGCGCGCGCAGCGGCAGCGTCCGGGCCAGGGGGAGCGTGCGCACCAGTCCGGTGCGGGGTGGGCGGGCCATAAGGGACCTCCGTCGGAATTCCACGACGGGGCCGGGCATGCACGGTCCGATCCGGTCCGGGCCTGTGGGCCCGCATCCGGTGGCGCGCAGGGAGCCGCGTGCTGACTCAGTCCGGCTCGGCGACCTCAGTCTGACTCAGCGACCGGGAAGCCCGGCGACCGTCACTCTGGGTGAGTCGGTACTGGCAGGGGTGCTATCGCTGGACGGCACCGAGTCACCTCCTCGAGTGAACGATCAAGGGCCGCGGACCAGGATACCCCCTCCTCCCGCGTGCCCCGCCCGTTAGGCCAGGTCAGGGCGGGAGTGCCGGTTCCGGTCGGTTCGGCGGGCGGCTGCCCTCGGTGCCCCGCTCTGCCCGGCCGGTTACGGCGGGTTCGTCCCCACCGGCGCGCCGGAGCCGCCCCAGCCGTCCGACCCGTCCGGGGTAACCGGGCCGTCCAGGGCGTCGGCGGCCAGGACGACGATCGCCGCCGTCCAGGACAGCGGGGCCACCGAGGCCGGCCGGCCGTCGCTGGTCACCTGCTCCGGCAGTGCCCCGAGACGGGTGCGGTGGGTGTCCAGCCAGGCCAGCCATGCCTGAGCGGCCTGCGTCTGGCCGCTGCCCGCCGCGGTGAGGGCGAAGATCGCGGTCTCCGCGGTCCAGGACACGCCGTCGTCCTTCCAGCCCGCCCCGGGCGCCAGACCGCCGGCCGGGCGCCGCAGCTCCCGCGCCGCCGTCCGCCAGGCCGCCAGGACGTCGTCGGTCGCCCTCGGGGCGAACGGCGGCAGCAGGAAGGCGACGGCGGCGTCCGGTTGGTGGCCGCCGAGCTCGCGGGGGTAGCCGGCCGGACCGAAGTCGCGCCGGATCGCCGCGTCCAGGCGGACCGCCGCCGCCCGGGCCCGCGCCGCGGCAGGCGCGTCGCCCGCCGCGGCGTACAGGTCCCCTGCCGAACGCAGGCCGGCCAGCAGCGGTGCCGCCGTGCCCAGCGTGGTGGCGTGCACCCGGGCCTCCCAGTAGTCCCGGGAGGGCCCGGGGAGGTCCCGGTGGTTGGCGATCGCGGCGATCGCCGCCGAGGTCGACCGGTCGATCATCGGCCGCAGCTGGGCCACCAGCCCCGCCCGGGCGCCCGGATCGGGCAGGGTCCCGGCCACCTGGTCGGCCGCCCACAAGACCCAACCCGTGCCGTCCAGCTGGATCCCGCGGCTGTCCGGGGGCCCCGCGCCGTTCGGGCGGTACCTGGCCTCGAAGCGCCCGTCCGGGTGCTGCACCGACTGCAGGAACAGCAGCAGCCGCAGCGCGTCCTCGGTGTGCCCGGTCCGGGCGTAGGCCGCGGCCACGAACGAGGCGTCCCGTGGCCAGACGTAGCGCCACTGCTGGGACCAGGCGGCCACCGTCGCCCCGTTGTCCAGGGTGAGCACGTGCATGTCGAGCAGGGCGTCGGCGACCATCCCGGCCAGCGGCGTCCCCCGCCCGGGCAGACTCCCCGCGGCCAGCCAGCGCTGCTGCTGCTCCACCAGGTCGCGGCGGTCGGGGACGGAGTCGGTCAGACTGCCGGTGTCCGGGGCGAGCACCCGCACGCCGGGGACCAGCTGGGCCCGCGACTGCGCCGGGATCACCCGGCGACCGCCGTCCGGCTCGACCGCCAGCCCCTCGGCCTGCAGCCGGACCACGGCGTGCTCCATCCGGTACACCCAGCCCCAGACCAGGGCGATCGCGAGGGTGCCGGCCACCGCGCCGCGGGCCAGCCCGGGACCGGCGAGGCTTCGCGGCCGACCCGGCGCCTTCACGCCCGGGTCATGCCCGGTCCGGGGTCAGTGACGCCATCCACGCCTCGATCTCGACCGGCTGGCGCGGCAGCATCGCCGAGAGGTTCTCGCAGCCGTCCTCGGTGACAAGGACGTTGTCCTCGATCCGCACCCCGATCCCGCGCAGCCGCGGCGGGACGAGCTCGTCCTCGGCCCGGAAGTAGAGGCCCGGCTCGATCGTGAAGACCATGCCGGGGCGCAGCTCGGCGTCCAGGTACATCTCCTTGCGGGCCTGGGCGCAGTCGTGCACGTCGAGCCCGAGGTGGTGGCTGGTGCCGTGGACCATCCACCGGCGGTGGAACTGGCCCTCCTGGTCCAGGGACTCCTCCGCGGTGCCGGGCAGCAGCCCCCACTCGTGCAGCCGCTCGGCGATCACCCTCATCGCGGCCTCGTGCACGTCGCGGAACCTGACCCCGGGCCGGGTGGCGGCGAACGCGGCGTCCGCGGCGTCCAGCACCGCCTGGTAGACCTGCAGCTGGGCCTCGCTGAAGTCGCCGTCGGCGGGAAGCGTCCGGGTGATGTCCGCGGTGTAGAGGCTGTCCACCTCGGCGCCGGCGTCGATCAGGACGAGGTCGTCCTGGCCCACCGGCCCGTCGTTGCGGATCCAGTGCAGGGTGCAGCTGTGGTGCCCGGCGGCGGCGATGGTGTCGTAGCCGACGCCGTGGCCCTCGCGCCGGGCCCGGCGCTCGAAGGCGGTCTCCACGACGCGCTCGCCGCGGCCCCCGGACCGGCTGACCGCGACGGACTCCGGCAGCACGCGGACGATGTCGGCGAAGCCGCGCGCGGTGATCTCGATCGCCAGCCTCAGCTGGGCGATCTCCCACTCGTCCTTGACCAGGCGCAGCTCGGACAGCGCCTGGGCGAGCTCCGCGTCGGCCGCCTCGGCGTCCTCGGCGCTGACCCCCGCCGCCGTCCGGATCCGTTCCACGACCGCCTCCAGCTCGCCGTCGGCGCCGCGCACGATCCGCACCCGCACCGCACCCTCACCGACGTCCTTGCCGAGCGCCTCCACCAGCTCGTCGAGATGCCGCGTGGGCAGGCCGGTCTCGGCGCTCACCTCCTCCAGGCTGGGGCGGACGCCGACCCACAGCTCGCCGTAGCGGGCGTCGGCGTAGAACTCCTCGGTGTCGCGTCCCGCGCGCGGCCGGAAGTACAGCACGGCGTCGTGGCCGCCGCGCGGGTCGTCCGCCGGGCGCGGCTCGAGCACCAGGGCCGCCAGGGGCTCGCGGTCGGTGCCCAGGCCGGTCAGATGCGCGAAGGCCGAGTGCGGACGGAACCGGTAGTCGGTGTCGTTGCTGCGCACCCGCAGCACCCCGGCGGGCAGGACGAGCCGCTCGCCCGGGAACAGGGCCGAGATCGCCTCGCGGCGGGTTGCGGCGTACGGTGCGGACTCCCGCCGCGGCGGCAGCGCGCCGGGCTCGCTGGGGCGCGGGGCCCAACCGGAGGCGATGAACCGCTTGAACGCCTCCGACGTCGGGCGCTGGCGGTGCTCCGCGGTCCGGGTCTCGACACCCGCGGGCGGTGTCGCGTCGTCCTGACCGCGGCTGGCTGGCTCGTCCATCCCGTCATGGTCCCACCTTGTTCGCACGTCGTTTCGCGGCGACGTGGCGCCGGACCGGGGAGCGTGCCGCAAACGATTGGAATGCACCCTTGAAACTGAAACGCCGCCCTTGAAACTCAGGGTTCGCCATGGGAATGTGTGTCCGCTATCCGCACAAATGGGCCGAACGATTCCCTCGTGGAGGGCGGAATGCGCAGAATCTCCACTGTTCTGGCGGTGCTTGCGGTCTGCGCCGCCGCGGCGTGCGGCGGCGCCTCGAGCGGATCCGGTGCCACCGGCGGATCGAGCAGCGCGGCACTGACCCCGATCACCGTGGGCACGATCCCGATCATCGACGTGGCCCCCATCTACCTCGGCAAGGAGAAGGGGTTCTTCGCCGAGGAGGGCCTCGACCTGACGCTGAAGACGGCCTCGGGCGGTGCCGAGATCATCCCGGCGGTGATGGCCGGCCAGGACCAGTTCGGGTTCAGCAACGTGACGTCACTGCTGATCGCGAACTCCCGCGGGCTGCCGGTCAAGGTGGTCGCCCCCGGCAACTTCTCGACCGGGGTGGAGGGCAAGGACTTC
>Ga0187788_10000339_pt1 | contig 12865 bp, 14 predicted proteins | sample 1015_BV01_MP10_2_FD_133008 | JGI IMG/M metagenome (GOLD analysis project Ga0187788, IMG submission 133008) | Tropical peat soil microbial communities from peatlands in Department of Meta, Colombia - 1015_BV01_MP10_20_MG | ecosystem: Environmental > Terrestrial > Soil > Wetlands > Peat | place...
AGGCCCGGGCTCCCGACAAAGGTAGCGGAGTAAGAAGCCGTGAATGTAAGTCGGCTCTGCGCCGAAAGCAGACATGCGGATGGAGTTACCCCCGACATTGGTTGGCGCGAGCGGCATGCCCGCTAAGGGGCATAAGCAGATATATCACCATTCGTGCATTACACGTCGGCACGGCCGGCGCGGTCAAGCCCAATGCCTCGGCGGTCTTTGTGGCGATGGAGCAAAAGATGACGCAGGACGTCATGGACTTCTTGTATCTCTAATGCCGTCAATGCTCACGGTTGCTTGGATGGCCTGGTGAGCGGGCTGACTTTGGTTTTTGGAAGCCGCTACTTCGCAATTGTTTAGATCGCCATCTCGATTAGTTTGACAAAGCCAAATGCCAACAAAAATATCCAGGCCGCAGTAATCGCAACTCCAATCGCGATCATTGCCCAAGGCCAAATTCGATGGATGCAATCATTAAAAAATTTGAACAATTGTTCCCCAAGGGTGGAGCTTTTACCTCCCGCGCTCAGGGCTTCAAACTACATGTGTCTCGTATTTGTTCCGCGCGGCACCCTCGGGACGCGGTGGAACAACTACCAAGTTTTTGTCCGCAAAAAACAAGACGGAATTCGCGCCATACATTAAGCAGCTCGACGGGTTCTGCCCGTGTTGTGTTCGGGGCAGAAAGGGGCCGTGCCGGTCCGCTGGCGAATTGAATGCATCCACTTGAGAGCGATCGCGCCAGTCATGTCGCAAGAATTCTTAGCAGGAACCTTTTTCGTTTTAATACCGTGTTTGCTTGTGTTGGCGTTCCTTGTCTGGCGTGCAACTCATTAGTGCCGATATGCCGCCAACCTGGAGCAAGATAACAATCGAATACAATGGCAGGGTCATCAATGGTGCCTACAGAATCTCCGAAAAGACAGTCGTCGTTAGATTGCGCGGGATCGTCAAAGAGGTTCCACGAGGTGGTCTAACTCCTCTGTATTTGGCAAAAATGCTTTTGCGTGAATTGGCGCGTGAGGGAAAGGCTTGAAAGCTGGCGCTCAATAGCCTTTAGCCTTTGGCTTTGCTTTACAGGAAGTGCGGCATTGTCCGCTTTGAGTTGCGGAGTCAACCGGTCGACGCAACACCTTCTAATCGTGTCGGATTGGGAGGTGAGCGATGGATGGGAATGCACGGAAATGGTTTCACGCCGCAGGAGCGAGCAGAGCTGTGGGAGCGATGGAAGAACGGTCAATGTGTGGCGAACATTCGTTTGCGACTGAGCGAAGTCCGCTTTGCTCCGACAACGGACCTTGCCAGGTTCACTCGATTACATCGCGGCTCGCACCAGGCCTGAGGATGGATTCCGAAGGCGAGTGCCTGTGGGGTCCGACCGCAGGCGGCATCCAGCTCCCCCTTAGAGCGTGACCAGCCCGAATATCCGCGCTCGCCTGTGCCAAACACGAGGTCTCCGCCATCGATGCGCGGCTGGGCTCCGGCACCGCCAGAAATTCAAGTTCACGAGTGCGCACTTCTGGGGTATAATTATTTTTTCTTTCAAGGGCTGCTTCGTCAGTCCTTGCTGGGTGAAAGGGCCGTGCAGTGGCAGCACGGCCCTTTTTCTTTCGCCGGGCGATTTGATTCCTAAATCGCCAACATCCGACTCATCGCAAGCGAAATTACAGATCCGATCAGTCGCTATGGAATCCAGCTGATCAAAAGAGCACTGTAAGCACGCCGCCCAAACTCAGAATAGCGAGTGGCCATTGCGCTCTGAATTGCGTCAAAATACTTTCGGACGTGCCAGTGCAGGTGACGCTCGAAACGTGACGTTTCTTTTTCACTCTTCACCGAAACAAAAATGGTCAGGTGCGGGGTCGCCGGTGTGGCATGACGACGACCCCGCGAGCGCGAGTCGCCACTATCGGCAAGCTTCTCGAGCGCCCACACAATTTGTATTCGGTGTGGAGCTTTTGGCTTGGTCAGTCGCTCAGTAACCTGACCAAGTAACCTTAAGGGTCATCGGTTACCCCTCGGAATATCCTTACGACGAGCCCGCGCGCTTCTTGCTCAGACTTCGCCGCGGCCAGCAGACCGTCACTGCTTGACAATTTTGACGTTCAGGAAATCCTCTCCGGCTGTGGAGACGTAGCAAGGATTGAATCCCGTCCCCCCACAACCGCCACCTTGCGCGTAACTTGTTCCTGACATCGGCAACTTCCACGCGATGACGGCCAAGGAGAGTGCAATAACCGTAAACACGATCTTCATCCACGCGTCCAAGTGCATTGTTTTTCCCTCCCGTTTGTCAGGGCATTTGTAGCCACCTCAATCAGGCATGCGTAACGAAACGCCGAGGCGCGCACGCCGGCGCAACCAAGTTGTGGCGCGATACTTCGGATCGAGTGTGACGGCGTGCATCCCGTCGAGCACTGCAAGCACGCTTGCAACGCCCAGAGCGTCCCCCAGCGCAAGCGGCCCTTTTGGATAGTTCAAACCAAGTTCAACCGCGGTATCTATGTCGGAAGGGGTGGCAATGCGCAATTCAGCAATACGCGTACCGATATTGACGATCATCGCGAGCAATCGCTGCACGACAAAACCTGGACTGTCATTGATCACGGTCACCGGTACGTTACCGGCGGACAAGGCGGTGACCGCCGCGCCAACGATGTCAGCCTTCGTAAGCGGGGTCTTCATCAACGTACGTCGCCCTTCAAAGCGTCCAAACATGTCAACTGCAACCGTGCGAGCCGGATCGAGCCGCAAACGCACCGCGGCGTTCGAGGCGTCCTCGCCGAGCGGCGTAACGAAACACGGCACGCCTCCGGCAGGTTTCCCGCCCAATTGAACTTCAATGCCAGCAGCCTTCAACCAACCGGCTAACTCGCGGCCGCCATCCTCCTCCGCGATCCAGGCAGAGGCCGGCAGGGTTTGTACCTGAACATCAACAGTTGGAGGATCCATGGCCGGTGGGCCATCATAATTGTAGAAGCCCTGCTTACTCTTGCGGCCGAGCAGACCACCCGCGACGCGTACCGCCATCTGCGCCGACGGCTGATACATCGGCTCGCCAAAATATTGCTCGAAGATGCTCACCATCACGGCGTGGGCAACATCACTGCCGACGAGATCGAGCAGTTCGAATGGGCCCATCCGGAAACCGGCGGCTTCCTTCATCAGCAGGTCGACCTCACGCGGATTCGCGATGCCTTGCGCCGCAATGCGCAATGCCTCGGGGCCGTAAGCGCGGCCGGCGTGGTTGACGACAAAGCCGGGCGTGTCGGCAGCAACCACCGGCTGTTTATTAATCCGTTTCACAAAGCCCAAAAGTGTTTCGACCAGTGCGGGGTCGCTTCGCAGGCCACCAATTACCTCGACTAGCCGCATCAGCGGCGGTGGGTTAAAGAAATGCAGCCCGCCGACCCGCTGCGGCCTTGCGCAGCCGGCAGCGATCGCCGTCACCGACAGCGAGGACGTATTGGTGGCGAGCACTGCATCCGGCGCCATGCGTTTTTCCAGTTCACGAAATAACTCGCGCTTGGCGTCAAGGTCTTCGACAATCGCCTCGATAGCTACGCCGGCATCTTTAGCCTCATCAAAGGAACAGATCGGTTTTAGCCGCTCGAAAACGGCTTGCCTCGCGCTTACAGCCATGCGTCCTTTCGACACTAAGCCCTCGAGGCCCCTATCAATCGCTGCAAGCGCGTCTTTCACTGCACCTTCGCGAGAATCGAACATCAAGGTCGTGAGACCGGCTTGCGCGCACACCTGCGCGATACCTCGGCCCATGGTGCCAGCGCCAAACACTGCAACGACCAAATCGGACCCGGAAAGATCCAACGCCACGCGTTACCGCCCCTCGAATTTTGGTTTTCGTTTTTCCATGAACGCGCGCATGCCCTCTTTCTGATCGCGCGTGGCAAACTGCAACTGGAATGCCTTGCGCTCCAACATCAACGCGGTCTCGAGCGACGCGTTGAGACCGGCATTCACGATTTCCTTGATCTGCAAGATCGAAATCGAGGGCATGGCGGCGATTTCCCGCGCGATCTCGACGGCACGTATAAGAGCCTGCCCCTTCGGTGCAACTTCGCTGACAACGCCCATACTCAGCGCTTCCGCGGCATCGAATATTCTTCCCGTCATGATCAACAACATGGCGCGATGCCGGCCGACGAGACGCGCAAGTTTTTGCGTGCCGCCCCCACCCGGCAAGATGCCAACTTTAACCTCAGGCAGACCGAGTTTGGCGCCCTCGCCCGCAACAATGATATCCGCACAAAGTGCAAGTTCGAGCCCGCCTCCGAGGGCGAACCCCTCAACCGCAGCGATCAGCGGCTTTGGACAGTCCATAATCGAACGCCAGTATTTCTGCACATTACGAGCCATGACCTCGACCGGGCCAGCGTCTGCCATTTCACCAATATCGGCACCGGCCGCAAACGTTACATCCGAGCCGGTTATAATGATGCAGCGCACGGCATCGTCGACGCCGCAACGCGTGATCTCGTCGGCGAGACGTGTTCGCACGTCGAGATTGAGCGCATTGCGCACCCGCGGACGGTTGATTTTCAAGACAACAATGTCGTCTGATGGACGTTCAATGATCAGAGAATCCGGCGCGGTCATAAAAACTGATCCACAATAGTGACTACTACCGAGCAAGCGGCTTAATCACAGCAAGCGCATCGACGACGCCGGCTCCAACTTCATTGCGCTTGCCGGGAACCCGTTGGGCTGAGCGAACCAGATCGCTGCGCACCTGGGCCGGCGTCAGATTTGGTTTCGCCGCCAGTAGAAGGGCCGCCACGCCGCTGGCATGGGCAGCCGCAACCGAAGTGCCGGATGTAACCTGATATCCGCCATCGGGTGCCGCGGCGAGAATTTCGACGCCCGGCGCCGCCAGAGCAACTTGCGGACCTTGATTGGCTTGCGGCATTAATTTGTCCTCAGCATCGGTCGCCGTTACGCCGATTACTCCAGGATCAGCGGCGGGATAAAGCGGTGGCGAGCGTGGGCCGGCATTGCCGACGGCAGCGATCAGCACGATGCCTCGCGCGTTAGCCTTTATCAGCATCTCTCGCAACATAGCGTCAGGAGGCCCCGCGAAACTCATGTTTACGATACGCGCGTTCTTGCTCGCCGCCCAGTCGAGGGCTTTGAGCAGATTGAAGGTCGTGCTCTGTGCACTTTCACCCGTCCCGGAAAACGCGCGCGCCGCAAGAAGCCGAACCTTCGGCGCGACCCCGACGAGCTTGCTGTGCGCAGCAATCGCGCCGGCAATCGCGGTACCATGCGAGTGCGCGAGCGCCGGCGTTCCGACTGCATCGTATTCAGCCGCAACAACGCCGGCGAGATCGGGGTGACCTGTATCGATTTTGGAGTCAACCACAGCGACCAGCACGTTATCGCCACCGTTGATGCGGTGCGCTTCAAGAAGGTGCAGCTTGCGCACGACATATTGGGCGGTCCCCGCGTCGGCCGGAACGTCCTGTTTCGTCGGTTGCGTTTGCATTTGCACTGCGAAATAAATACCGTTCGCCTGTCCGGATATAACGTTGGAGTTACGCGCCGCCAGACGCAACGTGTCGGGCACCGTTCGCGTGCCATCAATACGCCAACGCTCAATTGTGCGACCGGTCAGTGTGAACGTCTGCGTTTCTAACTGTGTCAACTGCAGGCTGCGCGCGAACGCCTCACGCGCCTGTGCCGATGCACCACCAGAAAATTCAACCAACACCTCATTACGCACAAAGCGCGTCTCGCCCGGCGGGGGAATGCCAAACTGGCGCCTGGGCCTAACTCGTCCGGACTTGTGCTGTAACGTGCTGAGCTGGGTGTTTGAGCGTGTAACCGTCGGCGGGAACAGCGCATCCGCTAAAAGCCACCCGACGGGGCCCAGCATGCAACCTAACGTAGTGTGATACACCTCACCGATTGTCAGTTCGCGCCCGAGTATCACGGTACCAATGATCGGCGAAGCTGCCGCGCACCCGATCGAGCCCATGACCCACCAGCCGAGCGGCGTGATGGGTTGGCTCCTGGTCACAACGGGCGGTACGCGACCATTGGGTGGTGTCTGGCTTGATGCGGGCACGAGGGCGCCAACGGTGATCGCGACCGTCAGCAATACGCACTTAACGACCCGCATAACCCCTCAACCCCCATAAATCATGGGATCCGGCATTCTACACAGCGGCTGGTCGGGCACCATGCCCGAATGGTTCATTGCTTCGAAGGGAAATATCGCTAATGCGGCCGTGTAACGACCGCATCGATCAGCTTGCGACACTCGACGAGCTCGTGGAGGGCGGCATGCAACTTGCGCAGATCCTCACGCCCCAGTCCACCGCCGGTTGTCTCCAACGGCTGTTGACGTGTGGCCGGCGTAGATTCAGCGCCCTCATCTGACGGCTCGGACACCGTGACACCGTGAATTGCGCGATCAGTCGAATCGATATGAGGAACCGGGGCGCCGCTTAAAGGCGGTTCAGCGCGAGCCGCCGCGTCGTCTTGCCGATCGCCAAGATCGCGTCCAATCAGCGAGGCAAGGCGACTACGCAACCCGCGATCTTCCTCAACGGTGATATCGTCGGTCATCACGACTTCCTCGACAAACTCCTCTTCCTCAACGACGCCATGCGGTGGTTGCGGGGCACCTTCCTGCCATACTGCCTGAACAAACTTCGCGCCTTGCTCGCGCAAAATGCGTTGCACACCGCGAATGGTGTAACCCTCGCCATACAGCAGGTGCCGTATACCGCGCAGCAAGTCGATGTCATCGGGGCGATAATACCGCCGACCACCGCCTCGCTTCATCGGCTTGATCTCGTGAAAGCGGCTTTCCCAAAAGCGCAGCACGTGTTGCGGCAGATCGAGCTCATCTGCCACCTCACTAATAGTACGAAATGCGTCTGGCGCCTTGTTGTCCAAAGCGGCCCTCTCCTGTGTCTGATACTAACGCGGTTACGCGAACGGTTTACGCTGGCTCGGCGGCGCCGTTGTTAATGCGCTGCTTGAGAATCGCGGACGGCTTGAACACCATAACGCGTCGGGGAGAGATTGGTACTTCTTTGCCGGTTTTGGGGTTACGGCCAATGCGCTGGCCCTTCTTACGCACTACAAACGAACCAAACGACGAAAGCTTTACGGTTTCTCCGCGCTCAAGGCAGTCGGTGATCTCTTTGAGCACCAACTCAACCAAAGCCGCGGATTCCGTACGTGAAAGACCGACTTTTTGATAGACCGCCTCGCACAAGTCGGCCCTCGTCACAGTTTTTCCGCTCATCGCCTGCCCTGCCCCCGGCGAAGGTATCCCGCTGAATTATCGACGATATTAGCATCAATGGGAGGGGTCAACGGGGCCTTTAAAGATTGTGATGAGAAACCCCCCAAAGCGGTCGATGGCTCAATCCCGAGCCTCACCACCGCAGAAGCGCCGAACCCCAGGTGAACCCACCACCCATAGCTTCCAAAAGGATCAGATTGCCGCGCTTGATCCGGCGGTCGGCAACGGCATCAGATAAAGCTAGGGGAATAGATGCGGCCGAGGTGTTCCCGTGACGATCCACAGTGATCACCACCTTTTCTGGTGCAATCCCGAGTTTATGGGCTGAACCATCAATAATGCGCTTGTTGGCCTGATGCGGCACGAACCAGTCGATTTCGGCCGCGGAATAGCCGGTGGCCTTGAAGGCATCTTCAATGACGTCCGTAATCATGGCAACGGCGTGCTTGAAGACCTCCCGGCCCTCCATCCGTAGATGGCCAACGGTCTGGGTCGAGGACGGGCCCCCATCCACGTAGAGCTTCGCCCTATGCCGACCGTCCGAGCGCAGGTGTGTTGCCAGTATACCACGATCTTCACGGGTACCCGCTTGCGGCTGAGCCTCAAGCACCAGAGCGCCCGCGCCATCGCCAAATAAAACGCAAGTCGTTCGATCATTCCAATCGAGAATGCGCGAGAAGGTCTCCGCCCCAATTACGAGCGCACGCTTGTAGCTACGACCTCGCAGCAGCGCATCAGTCACCTGCAAGGCATAGACAAATCCTGAACACACGGCCTGCAAATCGAATGCTGCTCCGTGGGTGATGCCAAGCGCGGCCTGCACTGAAACGGCAGTCGCGGGAAAAGTCTGATCGGGAGTTGAAGTCGCAAGCACGATTAAATCGATCGAGCTCGCTTCGACCCGCGCGTTGGTGAGTGCCGCACGCGCGGCATGAACGGCGAGATCAGATGTGAGCTCCCCCGGCGCCGCGATGTGCCGTTCGCGGATGCCAGTACGCTGTACGATCCATTCATCGGTGGTCGAAACCGAACGAGCAAGCTCATCGTTGCTGACAATTCGCGCGGGGAGATAGCTTCCGCAACCAAGTACAACCGACCGCAACACTGTCACGAGCTTACTCCGGTCGCTAGCCGGGCTGTCTCGGTCGCCGTCGCTTGTAGATCGCGCGCCATCGATTGCCCGATCTTGGTGAGCAATTCGTAGCGCACCATGTCGTAGCCCATGTCGATCGCGGCCGCCGTTCCTTCGGCATCGGCGCCGCCGTGGCTCTTGATCACCACACCATTGACGCCGAGGAATACGCCGCCATTCGACTTACGCGGATCCATTTTATCTCGCAAAGTACGGAAGGCTTGTCGCGCTAGCAGATAGCCGAGACGCGCCGCCCAGGTTCGATTCATCGCAGCGCGCAAATAGGATGCGATCTGATGGGCCGTACCTTCCGCAGTTTTCAATGCGATATTGCCGGCAAACCCTTCGGTGACAACCACGTCAACGACGCCCTTGCCGATGTCGTCGCCTTCAACAAACCCGTGATAATCGAAGTGAGGGAATTGGCCCTCGCGCAGAATCCGGCCAGCGTCGCGCACCTGTTCGAGTCCTTTAACTTCCTCAACGCCGATGTTGAGCAACCCAACGGTTGGGCGTTCGATGTCGAACAGTACGCGCGCCATTGCACTTCCCATAGCGGCGAGATTGACCAGATGTGCTTCGTCTGCGCCGATCGAAGCCCCGACATCCAGCACAACTGATTCGCCCTTCAACGTCGGCCAGAGCGCAGCAATTGCCGGCCGCTCTATGCCCTCGATCATTTTCAGATTGAAGCGCGCCATTGCCATTAGTGCGCCGGTATTGCCGGCCGAGACAACGACATCGGCCTCGCTTTTCTTGACCGCATCGATCGCAAGCCACATTGATGACTTCCAGCGCCCGTAACGCAGCGCCTGACTTGGCCTGTCATCCATACGGATAGCGATTTCAGTGTGTACCAGTCTGGACTTAGCCTTCAGCCGAGGCAGCCCGTCGAGCACGGGTTCCAATGCAGCCCGATCGCCGAACAGCAAATATTCGATGTCAGGATGACGCGTGAGCGAAACGTCGGCGCCCGGCAATATGATCGAAGCACCATGGTCGCCACCCATGGCGTCAAGCGCGATGCGAACCTTATCCGGCATTGATCGCTCTTGGCAGCCTTAATGCGGGCAATGGCAGCGCGGTCATCTGGAAACGACGCACGGCGGCGACCATAGCCGCTCGGTCGCCACAGACAAGCCGGTTGTCCTTGCCCCTCATTGCTGGCCCGCCTGCGGCTAACTGCTGCCAAATCGCTTTTTTAGCGCTTGCAAAGCCTCAAACGGCCGGGCGTCGCCATCGTCCGCTCTCACTGGCGCAAATTCAGCGTCTGCCTTGCGCGGGTACGGATCGATGCCGAGAACCAAGAATTCAGTCGCAATTGCGCCCAGGTCCAGTTGACCGCCGACCAAAGGTTCCGGTGGGTCCTCCTTGCCCGTCCGCCGCTCGGTTGTTTCGACCTTGCCCGGCAATGATCCCGCCAACTGTGGCGCGAAAGCCAGATCGACTAATTCTTCCAGATCGCTCTCCACCGGTTCAAGGGTGACGACACACGTCTGACCAACACGAGCACTGACCCGGCCCGTAACCCGGACACACGCCCCGCGGCGAACGAGATCAAATGCGGCCGAAAGCCTCGGCAAGTCACGCAAGCCGGTAAGGGCCGCCAACTCGGCGCGCACAGTTTCGGATGCGTCGAATTCGATGTGAAGACCGGTTTCCGGAATGTCGTCCACAGCCACCGGAACGACCCAGGGGTTTTGATTTTTTTCCATGAATCTCAGGCCTCTGCCAAAAGATATGGTTCTTCAACAAAAACCATAACATTCAGGGTCTGGCAGATGTAGCTTCCCAGCCATAAGCTCCGCAGGCTGCTGCACCCGGACATCCCCTAGCGCTTCCCGCATATAGGCTCCAAGACGGGCTGGGGCGGTTGGTATTGGCCGGGCGCCATTGTAAACATTTTTTATCATGGTCTCGACCAGAGCTTGCTCGCCTTGCGCTGCCAACGCGGTCCGGTAGGCATTCGCCCGGCCATAGAACGCCTCGCCGATGCGCTGCATTTCTTTTGGCACCGCGAGGTCGCCCACGCCCATTTCGCGCAAATTGTGGTCCATGTCCTGACAGAACCAATCGAAAAGCGCCTGGCCCAGCCCCCGAAGCGCCGGATCATCCGCCAATCGGTCGAGGACTATCGCAAGATGCAGCACCAGCAGCTCAAAACGGCCATCGACGGTATCGGGAACGCCATAATCACGATAAAAACAGGGCAATCGCGCCTGCGCCACGATCGTGCCATACAGGGTGGAAATGGTGTCCTGCCGTTCGGTGCGGCGAAACAGGGGAAATTTCATCGGGTCTGAAGCCTGTTGGCCGCGGTTACGTCAACACTCTCCCCGATGCAAGGCCGAAATGAAGCGTTTGGGGTCGAAGATCGTGCGTCGCAAACATGCCCTACACCTGTCGCTGGCTCTTGCCGGCACACTGGCGCTTGCGGCCTGCGGCAGCGGCAGTGAGACACTCCAGCGTGGTTATGTGCTGCCGGAAGGGGCGCTGGAGCAGGTGCCCGTCGGCGCCACGCAGGAGCAGGTCCTGATCGTCCTCGGCACGCCCTCCACCGTTGCCACCGTGAACGGTGACGCCTTTTATTACATTTCACAAAAGGCGCAGCGGTCGGTGGCCTTCATGCCGCACGAAGTGGTCGATCAACGCGTGATCGCGGTCTACTTCGACAAGGAACGTCGGGTTACTCGCCTCGCCAACTATGGCTATAAGGACGGGAAGATATTCGACTTCGTATCTCAGACCACCCCGACCGGCGGCCAGGAACTGAGTTATCTCCGCAATATCTTCAAGAACGTCGGCGTCCATCTCTAATCGATGCGCCTGATGACAAAAGGGCCCGCTCGGGGCGCGGGCCCTTCGTCGTTTCCCACTTTTTACTCTTAATGCGCCAGCACGGCGAGCAACAACAGCGCCACGATGTTGGTGATCTTGATCATTGGATTGACGGCGGGTCCCGCCGTGTCCTTGTAGGGATCACCGACCGTGTCGCCGGTCACTGCCGCCTTGTGGGCGTCGGAGCCCTTGCCGCCGTAATGGCCATCTTCGATATATTTCTTGGCGTTATCCCAGGCCCCGCCACCCGACGTCATCGAGATCGCGACGAACAGACCGGTGACGATGACACCGAGCAGCATCGCGCCGAGGGCCGAGAAGCCCGCCGATTTTCCGGCCGGCCCGCCGCCCGCGATGAAGTAGATCGCGAAGTAGCAGACGATTGGCGACAGCACCGGCAACAGCGAAGGCACAATCATTTCTTTGATCGCGGCCTTGGTGAGCATGTCGACGGCGCGGCCATAGTCGGGCTTGTCCTTGCCCTTCATGATGCCGGGTTTTGCACGGAATTGCCGGCGCACTTCTTCGACAATGGCGCCGGCGGCGCGGCCGACCGCGGTCATGCCAAGCGCGCCGAACAGGTACGGCAGCAACCCACCGAACAACAGACCGACCACCACGTAAGGATTGTTCAGCGAGAAATCGAGCTGGATGCCCAGGAAGTACGGGTGCGCCGACGCAGTCTTGGTGAAGAACTGCAGGTCTTGGTTATAGGCCGCGAACAGGACGAGTGCGCCGAGACCCGCCGACCCGATGGCATAGCCCTTGGTGATCGCCTTTGTGGTATTGCCGACCGCGTCGAGTGCATCGGTGTGTTTGCGAACGTTCTTTGGCAGACCGGCCATCTCGGCAATACCGCCGGCATTGTCGGTGACCGGTCCGAAGGCATCGAGCGCCACCACCATGCCGGCAAGCGCCAGCATCGAGGTCACCGCGATGGCGATGCCGAACAGCCCAGCCTGCGCGTAGGCGACCAGAATTCCGGCAATGATGACGAGAGCCGGAAGCGCTGTAGATTCCAGCGAGATCGCCAGACCCTGGATAACGTTGGTACCGTGACCGGTGACCGATGCCCGGGCAATCGACTTAACCGGGCGGAAATTGGTGCCGGTGTAGAACTCGGTGATCCAGATGATCAGGCCGGTCACGACCAGACCGACGATCGCGCAGATGTAGAGCGCCTGCCCTGTGAAGCGAACCCCCGTGATCGGGCCCATGCCAATCAGTGAATCGGTGACGAACCAGATCGCGATAAGCGAGAGGACCGCGGAAGCAATGAAGCCCTTGTAGAGAGCGCCCATGATCGACCGCTTGCGGCCGAGTCGCACAAAGAACGTGCCGATGATGGACGTGATGATGCAGGCGCCGCCGATCGCAAGCGGATAAGTCATCATGTTAAGCAGGATTGGCGTGCCGGAGAAGAAGATCGAAGCCAGCACCATGGTGGCAACCGTGGTCACCGCATAGGTTTCAAACAGGTCCGCCGCCATGCCGGCGCAGTCGCCGACGTTATCGCCCACATTGTCGGCGATGGTAGCCGGATTGCGCGGATCGTCTTCTGGAATCCCCGCTTCGACCTTGCCGACAAGATCGCCTCCAACGTCGGCGCCCTTGGTGAAAATGCCGCCTCC
>Ga0187788_10000340_pt1 | contig 12837 bp, 14 predicted proteins | sample 1015_BV01_MP10_2_FD_133008 | JGI IMG/M metagenome (GOLD analysis project Ga0187788, IMG submission 133008) | Tropical peat soil microbial communities from peatlands in Department of Meta, Colombia - 1015_BV01_MP10_20_MG | ecosystem: Environmental > Terrestrial > Soil > Wetlands > Peat | place...
AGATCGCGCTGGAGAAAATGGCGCGCGAAGCGGCCGGCGAAACCGTGCTGCGCGGCAGCCTGGCGCAGATGAACGTGGTCGATCTTCTGCAATCGCTGGAACTGGGCCGCAAGACCTGCGCCCTGGCGCTCACCAACAGTGGCGAATTGTGCAGCCTCTATTTCCACGAGGGCCAGATCAGCCACGCCACCTACGGCGCCCTCAAGGGCGATGAGGCGGTGTACAAGGTCCTGACCTGGACGGTGGGCAACTTCGAAATCGATTTCGCCGGCCAGACCAGCGAGCAAACGACTACGCGCTCGACCCAGGGCCTGCTCATGGAAGGCCTGCGGCAACTCGACGAAGCCAACCGCGATCAGACGGAACAGGCCGAAGTCTAGTCCCCGGGTTCGCGTCGCCAGCCCTATGCCGATGACCGCCGCCGTCCTCACCATCAGCGATGCCTCCTCGCGCGGGGAACGCCCCGACCTTTCCGGACCGGCGGTCGCGGCCAGGCTCGAGGCCCACGGATTCCAGATCGTCGCCCGGCAAGTGATTCCCGACGAACGCTCCCGCATCGAATCGGCCCTCATCGCCTCCAGCGAGAAAGCGCAACTGGTGGTGACCACCGGCGGCACCGGTCTGGCCGAGCGCGACGTGACCCCCGAAGCTACCCGCGCGGTTTGCGAGCGCCTGGTGGAAGGCCTTTCCGAGCGCATGCGCGCCGAAGGCCTGAAGAAGACTCCTTTCGCCCCTCTCAGCCGCGCGGTGTGCGGCACCCGCGGCAAGTGCCTGATCGTGAACCTGCCCGGCAGCCCCGTCGGCGCCACCGATTCGCTCGCGGCCATCCTCGACCTCCTTCCCCATGCCCTGGAGTTGCTGCAGGGGAAGACCACCCACAGATAGAGGATAGAGGGCTGCGAACTGCGCTGATGCGGTTGAAGCGGCGCCGCTTAGCGCTCATGAGCGCTTCCTGTCCCCGCCGATGGTGCTCGACCCACGCTTCGCTTACAATCGAGGCTTGACCCGGCCCAAACTATTTTTCGCCAAGTATTCCGCCTGGATCTGGGCGCTGCTCAGCCCGCTGGGAGCCTGGGGCGTATTTGCCATCGCCGCCGTCGATGCGGCGTTACTGGGAATGCCCTTGGATGCGGTGGTCGGCGGCTACGTTCACTACCATCCTCACAGATTCTGGCTCTACACTCTGATGGCCTCAGCCGGGTCAGCGCTGGGTAGTCTGGTGCTCTACGCCATCGGATATGCAGGCGGCGAGGCCCTGCTTCAGAAGAAGATGAGCCCCGAGCGCTTCCGGCGCATTCACGCCCAGTTCGAACAGCACGAATTTCTGACCTTGATGTTGCCGGCGATGCTGCCGCCGCCGGCTCCATTTAAGCTCTTCGTGCTGTCAGCCGCCGCCTTTAAGGTTCGCCTGCGCGATTTCCTGCTCGCCATCTTCTTCGGGCGTGTGGTTCGCTTCGCGATTCTCTCCTTCCTGGTGCTGGTGTTCGGCCCGTACGCCGTCAGTGTTGTGCGCGCGCTGGTGCGTGAGAACCTGCCCCTCGCCCTTGGCGCGCTGGCGGCCGCGATCCTGCTGGGATGGGTGGTCTGGAGACAACTGCGACGCCGCAAAGACCGCCAGCGGCTGGCAGTCTCCACGGAAGAGGCGTGAGGGAACCAGCACTCAGTAATCAGCACTCGATCAGCAGTAAGCGCTCATCAGTTAGACAGCCCAGGTCTGCGCCGAACCGAACGGCGCGAACCCTTGGGCGCCCACTCGAAATCCCGGCTGCTGACAACTGACTGCTGATTGCCGAATGCTTGGCTACGCTGCCGCGCTGCGATCGCCGGCTTTGGGAGCATCAGTGGTCCAGCTCTCCAGCAGGTGCCCAATCCCGAAGAAGACGCCGGTGAACATGACGTCGCCAATCAACTCGCGGCGGAAAAACGGAAGTCCGGCGGCATAACAGGCCATCAGCCCGGCAACCGTCTTGGGATACATGTTCCAGGCCGCCCACACCCCCAGGTTGCTGAGCAGGAAGAACGACACCGCCGTAGCCACGGCCGCGCCCAGCAGGCGGAGGGGATCGATCTTCTTTCTGAGTAGAAAACCCAGCCAGACAATGCCGGCGTACCAGAACCAGCTGACGATCTGATCGGCCTTGAACGGATAGCCCCACACGAACTTGTTCAGCGCCAGGTCCGACGCCGCCAGCAGGACAACCGGAATCCAGGCCAGCTTGCGCGGACCGCGGGCTCCGAAATACAAGAGCGCGGCGCCGACTGGCGTAAGCGTCCAGGGGTGAGGGATGAAGCGCACGGCGACCGCCAGAATGACGAACAGGAAGGCAAGCATGATCACCTCATCGGGGAACTTGATTCTCCGGCGCGGGATGCGCCCCCGTCAAGGGCAGAAGCGCTTCTGGATTGGCCCTTTGCCTTCCCGCCCTCCGCCTTTCTGCTTCTCCCTGCCACCCTCTTCGTCTCGACTGCTGCCTTGCTTCAATTCGGGGCCACTTCCAACTCCTTGCCCCCCAGCCCCGGCCACAGGTATTCCATCACCCGGAACTCCGGATCAAGCACCACCCCGGCAGACAGCACCCGGCGCGCGCTTCCTGGATACATGAAACGCAGGTCGTGGAAGCGGACAACATAGCCCGGCTGCGGCGGCTCGCGCTTCTCCACCTCGAGCACCGGAAAGCGCGCCCAGTCCAGATAGATCCGCCCCAGGTACGATTGCCTGGCCGCCAGCGTCACCGGCGACGCTTCCGTCTTGTAGCGGGCTTCGGCGCGCTCATCGGGATCGACCTCAGCGGTGAGCGAGTTCACCAGCATGCGCTCGAACCGGTCTTGCGTTTCCACCACGGCATACCAGCGAAACGGATTCAGAGGATAGGGAAAAGCTCCCGCCTGCTTCGGCTCTGCCCCTTCGTATACCCGCGACTCCAGCGCCGCGACCGCCCGTCGGTGCTCGTAGTCGCGGACACCCCACACGGCCACCGTGCCCGCCAGGGCCAGCGCCGCGGCCACGCGTCCCGGCGGCCCTTTCTGGCGCGCGCCCACCTCTTCGGACACCAGGCGAAAAATTACCGGCAGCGCCAGTCCCGCCAGCAGGACCACATACAGTAGGGGCTCGATGATGAACACAATGTCCCAGGCATACCAGCGGTAGGAAAAAGGCTCGAACGGCCGCACTCCATAGCTGTTGGTGAAGTCGAGCAGGATGTGGCTTAGTCCAGCAAGCACCGCGCAGCAGTAAAGCAGGCCCCAGCGTGGCGTTGTCGGGTAGCCTGGTTTGTATTTCGGCGGCCAGAAGCGCTGGCGGAAGCGGTGCCAGACCCATACTCCCGCCACCACTGCAAGCGCAACCACCGGCACGCCGACGAAGGTGTGCGTGATGCCCCGATGATGCGCGAAGCCATAGAGCGGCCCGCGCAGGTTGGCCACAAGGTCGATGTCGGCGGCCTCCGCGCCCACCGTCATGGTCAGGGTTGCAAACGCGGTTCGGCGATTGAATCCCGCGCGGCTCAGCACTGCTCCGGTGAGAAAGTGTGTAAGAGGCTCCAAGCGGTCAGGCTTCGCCTTTCGTCAGCTTCAGGGTGACGGGTTGGATGAGTTTAAGCCGCCAGGGCTGCAAAATCATCCGCTGCTAGGGCTCCGCCAGGCAGGCAGTGTTGACCTGAAGCGTGCAGGGGATTGAAGTAGTGTTGCGAAACACCGGCGCAACGCTGCGCTTCTGCGCGGGGTTCAAAAGGTATCCCGGAATAAGGTCTCTTGCCGTAAGTGTCATCACCCAGGCTGCTGTGCAACATCGTCTATCGGCAGGACTTAGGGTGAGGCTGGCATCCCTGCCTCCTGCCCCTCTTGTGCTTTCCCCTTGGTAACCGCCGCGTTTCGGACGAGTCGTGGTACCGTGCCTTGACATTTACAACCAGGGGCGCGCTCCCCCGACGGCGCTCGGAAGGACGGTCCCATGGCTACTACCGATCAGAAGGTATTCACGCCGCCTGCGGCTCTTGCGGCCAAGCCTGCCGCACCTCAGGCAGGCGCCCCTGCCAACGCGAGCGCCATTCAGCAGGCGCTGCAGTCGCAGACCCGCGTCAAAGCGGGAGCCAGCTGGTTTTACTGGATCGCTGCCCTTTCGCTGGTCAACACGGTAGTCGTGCTCAGTGGCAGCCGCTGGCACTTCATTCTCGGGTTGGGCATCACCCAGATCGTGGACGCCCTTGCGCGCAAGGTGGGATCGGTGGCCTATCTGCCGGCCGTGATGATCGACCTGGTAGTGGCCGGCCTGTTCGTGTTCTTTGGCATCTTTGCCACCAAGCCCAAGAAATGGGCCTTCGTCGTTGGCATGGCGGTGTACGGCTTCGACTGCCTTCTCTTCGTGGTGGGGCGCGATTTCCTGGGCATCGCCTTCCACTGCTTTGCCCTCTATCAGATCTACCGCGGCATGGCTGCCCTGGAGAATCTGCCTAAACTGCAGCCCGCGGGCGTGGTAAGCAGCAGCTTCGCTGCGAAGTAAGAGGGCAATCGGCGCGCAGCATTCATCGATCGGCAGTCAGCCCGCTCCTGAGCCTGACGGCTGGGCGGCAATCTCGAAAACAGTTATGATCGCATGCAAGGATTCCTGGAAGCTGATTGCTGACTGCTGAGCGCTGATCTTGAAACTGCGCATCGCCTGGATTGGCCGCACCCGCGAGCCCGCCATCCAATCTCTGACGGCAGGATATGTCGAGCGTCTTGCGCGCTACGCTCCCACGGATTCGTACGAATTCGCCGGCGAAGCCGCGCTCCTCAAGCACGTCGCCAAGTCCAGTCCGCGGCCGCTGCTGATCCTCCTCGACCTGCGCGGCAAGCAGCTTTCATCCGAAGACCTGGCGCACTTCCTCGAGGATCACCAGAATCGCGGCACGCCGCTCCTGATGTTTGCCATCGGGCCGGCCGACGGCTTCAGCGATCAGGCCCGTGCCATCGCCGGCTTTCAGTTGTCCCTCGGAAAAATGACGCTGGCGCACGAGCTGGCCCGGGTCGTCCTGCTGGAGCAGCTTTACCGTGCATTTACCATCCTCAAGGGCCACCCGTATCATCTGGGGCATTGAGAAAAAGCACTCAACATTCGGCGATCAGCGCTCAGGCAGAAGCTAACTGCAATTCCTGGTTGCTGCCTACCTGGCTTCCAGCCGACGCATGAACTTTCCTACGCTTACGAAGGCGCGGCCCACCGTGCCCCGGCCGATCTCGGTGACCGTCCCAGCTCCGTTCTCCTGCCAGGCGCGCACCCGCATCTGGTAGAAGCGGCCGTCGAAGGACTCCATCACCGCTTCCGCCTTCACCACTGTCCCCACCCTGGTTGCGGCCACATGGTCCACCCGGATGGCGGTGCCGACGGTGATCTCGTCGCCCTCCGCGTAGGGCTGCAGCGCCTGGTAGCAGGCGAACTCCATCAACTCGATCATGTTGGGGGTGGAAAGTACCGGCGGCAGGCTGGGATGGCGGTGCGTGAGCGTGTGCTCAAGCGCTACCGTCTGGCTGACTGCAGCTCGCGCTCCGACGGGAACAGGTTTGGACATTCTGAAATGCAGTCCGGTAATCTCTCGGCCGCCGAAGGCGACCTCGCGGTGTGGCGAGCACTGACCGCTGAGCGCTGACGGCTGCCGCAGGATTACCGATCCCAACCTACACGATTGCCCTTTCCGCTAGGCCGCTACGCACCGCGCCTGCCGTTCCCGCTCGATCCCGTCCAGCGCGCGCCACAGCGCCCGCGCGGTGTTCTCGGCTGCGGCCAAGGCCCGCTCGGCCAACTCCGGCTGGCTCGCGATAAGCTTGGACAGCTCTTCTTTCCAAACTCGGGAGTGATAGACATCGGCGCCGATGTGCAGCGTGAAGTACCTGGTGGCGCGAGCGTCGGCGCCGTAACGCTCCCGCAGCCCTGTGGCTTTTTCCTTGGCCACGCGCGGAACCTGCGATTCATACGCGTAAAACGCAGCCAGCGCTTCGGCGGCGCTGGCTTCGGAAGCCAGCCGCCGGAAGTGTGCGATCAGGCCGCGCACTTCCTCTACCGGTTGCGAGCGGCGCGCCTGGTCGCGGCTCGCGCCCATGCCTTCGGCGAAATCCAGCCATAGCTCGCAGTGCGGCGGCGACTGTGTGCCCCCCTCTACACCCTCTTCATCACAAAGGTTCCTGAGCACTGCCCGGCGCAGCTCTCCATCCTCGAGCCGCGCATACAACTGCCCCAGGTAAGTCGGGAACGCGGCCACGTGATGATAATAATCGGTCGCGTATTGCCGCAGGTCCTCGCGGCTCAACTCGCCCGCCGCCCACGCCTGATAAAAGGGATGGCCCAGCAGATCGTAACTCGCGATCCGCTCTTGCATTTCGTGCCAGAAATTCTCCACCTTCACATGCACCTCATCAATTTTGATTCCCACCGCATTTGCTCCCGGCCGACACTATACGGGAAGCGTCGCATTCCTCACAAGCCGGCCTGCGATTGCTAAAATAAGGGTGCCGCGATGTGGGAGCGTGCGCCGTCATGCTTGTGCTCAGGAGCCCGCGGCAAGCAGGCGTGAGATCTGCAGTTCTCTGAAGCGGAAGACCAGCGTCACGATGCAGTTCAGCGAAAAATTCGACGTCGTCGTGGTCGGTGCCGGCCATGCCGGGTGCGAGGCCGCGATGGCCGCCGCGCGCATGGGCCTGAGGACCGCGCTCTACACGCTCAACGTGGACCTCATCGCGCAGATGTCCTGCAACCCCGCGGTCGGCGGCATCGCCAAGGGCCACCTGGTCCGCGAAGTCGATGCCCTGGGCGGCATCATGGGCGAGGTCACCGACGCCGTCGGCATCCAGTTCCGGTTGCTCAACACCTCCCGCGGCCCCGCCGTCTGGTCGCCGCGCGCGCAGTGCGACAAGCAAGCCTACCGCCTGAAGATGCGCGAGGTGCTGGAATCGCAACCCAATCTGAAGATCAAGCAGGCGGAAGTGGCGGACCTGATGGTGGAAGATTCCAGGGAAGACTCCAGGGAAGACTCCGCGCCCGGCCGGCGCCAGCTCGTAAGAGGCATCAAACTGCGCGACGGGCGTACGGTGACCGCCGCCGCCGTCATTATCACCACCGGCACATTTCTCAACGGCCTGATCCACTGCGGCGAGCAGCAGTATCCTGCCGGACGCAGCGGCGAACCGCCATCGCAGCTGCTGGGAGAATCGCTGCGCCGCCTCGGCTTCCGGGTTGTCCGCCTTAAGACCGGCACTCCACCGCGGCTCGATGGCCGCACCATCGACTGGTCGCGCTTCCAGACGCAGCCCGGCGATGCCGATCCCACCCCCTTCAGCTTCCGCACCCGCCGCGTCGCTCACCACGCCTCGCAGGTGCCCTGCTACATCGCCTATACCACGCCGGAGACGCACCGCATCATCCGCGAGAACGTGCACCGTTCGCCCATGTACAGCGGCCAGATCAAAAGTATCGGACCACGATATTGTCCCTCCATCGAGGACAAGATCGTCAAGTTCGCCGACAAGGAGACCCACCAGCTCTTCCTCGAGCCCGAGGGCCTGAACACGCACGAAATTTACGTCAACGGCATGAGCACCTCCCTTCCCGTGGATGTGCAGGCCGCCCTGGTCGCCAGCGTTCCCGGCCTGGAGAACGCCGAGATGCTCCGCCCCGGCTACGCCATCGAATACGATTCGGTCGATCCCACGGAACTGGCGCGCACCCTGGAGACCAAGAAGATCGCCGGCCTCTATCTCGCCGGCCAGATCAACGGCACCAGCGGCTATGAAGAGGCAGCCTGCCAGGGCATCATGGCGGGCATCAACGCGGCGCTGGCTGTTCAGGGCAAGACCCCGCTGGTGCTCGACCGGACCGAGGCCTACACCGCCATCCTCATCGACGACCTCATCTCCAAGGGCACCAACGAGCCCTACCGCATGTTCACCTCGCGCGCCGAGTTCCGCCTGCACCTGCGCATCGACAACGCGGACCGCCGCCTCACGCCCTACGGCCGCCGCGTCGGCCTGATCTCCGACGCCGCCTGGGCAGCCTATCTTGCCAAGCAGGAACGCACATCCGCGCTCAAACAGGTTCTGGAGAGCACGCGCATCACGCGCGAAATGCTGGAACAAATTCAGGCGGATCATCAGGAGAGGGTCGGGGCCGTGAACGATCCCGCCCGGAAAGATGAGGCGCTCGTGAGCCTCGCTGGCGCCTCGCTTGCCCAGGCGCTGCGCCGCCCCGATCTCCCCATCGAGAGCCTGGTCCCCATCCTTCGCGAGCTCATGCCCATACTCTTTCAAAGCGGCGAGCCGGACTGCGCGCGAGAATCCTCGGCCGGCATTTCTCCCACGAGTCTTCCCTCGCAGGTTCGCAACGAGCTCAAGTCGGTGGAGACGGAGATCAAGTACGCCGGTTACCTCGAGCAGCAGCAGAAGGCCATCGAGCGGCTGAAGCGCGCCGAGCAGCGCGATATCCCCGGCTGGTTCGATTACACCGCGGTCAGTGGCCTGTCGCGCGAGATGAAGGAGAAGCTCGAACGGGTGCGCCCGCGGACCATCGGCCAGGCCAGCCGCATCCCCGGGGTCACGCCCGCCGCCGTCTCGCTCATCAACGTGTACATCGAGATTCAGGCGCGAAAGGCGGCCGTCAGCACTTAGCACTCCGCATTCGACAGTCAGCCTGGTATTGGTTTGCGAAATGCTGAGCGCTGACTTGCAACTCACAATTTGCCGCTCACAGCTTCCTGCACCACCCGCCAGCACTCCTGCACGTCGTCCCACGTCGTCCCCAGGTTGCCGATGGCGATGCGCAGCACCACCCGGTTGTGCAGCGCGGTATGGGAAATGAAAAACTTTCCCGAGGCATTCACCCGCTCCAGGATGTGCCGGTTCTCCTCGTCGCTTCCCCGGTAGCGGAAGCAGACGGCGGAGAACCCTACCGGCGCCATCACCTCAAAACGCGGGTCGGCGCGCACCTGCTCCTCCAGCCGCTTGGCGGAGCGGATGTGGTCGCGCAGCACCTGCTGAATCCGATCGCGCCCGAAGTAGCGCAGCAGGAACCAGAATTTCAGCGCCCGAAAGCGATGCCCCAGCGGGATGCCGTAGTCCATCAGGTTCACGGCGCGCGGGTCATCCTGTGAGGTCAGGTACTCGGGCACCAGCGAAAACGCGCGCCGCAGTATGTCCGGCCGCCGGGTGTAAAACGTGCTCAGGTCCATGGGCGCGAACAGCCATTTGTGGGGGTTCACCACCAGCGAGTGCGCGCGCTCCAGGCCGTCGAAGATCCAGCGATACTCGGGAAGGATCGCAGCCACCCCGGCGTAAGCTGCGTCCACATGCAGCCACAAGTTGTGCCGTTCGGCGATGTCCGCGATCGCCGCCAGCGGATCAACGCTCGTGGTTGAGGTGGTTCCAACCGTGGCGACCACGCAGAACGGACGTAAGCCTTGGCTCCGGTCCACCTCGATGGCGGTCGCCAGGGCTTCTGGTCGCATGCGGAATTCGGCGTCGGTTGCGATCTTGCGCACATGGCTCTGCCCCACGCCCAGTGCGATGGCGCCCTTCTCAATCGAGGAGTGCGCTTGCTCGGAGGTGTAAAGAACCAGGTCCGGAGGCGCGCCGTTCACCCGCGTTTCCGGATCCAGCATCTCCCGCGCCGCCGCCATCGCATGAAAGCTGCTGGTCGAAGCGGTGTCATACACGATGCCGAACCAGCTGGCGGGAACTCCCATCCACTCCCCGAACCAGCCAAGCGTCACCTGCTCCAGCTCGACCAGCGCCGGAGACGTCTTCCAGTGCAGGCCGTTGGTGTTCAGGGCTGACGCCAGCAGGTCCCCCAGGACGGCGGGCGCCGACCCGGTATTCGGGAAGTAGGCCAGGAATCCGGGGTGGTTCCAGTGAGTGACCGCAGGCAGAACCTTCTCCTGAAAATCGCGCAGGATGTCGTCGTAGCTCTCGCCCTGCTCAGGCGCGGATTTCGGCAGCGCGTCCACCAGCTCGCCCGGCTTCACCGCCGGCAGCACGGGGTAGTCGCGCACGTGCTTCAGGAACTCCGCGATCCAGTCCACTGCCTGGTGCCCAGCCAACCGGAAGTCTTCCAGGTAGGCATTCCAGTCAAGAGTCGGCTCAGTTCGCGGAGAAGTTGGCGCCGCCATGGGTACGCTCCTGGCGCAACGAGGATCGACAACGATTATAGAGAGTAAGAAGGAGGCAGAGCGGACTCAGGAGAAATGGCAATCGCCGATTTTCATAGGCGGCGTTTCTTTCTCTCTGCCTCGACCCGCCAGTGGAGCAGCACCTTGGCCTTTTCAAGTTCGGCGCGGCGGGCTGCGCTCAGGCCCTTCCCAGCCCGGTTGATGAAGTAGGTAAGCATACGCATGCCCGAGCCCGGTCCCTTGGGGGAAACTTCTTTTGACGCCAGAGTGCGCGCGATCGTGCTTGCGCTGCGGGTGAATAGTCCCTCCGGGGGATAGGTTGAGACCGTCTTCACACGGGCGATCCAGCGCTTCCCTTTTGGCTTGGCCTTCGCCCTTTTCTCTGCGCGTGCCACGTTCTTGCCTTCCCCGCCGCGGACTGACCACCCCTTGTAATGGCCCGATTACAACTTACCCGATTCCCGGTTGCAACCCCGCTGGTACCATCTCGCCGTGCCCACGCTTGGCGTGATCTCCGACACGCACGGCCTGCTCCGTCCGGAGGTTCTGGACGCGCTCCGCGGCTGCGAGCGCATCATCCATGCGGGCGACATCGGCAGCCCGGAAATTCTTCCCGCCCTTGCCGAGGTGGCTCCGGTTACCGCCATTCGCGGGAACATCGACAAGGCGCCCTGGGCGCAGGCGCTGCCTGAGACCGCGGTGGTCGATTTTGCCGGACTACTCATCTATGTGCTTCACAACTTGCAGGCCATGGATCTCAGCCCGAAGGCGGCCGGGTTTGCAGGCGTCATCAGCGGGCACTCGCATGTCCCGAAGCAGGAAATTCGCGGCGGCGTGCTCTACCTCAACCCAGGCAGCGCCGGACCGCGGCGCTTCCGCCTGCCGGTCTCTGTAGCCCGCATTCGCGTATACAACGGCAAACTGGCTCCGGAAATCGTGCTGCTCGAGAAATAAGCATGGACTGCTGAATGCTGGCTGCTGAATCAACCTTCCTGGCCACCCATGCCCATTGCTGCTACATTGCTCCCGAAAAATCCAATTCAAACGACAGGGGGAACACATGTACAGACTGCTCGTGGCGCTGGCGCTGGTGGTCGGAATTCCGGTTGCGGCCACCGCACAGGCGCCCGCAAAACCTTCCGCTAAACCCGCCTCAAAGTCTGGCGCCGCGAGTATCTCCCGAGAGAAGGCGGCGGTCATGGCGCCGGTTCACCAATTTGTGGACGGTTTCAACAAGGGCGACGTGACCTCGGCGCTCGGGGCGTGCGCGGAAGAAACCTACATCATCGACGAATTTCCGCCCTACCAGTGGCACGGAGCCGGAGCGTGCGCCAAGTGGGTCGGCGACTACGATGCCGACAGCAAGAAGAACGACGTCAGCGATGGAGTCGTCACGCTCAGCACCCCCAAACACGTGGACATCGCGGGCGATCGCGCCTATGTGGTCGTGCCGGCGAACTATGTCTTCAAACAGAAAGGGCAGGTGATGAAGGAAGCCGGCTCGATCCTGACGATCACCTTGCAAAAAGGCGCAAACGGCTGGCGCATAACGGCGTGGACCTGGGCGAAGAGCTAGAAGCTTAGACAACAGCGCTCAGCCGTCAGCACTGGGAGCCGGCTGCTGACTGCTGCTCAGATTCCCCGCCTGCAACTCGGCCGATTACCATTGATTCGATGGATGCCGCCCGCATCGCCGAGCTGCTGGGTCCTTTTCTGGGCGACAGCCCGCTCAACTCGTCGCAGCTGACGGCGGTTTCCACCTACCTCGACCTGCTCCTGCGCTGGAACGCGAAGATGAACCTGACCTCGCTGCGCGATCCCGCCGAGATCATCACCCGGCACTTCGGGGAGTCATTTTTCCTGGCTGGGCAGGCGGTCGCAGCGGGCAGGGAAGTGACCTGCGTGGACGTGGGCTCGGGCGCGGGTTTTCCCGGGCTGCCGCTTAAGCTTTACCGGCCGCGCGTGCGGCTCACCCTGGTCGAGGCACAATATCGTAAAGCGATATTTCTGCGCGAGGTCATCCGCGCCTTGGATCTCGCCGGCGCCGAGGTCTTCGCCGGCCGCGCCGAGGAGATGGCGGCGAATCCCACCCCTGCGGCCGACCTGGTCACCATGCGAGCTGTCGAGCGCTTCGAGGAGGTTCTTCCCGTTGCCGCGCGTCTCGTGCGCCAGGATCAAAATGAGGTTGGCCGCGCGGGAGCTCTTGCCCTCCTGATCGGCGCCGCTGGCGCCGATCGCATTGCGCAGCTCCTGCCCGGCTTCCGGTGGGGCGAACCCATGCTCGTTCCCCAGTCCTCAGGCCGCCTGCTCCTGCTCGGGTGGCTCGAAACTGGGAAGGTGAAGCAGCCGGAATCAAGTCAGTAAACACCTCCCACGGACCGCTTCAGACCATAAAAGTGGTCAACGCCAGTTCATTTTCAAGGGAGTCAGGACAAGAAAGTAGTCTGCTGAGCTCGAAGAGCTAACCAGAGTGGTCCCGGATTCCCTGGCGGGGATCCTGGCGGGAAGGCTCTTTTCCACACCAAAATCGCGGGGGAACCAGGGTGATAAACGTGGTCCATGGGGTTCGACTATCAGGCTCAAGCCAAGGCCTGATATCCGGAATTCTAGCCGCTACATGCCTAAAGTGGACCAAACCGGATGAATTGCGAGGATTTCAGACTTTAACGAAGATTTTCCAGCGGTAGAGAATCCAGCCCAGAATCAAGAA
>Ga0187788_10000341_pt1 | contig 12828 bp, 14 predicted proteins | sample 1015_BV01_MP10_2_FD_133008 | JGI IMG/M metagenome (GOLD analysis project Ga0187788, IMG submission 133008) | Tropical peat soil microbial communities from peatlands in Department of Meta, Colombia - 1015_BV01_MP10_20_MG | ecosystem: Environmental > Terrestrial > Soil > Wetlands > Peat | place...
CGACCGGATGGTGCTCGCGCCGGTGGAGCGGCTCACCGTGCAGCGCTGGGGAGTGGTGCGGGCATGACCGACCTCCGGCCGCCCACTGCCCGGAGCCGGACGGCTGCCCGCGTGGGTCTCCGGCTGCTGCCGGCCGTGCCGTTCGCCGGGCTGCTGGTGGTGTGGGTCGTCACCTGGGCGGTGGCGCGCCCCAGCCTGGCCACCTTCCCCAGCCTGACCCAGGTGCTGCAGACCCTCGGCGACCTGATCGAGTCGGGTGAGCTCTGGCGGAACATCGTCGCCAGCATGGGCCGCTGGGCCATCGCCCTGGTGACCGCGACGCTCAGCGGGGTGGGCCTCGGGCTGCTCGCGGGCCTGAGCGCTGTGGTCGCCAGGATCGTGGAACCGCTCGCCATCTTCTTCACCGCGATGTCCGGGATCATCTGGCTGCCGCTGGCGATCGTCTGGTTCGGCCTCGGCACCGGCATGATCGTGTTCGTGATCTGGAACTCGATGTTCTTCGTGATCTTCTCCAACACCCTGCTCGGCGTCCGCTCCGTGCCGGGTGTCCTGGAGGACGCCATCCGCACGCTCGGTGGCAGCCGTCTGCAGATCGTGACCCAGGTGGTGCTGCCCGGTGCGTTCGCCCATGTGCTGGCGGGGATGCGGGCGGGGCTCGGCTTCGGCTGGCGGGCCCTGCTCGCGGCGGAGATCATCGGGGCGACCGCGGGGCTGGGCGCGATGATCTTCCGCGCCACCGACTTCCTCCGCTCCGACGTCATCGTGGCGGGAATCCTCGTGATCGGGACCATCGGGCTCACCATCGATCGGGCCCTCCTCGCCCCGATCGAACGGCGCACCATCGAGCGGTGGGGCATGGTCTCCGCGACCCGGAGGCGGCTCGGATGACCGGCGGATCGCAGCGGCGAGCGAGCGAGGACGGCGGGATCGGCGGCCGGCGGCTCCGCGCCCGGGCCGCCCGGCGCCCCCTGATCCAGATCGCGAGCGGGGTGCTGCTGCTCACCGTCATCGCCTGGGGACCCGGCCTCTACGGCCGGTTCACGGCCGGCGAACGGCTGGACCCGAGCCTCTCCCACGCCGCCGGGCCGGTGAACGTCGAGGTCACGATGGGTTTCGCACCCCAGGGTTTCCACCTCCAGACGTTGCAGCAGGAGGGGGTGTTCGCCGGGCAGGTCGGCGCGCACAGCGTCCGCCTGTTCAACGTGAGCCCGGCCTCCCTGCGGGCGCTGAGCCGGATGTACTGGATCACGTCGATCCGCCCGATCGCCCCGCCTCAGCCGTGACCCGCACCGGGTGCCTGATCGGGTCCCGGTCGAGGGCACCGACGCCGAACTCGGACTCCACCTTGGCCCTGACAGCGGCCGGGTCGATGCCGATCGACTCCAGAGGCGCGGCGTCCAGGTTGTCCGGTGCCGGCCCGGAGGCGCCGACGTGGCGGTCGACTAGACGTTGATCCGGGACCCGATGATCACGGTTTGATCGCGGGGGAGGCCGAAGTACTCGGCGGCGTCGGCGGTGATCCGGGAGGTGGCGATGAACAGCCGCTTGCGCCAGCGGGCCATGCCGGGGGCGTCGGAGGCGTGGATGTCGATGGTGGAAAGGAAGTAGGACACGTCATCCAGTTCGGGCGGGATGTCGAGCCCTGCTGCGACGGCGAGGCGGAGCGCGTGCGGGACGTTGGGTTCGTCCATGTATCCGTACTGCGCGGTGACGTGGGTGATCGCGTCATCGGTATACCGCAGGTCGTCCAGCGTGATCCGCTGGTCATCGGGCACGTACGGCACGGGGGGTGTCTCCAGGGACAGGATGACGACGCGCTCATGGAGGATCTTGTTGTGCTGGACGTTGGCGCGCATCGCCAGTGGTGCGGTGGCCTTGCCGCGGTTGAGGAACACGGCGGTGCCGGGGATCCGGGGAAGGGGCCGTCTCCGGTCGTGCAACTGGTCGATGAAGGCCTGCAACGGCCCCTCGTCCTGCTCGCGTTGCGCGGTGACGAGTTGTCTGCCGCGCTGCCAGGTGGTCATGACGGTGAAGGCGATCAACCCGATGAGCAGCGGCAGCCAGGCCCCGTGGGTGAACTTGGTGAGGTTGGCGGCGAAGAACAGGCCGTCGACGGTGAGGAAGGCTGCTGCGCCCAGCGTGACGAGCCACAGTGGCTTACCCCAGCGATGGCGGACGATGTAGAAGAACAGCAGGGTGGTGATGATGATGGTTCCGGTGACCGCCATGCCGAAGGCGAAGGCCAGCGCGGCTGAGGACCGGAAGACGAAGACCAGCGCCAGTACGGAGACCATCAGGGTCCAGTTGATCCAGGGCACGTAGATCTGTCCGATGGTCTGCGCGGAGGTGTGGTTGATCCGCATCCTGGGCAGGTACCCGAGTTGCACGGCCTGGTGCGACACCGAGAAGGCGCCGGTGATCACTGCCTGGGAGGCGATCACGGTGGCCGCGGTGGCCAGCAGGAGCATCGGCATCCGGGCCCAGCCCGGGACGAGCAGGAAGAACGGGCTGCTGATGTTCGTCTGCGGGTCGACCAGTACCAGCGCGCCCTGGCCCATGTAGCTGAGGATGCAGGCGGGGAACACCAGGATCAGCCAGGCTCGCGTGATCGGTCTGCGGCCGAAGTGGCCCATGTCCGCGTAGAGAGCCTCGGCTCCGGTGATGGCCAGCACGACGCCGGCGAGGGCGAAGAAGGCGACGCTGAAGTGATTGATCAGGAAGCCGATCGCGTACGTCGGGGAGAGCGACTTGAGGATCTCCGGGTGGTCGATGATGCCCACGACTCCGCAGGCGCCGATGGCGATGAACCACACCACCATGACCGGCCCGAACAGCCCGCCCACCCTGGCGCTGCCGACCCGCTGGGAGGCGAAGAGCAGCACGATGATCGTCGCCGTGATCGGCACGATGAGGTGCTCCAGCGACGGCTGGACGACCTTGAGGCCTTCCACCGCCGACAGCACCGAGATGGCGGGTGTGATCATGCTGTCGCCGAAGAACAGGGAGGCTCCGAAGATCCCCAGAGCGGCCAGGGCGAGCTTGACGCGGCGACTGCCGGGCATGCCCTGGCGCCGGATCAGCGTGATCAGCGCCATGATCCCGCCCTCCCCGTCGTTGTCCGCGCGCATGATCAGCAGGACGTACTGAAGGGTCACGATGATCGTCACCGACCAGAAGATCAGAGAGATCACGCCGTACACCGACTGCCTGGTGGCGGCCACCGGATGCGGGTCCGCGGGGTTGAAGACGGTGACGATCGTGTAGATCGGGCTGGTCCCGATGTCGCCGAACACGACACCCAACGCAGCGACGGCGATCCCGACCGGCGCCGCCTGCCGCCCGAGGGACGCCGGTCGTCCCGCCGCGATCGCGGGCCCGTCCGTCGCCGTGCCCGCGTCCGTGTCGGTCAACTCTCCCCCTCTACTGCAGCGGATGGCGAGCACACCGGTTCGCCGCACACTCGAACCATCAAGGCATGAGTGCGCCACCGGCCATTCGACGATCGTAGGGGCCCGGCATCGCCGTCACCCCGGGACACCCGGCACGATCCAGGTGTTCGACGGGTGCGGCGGCGATGGCGCGGGTAGGGGTGTCGGGTTAGCCTGCGTGCGGTGGCCCGGCATGAGTTGTCCCGGCGTGATGCTCGCCGGATCGCGGTGCGTGCGCAGTGGCTCCACCGGGAGCGGCCGACCCGGCTGCTGGACCTGGTGCGCCGGATCACCCTGCTGCAGATCGACCCGACCGCCGCGATCGCGCCGAGTGCCGACCTGGTGGCGTGGAGCCGGCTCGGCGCCCGCTACGACCTGGCCGACCTCGACCGCGCCCTGCGCGAGCGCGAGCTGATCGAGCTCCGCGGGATGATCCGCCCCGCGGACGATCTGGTGCTCTACCGCGCCGAGATGGCCGCCTGGTCGGGAGAGGGGCCGTTGCGCGGCTGGCGGAAGTCCCAGCGTGACTGGGTGCAGGCCAACGACGCCTGCCGGCGCGACATCCTTCGCCGGCTGTCCGCCTCCGGCCCGCTGACCTCCCGGGAACTGCCGGACACCTGCGCGGTCCCGTGGCGGTCCACGGGGTGGACCAACAACCGCAACGTCACCCAGCTGCTGGACTTCATGGTCCGCCGCGGTGAGGTCGCCGTCGCGGGCCGGCAGGGGAACGAGCGGCTGTGGGACCTGGCCGAACGGGTCTACCCCGATCAGCCGGTCGTGCCGCTGGATCAGGCCGAACACCTCCGCAACGAGCGGCGCCTGGCAGCCCTCGGCATCGCCCGCTCCCGTGGCGCGGAATGCCCGGTCGAGCCGCTGGATGTCGGCGATGCCGGTGAGGAGGCCGCCGTCGAGGGCGTCGGCGGGACCTGGCGCGTCGACCCCTCGCTGGTGGGTCAGCCGTTCACCGGTCGGGCGGCCCTGCTGTCACCCTTCGACCGGCTGCTGCACGACCGCAGACGCATGGTCGAGGTGTTCGAGTTCGACTACGCCCTCGAGATGTACAAGCCGGCCGCACAACGACGGTGGGGATACTTCGCGCTGCCTGTCCTGTACGACGACCGCCTGGTCGGCAAGCTCGACGCAACGGCTGACCACAAGGCTGGTGCGCTGCGGGTCAACGCGGTCCACTGGGACGTCGAGCCGGGCAGGGCGATGGCCGCCGCCGTGGACCGTGAGATCCGCGACCTCGCCGACTGGCTCGAGCTCAGCCTGGCCCCGGCGGCCTGACCGGCGTCGGGACGCTCAGTCCCGGCGGCGGTTGTCGACGAACAGGGTCGCGCCGCGGGTGAGGCCGGCCGCCCAGGCCGCGGCCATCGTCCCCCGGTCGGCCGGTCCGGGCCGGCGGTGACGTGCCTGCTGCACGCTCATGCTGCGCCGGACCGCGGCCAGGACCCGGGTCAGGAAGGGCTTGGTGGACCCGGCACGCGTGCGGCTGCGAGCCCGCGCGGTGCCCGGCAGTGCGGTTTCGAGGCGGTTGCCGGTGACAGCCATGGTGGGTCTCCTCGCTCTACGTGCAGATGAGGAGCGCGAATCCCGCCGCCTGATACGAACCGAGATCCGTGGCGGGCTATCCCGAATCCGCCCGACCGGGAGGATCGGTCGGGCGGTAGCCGTCGCGGTCGGCGTCGGCGAGGCATGCGTCGGCCCGCTTGATGCCGTCGGAGGTGTGCGCGCTGCGCAGGCACGCGGCGGCGGACGCGACGCCCAGCCGCAGGCAGCGCTCGACCGGCCGGCGCTCGTGGAGTCCGAGGATGACGCCGGCGGCGAAGGCGTCGCCCGCGCCGGTCGTGCTGCGCACCTGATCCCGGGGGACCCGGACCGAACCCTGCCGCCAGGTCTGCCCGCCGGGGACGGCCGCGACGCAGCCGGCGGGGAAGTGCACGACCGCCAGGGTGGACACCCCGGACCCGATCAGCCGCAGCGCCATCGCCTCCAGGGCCGGCCAGTCCACCGGTCCGTCGGCGTCGGGGACCGGGGCGTCGACGCCGGTCAGCGCGCCGGCCTCCAATTCGTTGATCACGAGGCTGTCGAGGTGCGGCAGGCACGGGGCGACGACCTCCACCATGCGGGCCGGCTCCAGGTCGACCAGCTCCAGGTTCGTGTGCATCCCGGCGGCCTGCGCCCGCTCCAGCAGGGCCGACCAGCCGTTTCCCCCGCCCGGCGAGCGCGCGTCCATGAGGTCGTGAATGCCCGGGGCCCCGGCGTGCAGGATCCGCGCCCGCGATCCGGCGAGGTCGGCGGTCGAGGCGTCGAACAGTGCGTTGGCGCCGCGGTGGTGGAAGAAGGTCCGCCGCCCGCCGTCCCGCTCGACCATCGCATCGGTGAACGACGTCGTGCTGCCCGCCAGCGTCTGGACCCCGGCGGTGTCGATCCCCAGCCGCGCGCACTCGGCCAGGGCGAAGGCCCCGTGCTGGTCGTCGCCGACGGCGCCGATCAGCCCGATCGGGAAGCCGGCTCCGAGCATCCGGAGGTCCACGGCCATGTTCAGCCCGGGACCGCCGGTGCTGATCGAGACCTGCTCGATCGTGGCCAGGTGGTCCAGCGCCGGGTAGGCGTCGATCACCTTCCCGACGTCGACGACGACCGACCCGGCGCAGAGCACCCCGGCGCGCGCGACGGTGGTCATGCGGAACGCAGGACCGGGTCCGTCACCTCGAGGTCGGCCTCGAGCGTGCGCTGGGCAGCCAGGCCCGCCGCGGCGAGCGCCGCGTGGTACGCGCGGACCTCGTCGGCGGGGGCCAGCTCGCCGCGCAGCACCGGTCGCATCAGGGCGACCAGGTCCAGTTGCGACTCCGCCCGCTGGATCTTGCGCCCGAACAGTGCCACCCGGGCGCCGTGCCGCTCCGCCTGGTGCAGCAGCTCGAAGGCGTCCCGGGTGGTGCCGGCCGACCCGCGGAGGATGCCGACCACGATGGACGGATCGTGCTCGACCAGTTCGGCGAGCGCGTCCGACCCGTTGTAGGCCACCTTGAGGAACAGCGGGCGCTGCGCGGCGGTGACGCCGGCCAGGGCCCGCACGATCGAGTCGTTGACGAACGCCCCGACCTGATCGGCGGCCAGACCGCTCGGCGCGTTGGGGTTGAAGACCTCGAGGAGGTGCCGCATCCCCAGGGCGGCGGCCTCCCGGCGGAACGTGCCGGCCGTCAGCGAGGCGAGGTCGTGATCCAGGTCGTTGTTGAAGGTGATCGAGTAGAGGACGAGATCGCAGAACGGCCGGATCGTCGCAAGGTCGGCGGTGCGGAACGGGCGCGAGGGCAGCGTGGGGTAGCTGCCGCCGCGGGTGTTCCAGATGTCGGTGGTGTCGTTGGCCCGGACGGCGAGCGTCACCTCGCCGGCCAGCGAGCCCTCCGCGGCCAGGCGCTCACCGTTCGAGGCCGAGGTGAGCAGGATGTCGAGCTCGCCCTGGGCGACGAGCGCGCGCATCGCGTCGAGGTAGGCGCCGCGGGTGCGGTACCGGCCCGGCCCGGCCAGTCCGGCCGGTCCGGCCGGTCCCCCCGGAACCGGACCCGGGGCGGTCACGCCGAAGGCCATGTCGGCGTCCTTGGCGTCCGCGATCACGAAGTCGTCGGGCGCGTACCGGCCCGCCAGGATGGCGCCCAGCTTGCGATCGAGGCGACGGGCGGGCGGCTGGAGGGTGGCGGTCCCAGAAGTCGGCACGGCGCCTGTCCACCTTTCCACGTCGTCTGGATCGTAGGCGGTCGGACGGAGCCCCAACCAGCACCCCGGGTCGCGGCGCGCGCACCAGTGCCGGGACACCGTTGACCGGAGCGGTGCGGACCGTGCACCGTGTCCTGTGTCGGCGTCGGCGCGCTGACCGTGGCTGCGGCGCCGGAGGTGGTGGGCATGGGAGAGGGCGGAATGCTCCTCCTCCTACCGATCTTGGGAGTCCTCATCGCCCTGGCGGTGATCGTGATCATCACCGCCGCGCGCGAGCGCGACTGACCGCCGGACCGGCACCCGCCTGCCGTTCGGACCTCCGCCCTAGTCTGCGGTGGGTGAGCATCGTCACGACGCCCGGCCCGGTCGGGGACGAGCAGGTGCCCGACTACCTCGCCGCCCTCTCGCTGCCCGGTCTGGCCGACGTCCACGTGCACTTCCTGCCGGAGTCGCTGCAGCACAGGGTCTGGGCCTACTTCGACAACGCGGCGGAGAGCTACGGGCTGGCCTGGCCGATCACCTATCGCGCCGACGAGGACGCCCGCCTGGAGATCCTTCGGCGGCTCGGCCTCAAGGCCGTCCCCGCCCTCACCTACCCGCACAGGCCGGGGATGGCGCAGTGGCTGAACGACTGGGGCAGGCGGTTCGCCGAGCGGGTCCCGGAGGGTGTGCACTGCGCCACGCTCTACCCCGAACCGGGGGTCGGCGACTACGTCGCGGCCGCCCTCGCCGACGGCGCCCGCCTGTTCAAGGTCCACCTGCAGGTCGGTGGGTTCGCCCCGGACGACCCGCGGCTCGACCCGGCCTGGGAGCTCCTGGCCGACGCCGGGGTTCCGGTCGTCATCCACTGCGGATCGGCGCCGCTGGCCGGCGAGCACACCGGCCCGGAGGGGATCGTCCGGCTGCTGGGCCGGCATCCGCGGCTCGTGCTGGTCGTCGCCCACCTGGGCATGCCGGAGTACGACGAGTTCGCCCATCTCGCGGAGCGGCACGCCGGCGTCCACCTGGACACCACGATGGGCGGCACCGACTTCGCCAACCGATACGCCCCGCTGCCGGAGGCCTACGTGCGGCGGCTGGCCGGCCTGGTGGACAAGGTGGTGCTGGGCTCGGACTTCCCGAGCATCCCGTACCCGTACGCCCACCAGATCCAGGCGCTGACGCGCCTCGGGCTGGGGGACGAGTGGATGCGCGCGGTGCTGTGGTCGAACGGGGCCCGGCTGCTCGGCCTGGAGCCGGACGGCGGCGCGGCCAGCTGACACCCAACGCCGGCAGGTCGTCCTCACGGCGCCGCGGCGAGCATGGCACGCGCCGATGTCGCTATCGGACGACGATCGGCGCGGAGAGCCCCATGTGACGTGGTGGTGGGGCAGACTGGGTCAAGGATCGAGCCGGCGGCGCTTCAGGCTGCCGTGGGATCTGACGTGCCGAGGTGAACCTGGTGACCGATCAGCCGTCCCCCTTCCCCGGGCTGCCGTGGCCGGAGCGGGTGGACGCGCTGTTCCAGGACGGGCCGCTCGCCGGGCAGATGTTGCCGGTGCCGGCCCGGGTGGGCTTTCCGCCGCTGGTCGTCGGGGTGCTGCTGGACCAGAGCGGCCGCGTGATCGAGATCCGCGCCGACACCGAGGTGCCGGGCGTGGACGACCGTGACCTCGGCTGGGTGCGCTACACCCGCGAGCCCGGGCCCCGATTCGGCGAGCCGCACGTCTTCGTGCACCGCGTCCCCGGGTGGCGATGGAGCGCGCTGCAGGACGTCGACTGAGGTCGCGGTTGCGAGGAATGTTGGCGAAGGGGGCTGGACATGAAGTTCGTCATCACCTGGAAGGTGCGATTCAGGGGATCGGCGGCCGAGAACGAAGCGAGCGCCGCCCGGTTCCACGAGGTGCTCAGCAAGTGGACCCCCGCCGCTGAGGCCACGATTCACCAGTTCGTGGTACGGAGCGATGGGGAGGGCGGCTTCGCAGTCGTGGAGAACGACAACCTGGCCAGCCTCGCACTGAATTGCTTCAAGCTCTCCCCATGGCTTGAGTATGCGGTCTACCCGGTGCTCGACGTTGAAGAGGCGGGTGGCCTCCTTCGGGAGGCCATCGAGTTCCGCAAGTCGGTCCAGTAGACAGGCGGCCTCGCCGTCGCGCCGTGCTCGGCCGCCGGACGGTTGCGGAGAGCACGTAGAACGACTCGGACACGGACCGGTGGAAGTGCGCGTCCGAAGACATCGTCAGGTACTCCTCTCCTCGACACCGGACGAGCCGGTGACGTTGTCCTGCAGGGTGATCAGTGCATGCCTCAGCTGCTCCACGTCCTTCTCGCCGAGGCCGCGCCGCGCCGTGGCGTCGAAGGCCACGGCGGCCGCGCGGAGGCGGGCGAACACGGCGTCCCCCTCGGCGGTGAGGGTGATGGCCTGCGCGCGGCGGTTCACCGGGTCGGGGGTGCGGGTGACGAGTCCGCTCGCCACCATCCGGTCCAGGTGGTGGGTCAGGGTCGGTTCGGAGATCTCGAGACGCTGGGCCAGCTCGGACTGGGTCCGGTGCGGCCGGCTCTTGATCGCCAGCAGGACCAGCCAGGTCGGGCGGGTGCCCCCGGCTGCGGCGAGCGCCTGATCGAAGGCACGGTCCATGGCTTTGGCGACCCGGGCCACCAGAAGCCCGATCGGCGGGTGCTCCGGCGGCCCGGGTGGTCCCGCGGCGGCGCTGCGCGCCATTCAGGCCGCCGCGAGCGGTCTGACGGCGGTGCCGATGGTCCGCACGTCACCCGTGGTCCACGGGCGGCCGCGGGTGATCACGATCGCGTGCTGGATCCCGAGCTCCGCCAGCGCGTGGCAGCGCTCGACGAACCCCTCGGGGGTCTCACCCGGGTGGAGCGCCGCCGTGATCGTCTTCTCGATCTCGTCGAACGGCCTGCCGACCGCGGCGCAGTGCCCGGCGAGCACGTCGAGTTGACGCCGGACGGCGACGCCGCCGTCGGGGATGTCGAAGAGGTTGCACGCGTCGGCCTGCTCCGCGACCAGCCGCAGGGTGCGTCTGGGTCCGGTGCCTCCGATCAGGACGGGCGGGTGGGGGCTGGTGATCGGGCGCGGGCTGCCGATCGGCCGCTCGAGCCGGGTGGTCCGCCCCTCGAAGGGCGACTCGTCGCCGGCCCACATCCGCCGGGCGAGGTCGAGGGTGTCGGCGAGCCGGTCGAGGCGAACGGGGACCGGCGGCATGTCGATCCCCATGGCTGCCGCCTCGGTGTCGTTGTAGCCGGTGCCGATCCCGAGCCAGGCGCGGCCTCCGGACAGCACGTCGAGCGTGGTCACGGCCTTCACCAGCAGGGACGGCGCGCGGAAGATCGCGCCGGTGACGAGGGTGCCGAGCCTGACCCGGCTGGTCCGGCCGGCCAGGAAGCCGAGTGCCGTGTACGCCTCGAGCGCCGGTTCGCCGGGCTCGGAGGCCGGATCCGCCTGGAACAGGTGGTCGGCGAGCCAGACGGTGTCGAGCCCGGCGTCCTCCGCGGCGGCGGCGATCGTCGCGAGGCTGCCGGGGAGGGCCGCCGCGCCGCCGGGCCAGGAGACGTTCGTGATGCTCAGGCTGATCCTCATGGACGCGATGTTAGCTCTCGAACTATTAGATGTCGAACAATGGGTGGACGTGACGTCCTTCATGCCCGGGGGCATGGACAAGCCCCGGATGCTGCCAAACAATCGGGGCTCCACTCTCGTGATGATGTTGGACTGGGCCCATGCGTGACGACCATCCACCCGATACGCCTCCCACCCTGACCGCGGCGCTCGACCGCTGGAGTGTTGACGACTCCCAACGGCAGTCGCTGGCCGGCGCCGTTGGGGCGATCGCCGAAGCGGGCGCCGAACTGGCCGGGGTGGTCGCCGCCCATCCGGCGGACGCCGCCCTGGCCGGCGGCGTCCCCGGCGCCGCGACCGGTGCCGCCGCAGATCCGCGCAGCCCCCTGGACGTCCGGGCGGAGGCCCTGTTCGTGGCGGCGCTGGCCACGACCGACGTCCTCGCCGTCTGCTCGGCCGAGACCGACGACCCGATCCCCGTGGCATCCGGCGGGAGGCTGGTCGTGATCCTCGACCCGGTCGACGGCTCGTCGAACATCGACACCGACGAGCCCGTCGGCAGCATCTTCGCCGTCCTGCCCGGCACCGGGTTCGAGGACGACCCCGCCGCCGCCCTGGTCCGACCCGGGCGTCACCAACTGGCGGCCGGGATCCTGGTCTACGGGCCGGCCACGGCGCTGGCACTGACCGTCGGGGACGGCACGGACATCTACGTCCTCGATCCCCGCACCGGGTGCTTCGTGCAGAGCCGCCGGAGGATCGAGGTGCCCCCGGAGGCCGCCGAGTACGCCGTCAACGCCTCCAACGCACGGCACTGGGGCCCGGGAGTCCGGGAGTACGTCAAGGATCTGGTCAGCGGCGAGATGGGCCCCCGCGAGCGGGACTTCACCATGCGCTGGCTGGCCTCGCTGGTGGCCGAGGCCTATCGGATCCTGCTGCGCGGCGGCATCTGCCTCTACCCGGCGGACGCGCGGCCGGGGTACCAGAACGGGCACCTGCGACTGGTGTACGAGGCGAATCCGGTCGCGCTGCTCTACGAGCAGGCGGGTGGGGCGGCGACCGACGGCATCACCCCGATCCTGGACCTGCACCCCTCCCAGCCGCACCAGCGCACACCGCTGGTGTTCGGGTCCCGGAACAAGGTCGAGCGGGTGAGCCGGTACCTTCAGGAACCCCAGCCGTTGTACGAGCAGTCCCCGCTGTTCTCCCGGCGTGGCCTGTTCCGCGGCTGACCGGAGCGGCGGCCCTGAGGATCGCAGCGTCGACGACGAGGAGACGGCCATGTCGGTGAAGCATCCGATCATCGTGGTCACGGGGTCGTCGGGGGCCGGCACGTCCACGGTCAAGAACACGTTCGACCAGATCTTCCGTCGCGAGAAGGTCCGGGCCGCGTACATCGAGGGTGACGCGTTCCACCGCTACGACCGTGAGGGCATCCGGGCCGCGATCGCGGAGGCGGAGACCCGCGGGAACAACCACTTCAGCCATTTCAGCGTCGAGGCGAACCTGCTCGACGAGCTCGCCGAGGTGTTCCGGGAGTTCTCCGAGCACGGAACCGGCCGCACCCGCCACTACGTGCACGACGAGATCGAGGCCCAGCAGTACGGGTGCGAGCCCGGCACGTTCACCGAGTGGGAGCCCCTCGACCCGGACGCCGACCTGCTGTTCTACGAGGGCCTGCACGGTGCGGCGACGAGCTGCTCGACGGACCTGTCGGAGTTCGGCGACCTGAAGATCGGCGTGGTGCCGGTGATCAACTTGGAGTGGATCCAGAAGCTGCACCGGGATCGCAGCAGCCGGGGCCACACCCAGGAGGCGATCACCGACACGATCCTGCGGCGGATGCCTGATTACGTCCGGACGATCTGCCCGCAGTTCACCAAGACCGACATCAACTTCCAGCGGGTGCCGATGGTGGACACCTCCAACCCGTTCATCGCCCGGACCATCCCCACCGCCGACGAGTCCATGGTGGTCATCCGGTTCCGCAACCCGCACGGGATCGACTTCCCGTACCTGATCTCGATGATCCACGACAGCTTCATGTCCCGGGCCAACTCGATCGTGATCCCCGGGGGGAGGTTGGACATCGCGATGCAGCTGATCCTCACCCCGATGATCAAACGC
>Ga0187788_10000342_pt1 | contig 12798 bp, 12 predicted proteins | sample 1015_BV01_MP10_2_FD_133008 | JGI IMG/M metagenome (GOLD analysis project Ga0187788, IMG submission 133008) | Tropical peat soil microbial communities from peatlands in Department of Meta, Colombia - 1015_BV01_MP10_20_MG | ecosystem: Environmental > Terrestrial > Soil > Wetlands > Peat | place...
CGCATGCCCCGCGCGCGGGCCGCCTCGCCGAAGGCGACCTGGCGCAGCTCGCTGCCGGTCTCGCTCAGGCCCTGCGCCGCGAACGCGACCCGGGTGTGCCCGAGGCCCGCGAGATGGTCGATCACCGTGGCCATGCCCTGGCGGTCGTCGGTGTCCACGATGCCCAGCCGCGGGTCGCCCTCGGCGGCGAAGGCGCAGACCACGGGTACGCCGTCCTCGATCAGCTGCAGGTGCAGCCGTGAGCCGTGGCTGAGCCCGCCGAAGAACACGCCGTCCGCGCGCCGGGAGATCAGGGCGGCCACCTGCGCCCGCTCGGTGGCCGGATCGCAGCCGGTGTTGGCGATCAGCACGCCGAAGCCCTCGTGCCGGGCGTGCCGCTCCATCCCGTGGGCGAGCTCGGCGTAGAAGGGGTTGACCGGGTCGGGAACGACCAGCGCGAGCACGCGGGTGGACCGCTCGCGCAGGGCCCGCGCGATCCCGTTGGGACGGTAGCCGAGGGCCTTGATCGACGCCTCGACGCGCGCCCTGGTGGCCGGGGCGACCACGTCGCTCCCGCGGATGACGTTGGACACCGTCGACTTCGACACGCCCGCGTGGCGGGCCACGTCGATCACCGTCAGGCTCGGCATCCACCCCTCCGGGTCAGGTGTTCAGGATCTTCTGGAGGGTCCGCGCGGAGCGCTCGATGCACTCCTCCGGGGTCAGCGAGGGGTCCTCGTGCTCGATCGAGACCACCGAGTCGTGGCCCGCGGCACGCAGCGCGCCCACCAGCCGGGCCCAGATCGCGGCGTCGTGGCCGTCGCCGACGGCGGAGAAGTGCCAGGCGTTGACCGCGGCGTCCGGCGGGAACCGGTGGTCCATCACACCGTGCAGGGCCACCCGGTCGGGGTAGATCGTGGTGTCCTTGCCGTGGCACCAGCCGATCGCCGGGCCGAGCGCCTCGATCACCAGCACCGGATCCGCTCCCTGCCACCAGAAGTGGCTGGGGTCGAGGTTCACCCCCACGTTCGGGCCGGCGTAGCTGCGCAGCGCCCGGTAGGTCTCGACGCTGTACACCGACACCCCCGGGTGCAGCTCCAGGCAGATCGTGACGCCGGGAGCGGTGGCCGCCGCCCAGTCGGACAGCTCGCGCCAGAAGGGGCCGACCTCCGCCTCCATCTGCCACTGCCAGATGCCCGGGTCCTCCTCGTTGATCGCCCACAGCCCGAACACCGGCATCGGGCCGCCGGTGCGCCCGCCGGGGCAGCCGGCCATCGTGACCACCCGGTCGACGCCCAACCGGTGGGCCAGCGTGACCGCGCCGCGCACCGCCGCCTGGGCCTCCTGCCGCGTGCCGGGCTCCGGGTGCAGCGGGTTGCCGGCGGCGTTGACCGCGCTCAGCCGCAGCGCGAAGTCGTCCAGGTCGCGGTGCAGCTCCGCGCGGGCGGAGGGATCGTCGTCCAGCAGCGCCGGCAGGTCGAGGTGGGTGCGGGCTCCCCACGGGCCGACGCTCATCTCCAGGTCGGTGATGTCGTGGTCCGAGCACCAGGCGAAGGTCTCCCGCCGGGGGAGGTGTCGCAGGCCGTCGGTGAACAGTCCGATCCGCATCAGGGTGTCCTCACGGTCAGGGGCTGGCGGGCGGCGGCCAGCCGGACGGCGTCCAGAAGGGCGGCGATGTCGTCACGGGCGGATTCCAGGCCGGCCCTGACCGGGACGCCGGAGGTGATCGCCGCGTGGAAGGCGCGCAGCTCGTTGCGGAAGGCCTCCTCGTAGGAGACCCGGTGCTCGGTGCACAGCAGGCCGGTCGGGGTGCCGTCCGAGCGCCGCTCGACCAGCCGGGTCGGGTGGTGGCGCAGGTACGGGGAGGGGAAGGTGAGCTCGAGGATCCGGTCCCGGCAGTACGCGGTGACCCGCTCGCGATAGTCGGCCACGCCCGGCAGGTTCAGGTGCTCCAGGTGCGCGCGGCCGCCACCGGGAAACGCCCAGGCCAGGCTGACGCCGCGGCCGCCGTCGAACCAGGAGGCGTCGGTCATCTCCAGCGGCGGGCTCACGCCCACCGCGGCCAGCAGGTGGTGGGCCAGGCTGACGTCGTGGACGAGGGCGCTGAAGAAGGCCTCGAAGGCCCTCGCCTGCTCGGCGTCGGGCTCCGCGCCGAGTGCATCCCGGACGGCGGCGGCCTGCCGGGAGCGCAGGTCCTGCCCGAGGCCGGCCGGCACGTCGCCGGCGGTGATCAGGCCGAGGTGATCGACGAACGGCCCCTGGTCGGGGTCGTTCACCTCGATCGACAGGTAGACCAGGTCCGGGTCGCCGGCGCGCAGCAGCTCCACCATCCGCTCGACGGCAGGGTCGTAGAGCTTCATGTAGCCGCACTGCACGACCAGGTCCCCGCGCCTGGCGATGACCTCGTCGCACTCGGCCAGGCTGAGCGTGAGCGGTTTCTCGCAGAAGACGTGCAGCCCGGCGCCCAGGGCGGTGAGAACGGTGTGCTGGTGCGCCGCGTCGGGGACCGCCACCACGACGGCGTCCAGCCCGAGCGGGAGAGCCTCCTCCAGCGACGCGCGGGTCGCCGGGACGCCGTACCGGGCGGCGACCGCGTCGCGGACCGTCGCCGAGGCGTCGACGACGGCGGCGAACTCGAAGCGGTCCCGCTCCTCCCACAGGCTGATCGCGTGGCCCGCCTGGCCGACCAGGCCGGCCCCGACCAGGGCGGTTCGCAGCCGGCGCCCCGGGACGGCGGTCGCAGCGGTCATGACGGCGCCCGCCCTACCGCTCTCGCCGGCCGGTCCGGCCGCGAGGCTGGTGCCGGCACGTCGTCGTGCAGCGCCATCCGCCCACCACCTCTGGACGCGTCGACGCCCGGTGCTGCCGGGCGGCGACCTGACTGAGGCTGGCTTGGAACGTTCCTACCGAGCTGGTCGACCGTAGGCAGCCAGGCGCGATCCGGTCAAGGGCCACGGGCCGTGCAGGTCACACCGTGCTCAAGACGTGACCAACTGCGTGCACGGGGTCGGGTGCCCGGGGTCGGAAGGTCACGTGGGAGGGCCCAGCACGCGGATCGGGGTGCCGTCGGCGAAGGCCACGATGTCCTCGACCACGTCGCCGAACCACAGCCGCAGGTTCTCCCGGGTGACGTACCCGACGTGCGGGCTGAGCAGCATGTTCGGCTCCCCCCGGAACGGGTGATCGGCGGGCAGCGGCTCGTCGGAGAAGACGTCGAGCGCGGCCCCGGCGATCCATCGCTGCGAGCACGCGGTCAGCAACGCCTGCTCGTCACAGATCGGGCCCCGGCTGGTGTTCACCAGCCACGCGTCCGGCCGCATCGCCCGCAGCTCGGCCGCCCCCACCACGCCGCGGGTGCGATCGGACAGCACCAGGTGGATCGAGACCACGTCCGAGACCCGGAACAGCTCCTCCTTCTCGACCCGCTCGACGCCCTGTTCGGCGGCCCGTTCGCCGGTCAGGTTCTGGCTCCACCCGACCACGCGCATGTCGAAGGCCCGGCCGATCCGGGCCATCCGCGCGCCGGTGCGTCCGACGCCGACCAGGCCGAGGGTCAGTCCGGCCAGCTCGCGGCCGGCCCGGGGGGACCAACTCCCCGAGCGCATGCCCGCCACGTGCCAGGGCACGTCCCGCAGGGCCGCCAGGATCAGTGCCCAGGTCATCTCCACCACCGGCGATCCGCCGTTGCGGGTGGCCGAGACCACGATGCCGAGGTCCGCGCAGGCGGCCAGGTCGATCGCGGCGTTGCGCTGGCCGGTGGTGACCAGCAGCCGGAGCCCGGGCAGCCGGGCCAGCGTGGCTCGTGGGAACGCCGTGCGCTCCCGCATCGCCACCACCACGTCGAACGGCTCGAGCGCTGCGACGACCTCGTCCGGTGTCGCCAGCCGCCGGTGCAGCACGCTGACCCGCGCCCGCGAGGTCACCGGCGCCCAGTCCGCTGAGGAGAGCGCGGCCTCCTCGTAGTCGTCGAGGACGCACACCCGCACGCGGCTCAGGATGTCAGAGTCCGGCGCGAGGGAGCCGGGTGCCGGCTCAGCCGTTGCCGGTGATCCGTGCCGGTTCGATCAGGACGGCGGTGCGCCCCTCCGCGGCCATCACCCGGTCGTACTCCTCCCAGTTGTCGTGCCTGCCGCCGGCCGCGACGAAGATCTCCCGCAGCAGTCCCGGAAGGCGCTGCTGCGGGAAGCCCTCCAGCGCGTCGGCCGGGCCGGGCAGCCGAACGGGACCCTCGACCGCCGCCCGGTCGCCGTGGTGCCGGAAGGTGAGGCAGGCCCGGCCGCTGCGGCGCAGGTGGTCCAGCTTGGCGGCCCCGCCGAGCGCGACGAACCCGACGCACGGCCGGCCGGAGGCCGGGTGGGCGAGCACGCCGGCATTGACCACCGAGGCGTGGATGCTGCCGTCGCGACGTGTGGTCGCGGCCACGGCCAGGGAGTCCAGCGTGACCAGGTGGCGGACGTGATCAAGGGAGTCAGGCATGCTGGCCATCGTGGACCCTGTCGCGGCCAGGCCGCACATGCCCGGCTACGGCGTCCTCGGCCCGCACGAGGGGACGGGACTGCTCCCGTGGCCGGACGCCGAGCGGCGGCTCGCCGCCTCCCACGACTACTGGCTGGCGAGCACCTGGCCGGACGGGCGGCCGCACGTCATGCCGGTGTGGGGGGTGTGGGACGGCGCGGGCCTGTGGTTCAGCAGCAGCCGCCGGTCCCGCAAGATCGCGAACCTGGAACGGAACCCGCGCTGCGTGATGACCACGGACGACGCGCTGGACCCCGTGATCATCGAGGGGATGGCGGAGGTGGTCACCGACGGCGGCGGCATCCGCCGCTTCCTCGCGCGGCTCAACGACAAGTACGGCACGGACTACGCGGTGGACTTCCTCGATCCGGCGGTCAACGCGACCGTCCGCCTGACCCCGCGCACCGCGTTCGCCCTCCTCCAGTCGGACTTCACCGGATCGCCGACCCGGTGGACCTTCGACGTCCCGGCGAGCGGCCGGTAGGCGCAGCGGCGGCGGCCCATCCGCACCTTTCGTCGGGTCTTGTCCGGTTATGGATCCGCAGGAATGCTGATGTGGTGCAGCGCTCCGGACCGCCGGATCGCATCGCGCGCCCGGCGGTCTGCCGCGACGAGGGAGGGACCGATGAGGCGGAGTCTTGCAGTCCTGGGCGGGGGCGTGCTGATCGTCGCCTGCGCGACGGCGGCACCGGCGTCGGCGGCGTCGAGCACCACCAGGGCCGCGGCGCGCGAGGGGGTCGAGAAGCTGCTGTGCGGCGAGGGAAGCCCGGTCTGCGCCGAGACGGCCGACGCGATCGGCTACGAGGGCCGCTACACCGGCCACGACGAGCCCTCGCTGCTCTTCTACTCCGGCGCCCCGGGATCGGGGAACAACGCGCGGTACCAGATGGTGGTCCCGGCGGACCCCCCGACCCGGCCGCGGCAGGACGGCACGGGAGGGGCTTTCAACTTCCAGGACCGGATCGCGTTCTGGTTCGGGATGGCCCTGTGCGACAACCAGTCGGCGCCGGAGTTCACGCATGACCCGTGCCGGCCGGACACCGACGCGAACATCTTCGACGGCGCGGACCCGGCCCAGCCGGACTACATCGGGCACCACCCCGGGACGGCGTTCCTCGAGCTGCAGTTCTATCCGCCGGGCTGGGCGCCGTGGCCGGCCGGGGTCAGCTGCGATGCCACCCGGTGGTGCGCCGCGATGGCGATCTGGAGCTACAACCGGGACATGAACGCCGGGGTCGACAACAACGCCGACTGCCTGGCCGCCGTCGGCATCGAGCCCGGGAACTTCGCCTTCATCACGAGGAGCGGCGTCCCGCACGCGCCGCCCTCGCCGCTGGACCAGACGGAGGACTCGCTCACACCCGACCCGGCAACCGATCTCTTCATGAACGCCGGTGACCAGTTGACCATCTCGATCCATGACTCCCGTGCCGGGCTGGTCACCAGCATCCAGGACCGCACCACGGGAGCGTCCGGGTCGATGACGGCGAGCATGGCGAACGGCTTCGCCCAGGTGAACTACGACCCCACCGCCGCGACGTGCACCCAGACCCCGTACGCGTTCCACCCGATGTACGCCACCTCGGGCGAGCACACCCGGGTGCCGTGGGCGGCGCACTCCTACAACGTCGCCTTCTCCGACGAGATCGGTCACTTCGAGTACTGCTCGCGGGTCGCGGCGGACGGGACCTGCCTCGAGGGCGCGAGCGACCCGGGCGGGAAGGACGGCGACGACGTCCTGTGCTTCGGCCCGCGGGACTCCCTGCGGATCAGGATCGGCGGGTGCATCGGGAGCGACGTCGACTTCGACGGCGTCTCCTACCAGAACACCTGGCCGGGCACGCTGGCCGACCCCCGCCGGGACGCCGCGCTGAACCCGCGCTCGATCCTGCTCACCAGCCCGACGTTCAACGGCGGGCGCGAGTACAGCCGGGTGGCGTTCGAGGCCGACCTGCCGCGGATCGAGGCCGCGGACTACGGCGGCAGCTGCGACCGGAACACGGGGGTGGACTGCGTGAACCCGCCGCCGGGGGCGAACTTCTACCCGCTGTTCAGCACCCGGACGGGTCCGGACGGCGGCTGCCTGTGGCAGCTCGGGGGCAGCCACATCCCCGGGACCGCCGACAGCTTCGGCGGGACCTCGGCGGCGGAGTTCGGGCCGCTGCTGTTCCTGGACTACCCGGGACCCGGTCTCACGCCGATCCACCGGACCAACGACTTCCGCCAGGTGCTGCCGGACAACCCCTGCCCGCGGTCCACCGGGTGAGCGCGCGGCGCCGGCCACACAGTCCACGCGGTTCCCATGCGCCACCTATGCGCACGGTGTGACACCGTGCGCATAGGTGGAGCACGGTGTGACACCGTGGGCCAAGGGGATGCGCACGACGCCGCACACTCCGCACGGGGATGCGTGCAACGCCGCACAGTCCCGGCGGCCCTGATGCCCACGGCGTGACACCGTGGGCATAGGTGGAGCACGGCGTGACACCGTGGGCATAGGTGGAGCGTGCAACGCCGCACAGTCCCGGCGGCCCTGATGCCCACGGCGTGACACCGTGGGCCACGGGGATGCGCACGAAGGCGCACAGCCGGCGGCCCTGACGTCGCCGGCTCCCGGTCGACCCGGTCGAGCCCACGCGCGTGCCATCCACGACGATGGCGGACGTCGCGTGCGGCGCACAGCCGCGCAGCGCCGTCCCACCGCGGAGGTGACCCGTGTACGACCTGAGCGCCGAGGAGCAGGCGATCGTGGACACGGTCCGGGCGTTCGTGGACCGTGACGTGCGCCCGGTGGTCCGGCAACTCGAGCACACCGACACCTACCCCGAGGCGCTGATCGAGGCGATGAAGCGGCTGGGGGTCTTCGGCCTCGTCGTGCCGGCGCCCTGGGGCGAGGTCCGCGTGTCGACCCCGTGCTTCGTCGGCGTGACCGAGCAGCTGGCGCGCGGCTGGATGAGCCTGGCCGGGGCGATGGGCGGCCACAGCGTGGTCGCCCGGATGATCGCCACGCACGGCACCGCCGAACAGCAGGACCGGTACCTGCCGGACCTGGCCGCCGGACGGATCCGGGCGGCGATGGCGCTGACCGAGCCCGGCGGCGGCTCGGACCTGCAGGCGATGCGGACGGTGGCCCGCCGCGACGGTGACGGCTACCTCGTCGAGGGCACCAAGACCTGGATCACCAATGCCCGCCGGGCGCAGCTGATCGCGCTGCTGTGCAAGACCGACCCCGGTGCGGTGCCGGCCCACCGGGGGATGAGCGTCCTGCTGGTCGAGCCCGGGCCGGGCCTGGCCGTGTCGGGGGACCTGCCCAAGCTCGGGTACAAGGGCGTGGAGAGCTGCGAGATCACCTTCTCCGGCTACCGGGCCGACCGTTCGGCGCTGCTCGGCGGGCAGGAGGGCCACGGCTACGCCCAGTTCATGAAGGGCCTGGAACTGGGCCGCCTGCACGTGGCCGCGCGCTCCCTCGGCGTCGGCCAGGCCGCCTTCGACGACGCCCTGCGCTACGCGCAGCAGCGCGAATCCTTCGGCCGGCCGATCTGGCAGCACCAGTCGGTCGGGAACTACCTCGCCGACATGGCCACGAAGCTGACCGCCGCGCGCCAGCTGGTGCTCTTCGCCGCGCGACGGCTCGACCAGGGCGGGCGGGTCGACCTCGAGGCGGGCATGGCGAAGCTGTTCGCGTCCGAGGTCGCCATGCAGATCGCGCTGGACGCCGTGCGGGTCCACGGCGGGAACGGGTACTCCACGGAGTTCGACGTCGAACGCTACTTCCGGGACGCCCCCCTGATGATTGTCGGCGAGGGCACCAACGAGATCCAGCGCGGCGTCATCGTCCGCCAGCTGGTCGGCCGCGGCGGGCTGGAGCCGTGACCGCGGCCGGCCGGCCGGGCGGGGAGGGCTACCTGCTCGACAACCGGCAGGCCGAGGCGGGCCGGCGGCTGGACGCCCTGGCGGAGCTCTTCGACCCGGTCACCTTCCGGCATGTGAGCGAGATCGGCGTCGGCGCCGGCTGGGCGTGCTGGGAGGTCGGTGCCGGCGGGCCGAGCGTGCCGAGGTGGCTGGCCGGCCGGGTAGGCCCGACCGGGCGGGTGCTGGCCACCGACATCGACACGGGCCTGCTGGAAGCCGGCCCCGAGCCGCCGCCCTTCGAGGTGCTGCGCCACGACGTCGGGGTGGATGCCCCGCCCGACGGCCGGTTCGACCTGGTCCACGCCCGGCTGGTGCTGGTCCACGTGCCGCGCCGCGAGGCGGCGGTGGCCGCGATGGTGGACGCGCTGCGGCCGGGCGGCTGGCTGGTGCTCGAGGACGCCGACCCGGCGCTGCAGCCGCTGATCTGCCCGGACGAGTACGGGGAGGTACAGCGGCTGGCGAACCGGCTGCGCAACGGCTTCCGCGACCTGCTCGCGCAGCGCGGGGCGGATCTCGGGTTCGGCCGCACGCTGCCGCGCCTGCTGCGCGACGCCGGGTTGGCCGACGTCCGCGCCGATGCCTACTTCCCGATCACCTCACCGGCCTGTGCGGTGCTCGAGACCGCGACCGTCCAGCAGATCCGCGGGCACCTCGTCGCCGCGGGCCTGGCCACCGACGCCGAGATCGACCGGCACCTGGCCAGCGTGACCGGCGGCCTGCTGCCCGACCTGGCCACCTCACCCATGATCTCCGCCTCCGGCCGCAAACCGCCCGATACGTGACCATCGGGGATTCCGCAGTTCAGCCTCTATGAGTCTCTAGCCACCGCTGATGCGGATCTGATCTGGAGATGTATCCGCGAATGCGGATAACGTTGGCCTCGTGCCTCTGTTCCGGATCAGGCAGGCCGCCGAGTTGCTCGGGGTCAGCGACGACACCGTCCGCCGCTGGGCGGACACCGGTCGCCTGCCCACGGTCGCCGACGGCTCAGGGCGCCTCGCCGTGGACGGGGAGGCGCTGGCCCGCCTCACCGAGGAGCTCGCCACCGCCGTCCCCGCCTCGACCCGCCGGCACCGGATCGTCGGGGAGTCCGCCCGCAACCACTTCACCGGGCTGGTCACCAAGGTCGTCCGCGACACGGTGATGGCACAGGTCGACATCCAGGCCGGCCCTTTCCGGGTCGTCTCGCTGATGAGCCGCGAAGCGGCCGACGACCTGAACCTGCAGCCCGGCGTGCTGGCCGTGGCCAGCGTGAAGTCGACCAATGTGGTCGTGGAGATCCCCGACGCGTGATCCGCCCCAGGGCCGGACGACGCCCCCCATCCGAAGGAGTCACTGTGCGCCGTCAGCTGTCCACCGTCGCGGCGGTCGCGGCCGCCGCGGCACTCGCCCTGGCCGGGTGCGGGTCGTCCTCGTCCGGGTCGGGGGCAGCCGCGACCCCGTCCGGTGCGACGTCCGCCGCGCCGAGCGGGGAGATCAACGTCTTCGCCGCCGCCTCGCTGACCGAGGCGTTCGGCACCATCGGCAAGCAGTTCGAGGCCGCGCACCCGGGCACCACCGTCACGTTCAACTTCGGTCCCAGCTCCGGCCTGGCCACCCAGATCACCCAGGGGGCGCCCGCCGACGTGTTCGCCTCCGCCTCGGCCACCAACATGGACCAGGTGGTGGCCGCGAAGGCCGCCGACACCCCGACGACGTTCGTGAAGAACGTGATGGCGATCGCGGTACCACCGGACAACCCGGCCAACGTCACCTCGATCAACGACCTGGCCAAGTCCTCGGTGAAGGTCGCGGTCTGCCAGCCCCAGGTACCGTGCGGGAAGGTCGCCCAGCAGGTGTTCGACAACGCGGGGATCACCGTGAAGCCGGTCACCCAGGAGGTCGACGTCAAAGCCACGCTGAGCAAGGTCGAACTCGGCGAGGTGGACGCCGGCATGGTCTACGTCACCGACGTCCGCGCCGCGGGTGACAAGGTCAAGGGCGTCCCGATCCCGGCGGACGTCAACGCCTCCACCAGCTACCCGATCGCCACCCTGACCGCGAGCAAGAACCCGGCCCTGGCCCAGGCCTTCGTCGACTACGTGCTGTCTCCCGACGGGGCGGCGGTCCTCACCGGCGCGGGGTTCCAGAGCCCGTGAGGTCATGACCAGCACGCTGCCACCGGCCCCCTCGGCCGCTCGCCGGGCGTCCGCACGCAGCCGGCGGGCGGTCGAGGCGGGCAACCGGGCGCCGTGGCCGCTGGCCGTGCCGGCGGTCATCGCCGTCGCGTTCCTGCTCCTCCCGCTGATGGGGCTGCTCCTGCGCGCCCCCTGGGGCAACCTGCTCAACGTCCTGGTCCAGGCCGACGCCGCCCAGGCGCTGCGTCTGTCCCTGGAGTGCTCCATCCTGGCCACGCTCGCGTCCGTGGTGCTCGGGGTGCCCCTGGCCTGGGTCCTGGCCCGGACCACGTTCCGGGGGCAGAACCTGCTGCGGGCGCTGGTCACGCTCCCGCTGGTGCTGCCGCCGGTGGTCGGGGGTGTCGCCCTGCTCCTCGTGCTCGGTCGCCGCGGGATCCTCGGTCAGTACCTGGATCAGTGGTTCGGGATCACCCTGCCGTTCACCACGGCAGGGGTGGTGGTCGCCGAGACCTTCGTCGCGATCCCGTTCCTCATCATCACCGTCGAGGGCGCGCTGCGGTCGGCCGACACCGGCCTGGAGGAGGCGGCGGCCACCCTGGGCTCGCGGCCCTTCGCCACCTTCCGCCGGGTCACCCTGCCGCTGATCACTCCCAGCCTGGTCGCCGGCGGCGTGCTGTGCTGGGCCCGCGCGCTCGGGGAGTTCGGCGCCACCATCACCTTCGCCGGCAACCTCCCCGGGGTCACCCAGACCATGCCGCTGGCCGTCTACGTCGCCCTGGAGCACGACCCGGACGCCGCGATCGCACTCAGCCTGGTGCTGCTCGCGGTCTCCGTCGCCGTGCTCGCCCTGCTCCGGGACCGCTGGCTGCGGTCGATGGCGACCCATTGACCCGCGTGACTCACATGGACGGGCCCACCTTCCGCGGAGATGCCTCCGAGCCTCGATCGCCGGGACCGGGGCAGCCCGCAGCCGGCGAGGTCGGACCGGTGTCCGGCGGGATCGAGCCGGGCGGACGGCCGCCGCCCGCTCAGCTCGACGCCCGGGTCGCCGTCCAGCGCGGGGAGTTCCGGCTGGAAGCCGATCTTCACGTCGGCCCCGGCCAGGTGCTCGTCGTCCTGGGACCCAACGGTGCCGGCAAGAGCACGCTGCTGCGCACCCTCGCCGGCCTGCTGGCGCTGACCGACGGTCGCATCGAGGCCGGCACCGACGTCTGGGACGACCCGGCCGGGGGCATCTTCGTTCCCGCCGGTGAACGTGACTGCGGGCTGGTCTTCCAGGACTACCGCCTCTTCCCCCACCTGTCCGTGCGGGACAACGTCGCCTTCCCGATTCGGGCGCGGGGGGCACGCCGCCGAGAGGCCCGCCACGACGCCCAGCCCTGGCTTGACCGCCTCGGCCTGGACGAACTCGCCGGTCGCAAGCCGGCGCAGCTGTCCGGCGGCCAGGCCCAGCGCGTCGCCCTGGCCAGGGCTCTGGCCAGCAAACCCCGCCTGTTGCTGCTCGACGAGCCGTTGGCCGCGCTCGACGCCAAGACCCGGCTGGAGGTGCGCACCGACCTGCGCCGCCACCTCACCACGTTCGACGGCCCCAGTCTGGTGGTCACCCATGATGCGCTGGAGGCTCTCGTCCTCGCTGACCGCGTCCTCGTCCTGGAGGGCGGGCGGGTGGTCCAGGAGGGCCCGCCCGCAACTGTGGCCCGTCGGCCGGCCACCGAGTACGTCGCTCGCCTGGTCGGGCTCAACCTGTACACCGGCAGCCTCGGCGACCGGACCACCCACCGGATCGACCTGGACTCCGGCGGCACCCTCTACGCCGCCGGCCACGATCCTGCGGACGGCGCGGTGATCCTCCCGCTGGCCGGCGCCCGGATGCTCGTCGCCGTCACCCCCACCGCGATCTCCCTCTTCCCCCAGGAACCCGACCACGGATCGCCCCGCAACAGCTGGTCCGGCGAGATCACCGGGCTGGAGCTGCTCACCGACCGGGTGCGCGTCGCCGTGGAGGGCTACCCCTCCGCCATGGTCGACGTCACCCCTGCCGCGGTCGCCGACCTGGACCTCCACCCCGGGCAGCAGGTGTGGCTCACCGCCAAGGCCACCGAGGTCACCGCCTATCCAGACCCCGGCGGCACGCCCCTGGTCATCTGAGCGAGAGCGGCACGGCCCGACCGAGCGCGTTCGCGCATCTCACAGGTCGGCGAGCCATCCGGCGATGCGCTCGGCCACCACGATCGTGGACAGGTGGGTGTTCGCCGACGGGATCGTGGGCATCACC
>Ga0187788_10000343_pt1 | contig 12786 bp, 14 predicted proteins | sample 1015_BV01_MP10_2_FD_133008 | JGI IMG/M metagenome (GOLD analysis project Ga0187788, IMG submission 133008) | Tropical peat soil microbial communities from peatlands in Department of Meta, Colombia - 1015_BV01_MP10_20_MG | ecosystem: Environmental > Terrestrial > Soil > Wetlands > Peat | place...
GCACGAGGGCGGGGTGCCGGTGCTCGCGATCTGCTTCGGTGCCCAGGCGCTGGCGGCCGCGCTGGGCGGCGCGGTGGTTCCCGCCGACCGGCCCGAGGTGGGCTGGACGACGGTGAGCACCGACCGTCCCGACCTGGTCGAGCCCGGGCCGTGGTTCCAGTGGCACGGCGACCGCTGGCGGCTGCCCGCCGGGGTGGCGGCCTTCGCCCGCACCGACGTCGCCGAGCAGGCGTTCGTCCAGGGCCGCTCGCTCGGGGTCCAGTTCCACCCGGAGGTGACCCCGGCCATGCTGGACGGCTGGCTGGCCAACGGCGGCGAGCAGCACGCCCGGCAACTCGGAGTGGACCCGGCCCGCCTGGTCCGGGAGACCGCCGACGGTGCGGCAGCCGCCGCCGAGCGGGCCCGCGCGCTCGTCCACGGGTTCCTGGACACGGTCGCCACCGGCAGGCTCCAGGGTTCGCAGGGATCGGCGCGATGACCGGGGCCGGTGCGCGGGCCACCCCGTCGGAGGCGCCTGGCTTCCCTCCAGAGGCGCCGTGCGACCCGGAGACCTGCCCCTGCACGGTGGGCTCGTGCACACTGAGCCGCATGGCGCGTGCTCTCGCTGGAGACGACCGCTCGCTCGACGGCCATCGCACGCTGTCCGCGACGGAGCAAGCGGTCGCGGACCGGCTCGGCGAGATGAAGGTCGACATGGCGGCGATGGCCGCGGTGAGCAACCTCTACCGCGCGGCCGGTGCCATCCGGAACCACTTCGAGCGGACGGTGCTGGCGCCGCACGACCTCACCTGGACCGGGTGGGTGGTGCTGTGGGTGGTGTGGATCTGGGAGGACATCGAGGCGAGGCACGTCGCGGCCGAGGCCGGCATCTCCAAGGGCACGCTCACCGGGGTGGCCGGCACCCTCGAGCGGCGCGGTCTGCTGGAGCGACGCACGCACCCGGACGACGCCAGGCGGGTGCTGCTTTCCCTGACCCCGGCGGGTCTGCGCCTGATGGCCGAGCTGTTCCCGTCGTTCAACGCGCAGGAGTCGGACGTCGTCGCGTCCCTGAGCGGGCACGAGGTCCAGGTGCTCACGACGGCGCTGCGCAAGATCGTGCTGAACCTGGAGGAGTCCGACGGCCGCCCGACCTGAGCAACCCGACCTGAGGACCCCGTCGCTGCTCGAGGCCGCCGCCGCGGGGGACGTGACGCTGCTCTACAGCGCACGGGACCGGGAACGCAACAGCGCCGCCGTCCTGCTGGACTACCTCCGCGCGGGCGAACCCACGGCATGGAGAGGCTGAACATGCAGAAGCTGTCGCTGGACGCTCTCGCCCGTGAGCACCTCGGACGCGCGCAGCAATCGAGCGCCGGGCGAAGCGCGGAGACCGTCTTCGGCGGCCACGAGCACACGCTCCGACAGACGCTGATGGCGCTGACCGCCGGCACGACCCTGACCGAACACGAGAACCCGGGTGAGGCCACCGTCCACGTGCTGACCGGCCGGGTCCGGCTCGTTGCCGGCGCGGAGACCTGGGAGGGCCGCCGCGGCGACCTTCTCCTGATCCCTCAATCGCGACATAACCTGCACGCGATCGTGGACTCAGTCGTGCTGTTGACGGTCGCGAAGCTGCGGTGACCTCCTCTGCCGAGGTCGCTGCCTACCGCCTGGAGCCACGCGTCGCGGCAGCCGTCGTCGACGTCTTCGTCTACGTGGTCGTCCTGAACCTGTTCGTGGAGTACCTCCCTCGGGTGATCAGTGAGACCTTCACCCTCTCCCTGCTCACGGCCGTCCTGCTGAAGGGCGTACTCGAGGTCGTCGTGGCGGCCAAGAACCGGGTCAGGGCACGGTTCCGCGCGGCCTCCAGGCCGGTCGGCAAGGTGGTGGCCGCGGTCACGCTGTGGGTGGTGCTGATCGGGAGCAAGTTCCTCGTCCTGGAGGCCGTCGACCTCGTCTTCGGCTCCAAGGTCAGCCTCGGCGGCTTCCTCTCGGTGACCCTGCTGATCATTTGCCTGCTGCTGTCGCGGGCCGCCATCCGCCGCCTGCTTCAGGCCCCACCGGCGCACCTGGGCGCCGGGGCCGCCAGCCGAACCGGGGATCCGTCATAGTGCTGCCGACCTGCAGCAGCATGGGACGGCTTTCACGGATGGCAGGACCGAGGGCGAGGAGTTGGGATGGCTGACATGGATGACCCTCGCAGGCGATGGGACACGGACGACCGGTTCGTTGGTGTTGCCGATGCCGGCATCTTCGCCGGCTCCGTCGAGGAGTTGGCGGCGCTGGCCCGCCGTCCTGGCTGGGTGGCCGAGGAACCCGAGGTCCACCTGGTGCCCCGTCTGCGCGGCGCGAGCGTGGCCGGGCTGCGGCTCCTCGATCTCCGCGTGGGGGACGACGGCGTGCTGGACGTCGCCGCCGAGCACATCCCCGGTGACAGCCGGCGGGACATCCGGCAGCGGGCATGGACGCTGATCGGCACCATCGCCGAGCCGGCCGCGAGCGTGTGCGAGCACGGCAGTGCCGACACCGTCGTCTTCGAGATCATCACCGGCATACCCGAAGGCCCCGGCCCGTTCGCCACCCATGGTCACACGCTCCGGCTCACGCTCCGCCCGCCGAGCACCCCTTAGCGTCAGCGACACCACACCAGGTGCGGACCGACGTCCGTGAAGCCCGCGTCCAGCGCCTGGGCAAGGTCCTCGCCGTGCTCCCAGCCGGTCACGGGCAGCCCGGGATGGATCGCGTGGCTGACGCGCACCAGGTCATGCCAGTCCGGATGACGCCCCGGCGCGGCCCACACGTTGGAGATCGACACGACCCCGGCGCAGGCGTGGACGACGGCACCTGCCAGGAGCTGGTCGTGCGATCGCAGGCCGAGAACGGTGAAGCCGGGCCGGTCGAGCAGCGCGGGCAGGAGGACACCCGCCGTGTCGTGGTGGGCCGTCCATTCCGCGAGCTCCTGGGCGCCGCGTACCGGCGCCCACCCGGCCGGGTGCCGCCCCGGGGATTTCGGCACGGGCTCGAGGAAGAGCCACCGCGCCTCGAGAAGCAGCTCGAAACCGGGCAGGTCCAGCGTCCCGAAGGAGTCGGCCACGCTGCAGTGATCGAATCCGGCGATGTCTCTCAGCGCACGTTGCGACGTGGCCCAGGGCTCCACGGACTTCGCGGCGGAGTGCAACGGGGGTGGCGGGCCGAGGGCCGACCACATCCCGTCGACGACCCGGTGGCCGACCCCATGCACCGCGAACAACTCGTCGTACCAGCAGACACTCGCGTCCACCGCGGCGCGCAGACGCCGATCCACCCCGCCAGTGTGGCACCCGCCGGTCTGGACGGCGTCCTACCATGACCGAGTGGACCTTCCGGGTTGGCTGATCGGCTGGTTCGACCCCGCGGAACGCTTCATGCGTACCGCTCAGGGACCACAGGGACCACAGGGACCACAGGGACCCAGGCCGAGGGCGGTGCGGGGCGGCGGGAAGCCGTTCCGCGGTGGTGCGGTGTTCGGTCCCGCCGTGCCCGGTGGGGCACGCCAGGCCACGGACGGGGAGATGGCCCTGATCCGGGAGCGCGCCGCCGCGACCAGGCGGCGGCACGAGGAGGCGGTGACGCGGGCTCGGCAGCGGTGGTGGGGTGAGGCGATGACGTGTGCTCGGCACCTGCTGGAGAAGGGCACGGGCCGGATGCTCACCGACGACGGCGAGGTTGCGGGCCGCCTCGTGCGCTTCTGGCGTGGGGACGCGGTACTGGAACTGCGTGGAACCCGAACCGATGGCCGCCCAGCGGGAAGCTCGATGGCCCGGCTGAGCAGAGGTCATGAGACGCCCGACGCCGTCGCCACGTACTTGATCAACCAGGTCGTCCTTCTCTCCGGGTAGCAGCCGCCGGCGAGGGCTCGGACGGACGGCCGTCACGCGAGCGCGGGATCCAGGGTTACGAGCACCTTCACGTGGTCGCCGCTGATGGACTCCTCGAACGCCCGGGCCACCGCCTCGACCGGGTGGACGGCCGTCACGATGTCGTCGGCGCGGACGGCGCCCCTGCGCAGCAGGCTGATCGACTCGGCGTAATCCTCGGGAAGGTAGGTCGCACTGCCCTGAATGCGGATCTGGTGGTCCTGAACGATCGCCAGCGGCACCGAGACGTCACCGGTGGGGACCCCGACGACCACCACCGTCCCGCCCTTGCTCGCCATCCCGATCGCCTGCCGCACCGTCGACTGGATCGACACGCAATCGAACACGACGTCCGCGCTCTCGCCGAGAGCTGCCCGGACCTGTTCGACGGCGTCCTCGGCCGCGGCGTCCACGACAGCGTCGGCGCCCAGCCGGAGCGCACGCCGCCGCTTGGTCTCCAGAACGTCGGTGACGACGACCCGCCTCGCCCCGTGCACGCGCACCACGGCAAGCATCAGGAGCCCGATGGTGCCCGCACCGAGGATGACCACGGTCCTGCCGGAGACGTCGCCGGCGATCCGGACGGCGTGAACCGGTGTTGACAGCGGCTCGATGAGTGCTGCGGTCCGGTCGTCGAGGTCGTCAGGGATGGCGTGCAGCCGGTCGGCTGCGACGGTGAAGTAGTCGGCCATGCCACCCTGCTCCCAGCCGCAGCCGAAGAACTCCAGGTTCTCGCACAGGTTCTCCCGTCCGGTGGTGCACGGTTTGCACGCCCAGCACGGCAGGTCGGGCTCCACCGTGACCCGCTGCCCCGGCGCGACCGACGCGACGTCGTCCGCGACGGCCTCGACCACACCGACCACCTCGTGACCGGGGTGGTACGGCAGCCGGATGAAGGGATGCCGGTTGTGTGCGGCGTGCGTGTCGGAGCCGCAGATCCCGACCACGACGGAACGCACCAGAACCTGACCGGTGCCCGGCCGCGGCGCCGGTGCCTCGATGACGTCGATGCCTTCCGCGGAGACGACGACCCGACGCATGGACTGGGACTCCGACATCGACGTGCCCTTCCTCGGTGGAGGCGGCCGGCGCGGGATCGAGTCGTGACTGGATGACCGGGGCGGTCAGAGGCCGGCTCGTAGGCTGCCAGGCTGTGGGAGGTGTGTTCCGGACCATTGTGGCGGCGGCTGGGGTGTTCGTCGGCACGAATGTGGACGATCTCATCGTGCTGACGGTCCTGTTCCTGACCGGCCGGGTCGGCGGTCGGCCCCGTTCGTGGCAGGCCTGGAGTGGGCAGTACGTGGGGTTTCGGGCTTCTGGTGACCGTCTCCGCCGTGGTCGCGCTCGGGCTGTCCGTCGTGCCCGACGAGTGGGTCGGCCTGCTCGGCCTGATCCCACTCGTCCTGGGAGTCCGGGGGCTGTTGGCGGCGGTCCGGGCCCGCGGCGACGACCAGCCACCGTCGCCGGTGGTGGCGACCGGCGTGATGTCGATCGCAGGAGTCACCGTCGCCAACGGCGGCGACAACATCTCCGTCTACACCCCGATGTTCCGGACGATCGGCCTGGTGGACAGCCTGATCACGCTGGGTGTCTTCGCGGTCGGAGTGGCGATGTGGTGCCTGGCCGGGTCGTGGCTGGCCTCCCACAGGCACGCCATCCGGGTTGTGGAACGGTTCGGGCACTGGCTCGTGCCCGTGGTGTTCATGCTGCTCGGAACGGCCATCCTGCTCGAGTCCGGCGTTCTCACGCGATGGGGAGGTTCGTAGCCTCCGCTGCCGGCATGGTCAACTGCATCTTCCGAAGAACGGCAGCGGCCGATCCATTCATGGTGAGGACGGAGCGATCCTGTGGCCGTGGAGCGTCAGGCTCCGAACCGCTCGATCAGGAGCCCGTGGCGGAGCCCGCGGTCGCTCACCGTGAGCGTTTCCTTACCCAGCTTCTCCATGATCGTCCGGACGATGCAGGCGCCCGCGAGGATGACGTCCGCGCGCTTGGGCTGCAGGCCGACGGTCCCGCGCCGGGCGTCGGCGTCGCGCGACCGGTAGAACTCGATCTGGCGATCGATCTCCGCCCGGTCCAGGACAGCGCCCTGGACGGCGTCGGGGTCGTAGCTGGCCAGCCCGAGCTTCACGGCCGTGATGTTGGTCACCGCGCCACCCATCGCCACCAAGGCGTCCGGCGACGGGCGGCCGTCGATGGCCGACAGGTCAGCGGAGATCGTCGCGAAGACATCGCGCAGCACCTCAGGGCCCACCTCGCCCGCGAGGCCGAAGCGCTCGGTGAGGCGCACCGCGCCGAGGGGAAGGCTGAACTGCTCCTCCACGTGCGGGCCGTCCCCGAAGGTGAACTGGGTACTGCCGCCGCCGGTGTCGAAGACGACCACGGAACCCTTCGGCACGTCGAGCTCGGCCTGCACCGCGAGGTAGGCGAGGCGGCCCTCCTCCTCCCCGGGGATCACCTCGACGGTGACGCCGGTCCGAGCTCGGATCGCCGCGACGACGTCGTCACGGTTCCCCGCGAACCGCAGGCCCGCGGTGCCGACCGCGGCGGTCGCCCGCACCCCGCAGCCTCGCGCTTCGTCGACCATGCCGGCGATCGCGACCACGGTCCGCTCCAGCGGCTCGGCCGCGATCGCGTTGTTGACCTCGAGGTCCTCGCCGAGACGAGTCATCTCGGCGCGGTCGACAACGGTTCGCCACCTCCCGCCGGCGTCCCGCTCGCCGATGTGGAACTTGACCGAGTTCGTCCCGACGTCGATCACCGCGAAGCGTGCTGGCCCGGCGTCGAGGAGCGCGGCAAGCCCCTGCGGATAGCTGGTGTTGACATGGGTGTCGAGGCCGACGCTGCGGACGGCGGCGACAACGGCCGACGCGTCCTCCGACTCGACCGCGATGGTTCTCGTGGTGCGGCCGTCCGCCTCCACGTCGGCGATCTCGGCCTTGCAGCCCCCGAACGCGTATCGGACGCGCCGTTTGTGGACGTTCACCGCGCGCACGTCAACGCTCGACTCCGCTAGCGCAGCGAGGAACTCATCCAGGGTGTAGGCGTCTTGATCGAGCGAAGGCTGGGCGACGGAGAGCGTGTCGAACACGGCGGACACCTGCGCCGCCGTCACCGGGAAGGCCAACTTGGCCACCGGCTCCCAGCGCTCCAGGCCGTCGGGGTCGATCTCCCGGAGCAGCTTGATGTCCAGGAGGTCGTACCGGATCTTGACGGTGGCGACGACCGGGAACAGGAGGTAGACCTCGTCGCTCTCCTCGACCGGCCCCGGGGTCAACCCGGCGAAGACCTTCTCCGCCCCGACGTCCGGGCCGAAGACCCGCCACTCCCAGCGCGGGATGATCGTGACTGTGGCCGGGCTCCCGGCCGGGTCACCGCCTGATCCGCTCACCGCAGCGATGCTACGCCAGCGGGTGCAGCTCCATGGAGATTGGACGTCTTCGCAGGTCAGGCGGGGTGGGCTGGCACACCTCCTCGGCGGCTCGGCTCCTGGACCTGGCCGACCTGCTCGGAACAGTCGGCCGCCCGCGTCAGAAGGCCGCCAGCTGGTCGCGCGTCAGCCCGGACAGGCCCATGGTGTCCATGGTGCGGGCGCGCTCGGCGGCGAAGTCCTCACCGGCCACGATGGAGGCGATGTGGATCACCGCATCCATCGTGGGGGTCGGCACCGAGAGGTGCCGGGCCAGGTCGGTCATGAACACCAGCGAGTAGCCCACGTCCTCGGTCAGGTAGCGGTGGTGCAGCTCGTTCTGCGCCTTGATGCCGCGGAAGCCCGGTGCGGTGGAGTATCCGGTGGAGTAGTTGCGCTCGGTCATGTAGCCCTGCCGCACCCCGATGTCCGGCTCGGCGAGGATGTCGACTCCGAGGGCGCGCGCAATCGCGAGGCGCTCGTCATCCACCGCCTTCATGAGGCGGCCGACCGCCTCGGTAACCCCCTCCTCGTAGAACATGAAGTCGCCGCCCGTTCGCTCGATGAGCGCGGCGTTGAGCAGAGTGACGGCAGGGTGGATCACCGGGTTGCCGTTCTGCAGGGTGGTCTGGAAGATCCCCGCCGCTTCCTCGGTGTTGGGGTACACCTGGCGGAGGACCTCCACGAGCCGAGGCGTGTTGCTGCGCGGGGCGGCAGCCGCCACGAGGCCTGTGTCGAGCCGGTGGAAGATCCGCACGCTGGCCTGCAGCGACGCCCGCGAGGCGTACGGCAGCGTGCTGGTCTCGCCGACGACGATGCTCTCGTCATAGAGGTCAACCCCTGCGGCGCGCTTGAAGGCGAGGCTGCCGACGCACGAGCTGGGGCAGACCACGACGGTCATTCCAGGGCGCAGGTGACCGCGGGTGTCCGCACCGAACGGCTCGGTGGCGTAGGCGGGACCGACGACGAAGACGACCTCCACGCCCTCCAGTGCCTCGGCGATGTCGGTGGTGGCCGTCTCCAGGGGGGCGAACCCCTCGAGCAGACCCTCAGCCTGGATGCCGCCGCGTTCGCGGACCGGTGCCAGATGGTGGTCATGGGTGCGTTGTGCGTACAGGGAGACCCGGTGCCCCTGGCTCGCCCACTCGTAGGCGACCGCCAGCCCTCCACCGCCCGCCCCCAGCACTGCGACGTTCATGAGACTGACTCCATTCGCCCGCGTATGTTCCCGGCGTCGTCGGCAACCTTCCCACGAACTGTGCGCCGCACTCGAGCCTCTCCGCGCCCGCAGCGGTCAGGATCACCTGCGCGCGGTCAGGAAGAGCGCAAGCTGCTCGACCACCTCACGAGCATCGTCCTCGATCCCGCAGATGAAGGTGGACCTGCGCCGTCGCAGCACGGGCAGCCCCAGCGCGTAGAGTCCCGGGTTGTCGACCACACCTCCGTCGTGGCGCAGCTGACCCTTCGCGTCGACCACGGGCACGTGGAGCCACCGGTAGTCCGGCCGGAAACCCGTCGCCCACACGATCGCGCGTATCTCGCCGCTGCGGAGGTCAACCTGCAACCGCGCCGACTCGGGCACGCGGGTCGGCGCGAAGCGCTCGGGAGGGTCGGCCTCAACCTCATACCCCTCCGTCCTGGCCCACTCGTCGAACGTGTCCAGCAGGCGCTCCATCTTGAGGTCCGCGAGGGAGAACACGTTGCGCAGGCCGCCGGAGAAGAGCGCACGGCCGTCACGAACCGCCGCCCAGCGGCCCACCAGCTCGACGCCCATCGCGGCAAGCGCGTTGAGGTCGAGCGTCGTCCGCTCCGGAGTCCCGACGAGCTGGGGCGACGGCAGCCGCCGCGCGCGGGTGAGATCCTCGACCTCGTCGTACCGCTGGTCCCACAGGCCCGACGCGTCCATCCACCACAGCACATCGCGTCCGCGGTACGTGCGCGGCAACCGCACGTGCTCGCCAACCGAGAGGGTCACCGGCCGGCCCGACCGGCTCAGCTCCGCGGCCAGCTGCACGCCGGTCGACGAGGCTCCCACGACGAGCACGCCGCCATCGGGGAGCTGGGCAGGGTCGCGGTAGCCGAACGGCGTCAGTTGCTCGACCGACGCCGGTACCACATCGCTGAACTGCGGCACCGACGGCGTGTTGTAGGCGCCGCTCGCGATGACCACCGTCCGGGCGTGAACCTCGCCGCGGCTTGTCGTCACCCGGTAACCGCTGTCGGCCCGCCGCACGGACGTGACGTTCACGCCCGTCCGGACGGGAGCACGCGAGACCTTGGCGAAGCGATGGATGAACTCGGTCACCTCGCCCACCGTCATGTAGCCGTCCGGGTCCGGGCCTTCGTAGCGAAGACCCGGCAGGCGGCTCTGCCAGTTGGGAGTGAGCAGCCGCAGCGAGTCCCAGCGTTCGCGCCGCCAGGAGTTCGCCACCTCACCCCGCTCGAGCACGACGTGATCGATCGACCGGTCGCTCAGGAAGTGGCTTGCGGCAAGGCCAGCGTGCCCCGCGCCGATGACGACCGTGGTGACGCGCTCGATCGCCTGGCCCTTCAGGCGACCTCGACGATGACGTTCGTCGGGTTCGTCAGGGCATCGAACACGGCCGAACGCTTCTGGGACTGAGCGACCAGCGCCTCGATCTCCTGCCTCGACGCGTCCGCATCGATGGTGAACGTCACCTTGATGTCGTTGAAGCCGTTGCGGACGTCGCTGTCGGCACCGAGGATCCCGCGGATGTCGTGCGCGCCCTCGACGGTCGACTCGACCGAGCGCAGCTGGATGCCGCGGTTCTGCGCGACGGACGCCACGCCCGCCGTCAGGCAACTCGCCAGGCCGACGAGGAGGTACTCGATAGGCGTGATGCCGTTGTCCTCGGCCGCGAAGACCTCGGGGTGGTCGGCTTCGAACGCCCACTCCTCCTTGTGGCCCTGCTCCTCCCCGAGGCCGAAGAAGCTCCGGACCTTGATGGTGCTGTGGACGCCGTTCTGCCACCTGGCGGACGCGCGCCAGGTGAACTGAGCGGCCTCCGGCGCACCCTTCAGCACTTCCCGCGCTTCGAGCAGTGCCTGCACGTTGACTCCGTTGGTGACTGTACTCATGCCGCGAGAACCCCTTCGACTCTTTCCCCCATTCCCAATCAAGATAGTTGAGAATACACGGCCAGGCCGGATTGCGAGAGGCCCCCCTGCTGGTGCATGGGCGGGGCGGCCTCGCCGCGCGGCTCCTGGTAGCTGGAGGAGGCCTCCGGGGTCATCGACCTGGCGTTGACCTGGACTGGCTCCCGTGCTGGGCGGGCACAACCTGGTGTGAATCCCCGCCGACGCTGAACCGGCCGCCGCGCGGGCGCGTTGTTCCGTGAGGCCACCCCGGGCGGTGCTCGGGTCGCCACATGGAAGGACGGCCACGTGATGGAATTCAGCACGACCGGGCCCATCCGCCTCCGCCCCCGCAGGGCTCGCCTGCCGGTGATCCTGGCCGCGGCCGCCCTGCTGGCGGCCTGCGGCGGGACCAGCAGCTCCGGTGGGGTGACGCCGGCGACGCCCTCCGGCGGCGCCAGCTCCAGCGTCGCGGCGGCCGGCGGCGGCGCGACCGTGACCACGCACGACGGGCCTGTGGGCACCTACCTGACCGATGCCGACGGCAAGACCCTGTACCTGTTCGTCGCGGACACCGGCACCACCTCGACCTGTACCGGGGCCTGCGCCACGCACTGGCCGCCGCTGACCACGACCGGGGCGCCGAGCGGCACCGGGCAGGTGAACCCCGGCTTGCTCGGCACCACCACCCGCGACGACGGGAGCACGCAGGTCACCTACGCCGGGCACCCGCTGTACTACTTCGCCGGGGACACGGCGGCCGGCGACATGCAGGGTCAGGGATCCAACGGTTCCGGGGCCAAGTGGTGGATCGTGGCACCCGACGGGAATGCGATCACCAAGGCCGCCTCCGGCAGCGGTTCCGGATCCGGCGGCGGAGGTTCACCCGCTCCCAGCACGAGCAGCGGAGGCGGTGCGGGCGGCTGGGCGTGAGCCCGGCGGGGACCGGTGGCCTGGCCACCGGTCCCGGCACGACCGCCCCCGCGGCGTCCGCCGGGGAACGCCCCGGTGCGGCTGCCCCGATCCGGTACCTCGGCTTCCTCGGGGTGGCGATCGCGTCGTTCGGCGGCCCGCTGGCGCTGGCGGCCCTGTACGCGCCCGGCATCGCCGAGGACGTCTCCGGGTCGGCGGGCCTGGCCACGGCGGCGGCCGGCCTGATCTTCCTGGTGCCGCTGGCCGTGTGGCTGCGATATGCCCGCGACGTGGCCGGCGACGGCGGCCTGACCGGCTTCGTCCAGGAGGCGGTGGGGCGCCGGGTGGCCCTGGTGCAGGCCGGCATCTGGACCACGAGCTACCTGCTGTACCTCATGTACACCACCACCTACGTCGTGTACGACGTGCTCCCGGCGGTGGTCCCGGGGATCACGCCCTACCAGCAGGCGCTGGAGGTGACCCTGCCGGTCGCGATCGCCGCGGCGGTGCTGGCCCCCCGCCGGGTCACGATCGGCTTGATCGGCCTGATCGCGGCCGGCCAACTGGCCCTGACCGGGTTGTTGGCCGGGATCGGCCTCGCTCACGCCACGCCGGCCTCGGCGTTCACCCCGGCCGCACCGCGCGGCGCGGCGGCCGCGGCGAGTGCGAACATCGCGCTGCTGTTCGTCTGCGGCAGCCTGCCGCTGTTCCTCGGCGGCGAGGTCGACCTCCCGCACCGCACCATGCGGCGCGGCCTGGCGGTCGGCTTCGCGGTCAGCGCGGTCGCCGTCGTGCTCGCGGTGTTCCCGCTCGCGGCAGAGCCGGCCTTCCTCCGCGCCGACATCCCCGGCGTTGCGTTCGCGCACGTCGAGTCCGGGCCGGCCGCGGGCGTCGCGGTGGGGCTGGGGGTGGTGGCCAGCATTCTCGGCGTCATGCTGATCGAGTACGTCGCGCTGACCCGGCTCGCCCACTTCAGCACCGGCTGGTCCACCCGCGGCGTGGCGCGGGCCATCGCCGTCCCCCTGATCGCCGCCGGTCCGGTCAGCCTGCTCGACCCCGGCCGCTTCTACCTCGACCTGCTCAAGCCCTCGCTGGTCGCACTGTGGCTGGCGCAGCTGATCCCGATGGCGGTCTATCCCTGGTTCGCCGCCCGGCGCGGGCGGCTGCGCGCCGCCGACGTCGCCCTCGCGGTCGGCGGCAGCGCGCTGATGATCTTCGGCTTGCACTCCTCCCTGATCCACCAGGTGGCCACGTAGGGCTCACAGGCCGAAGTCGGCCCGCATCGAGGGGGGCGTCCCCCGGCGCACCCGAGCTGAGCGATCCCCTAACGGCCACGAGATCCTTGGGTGGCCCGAGCCTGTGCCGATCCGGGGTCGGGTATTCAGCGCCTGGTCTCGTACCTGGTCAGGAGCACGCCGTCGGGAAACGTCCGGGTCTCCACCAGGTTCAGGTTCACCCAGTTGTCCAGGGTCGTGAAGAACGGCGTGCCGCCGC
>Ga0187788_10000344_pt1 | contig 12765 bp, 7 predicted proteins | sample 1015_BV01_MP10_2_FD_133008 | JGI IMG/M metagenome (GOLD analysis project Ga0187788, IMG submission 133008) | Tropical peat soil microbial communities from peatlands in Department of Meta, Colombia - 1015_BV01_MP10_20_MG | ecosystem: Environmental > Terrestrial > Soil > Wetlands > Peat | place...
AGAAACTAACTGTGATCGATTTACATACACACACTTTATTCAGTGACGGCGAGCTTGTCCCGGCTGAATTGATCAGAAGGGCCGAGGCGATAGGCTATAAGGCCATCGCGCTGACCGACCACGTCGATTCGTCGAACATCGACCTGGTCGTACCGAGGATCGCGGCTGCGATCAAGAAAATGAGGGATTATATTTCTATCGAGGCCATCCCGGGCGCCGAAATCACCCACGCCCCGCCACGAATCATTCCTGATCTCGTGAAGGAGGCAAGACTTTTGGGCGCCGGCATAGTGGTCGTGCACGGAGAGACATTGGTGGAGCCCGTTGCCCCAGGAACGAACAGGGCGGCGATCGAGTCTAATGCGGATATCCTTGCCCATCCGGGCCTTATCTCCGAAGAGGATATCCTTTTCGCTAAAGAGAATGGTGTCACGCTTGAGATTACCGCACGGAAAGGCCACTCGTTATCGAACGGTCATGTTGCGGCGATGGCGATGAGGTTCGGTGCGCCGATCTGTATAAACACCGACGCCCATAGTCCTCTGGATTTAATAACGAGGGATTTTGCGAGGAAGATACTCCTTGCTTCAGGAATAGAAGGAGATCGCGTCGAGTCCGTGTTCGAGCACTCAAAGGCGATTATAGAAAAAATTCGTAGGAGGGATTGATGCCTAAGGCGATCAAAAAAAGAGTTCCCAAAAAGACCGGTGATACAGAAGCAGAGGTACAGGAAAGACTTTCGGGTTTGAAAGATACCTTTAAGGAACGACAGACCACGGTATTACAGATCTTTGCGGGGATTATTATCATCGTAATAGCCGTTGTCGGTTTTCTGGTATATTCGTCAACCGCACAGAAAAAAGCGAGGTTCCTGGAGTACGAAGGTTATAAGACTTATTATAGCGGTCAACAGGGGCAATCGGTGAACAAGGAAGAACAGTACCAAAAAGCACTCGATATGTTCAAGAAAGCTTATGATGCCAAGAGCTCCCCCTCTTCCCTCTTCTATATCGCGGCCTGTTACTACGAACTCGGGAAATACGACGATGCCTTAAGAACATTAAAAGAGTTCACTCAAAAGTATGCGGAGGATGATCGGTTTATCCCTCTTGCATATCAAAAAATGGCGTTGACTTATATTAAGAAAGGCGACTTAAACGAGGCGAAGAAAACCCTCGATGCCCTTTACAGCCTCAAGGGGGATATCTTCAAGGATTTTGCCCTGATGGAATCTGGCAGGATACTTGAAAAAGAAGGAAAAGCAGAAGAGGCGAAGAAAAAATATGAAGAACTCGCCAAGAAATTTCCCACTTCTCCGTTTATCGATGAGGTCAAGGCGAAGCTGGCGGAAAAGAAGGAAGGTTAGAACTCCTTAGATTGGGCCTTCGGCCCTTTTTTATGCCCCTTGCGAGAAACCTTTTTTGTCGCTTTCCCACTGGCCGATTTATTCCTTGTTGCGCTATATTTTTTCTTCTGCTTAAAAGATGCCTTTTGAATTGATGCCCTGTCCTCCCTGTCTAATACACATTTGTTTTTCGGAGGCAGATAAATCGTCGTCCCCGCCCTAAGGGGCATGATCTTTTCCATGTCGTTCATGTCGAGGATAACTTGTACGGGGATTCCCGTCTTTTTCGAGACCGCCTTGAAGGTATCCCCTTTTTTAGCCGTATAGACATCAACGGTAAATCTCTCTCCTTCGGATATCTTGGAAAGATTTTCGATAAAAACATCTTTCTTTCCTTCAGGTATCCTCAGGGTATATTCCCGAACATCCGGAGGAGTGCACCATCTTCTCAATTCGGGATTCAGTTCTTTTATCATGGCCTCGGAAGTTTCAGCGCACGCGGCTATCACCTCAAGGTCAACAGGCGATCCGACCGTAACCAAGTCATAATTCAAGGGTGGATGATATTCAAGATCGTCAAAGCCGAAGGTTTGCGGACTGTTTGCGATCAAGCTCGCCGCGATAAATTTCGGAACGTAATCTTTGGTTTCACTTTTGATATGGTTCGTTTTTAACAATGACCAGTAATCATCCGTCTTTGTCTTGTTTAGGGCTTTCAGGATCTTGCCTTCACCCGCGTTATATGCAGCCATGGCCAGATTCCACGAACCGAACATATCGTAAAGGTCTTTGAGGTAGTTTGCAGCTGCAACAGTAGACTTTACCGGGTCTCTCCTCTCATCTCTCCACCAGTCTATTTCAAGACCATAACGCCTTGCGGTAGACGCAATGAACTGCCAATATCCTGATGCTTTTGCCGGTGAATACGCATTCGGACTGAACCCGCTCTCTATCAAGGAAAGGAAGACTATTTCTTCGGGTACATTCTCTTTCTTAAGTATATCCTTCATTAATTCAAGATATTTCCCGGACCTGCTCAGCCACAAGGAGAATTTTTCCCTAATCTTCTCGGTAAAGAGCGTGATATTTCTCTTGACAGCGCCCACAGCCAGATCGTTCGAACTGTAGTCGGACACGATTTCCGGGCCGCTGTTCATTTTTTTTTCAGGCAGGGAAGATATCACGGGAGGAAGAGGAGCGATGACCGGTTGCTCAATCTGGGTGACTTGTTTAGGACTGCTTAGGTCGGGCACATCTTGTTTGAGGACAGCCGGTTTGAGAGCATCCTGGTCCGGCGCTTCTTGTTTGAGAGCTATCCGTTCGATCTCCGCTGCTTGGAGAGTAAACGGCAGCGATATAATAATACACGTCAGCACGAAGAGCAAGCGCCTAATCATACAGAACATTTTTTAGCCTAAAACAGCCTGTTTTGTCAAGGTAAAAAACAGAAATAGAGAAACAATTCATATGTTGACCCCATGCTTCTCTTAAAAAGATTTTATCTGCAATTTGCTGATGCGATTTTAAAAACAAATATTTCGTAAACAGAATGCATTTCTTATGCCTGCTCAAAAACCATGAATTTCTCCTTTAAAAACAAATCAATTGGCAAAGAGAAGAACCCGAGTGACAATTTGTGTTTATCAAAAAAGACAAAATTTGTGAGATCTGATTCAAGAGATGACCGGGCAGGCAAGAAGTGGTGGGCAGTCGCAGAATCGAACTGCGGACACGAGGCTTTTCAGGCCTCTGCTCTACCGACTGAGCTAACTGCCCACGACTTTTAACTTTACACCGTTGGGTTTTCCGGTGTCAAGGTAGCCCTGTGGCTTGCGATTACCCTGAATTTAACGGCATTTTTGATTATAGAGAAACGTTTTATTCCTCAATTATCTTTTGTCTGTCATGCCCCCAGGTTCCCCGCTTACTAACTGCGAGGACAGGCTCCAGCGGGCATTAGGGCTTCGGATACCCCAAGCTGGGGAATGACGATGATCGTTGTTTGTATTATTATGAGACAGTTAATATTTGGAAAAGTTTAAAGTCTATCAAGTAAAATACTGAACATAGAAATCGGAGATTCAGGAAAGACAATGTTATTCAAGTATTTAACGACCTATGGCCCTGCGTTTATATCGGGGGTGCTCCTTGCGCTCTGTTTCCCGACCATTGACCTGTTTCCCATTGCGTGGATAGCCCTCGTCCCATTCCTACTTTCACTTTATCACAAAGGACCGAAAGAGGCGTTCAGGTCGGGTATGATCCTCGGTGTCCCTTATTTTTTTGTAACCCTGTATTGGGTCTACCATTCGATAAACCATTACGGGGGAGTGTCTCTTCTATCGAGCATTGTAATCGTTATTTCACTCTGTCTCTACCTCGGTCTCTATACGGGATTATTTGGTTCTTTATTCTCATTGACTATCAAAAACACACAACTTCCGGCCCTCTTGATAGCACCGGTATTCTGGGTGGTACTTGAGTTCCTGCGCTCCTATATCTTCACTGGTTTTCCCTGGTCGAGCATCGGATATACACAATATAAATTTCTTACGGTTGTCCAGATTGCCGATATCACCGGAATTTATGGGGTCTCTTTTCTTGTTGTGGCGGTCAACGGCGCTTTGGCGGACATATTTCTGATAAAGAGGAGAACAAGGGATATGCCTCTTTTCCCCCTGTCGCAGACTGTGATCGGGTTTGTCCTCCTTCTTATCTTTGTCGTATCCACCGTTGTGTACGGGCAGATCAGACTGCGTCAGGAGAGGCCCGGGAAGCAATTAAAAGTCAGTATCATCCAGGGAAACATCGAGCAGGATAGGAAGTGGGAGCCCTCATATCAGGATGAAGTCATAGCAGTCTACAAAGACCTGTCTCTTAAGGCCGCCTCTTCATCTCCTTCTCTTATTGTCTGGCCTGAGACAGCGGTGCCTTTCTTGTTCAAGGCTGACAGCAGGTATACGCAGGAATTGATAGATTTCGAAAGACAGCTCAAAGCATACCTCCTTTTCGGCAGCGTCCTGATCAAGGGACAGGCGGGTGAAAGATATCTTCTTTCGAACAGCGCTGTTCTTCTCGACGACAATGGAACGGTGTCTTATATTTATGATAAAATACATTTAGTTCCCTTTGGAGAATATGTCCCGCTGCAAAAGATCCTCTTTTTCATAAATAAGCTCGTTGTGGGTATCGGGGATTATACATCCGGAGACAGTTATCTGAGAGCCATGACTCCCTATGGAGACTTCGCGACCTTGATATGTTATGAAATTGTATTCCCCGGACTTGTACGGAAGTTTTATTCCAGCGGCGGTGATTTTATGGTGAACATCACGAATGATGCGTGGTTCGGAAGGACCACGGGCCCTTACCAACACTTCAGCATGGCGGTTTTTCGTGCTGTCGAAAACAGGAAACCCGTCATAAGGGCGGCCAATACAGGCGTTTCAGGCTTTATCGACAGCAGCGGCAGGATACTCTCCAGGACCGATCTCTTTCAGAGAGCTGTCTTGACGGAACAAGTGAAAACAGATCCTACGAGGAGTTTCTACTCGAAATTCGGGGATCTATTTTCCTACGTATGTATTATTTTTTCTCTTGTTTTATTGGCAAATATATTCGGCAAGTCCAGAATCGTATAAGGAGGAAACATGCTTTTACAGAACGAATTAAAGGAAGAGTTATCAAGCCTCAGGATCAAGATGGAATCCTTAAGAGGTTATCTTTGATCTACCCGGGTTAAAGGAAGAGATCGAAAGGATAAAGAAAGACTTGTCCTCGGAGGAGATCTGGTCATCCCCTCAATTGACCAGAGATCTCTCGAAAAGGAAGTCAAAACTAGAAGATATCATCACCCATTTCGATTCATTGTCGGATAAACTCTCTTACCTGGAGGAATCAATAGGGATACTCGAAGAGGAGAGCGGAGATCTTTTTCTGAATGAGCTGAAGAAAGAGATCAAAGATCTCAAAGAAGAACTGGATCTCCTCGAGATCCGAAATCTCCTTTCGGGGGAAATGGACAAAAACAATGCCATCTTCACCATCCACCCCGGCGCAGGCGGGACAGAGAGTCAGGACTGGGCCCAGATGCTGATGAGGATGTATCTCAGGTGGGCCGAGAGGCACAAGTTCAATACCCAGATAGTCGACCTGCAGATGGGCGAAGAGGCAGGCATTAAAAGTGCGACCATAACGGTGGCAGGCCAATATGCTTATGGCTATCTGAAATCCGAGGCCGGCGTCCACAGACTTGTCAGGATATCGCCCTATGACCAGGGAAAACGGAGACATACGTCCTTCGCCGCAGTACTCATTTATCCCGAGGTTGAAGAGGATATCGATATTGAAATAAAAGATGATGATATCAAGATAGATACATTCAGGGCCTCCGGTGCGGGTGGACAGCACGTAAATAAGACTTCCTCCGCCGTGAGGCTCACCCATATACCGACCGGCATCGTTATCAGTTGTCAAAACGAACGATCGCAGCACAAGAATAGGGCTATCGCCATGAAGATATTGAAGGCACGGCTCTATGATCTGAAGATGAGGGAACAGGAAAAAAGGATAGAAGGGTATGTGGCAGATAAGAAAGGTATTGCCTGGGGGAGTCAGATAAGGTCCTACATCCTTCAGCCGTACAGGATCGTCAAGGATCACAGGACAGGCGTTGAAACAAGCAATGTCGATGTTGTTCTCGACGGAGACATCGACGAATTCATTAAGGCCTATCTCAAAAAGAGATAATAACGATTTTTTTATCTCTACTAAAAAAAATTTTTGAGAGAGTATAAAGTAGTAATGATAGTAGTTCCTGTTTAAAAGTTGAAAAGACGGGTTCGGCCTCGATACTTAACAAAATTTAGTGTTAATAACAGGCTTATGAATAGAATGAGATTACCAACGGAATTCAGAGCAGAAATTATTAACGGGTTATTAAACAAATTTATAACAGATTTTCTTGTCTTACCTGTCAGTATTTGGATATAATGTTACACCTGCCCATAAAGTTATTAACATGTGTTAATAAATTGTTAATGTTTAATTGAAATGACGCTTGAAGAGATATGGAATAATAGTCTTTCAAAGATCGAGGGAAAAATCGGCAGTAATATTGTTGATCTCTGGTTCAGGCCGATCAAGCTCTCCCAGGTGAAGGAACAACTCTTTACCTTAGAAATACCGAACAGGTTCTTTAAAGACTGGATCGAGGATAACTACCCCGACATAATAGCCGAATCGATAGGGGTCCTTATGGGTTCTCCGGTCACCGTTCGTTTCAAGATAGCCGAAAAGATCGACCCTGATCTCAAAAAGATGGATATGCGAATGGAGAACCGGAGGCAGAAGCTTGCGAGCAGGGGTATCTATCTCAACCCGAAATACACCTTCAAGAATTTCATTACCGGTCCGAGCAACGAGTTTGCTTGTGCAGCCGCTCAGAAGGTGGCCGAAACGCCCGGCAAGGTATATAACCCCCTATTTGTTTATGGGGGCGTGGGTCTCGGCAAGACGCATCTTATGACCGCTATCGGAAATGCTGTTATTGATAAGAGGCAGGATATGGCCATAATCTATGTTTCTGCGGAACAATTTACGAATGAGGTGGTATCCGCCATAAGACATGAAAAGATGGGCGAGCTGAAAGACAAATACAGAAATGTGGACCTTTTACTCCTCGACGATATTCATTTCATAGCAAATAAAACACAGACACAGGAAGAATTTTTTCATACCTTCAATGCGATATACGATAGGCAAAAGCAGATAGTCATTTCGAGTGATAGGCCGCCGAAGGAGATAGGAGCCGTTACGGACAGGCTCAGATCAAGGTTCAGCATGGGGCTTATCGCCGATATCCAGCCGCCCGAACTTGAGACGAAAATAGCGATATTGCAGAAAAAGGCTGAAATGGAGAAGATCTATATCCCGGAGGAGGTTGCCTATTATCTTGCATCGAAAGTAAAATCAAATATTCGCGAGTTGGAGGGCTGTCTTATCCGCCTGGGAGCACAGGCGTCCTTGACGGGAAAGCCCATAACCAAAGATATGGCGAAGAATATCCTGCAGGACCTCATCGAGGAGGACGAAAAACCCGTTACGACGGATTCTATTCAAAAAATAGTTTGTGAACATTTCGCCCTCAAAGTCGCCGATATCAAGGCGAAGAAAAGGACGAAAGAAGTTGCCCTGCCGCGGCAGATAGCTATGTATCTCAGCAAACAGTTGACCAACCTCTCGCTGAGCGATATCGGAAAGAACTTCGGCGGTAAGGACCATGCAACGGTAATATATGCCTGCAAACAGATAGAAGAGAAGAGGAGAAGAGAAGAGGCCTTCAACAGGATGATCGAGGCCCTGTTACGGAAGATTAAGGTGTAGAAGGGATCCGCATGACGAGTCGAAAAAGAATCTTAGAGGAGGGATTATGAAACTGAGCGTGTCAAAAGACGAGATGCAGGAAAAGCTCGCGAATATTCAGAATATCGTTGAAAAGAAAAATACCATGCCGATATTGAGCCATTTTCTTCTCAATGCCGGTAAAAAAGGTTCATATATAATTGCAACAGACATCGAGACCGCGCTTAAGGAGCCACTTGACGTTAGTGTCGAAAAGGAAGGAAAGATCTGCATACCGGCGAGAAAACTCTTTGAGATAGTCAGGGAGATCGAAGGGGACGTCTCTTTCGAAACGGTCGATGAGCAATGGCTAAAGGTGCGATCAGGTGCGAGCGATTTCAGGCTCGCCTGTCTTCCCCCCGGCGATTTCCCCGCGTGGCCGTCGGAACTGGGCGGAGGAAACATTGAGGAGTTGACGGTAGATGCCCCCATGCTTCTGGAGATGATAGAGCGGACGATTTACTCCGCGGGAGAGAGCGATACCAGATACACACTGAACGGTCTTTTGTTCCATGTGAAGCCGGAGAATAAATCTTTCACCGTTGTCGGCACCGACGGACACAGGCTTGCAATAATCGTTAAAGAGAGTGACAGCGTGCCGAAAGAGGAAAAGAGAATAATCATACCCCGGAAAGCTGTTTCCGAGTTGAGGCGTTTCCTCCCGTCGGACGGGAAAGAGGAGAAAGAAAAGGTCAAAATTACTATAGGAGAAAAACATCTCCTATTTGCCGTGGGTAAAATACAGTTCCTGACACGCCTCATCGAAGGTTCCTATCCCAATTACGAGAATGTTATCCCAAAGGCGAACGAAAAGAGGATGTCCATAGGAAAGGATGCTTTTGCAAAGGTGCTGCGCAGGGTTTCGATTATGTCGAGGGAGAGGGCGAGCGCCGTCAGGTTCGATCTTGAGGAGGATAAACTTACCGTTTCATCTTCAAGCCCCGACCTCGGCGAGGCTAAAGAAGAAGTGGGCGTAGATTACAAAGGCGAGAAGGTCTCTCTCGGGTTTAATGCGAAGTATGTGCTGGATGTTCTCGGCGCAATATCGTCGGAAAAGGTGGTTCTCGAGCTTCAGGACTCATTGAGCCCTGTACTCGTAAAAGAGGATGGAAACGAAGCTTACAAGTGTGTGATTATGCCGATGAGGATATAGTCTGCTGAAGCGGACAGCGTTCAATTAATGTTAAAATATTAGGTTATGGAAGAACAGAAAAACAATAAGGAATCCTACACTGCCGAGGATATCAAGGTGCTGAAGGGCCTGGATGCCGTAAGGAAAAGGCCTGCTATGTATGTCGGCTCGACGGGCATCGAGGGCCTTCACCATCTTGTCTATGAGGTCGTCGACAACAGCGTCGATGAAAGCCTTGCCGGGTATTGCAAGAACATCGACGCGATCGTCCACCTCGACGGAAGCTGTACCGTGATAGACGACGGGAGAGGAATACCGACCGACATCCATGCCGATGAAGGACGCTCTGCCGCAGAGGTTGTTCTCACCGAGCTCCATGCGGGAGGGAAATTCGAATCAAAGGCGTACCGTATATCCGGCGGACTGCACGGAGTCGGCGTGTCCGTCGTCAACGCGCTGTCGGAATGGCTTGATCTTGAGATAAAGCAGAACGGGCAGGTCTTTCAGCAGCACTACGAAAGGGGCATCCCGACATCCCCGCTTGCTATCGTAGGCAAGACAAAGGGACGGGGCACCAAGATCACCTTTAAGGCCGACTCCGAAATATTTGAAGTTCTGGAATTCAGCTGGGACATCTTATCCCAGAGGCTTAGGGAGCTGGCATTTCTTAACAAGGGGCTAAAGATCACGTTAACGGATGAAAGGACCGAGAAGAACCAGGTATTCCATTACACCGGCGGCATCGTGTCCTTTGTCGAGCACCTTAACAAGAACAAAACCCCTATTCATCCTAAGCCTGTCTTTATATCGGGGGAAAAAGGCGACATCATCGTTGAATTAGCCCTTCAATATAACGACGGCTATTCAGAGACGCTCTACACGTATGCAAATAATATCAATACAAAAGAGGGTGGGACCCACCTCATCGGGTTCAAATCGGCCCTCACGAGAACGGTAAACAGCTACGCGGCTTCATCAGGACTCTTGAAGGACAGCAAAGAGGGCCTATCCGGCGATGACATCAGAGAGGGGCTTACGGCGGTTATCAGCGTTAAGCTGATGAATCCACAATTCGAGGGCCAGACAAAGATGAAGCTCGGAAACAGCGAAGTAAAGGGCATCGTGGAGTCCATCGTCAACGAATCCCTCGGTACGTACTTCGAAGAGAACCCTTCCGTTGCGAGAAAGATCATAGAGAAGTCGCTGCAGGCGGCAAGGGCCAGAGAGGCGGCGCGGAAGGCAAGGGAACTGACGAGAAGGAAAGGTGCGCTCGAAGACACCGGCCTCCCGGGAAAACTCGCGGACTGTTCCGAAAAGGATCCCGCCCTGAGTGAATTGTATATCGTTGAAGGAGATTCGGCGGGGGGTTCCGCGAAACAGGGGCGGGACAGGCGTATTATGGCTATTCTTCCCCTTAGGGGAAAGATACTGAATGTCGAAAAGGCGAGGTTCGACAAGATGCTCAGTTCAGAAGAGATCAAGATACTCATCACAGCCTTGGGTACCGGGATAGGATCCGAGGATTTCGATATATCGAAAACTAGGTATCACAAGATAATACTAATGACGGATGCCGACGTTGACGGCGCTCACATAAGGACATTGCTTCTAACCTTTTTCTACAGGCAGATGCCACAGGTCATAGAACAGGGATATCTCTACATAGCTCAGCCGCCGCTTTTTAAAGTGAAGAAGGGCAAGACCGAAAAATATATACAGAATGAAATAGAAATGCTGAACATGCTGTTCGAACTCGCATCAGAGGAACTTGAGATCTCTATAAAAGGGCAGTTTATAAGGAATAAGGCCCTTATTGCGCATCTCAAAAGACTTTACAGGTTGGAACGCTTGATGGAGTGGTTCGAAAGGAGAAGGAAGGACCCTTATCTCCTGCATATGGTTCTCTCATCCGGCATAAACAAAGAAACACTGAAAGATAGGGACAAGGTTGAAAAGTTTCTGCAAGAGACCAGGGAAAAAGACACGGGCATGAACATCGGCGAGATCCAGCTCGATGAAGAACATCAGACCTATGGGGTAGAGATCAGAAAGCAGAACTACAAACTCAACCTGGATACCAATTTTGTTACGTCTCCCGAGTTCAGGGAACTCGAAAATTTTTACGGCATAATAAGGGATCTTGGAGGGCTGCCATACAAAGTTCAGGTGAAAGACGGAATCAAGGAAATCGGTTCAAGCAAAGAGCTTCTCGAGTTCGTCCTTACTGTGGCCAAGAAGGGCCTAAACATTCAGCGCTACAAAGGACTCGGAGAGATGAACCCCACCCAACTCTGGGAGACGACGATGGATCCCGAAAAAAGAACGCTCCTGCAGGTTACCATACAGGACTCCGTTGAAGCAGACAACATATTCACCGTACTGATGGGAGATCAGGTGGAGCCCCGCAAAGAGTTCATAACTACACACGCTCTCGAAGCTAGGAATATCGACATCTAACGTTCTTTGTTGTCAGTTCGCGCATAAAGTGAAAATTGATGCGCATAAGGTGAAAAAATTTTGCGCATAAAATGAAAAGGCGAGCTGGGAATGCAGAAAAGTTCTGCAATCGTCGTGGTAGCTAAGAAAATCTAGATTGCTTCTGACCAGAAGATAAAAACCTCTTACACCTGCCCTCTATATGGGTGCAAAGAGACACCCTATCTTTCTTCAAAAAAATGAAGAATATCAAGAAAAGCAAACAGTGATTACTTGGATCATTTAGCGTGTTTTGTTCACATAGAAGTCTTTAAAAACGACAATTCCTTATTTATAACAAGTTCCCCTTGGACTCCGCACTTTTGAAAAAATTGGTGATAGTGTAAGTTATGATTAAGTTATAAACTATTTAGAAGGTCAGTTGAATCTGACTCACATGGGATTTTGGATATTGGTCATCTTAACTTAATGACTAATATTACAAAAAGAGTGTTAGCAAGAGACTTTCTAACAAATGCTTGGCAGGGAAGGATGATGGGTAACATGACTGTAAAATTACGGAGGACCGCATCTATGAACGTGCGATTTTTTTGTTTGCTTTGTTTAGCTGTCCTTATAATACCGTCTTTAAGCGTTCAGGCAAACGACGTCGTCAAATACAATGGCATTCCGGGGAGCGGTAGGATACAAATTTATGCTCATAGGGCCATTAGAGGTTTACTGCCCGAACAAACCCTACCGGCTTATATAGCTGCCCTCCGTCTGGGGGTGGATTACGTGGACATGGATATCGGTATGACCAAAGACGGTGTGCTGGTTATCACGCACGATCTGACCTTAAATCCTGATTTGACTCGGGACCAAAACGGGCAATGGATCAGGGATCGTACTCCGATCAAGAGTTTGACGCTACAGGAACTCCAGAAATATGATGTGAGCAGACTGAAACCAGAAACGAAATACGCTTCGTATTTTCCCCATCAACGAGCAGTTGACCATACGCCTATTCCAACTCTTAGGGAGATTGTTCGATTAGTGAAAAAAATAGCCGGCGACAAAGTCGGTTTTCAGATAGAGATCAAAAACGATCCCACACAACCAGAAATGACCGCTTCGCCAAAAGAGTTTGCGCTATCTTTGTATCAATTGATAAAAGAAGAAGATATTGGCAATCGTACTGAAATCCATGCTTTCGACTGGCGCTGTCTTATTGAGTTAAACAAGCTGGATAAGAATATCAAGACCGCTTATCTTACCGATCATACCACGGAAGTGATGGATGACACGGAAAAAGGAACGTGGACCGCCGGTCTGCTGCCTAAAGATTATGGCTATTCCCTGCCGAAAATGGTCAAGCATCTTGGGGGCCACTGCTGGGAACCATTTGCAATGGACCTGACCAAGAGCGATCTGGATGAAGCCCACCGGCTTGGGCTCAAGGTTGTCGTCT
>Ga0187788_10000345_pt1 | contig 12723 bp, 9 predicted proteins | sample 1015_BV01_MP10_2_FD_133008 | JGI IMG/M metagenome (GOLD analysis project Ga0187788, IMG submission 133008) | Tropical peat soil microbial communities from peatlands in Department of Meta, Colombia - 1015_BV01_MP10_20_MG | ecosystem: Environmental > Terrestrial > Soil > Wetlands > Peat | place...
AGCTGCACGATGTCCCCGGACCACGCCATCACCGCCAGGGCGTCCTCGGAGACCAGGTCCTGCCCGTATGAGTTGCCCTTCACCTGCCGGATCTGCCCGCTGTTCAGCTGCTTCTCCAACTCCCCGACCGCGGCGCTGTACTGCTGGCTGGTGAAGTCGCCGGAGGGGTCGACCCCCTGGTCGAGCAGGATCAGCCCGATCGTGTCGCGCATCTCGGACAGCACCTCGACCCGGCCCTTGAGCTTGGGGTTCCACAGGTCCGACACGAGCTTGAGCCCGTCCTGGCCGGTGATCTCCTTGATCTTCGCCTTGTTCCACGCGATGCCGGTGTAGCCGGACTGCCAGGTCAGGGAGTAGTTGCGGCCGGGGTCGTAGTCGACATTCTTGAGGTTGTCCAGGATGTTCGCGGCGTTGGGGATGTTGGCCTTGTCCAGCTTCTGCGTGTACCCCTGCCGGATCACCCGGGCGGCCATCCAGTCGGTCAGGACGATCACGTCCTTGCCGATGTCCTGACCGTTCTTCAACTGGCCCTGGATCTTGCCGTAGTAGGTGTCGTTGTCGTCGATGTCCTGGGCGTAGGTGGCCTTGATCCCGGTCTGCTTGGTGAACTCGACCAGCGTCGGGTAGGTCTTGGTCTTGTCGTCGTAGTCGAGGTACAGCGGCCAGTTGGCCCAGTTGACGACCTTGTCGGTGTCGGACTTGTCGACCGCCGCGGTGGGCTTGCCGGAGGCCTGCGACCCGCCCGTGGCCGTGCCCGAGGTTCCACATGCGGCGAGCACCGAGCCCAGGCCCAGCAGGCCGGCACCGGACATCACGGACCGGCGGGACAGCCCACGCTGGGCGCGGATGACAGCCTCGGCCTCGGGGGACAGCGGGGACCGCTGACGCTTGGTCATCGCAGCACGCTTCCTTCCTGTGGATCTTACGTGCGGCTGGGAGGGGAGATGACCCACATGGGCACGAACCGGTGCGAACCAGACGCTACTCTCGATCCGGCATTCCGTGCCCACGGCTTCGTCCCGACCTGGAAGCCGGTGGGAACGAGATGCGGCTCGCGCCCACTGGGTTGGGATACTGACACGCAAGCCCTGTGCCTTCAAGCGCCTACCGATCGATTTCGTGGCCGGCCATCCGCTCGGCAACGAAATCGTTATGTCTGCTACGTCCTGGCACTCAGGAAGGACAGCGAAATCGGGCATGACCTACACATCGAGTAACCCCTGGTGACTGATCGGATTCACCGGGAGGGTTCCGGGGAGCCGGCCGGCCGGACCCGCCCGCCGGTCCTGCCCACCCTGCGGGAAGTGCTGGCGCTGGAGGTGGTCTCGGCGGGGAGGCCGCGCGTCGTGGCCGGGGCGGATCGGCTGGACACCCCGGTGCGCTGGGCCCATGTCGCCGAGATCCCCGAGATCCCCGGGCTGCTGCGCGGCCAGGAACTGGTGCTCACCACGGGGGTGGCGATGCCCGCGGACACCGAGGGCCGGCTGCGGTTCCTGCAGGCGCTGGCCGAGGTGCCGGTGGCGGGGCTGGTGGTCGAGCTCGGCCGCGCCTTCACCCACCAGCTCCCGCAGGCACTGGTCCGTGGCGCGGAGCGGGCCGACCTGCCGCTGGTCGAGCTGCGCCGGGAGGTGCCGTTCGTCGAGGTGACCGAGGCCGTGCACACCCTCGTCCTCGACGCCCAGGTCGCGCAGCTGCGCGCCACCCAGCAGGTGCACGAGGTGTTCACCGAGATGTCGGTGGAGGGGGCCGCCCCGGAGCAGGTGCTGCGGCAGGTGGCACGGATGGCCGGGTCTGCGGTGGTGCTGGAGAACCTGGCCCACCAGGTGCTGGCCCACGACGCCGGCGGCCGGGACCCGGCACCGCTGCTGGCCCGCTGGGAGGCCCGCTCCCGAATGGCCCGGCCGGAGGGACGCACGGGCTGGGACGCCGACGCCGGGCTGCTGATCACCACGGTCGGTGCGCGCGGGCAGGACTGGGGCCGGCTGGTCGTGGTGATGGACTCCCCACCGGAGCCGACCGACGTCGTCCTGCTCGAACGGGCCGCCTCCACCCTGGCGCTGAACCGCCTGATCGCCCGAGACCTGGAGGGGCTGGAGCGGCAGACCCACCGCAGCCTGCTCGCGGCCCTGCTGGCGCACAGCGAGCCGCACGCCGACGTGCTGCTGCGGGCCAGGGCGCTCGGCGTCCCGCTGGAGAGCCGGCGGCTGCTCGGCGTCGTGGTCCGCCCGGGCGGACCCGCGGGCCCGTACGGCGGCCTGGAGGGCCAGGCCCGGCTGCGCGACCTGGCCGAAGCGGTCGCCGGCGCGGCCCGGGCCAGCAGCCTTGACGCCCTGGTCGGCGCGCTGGACGACAAGGGCATCGGCCTGCTGGCGGCGCTCGGACCGCGGCAGCGCGACGTCGACGTCCTCCCCCGGCTGGCCGAGGAGGTGCGCCGGGCGGTCCGCGGGCGGCTGCCGCACCTGGACGCCGATCGGCTGGTGGTCGCCGCCGGCTCACTGGTCGGAGGGGCCCGCGACGCGCGGCGCTCGCTCCTGGAAGCGATCCAGGTGGCCGACGCGGGCGCGCACCTGCGCGGCGGCGCGCCGTACCTGCGGCTGTCCGACCTGCGGCTGCGCGGCCTGCTCCAACTGCTCGCCGACGACCCGCGGGTACACACCTTCCTGGAGCGCGAGCTCGGACCGCTGCTCAGCCACGACGCGGCCACCGGGGAGGACACCGTGGGGGCGTTGCGGGCCTACCTGGCCGCGGGTCGCAACAAGTCGCAGGCGGCCGCCGCCGCGCACGTCTCCCGGCCGGCGTTCTATGACCGGCTGGCCAAGGTCGAGCGCGTGCTCGGCGCCGACCTGGACGACGTCGAGACCTGCCTCTCCCTGCACGTCGCCCTGCTCGCCCTCGACACCCGCTGACCCGGACCCCACCCCGCGGGCGAGTTCCTCCGCGCGGACGGGTTCCTCCGCGCGGCATTCCCCCTTTGCTCACTGAACGCCGCTTTGCTCACCGAACGCCGCCGAGGACGCCGCGACACGCCGCCCGCACCGGTTCCCAGCGAGCAAAGCGGCGTCGGGCGAGCAAAGCGGCAGCCAGCGAGCAAAGCCGCCTCAGGTGAGCAAAGCCCCGAGCGGGATGACGTCAGAACCAGGGTCAGGAGTCGATGTTCGCCATCACGTGCTTGATCCGGGTGTAGTCCTCCAGCCCGTACATGGACAGGTCCTTGCCGTAGCCGGAGTGCTTGAACCCGCCGTGCGGCATCTCGGCGACCAGCGGGATGTGGGTGTTGATCCACACGCAGCCGAAGTCGAGCCGCCGCGACATCCGCATCGCCCGGCCGAAGTCCTTCGTCCAGACCGAGGAGGCCAGGCCGTACTGCACCCCGTTGGCCCAGCTCAGCGCCTCGTCCTCGGAGGAGAACTGCTGGACCGTGATCACCGGGCCGAAGATCTCGTTCTGGATCACCTCGTCGTCCTGGCGCAGCCCCGAGACCACGGTCGGCTCGAGGAAGAACCCGTCGCCGAGGGTGGTCACCCGGCTGCCGCCGGTGGTCACCGTGGCGTGGTCGGGCAGCCGGGACAGGAACCCGGTGACCCGGTCCAACTGGCTCGGGTTGTTCACCGGCCCGAAGAGGGCCTCCTCGTCGTCGGGCAGGCCCACCTTGGCGCCGCGCGCCTGCTCGGTCAGCGCCCCGACGAAGTCCTCGTGCACCCGCGGTCCGGCGAGCACCCGGGTGGCGGCGGTGCAGTCCTGCCCGGCGTTGAAGTAGCCGGCCACGGCGATCGCCTCGGCCGCCGCCTCGATGTCGGCGTCGTCGAAGATGACCACCGGCGCCTTGCCGCCCAGTTCGAGGTGGACGCGCTTGACGTCGCGGGCCGCGCTGCCGGCCACCTCCATCCCGGCCCGGACCGAGCCGGTGATCGCCACCATCTGCGGGGTGGGGTGCTCGACCAGGGCCCGGCCGGTGTCCCGGTCGCCGGTGATCACGTTGAGCGCGCCCGCCGGAACGAACTCCGAGATCACCTCGGCCAGCAGCAGCGTGGTCTCGGGTGTGGTGTCGCTGGGCTTGAGCACCACGGTGTTGCCCGCGGCCAGCGCCGGCGCGATCTTCCAGACGGCCATCATCAGCGGGTAGTTCCAGGGCGTCACCTGGCCGATCACGCCGATCGGCTCGCGCCGGATCCACGAGGTGTGCCCGGCCATGTACTCACCGGTGGCCCGGCCTTCGAGCACCCGAGCCGCCCCGGCGAAGAACCGGATCTGGTCGAGCATCGGGGGGATCTCCTCGCTGGTCGTCAGCGCCAGCGGCTTTCCGGTGTTCTCCGCCTCCAGCGCGACGAACTCGTCCGCCCTGGCCTCGATCGCGTCGGCGATCCGCAGCAGCGCGCGCTGCCGCTCGGCGGGGGTGGTGTCCCGCCACGTCTCGAAGGCGCGCGCGGCCGCGGCGTAGGCGGCGTCGACGTCCTTCTCCGAGGAGACGGGGGCGAGCGCGACCTCCCGGCCGGTGGCGGGGTTGATGATCGAACTGGTTACGTCGGAGGCGGCCTCGACGTACTGACCGTCGACGAAGTTGCGCAGCTGCCGGGCCGAGGACTCGCTCACGTGTGCTCCCTGGGTCGTGCGGGATATCAGGCTGGCTGGCGTCAAGGCTGGTCTGGGGTGGCCCTGGTGGCCCCGGACGCCCCTCGGCGCCGGTGCCCACCGGGTGCGGCTGACCAGTGCGACTCTAATGGGGATGTCTCGTATTCGGCAGCCCTGGCGGCCCCAAACCGATGATTCAGTGAGATCTGGTGGCGCTGAACTACGGATTCGCTTGCACTCAGCCGTGTGCAGCCGCAAGGATCGGCACGTGGTCAGCCGGATGCCCCGCCCCCGCGTGATGCAGCCGCCCCTCGACGAGACCTCCAAGCGGATCATCGAGCAGCTGCAGGAGGACGGGCGGCGGCCGTACGCCGCGATCGGCAAGGCGGTCGGCCTGTCCGAGGCGGCGGTGCGGCAGAGGGTGCAGCGGCTGCTGGACGCCGGGGTGATGCAGATCGTGGCGGTGACCGACCCGCTGCAGGTCGGCTTCGCCAGGCAGGCCATGATCGGCATCCGGGTGGAGGGCGACGTGGGCTACGTGGCCGACCAGCTGGCGGAGATGTCCGAGGTCGACTACGTCGTGGTCACGGCCGGGTCCTACGACCTGCTCGCCGAGGTGGTCTGCGAGGACGACGACCACCTGCTCGACCTGCTCACCCGGCGGATCCGCGCGCTGCCCGAGGTCCGCACCACCGAGACGTTCGTGTACCTGAAACTGCGGAAACAGCTCTACAACTGGGGAACCCGATGACGATCAGCCCGCAGCAGGTCGGTGAGCCGGGCCATGACTCGCTCGCCGAGCTGGCTCGCGACCACCTCTGGATGCACTTCACCCGGCACTCCACCTTTGACGGCGGCGGGCACGTGCCCGTGATCGTCAGCGGAGATGGCGCCTACATCTACGACGACCAGGGCAAGCGGTACCTGGACGGCCTGGCCGGCCTGTTCGTGGTCCAGGTCGGGCACGGCCGGCAGGAGCTGGCCGACGTCGCGGCCGAGCAGGCCCGGGAGCTCGCCTTCTTCCCGCTGTGGTCCTACGCCCACCCCCGGGCGATCGAGCTGGCCGAACGGCTGGCCGGCTACGCCCCCGGCGACCTCAACCGGGTCTTCTTCACCACCGGCGGCGGCGAGGCGGTGGAGACCGCCTGGAAGCTGGCCAAGCAGTACTGGAAGCTGGTCGGCAAGCCGATGAAACACAAGGTGATCTCCCGCTCGGTGGCCTACCACGGGACGCCCCAGGGGGCCCTGGCGATCACCGGTATCCCCGAGGCCAGGCAGTTCTTCGAGCCGCTGGTGCCCGGCGGGTTCAAGGTGCCGAACACCAACCACTACCGGGCGCCGGAGCACCTGCGCGGCGACCTGAAGGCGTTCGGCCTGTGGGCGGCGGACCGGATCGCCGAGGCGATCGAGTTCGAGGGTCCGGACACCGTGGCCGCGGTGTTCCTGGAGCCGGTGCAGAACTCCGGCGGCTGCTTCCCGCCGCCGCCCGGCTACTTCGAGCGGGTCCGCGAGATCTGCGACGAGTACGACGTGCTGCTGGTCTCCGACGAGGTGATCTGCGCCTTCGGCCGGATCGGCGGGATGTTCGCCTGCAACGACTTCGGCTACGTCCCCGACATGATCACCTGCGCCAAGGGGATGACCAGCGGGTACTCCCCGATCGGCGCGATGATCGCCTCGGACCGGCTGTTCGAGCCGTTCCGGCACGGCACGACCTACTTCGCCCACGGGTACACCTTCGGCGGCCACCCGGTCTCCGCCGCCGTGGCGATGGCCAACCTGGACATCTTCGAGCGCGAGGGGCTGAACCAGCACGTACGGGACAACGCCCCGGCCTTCCGGGCCACGCTGGAGAAGCTGCTCGACCTGCCGATCGTCGGCGACGTCCGGGGCGAGGGGTACTTCTACGGGATCGAACTGGTCAAGGACAAGGCGACCCGGCAGACCTTCGACGACGACGAGAGCGAGCGGCTGCTGCGCGGCTTCCTGTCCAAGGCGCTGTTCGACGCCGGCCTGTACTGCCGGGCCGACGACCGCGGGGATCCGGTGGTCCAGCTGTCCCCGCCGCTGATCATCGGCCAGCCGGAGTTCGACGAGATCGAGGGGATCCTGCGCTCGGTGCTGACCGAGGCGTGGCAGCGGCTGTGAGGCCGCGGCACCCGTGACCGAACGTTCCCGGTCCGCGGGTCGGGTCCAGGAGCGGACGGCGGTGCGCCGCCTGCCGGAGAAGCAGGTCCGTGACCGCCAGGCGCTGGACGCCGTCCTGGACGCCGCGCTGGTCGCCCACGTCGCCGTGGTTACCGACGGCCAGCCCTACGTGGTGCCACTGGGCTGCGCCCGGGACGGCGACCGCCTGCTCGTGCACGGCTCCACCGCCTCCCGCGCGTTCCGTCGGCTGGCCGGCGGCCCGCCGACCTGCGCCACCGTCACCCTGCTGGACGGCGTGGTGGTGGCCCGCAGCCACTTCGAGTCCTCGATGCACTACCGCAGCGCCATGCTGCTGGGCAGGTTCAGCGCGCTGCACGGTGAGGACAAGCGGCGGGGACTGGCCGTGCTCGCCGCGCACCTGCTCCCCGGGCTGGAGGACGGGCGGCCGCCCTCGGCCCAGGAGTTGAAGGCGACCAGCGTCCTGGCGATGCCGATCGAGGAGTGGTCGCTCAAGGTCTCCGACTCCCCACCGGAGGACGCCGTGGAAGATCTCGACCGGCCGGTCTGGGCCGGGGTGGTGCCGCTGCGCCACGTCTGGGGCGGGCCGGTCGACGCGCCGGACCTGTCGCCGGGCCTGACCGCGCCGGAGGCGCTGCGCCGCTGGCCCGAGGGCCGGGCATGAAGGCACCCGGCGGGGTCACCCGCTCCCGGAGCTACCGGCGGCTGTCGCTGTGGCACGACACCCTGGCGGACTCCGGGCAGGACGATCTGGTGGCCCGGCCCGGGCTGGACGGCGACACCGAGGCCGACGTCTGCGTCGTCGGTGCCGGGTTCACCGGGCTGTGGACGGCCTACTACCTGCTGGTGGCCGACCCCGGGCGGAAGGTGGTCGTGGTCGAGGCCGAGATCGCCGGGTTCGGAGCGAGCGGCCGCAACGGCGGCTGGTGCTCGGCGCTGTTCCCCGCCTCGGTGGCGGCGCTGGCCCACCGCCACGGACGCGCGCCGGCGCTGGCCCTGCGCCGGGCGATGAACACCACCGTCGCCGAGGTGGGCCGGGTCGCCGCCGCGGAGGGGATCGACTGCCACTGGGCCCACGGCGGAACCGTGGTGCTGGCCCGCACCCCCACGCACCTGGCCCGGGCGCAGGCGGACGTGGCCGAGGACTCGGCCTTCGACGGGGTGGACGAGGTGCGCCTGCTCTCCGCCGAGCAGGCTCGGGACCGGGTCGGCGCGACCTCGGTGCTCGGCGGGACGTACACGCCGAACTGTGCCAGGGTGCACCCGGCCCGGCTGGTGCGCGGCCTGGCGGCCGCGGTGGAGCGACGCGGCGGTCGGATCCTCGAGCAGACCCGCGCCCGGCGGATCGAGCCCGGGGGCGGCGGCCGTGCCGCCCGGGTGGTCACGGAGCGGGGCACCGTATCGGCGCGGCACGTGATCCGGGCCACCGAGGCCTGGACGTCGCACCTGCCGGGCTCCGAGCGGGACGTCATCCCGGTGTACTCCATGATGATCGCCACCGAGCCCCTGCCGGCCTCCTTCTGGGACAGCGCCGGGCTGGCCCGCGGCGAGACCTTCGGCGACTACCGCCACCTGATCATCTACGGGCAGCGGACGGCGGACGACCGGTTCGCCTTCGGCGGGCGTGGCGCGCCGTACCACCGGGGATCGCGGATCGAGCCGCAGTTCGACCGGGACCCGCACGTCTTCACGAAGCTGCGCGCCACCCTGATCGAGCTGTTCCCGGCGGTCGCCGACCACACGTTCACGCATGCCTGGGGCGGGCCGCTCGGGATCACCCGGGACTGGCACGCCTCGGTCGGGCTGGACCGCGACACCGGCCTGGGCTGGGGCGGCGGGTACGTCGGGGACGGCGTGGGGACCTCGAACCTCGCCGGGCGGACGCTGGCGGACCTGGTGCTCGGCGTTGACACCGACCTGGTCCGGCTGCCCTGGGTGGGCTACCGCTCCCCGCGCTGGGAGCCCGAACCGTGGCGCTGGATGGGGATCAACGCCGGGCTGCGGGCGATGACCGCGGCCGACGTCGAGGAACGGGTCACCCGGCGACCCAGCGCCATGGCCCGGGCGATGGCACCGCTGCTCGGTCACGGACACCAGGGACGCCCGATCGCGGCGGAGTGAGCACCGCCGCGGCCGACCTACACTGCCGGAGTGTCGGTGACCCGCCTGCTGGTGCTGGGCGCGGTGCGGATCTTCCAGCCCGCGCACGGCTACCTGGTGCGCCGGGAGCTGGCCTCGTGGCAGGTCGAGGAGTGGGGTCACCTCAACCCCGGCTCGGTGTACAACGCGCTGCGCTCGCTGACCCGTGACGGCATGCTGGTCGAGGACGACCCCGGGGAGCCCGGCAGCTCCAGGTCGGCGGGCGCGGTGCGCTACCGGCTGACCGAGGACGGCGAGACCGAGTTCCAGCGCCTGGTCCGGCTCGGCCTGTGGCAGGTGCACCCCTACGAGCCGCAGTGGCTGCTCGCCGCCCTGTCGTTCTGGTGGGCGCTGTCCCGCCAGGAGGTGCTGGACGCCCTGGCCGCCCGGCGGACCCAGCTCGAGGGGCGGGTCGCCGCCACCGGGTACGCGGTCGACACGATCCGCACGACCCCGTTCAAGCCCGAGCACGTCGTCGAGCACTTCCTCGTGCACATCGAGGCGCTGCGCGGCGAGCTGGCCTGGGTCGAGGCGGTGACCGAGCGGATCAAGGACGGCGCCTACGCCTTCCTCGGCGAGCCCGCTGCCGACGCCTACTCAGCCCCACCCCCGCGCTGATCATGGGCGAAATGGGGGTTCGGGCGCCGCAAACCACCATCCTGCCCATGATCAGCAGCAGCAGCAGCAGTCAGATTTTAGTCAAACTTGACTAGTGTGCCCTCGGCTGGGCACGATGTGGCCGTCCACGACGCCGAGGAGGGCCACGTGATCCACGCCGATGGGCTTGCCCGGACGTTCAGCACCCGCACCGGCCCGGTGGAGGCCGTTCGCGGCGTCGACCTCGACGTCAAGGACGGCGAGATCGTCGGCTTCCTCGGCCCGAACGGGGCCGGGAAGACCACCACGCTGCGGATGCTCACCACGCTGCTGGCACCCACCGCCGGCACCGCCACCGTCGCCGGCTGCGACCTGCGCGCTGACCCGGTCGGGGTGCGCCGCCGGATCGGCTACGTGGCACAGGGCGGAGCCAGCTTCGCCGAGGCTCGGGCCGGGGAGGAGGTCGTCGACCAGGCCCGGCTGTACGGGACCAGCCGGACCGCGGCCGCCGAGCGCGGCCGGGAGCTGTTCACCCGGCTGGAGCTGGACGGGTTGTGGGAGCGCACCTGCGGATCGCTGTCCGGCGGCCAGCGGCGCCGCCTCGACATCGTGCTGGGCCTGATCCACTCACCGCAGCTGGTCTTCCTCGACGAGCCCACCACCGGCCTCGACCCGCAGTCCCGGGCCAACCTGTGGGGTCACGTCCGCGCGCTGCGCGACGGCGGCGCCACCATCTTCCTCACCACCCACTACCTGGAGGAGGCCGACGCGCTGTGTGACCGGATCATGGTCATCGACCACGGCCTGATCGTCGCCGAGGGGACGCCGGAGCGGCTCAAGCGGCAGGTGTCCGGCGACGCGGTGGTGCTCAGCCTGGCCGACCCGACCCGGTCCGGGGACGTCATCGGCGTGGTCGCGGCCATGCCCGGGGCCGGGACGCCGTCCGCCCAGGGCACCCAGGTCGAGGTGCGGGTGCCGCACGGCGGCGCGGTGCTCCCCGGGCTGCTGCGCGACCTCGACGCGATCGGCGTCGACCTCGACGCCGTCGAGGTCCGCCGGCCCACCCTGGACGACGTCTTCCTCTCCCTGACCGGCCGCTCCCTGCGCGAGCAGCCGGCCGCCTGATACCTCTGGAGCCCGCCTTGAGCTTCCTGCGTGAGACCTGGATCGTCTTCTCCCGCGCCCTGCGGTTGAGCCTGCGCAACCCGGTCTGGGTGGTGATCGGGCTGACCCAGCCGGTGCTCTACCTGGCGCTGTTCGGCCCCCTGCTCAACCAGGTCGTGGCGGCCACGCCCGGACTCCCGCCCGGGGACAGCTGGCAGATCTTCGTGCCCGGCCTGCTGGTCCAGCTCGGGATCTTCGGGGCCGCGTTCGTCGGCTTCGGCCTGGTCGCGGAGTGGCGGGCCGGGGTGATCGAGCGGATGCGGGTCACGCCCGCGCACCGCCTGGCGCTGCTGCTCGGGCGGGTCGCCCGCGACGTCCTCGTCCTGCTGGTCCAGGCCCTCCTGCTGACCCTGGTCGCGATCCCGTTCGGGCTGCGCGCGCCGGTGGGCGGGGTGCTGCTGGCGCTGCTGGTCGTCGGGCTGCTCGGGGCGGCGTTCTCCAGCCTGTCCTACGCCGCCGCGCTCCAGCTGAAGAGCGAGGACGCGCTCGCCCCGCTGCTCAACGGCATCGCCGTCCCGCTGCTGCTGCTGTCCGGGATCCTGCTGCCGATGAGCATCGCGCCCGCCTGGCTGCGCACGCTGTCCGACGCGAACCCGGTCAAGTGGGTGGTCGACGGCGTGCGGGCGTTCTTCCTCGGCGACGTCGCGACCGCGACCGCCGTGTGGGGCCTGCTGGCCACCGCCGCCCTGGTGGCCGTCGGCCTGGTGGTGGGCACCCGCACGTTCCGGCGCGAGTCCGCCTAGCGGCTCGCTCGGCCGCACGATCGGCCGGGAGGGTCAGCCCGGATCGGGGACCATGACGAGGACGGCGAGGTCGTCCAGGTCGACGGCGAACCGCTCGACCGCATCGACCACCCGGTCGGCGATCCGCCCCGCCAGCGCGGCGGGCGCGAGCCCGTCCCCGCCCGGACCCGGGCCGGCCGGGGCGGCGGCATCGGCCAGGACGGCGGCCAGCCGCTCCTCGCCGAACTGCTCCCCGCCGTGGCGGGCCTCGATCACGCCGTCGGTGTAGGCCAGCAGCACCTCCCCCACCCGGATCCGCACCGAGGTGTCCTGGTGCTCGACGACCGGGAACAGCCCGAGCGCCGTCCCCCAGGTCCCCACCGGCTCGACGGTGCCGTCCCGGCGCAGCACCAGCGGCCGGGGGTGGCCGCCCAGGGAGAGGCTGACCCGAAGCCCCTCCCCCGCCCGCCACGAGCCGCGTGCCGTGGCGGCCGGGGTGTCGATCACGCCGTACATCACCGTGCAGAACCGGTCGGGGTCGCCCGCGGTCAGCAGCGCCTGGTTGAGCTGCCCGAGAACCTGGTGCGGCCGCCATCCCTGGGTGCTGAGCATCCGCATCGTGTACCGGGCCGTCGCGGTCAGCACCGCCGCCTGGACGCCACGGCCGGCCACGTCGCCGAGGACGATCGCCCACCGGCCCGGACCGGCCGGATGGACGTCGTAGAAGTCACCGGTGACCTGCTCCTGCCGGTCGGCGGGCAGGGAACGCGCCGCCATCGCCACCCCGGGCACGTCCGGCAGCGAGCTGGGCCGCAGGCTCTGCCGCAGGGTGTCGGACAGGTCCGTCTTCTCCTGCAGCAGGCCGCGGAGCCGTCGCTCGGTGCGTTTGAGGTCGGTGATGTCGCGCAGCACGAGCACCCGCGCCGTCTGCCGGCCCTTGGGGTCGGTGAGGCCGGTCACCGACACGGCGACGTCCCGGGGCCCGCCCGCGTCCGGGGTGAGGGTGGACTCCCACCGCACCGGGGCGGCGCCGTCCGCGGCGACCGGCTGCAGCCCGGGAGCCACCTCCTCCACCGGCCGGCCGACCGCCTCCGGCCGGCCGCACCCGAGCAGGGCGGCGCCGGCAGGGTTGAGGTCGACCACCCGGTCGTAGGCGTCCACCACCACCACCGCGTCGGTCATCCGCTCCACGATGACGTCCCGGGCGACCGGCCGCACGTCGAGCAGGCGCAGCCGGACGAAGCCCCAGACCAGCACCGCGGCGGTGACCGTGAACAGGAACGGGGTCGGGTCCACGGAGACCGGCGCGACGTCGAAGCTGTAGAGCACGTTGGCCACCAGCGGCAGCACCGCGGCGGCGATCAGC
>Ga0187788_10000346_pt1 | contig 12703 bp, 9 predicted proteins | sample 1015_BV01_MP10_2_FD_133008 | JGI IMG/M metagenome (GOLD analysis project Ga0187788, IMG submission 133008) | Tropical peat soil microbial communities from peatlands in Department of Meta, Colombia - 1015_BV01_MP10_20_MG | ecosystem: Environmental > Terrestrial > Soil > Wetlands > Peat | place...
CCCTGGCGCCGGCGTCGATGGAGCGGCTGGCCCGGCACCTGCTGGCCACCCTGGACCCCACCGGGGCTGACCGGTACGACCCGCACGCCTACCAGCGCCGCGGCCTGGCCTGCGCGGTGGACTCGACAGGGATGCTGGTCGGCCGGTTCCAGTTGGACCCGGCCGCCGCCGCGATCGTGAAAGCCGCCCTGGACGCCCACGCCACCCCCACCCCGCAGGCCACCGCCGATAACGGTGAGACCGAGGACGGGCAGGGCGTGCTGGTCGCGGACGAACGGACCCGACCCCAGCGGTACGCCGACGCGCTGACCGCGATCGCCCGCCGCGCCCTCTCGGATGCGCCGACCTCCGCCGGGGAACCCGCGCATGTGCTGGTGGTGGCCACCCCCCACCAGGTCGCCGAAGCCACTGCCGCCGCGGGCACCCCGGACACCACGGGCAGTCCGCCGGCGGCGGGGCTGGCGACCTGCGCGCAGACCGGGGCGCTGGACCCCGCCACCCTGGGCCGGCTGGGCTGCGACGCGATCCTCACCCGGGTGCTGCTCGCCCCCACCGGTGCGGTGCTCGACCTCGGCCGCAGCGTGCGCACCGCCAGCGGCGCGCAGCGGCGGGCGCTGGCCGCCCGCGACGGCGGGTGCGTGATCCCCGGCTGCACCGCCCCACCCGGGATCTGCGAGGCCCACCACGTCACCTGGTACCGGCACGGCGGCCCCACCGACATCGGAAACCTGGCCCTGGTCTGCCCCCGCCACCACGGCGCGATCCACGCCGGGATCTGGACCCTGCACATGCTCAACGGGCTGCCCTGGGCCCGACCACCCACCTGGATCCACCCCCACCGACCACTCCTGCGCAACACCGCCCACCGGGCAGCCGACCACGCACGACGCCTCGGCCAACAACTCCGGCTCGCCCTCGATCACGACCCCGGCGACACCGGCGGCGGAGGCACCAGCTACTTCGGCGGGAACGGTGGCAATCCGGATGACACCGGCGACGGTGACGGCAATGACTGGAGAGAGAGCGCCTGAGACGCAGAACGTCCGGCATCACTGAACCGACGACACCGTCCCAGTGGACGTCGATCACGCGCCGCTGGACCGGCTGAGTGAGCGAGCGTAAAATGATCCAAAATCTGGGGGATCTGTGCTCGGCTGGCCGTTGGGTTTCTTTATCGGCGTGATTTGCGGGCTGTCGGTGGTGCTTCTCATTCGCACCGCGACAACCTCTCGAGTCACGCTGAAGGCGACGCTCGCCGAGATTTCGCAGCTGCTGGCGATCCCCACCTTTTGCTTCGCAGGTCCGTGGCTGACGAAGGGCTGGCTTTCCCAGGATGCCTTCGACCGAGCACTGTCTCCCTACGCCATCTCCCTCGCGCTGAGTTTCGCGCTGATAGCGGGATATCCACTGTTCATGCTGATCGTCGATACGTGCCACGGCATCACCGGGCCGACCACCGGACCAAGATCGTGATCCAGGACGTTGCGGCCGCCGTAGTGGGGCTCTGCGGGGGGGCCATCTGCGGGCTGTCCCTGCGCGGCGCGCGGGTGATGGCCGCCGCGCGGCTGCCGGCCGTCGTCCTCCCCTTGGCGATGCTGACCGCGACCGTGATGCTCTCCTGTGCTGCCGCCTGGACGTTCTTCACCGAGTACATCGCCCCGACCGGCTGGTATTGGCTGGGTGCCGGGCTGATCGTCGGGCTCGTGCTCGGCGAGGTGGCATTCCGGCTGGGCATCCGACGTCGAAACCGCGGCCGGCGGGATCACCAACCGCCGATGCTGGAGACCCCTCGAGACTGATGCTCGGGTCTGTCAGCACCCAAGGCGGCCGGGATGAGGAACTCAGCTCCCGACCCCGGCCGTCCTTGACGCCTGTTCCGATGTCGCTTCGGATGACTTCGGTGGCTTACTCGGCCTCGGAGAAGGCCTCGCGCAGCTTGTCCTCCTGCTCCTGCGACAGGTTGGTGCTGATCAGCTGGGCCTGCTGGCCGGCGAAGGCGTCCCGCACCTTGTCCATCACCGCGTCGCTGCTCATCACGAACACGGCCGACGTCCCCGGAGCGACCTGGTCCCGCACGGACTTGATGAAGTCGTCGCTGATCCCCACGTCCGTGAGCGATCCGGCCAGCGCGCCGATACCGGCGCCGATCGCCGCGCCGAGGAACGGGATGAAGAAGATCAGCCCGAACAGCATGCCCCAGAACATGCCGCCCAGGGCGCCGGCACCGGCCATGTTGGTCAGCTGACGGGTCTTCGGGTTCTTCGCCCCCTCCGGCCAGGACACGGTCGCGGCGTCGTGGATCTTGATGAGTTCCTGCTTGGCCAGGCTCTGCAGGGTGCTCACGGCCTGTTCCGCGCCGCCGGCGGTCGGAAACTTCCATACGGTCAAGGTGGCCACTGCCGCGTCCCTCTCTGTCTGTGGTCGGCCGGTCGCCGATGGTGCCGCAGCCTAGGTCGGGCCCCTGGGGCATACCTCACCCTTACCGGGTGAACTGGGTCCGGCCGGCTGACGGACGGCGCCCGCCAGTCCTGCCGCTGCTGGACGCTACTCGGCGTCTGCGGCGACGGCGACGCCGGGGTCCTCCGGCTCCGGCGGGGAGCCCTCCGTCGCAGGTGCCGTGGGTGCTGTAGCCGGCGCAGGTGCCATTTCCGCAGGTGCCATGGCTTCCGCAGGTGCCATGGCTTCCGCAGGTGCCATGGGTGCTGTAGCCGGCGCAGATGCCATGGCTTCCGCAGGTGCCATGGCTTCCGGTGCTGTGGCGGCGGTCGGGGGCGGAGCCGGCCCGGGGATCACGTTCGCGTCACGCAGCACGCCGACGGTCCGGATCGCCACGGCGGTCAGAGGTGGTGCGAGGGTCGCGCCGAGCACGCCGAACAGCAGCGCGCCGCCGGTCGACACCAGCATGATGAGCAGCGGGTGCATCGCCAGCGCCCTGCCGAAGGCGAAGGGTTCCAGGAGGTTCTGCAGGGTGTTCTGGCTGAGCAGGACGATCGCCAGCATCGCGACTGCGACCCCGATCCCCTTGGCGCCGAGCGCGATCAGCACGGCGAACGCCCCGGCGAAGAAGGCGCCGAAGAACGGGATGTAACTGGTGACGAAGGTGACGATCGCGATCGCTCCCGCCAGCGGGACCCCGAGCAGCAGCGCGCCGACGCCGACCACGGCCCCGTTCATCACCCCGATGATGGTCAGCCCCCAGGCATAGCCGCGGAAGGAGTGCACGGCGTCCGACAGGATGCGGTCGCCGACGCCCGCGGGCAGACCGAACAGGGTGGTGAGCTGCCTGGCCGCTCCCCCGTAGAAGAACCGCCAATCCTTCATCAGGAAGAACATGAAGAACACCCCGACGACGACCGCCACGATGAGCACGGTCACCGACCCCAGCCCCTTGAGGACTCCCTCGCCCATCACAACGACGATCTGGCCGGCGATCTTCGCCGCCTGCTCCTGGTCCGCCTGCGACAGCCCCGCGCCGGAGCCGGCCGTGTCGATGCCCGCGGTCAGCTTGTCCAGGATCTGGCTGCCCTGGTGGATGATCTGGGAGATCACCAACCAGAAGACGACCAGGACGGTGGCCAGCACCAGCAGGACGACGAGCGGGGAACCCCAGCGGCGCGAGACGTGCCAGCGCTCCAGCCGGTCGACCAGCGGGACGAGGATCGACGCGAGGATGGCCGCGAAGATCAGCGGGATCAGCAGGTCGCTGACCAGGCCGAGGACGAACAGGATGATCGCCACCAGGACGGCGATCCCGACCAGGAGCCAGGAACCCCTGCCGAGGGCCTGCAGCCACGCCAGCAGGCGCACGCCCGAGGGCAGTTGGGCGGCCTGAGCCTCCAGCAGCCCCTCGCCGTACGTGATGCCAAGGCTCTCGGGTCCGCCGTCAGCGGACCGGTGCTGACCCGCCATCGATCCACCGCCCTCGACACTTCGCCCCCGCCGCTCCCGACGCCACATCCTCGGTGCCACGGACCTCGGCCCGCTTCACCCCCGAAGGATGATTGATCGGTTTGCGCCGGTCCGGGCCCGGTGCGGGCGGGGTCAGCTCCGGACCCGCTTCATCTCCGGGTCGTAGAGCGGCCGCAGCGACGGGGTCGCCGGGTGGCCGCGCCCGGCGATCTCCACCTCCCAGTCGGCACCGTCGAGGTAGGCCTGGTTCACCGGCTCGCCGGCCTCCAGCATCACCAGGCCGACCGCTCCGCCGAGGGTGAAGCCGTAGGATCCCGCGCGCACGTAGCCCAGCGGCTTTCCGTTGCGGCGCACCACCTCGGCGTGGAACAGCAGCGGCTCGGGATCGCGCACCAGGACCTGTACGAGCCGCCGGGTGAGCGGGCCGGCGGCCTTCTGCGCCAGCACGGCGTCACGCCCGAGGAAGCCGTCCGGCTTGGACAGGTCGACCGCGAAGCCCAGACCGGCCTCCAGCACGGAGTCGGTGTTGTCGATGTCGTGCCCGTAGTCGCGGTAGCCCTTCTCCATCCGCAGACTCGCCAGGGCCTTCAACCCCGCGTGGCGCAGGCCGAAGCCGGCTCCCGCCTCCACCACGCGCTCGTACACGTGGGCCGCCTGCTCCGCCGGGATGTACAGCTCGTAGCCGAGCTCCCCCAGGTAGGTGATCCGGATGCACAGGGCGCGTGCCAGTCCGACGTCGATCTCTCGCGCGGTCCGGAACGGGAACACCTGGTTCGACAGGTCCTGCGAGGTGAGCCCCTGCAGCAGCTCGCGGGACTGCGGTCCCTGCACGTTGAGCTGGGCGTAGCCGGAGGTCATGTCGGTGACCGTGGCGCGCGTCTCCGGCCCGATCCGGCGCCGCATCCACGTCTCGACGTGGCGGTGGGCGGTGTCCGAGGCCACCACCCAGAATGTCTGTTCGTCGAGCTTGGTCACGGTGAGGTCCGCCTCCAGCGTGCCCCTCTCGTTGAGCCACTGGGTGTAAGTGATCACGCCGGGCTCGCCGTCCACCTGGTTGGCCGACAGGTGGTTCAGCAGCCGCCCCGCGTCGCGCCCCTGGACCAGGAACTTCGACATGAAGGACATGTCCATGAGGATCACGCCCTCCCGCGCCGCCCGGTGCTCCGCCTCCCAGTAGGGGAACCAGTTCTGCCGCCCCCAGGACAGGCGTTCCACCTCCGGCCGCACACCCTCGGGGGCGTACCAGTCCGCGCCCTCCCAGCCGCTGACGTCCCGGAAGTACGCGCCGCGGGCGGCCAGCCGGTCGTGGACCGGTGACCGCTTCACCCCGCGGGCGGTCTGCATCGACCTCGTCGGGTAATGGCACTGGTAGACCATCCCGAGCGACTCCACCGTGCGGCTCCGGCGGTAGTCGGGGTTGGCCTGGTAGGTGTGCAGCCGGTCGATGTTGAAGGCCGTCACGTCGACGTCCGGGCTGCCCTCGATGATCCAGTGAGCCAGCACCCGGCCGAGCCCGCCGCCGGTGAGGATGCCGATCGAGTTCAGCCCCGCCGCCACGAAGTAGTTCCGCAGCTCCGGCGCCTCCCCGATGACCGGCTGGAGGTCCGGGGTGAAGCTCTCCGGGCCGCAGAAGAACTTCCGGATGCCGGCGTCCAGCGATGCCGGCACCCGGCGCATGGCGGTCTCGACGTAGGGGCCCATCCGGTCCCAGTCGGGCGGGATCTCGCCGAACGAGAAGTCCTGCGGGATCCCCTCCACCCGCCACGGAGCGCAGACGGCCTCGAAGAGGCCGACCATCAGGCCACCGGTCTCCTCACGGAAGTAGCCGTACGAGGCGGGGTCCTCCAGCACGGGAAGGCCCGGGGACAGGTCGGGGATCCCCTCCGTGATCAGGTAGTAGTGCTCCGCCGCCTGCAACGGGACGTTCACCCCGGCGGGCCCGGCCAGCTGCCGGGCCCACATGCCGGCGCAGTTCACCACGTACTCGGCCTCGATGTCGCCCTGGTCAGTGCGCACCCCGGTGACCGTGCCCCCCCGGTGCAGGAAGCCGGTGACCGGCACCCCCTCGACGATCGACACCCCCCGCATCCGGGCACCCTTGGCCAGCGCCATCGTCACGTCCACCGGGTTGGCGCGCCCGTCCTGCGGGACGTAGAAACCGGCCAGGACGTCGTCGGTGCGAGCCGGCGGGAACAGGTCGGCCACCTCCGCGGCGGAGATCTCGTGCACTTCCACGCCGCAGTACCGGTTGAAGGCGGAGACCCGGCGGTACTCCTCCAGGCGGTCGGGCTCGGTGGCCACCTCGATGAAGCCGACCGGGAGGAAGCCGGTCGACTGCCCGGTCTCGGCCCCCAGCCGGTGGTAGAGGTCGCGGGTGTACATCCGAAGCCGGGTCGAGGTCTCCGAGGTGGAGCCGAAGCAGACGATCAGCCCGGCGGCATGCCAGGTGGTGCCGGAGGTCAGCCGGTCACGCTCCAGCAGGACGACGTCCGTCCATCCCCGCTCGGCCAGGTGATAGGCGACCGAGCAGCCGATCACTCCCCCACCGACGACGACCACGCGCGCCCGCTGGGGCAGGACCGGGACAGGCATGAAGTGCTCCTCTGTCAAGCCGCCGCCGAGGTGGCCGCTCGAGCCTATCCGCCTGCGGGCGCGTTCAGCCGTGCCCGTTCCCGCCGCACGCGAACAGCGCCACCCGGGCGTCGACGGCGCGGCGGGCCAGTGCCGCGAGCAGGATCCTCACCCCGGCCGCCCAGGCACAGCGCGGCGATGAAACGCGCAATCAGCGGGGTCAGTCCCTTGAGCGGGATCACGATGTGCAGCGGGTCAGGAAACCGCTGATCCCGATCGCCAGGTCCTGGACGACGTTGATGAGCAGGAACACGCGAAGCCAGACGGGCATCGGAAGAAGGCCACTCCCCCGCCCCGGAGCGGCGCTGACGGCGCCCATGAAAACGGGGGCCAAGGTCGCCGATCGAGCAGCGTCAATCAACGGGGCATATCACGTGAACCGTACATTCGCCCCACCCCTTGCGAATTCCTCAGCGGGCACCCGGGAACCCTTTCCCGCCGTGATCGCGGGCGGAGGGTTGGTTCGGCTGGCGCAGACCAGCCTTTCGCACATGATCACGAAACCGGGGCCCGGGACCAGAGTCGGGCCGCCAGCGAGGGGACGCCGGCCTCGATCACCTCCGCGGCCGCCAGGCAGACGTCCTCCCGGTAGCGGGAGGCCACGAGCTGCACGCCGGTCGGCAGCCCGTCCACCAGGCCGGTGGGGGCGAGCGCCGAGGGCAGGCCGAGAAGGTTGATCATGAGGCTGGGCGTGATCGACCGCCAGACCCGCCGGGTGTCCTCGGGTGTGCGGATGTCCTCGTCCACCTCCAGGAGCGGGCCGAGGAGCTGGGGCATGACCAGCACCGGGAACTCCTCCAGGAAGAGCAGCCACTCCCGCAGCCGCGTCGTCCGGGCCGCGAGGTCGTCGATGTAGCCGGCCAGCGACGGGTACGGCGGAGCGAACTCGCGCAAGACCTTCCAGTAGCCGCGCATCTCGGGGCTGCCCATCTGGTCGATGACCGGTCCGAGCTGGAGGTCGACGTCGGTCATCAGCAGGCGACCGCCGAGCTCCGCCGTGCGGCGCACCCCGGGGGTGGCGCTCTCCTCGACCTCCGCCACCTGGTATCCGGCGGCAGCGAGCGCCGCGACCGCGGTGTCCAGAGCGGCCAGCACCGAGGGGTGGGTCTCCAGGCCCTCCACCCGGCGCAGCACGGCCGCCCGGCGTGCCACCGGCGGTCCCTCCAGCGGGGCGGGCACCCACCAGGGGTCGCGCGGGTCGCGGGCCGCCATCACCGCCAGGCCGAGGCCGACGTCGGCCACGGTGCGGGCCAGCAGGCCCTGCACCGACATCAGGTGCGCGACGGTGGGCCGCTCGGCGGCCGCCGACGGCAGGTAGGCGGGGACCCGGCCCTGGGTGGGCTTCAGCCCCGGCACCCCGCAGTGCAGCGCGGGGACCCGCACCGAACCGCCGATGTCGTTGCCGTGGCCGATCGCCCCGAACCCGCTGACTACCGCGACTCCGGCGCCGCCGGAGGAGCCGCCGCAGGACACCCGGGGGCCCCAGGGGTTCACGGTCAGCCCGTACAGGGGGTTGTTCGTCGTCGCCCGCATCGACACCTCCGGGGTGTTGGTGCGGCCCACGAGCACGGCCCCGGCGGCGATCAGGTTCCGGGTCACCGGCGAGTCGTCCGGAGCGATCAGCCCGGCCAGGGCGGGCAGCCCGTTGGGGGTGCGCTGACCCCGGACGTCGATGTTGTCCTTGATCGTGACCGGGACGCCGTGCAACGGCCCCGGCCGCTCACCGCGGGCGAACCGGGCGTCCAGGTCATCGGCGGCGGCGAGCGCCGCATCGCCGAGGTCGAGGGTGATCGCGTTGACCGCCGGGTTCGCCTCCCGGATCCGCTCCACCACAGAGCGGGCCACCTCGGCGCAGCTCACCTCGCCCGCGCTGGTGGCGGCGACCACCTCGGTCGCGCTCCACTGCCACAGCGGCCGGGCCGCGCCCGACGCACCAGTGGTCCCTGCACTCATCCCGCGAGTCTGGCACAGCGCCCTGGGAGTGTCCCCGTGCTCGCCGGCTGCCGCATTGCTCGCTGGCCGCCGCTTCAGGACCCCCGAACACGACCCCGCTGCGGCTTTGGGTGAGCAAAGCGGCGTCCAGCGAGCACGCGGGCCGCGCTCTCAGTGAACGGGTACGCCCGCCGCCCGCCCGGCGTCGCGGAGCAGGGCGCCGGTCGCCTCGGCGTCGACCGGAGGGGAGAACAGGAAGCCCTGCGCGGCGTCACACCCGCTCTCCTGCAGCACGGCCACCTGCTCCGGACGCTCCACCCCCTCGGCGATCACACGCATCCCGAGGATGTGGGCGAGCGTGGTGACCGCGGACAGGATCCGGGTGTCGTCGCTGTCGTCGCCGACCCCGCGAACCAGCTCCCGATCGATCTTGAGCATGCCGATCGGCAGCCGGCGCAGGTGGGTCAGCGACGTGTGGCCGGCCCCGAAGTCGTCCAGGGCCAGGCCGACGCCCAGCTTCCGCAGGTCGAGCAGCTCCGCGGCGACCGGGTCCGGGTCCTCGATGATCGTGCGCTCGTTGATCTCCAGGATCAGCATCTGCGGCGGCAGCGAGGTCTGTTCCAGCACGGCCGCCACCTCTGCGCTCAGGGTGAGCGGGGCGTCCCGGAACCGCTCCGCCGAGATGTTCACGGTGACTGGCACCAGCCGGCCGGCCTCCGCCCACCGGCGGCCCTGCAGGCAGGCCTCGGCCAGCACCCAGCGGTCGATCTCGGTGGACAGCCCGCTCTGCGCGGCGACCGGCAGGAAGGCCGCCGGCGGCAGCGTGCCGCGGCCCGGGTGCTGCCACCGCAGCAGCGCCTCCATCCCGACCACCGTGCCCTGACGCAGGTCGACCAGCGGCTGGAAGGCCAGCCGCAGCTCCCCCCGGCGCAGGGCGTGCCACAGCTCCACGCCGAGTTCGAGGCGCTCGGTGGCCGTCTCGTCGGAGGGGGTGGCGCCGGCCTCGGCGCGGTTGCGGCCGTGCTCCTTCGCCCGGTACAGGGCCGCGTCGGCGCAGCTGAACAGCAGGTGCTGGTCGGACCCGTCGTCGGGCCACACCGCGACCCCCGCGCTCGCGGTCACGATCAGCTCGCGGTCGCCGAACAGCATCGGCTCGGCCAGGGTGGTCAGGACCCGTCGGGCGACCAGCTCGGCGTCCCCCGGGGTGGCGAGCTCGGGCAGGACGAGCGCGAACTCGTCGCCGCCCATCCGGGCCGCCGTGTCCTCCTCCCGGCGGCCGGCCCGCAGCCGGCTGCCCACCCGCGCCAGCACCTGGTCACCCAGCTGGTGGCCCAGGCTGTCGTTGATCAGCTTGAACCGGTCCAGATCGACCAGCAGCAGCGCGCAGCGCCCGTGCGCCCGGCGGGCCCGGGCGATCGCCTGGTCCAGCCGGTCGGCCAGAAGGCGCCGGTTCGGCAGGTTCGTGAGCTGGTCGTAGTCGGCCATCCAGCGCAGCTGGCGCTCGGCCCGCTTCCGCGCGGTGATGTCGCGCAGCAGCAGCAGCTGGCCCGCGGCCCGCCCGCGGTCGTCGCCGAGCGGGGAGGAGACGATCTCGAAGTCGTGGGTGTCCGACCCGTCGTCGATGCTGATCTCGGCCCCCGCCGGGGTGGCGTCCAGCAGCGCCACCTGCTCCTGCAGGAGGTCCTGGACCGGGGCGCCGATCGTGGCGCCCTCGCCGAGGACCCGGGCCGCGGCCGGGTTGCGGTCGACCACGCGGCCGTACGCGTCGACCACCAGCAGCGGGTCGCCGAGACGGTCAAAGGCCAGCGTCCGGGCCACGGGCAGGATGTCCAGGAGGTGGTAGCGGAACACGCCCCAGACCAGCACCAGGCCGCTGAGCGAGACCGCGATCGGCGTCGGGTCGTAGATCCGGGCCGGACCGATCCCGAGGCTGGAGGCGGTGTTGCCGAGCAGCCCGACGGCCACCGCCACGCACAGCACCAGGCTCTGCCGGCGGTAGAGCGAGGAGACCCGCATCAGCCGGGTGACCAGCAGCACGCATCCGACGGCGACCAGCGTGCTGGTGTAGACGAAGTGCAGCCAGTACAGCGGTCCCAGCAGCACCACCGGCACCGGCGGGACCGGGCCCGGCGGGAAGCTGCGGATCAGGTCATGGGTCTGCGGGACGGCCAGCGCGGCGAGCACCAGGACGGGTTCGACGGCGAGCAGGCCGAGCAGCCGGGGGGTGACCTGCTTCCGCCGCCCGGTGTACTCCATCACGAAGACCAGCCACGCCGGGGGCACCAGCGTGGTGCCGACGTACTGCAGGTCGCCCCAGGCCAGGCGAGCGGCGCGCCCGACGGTCACCAGTTCCATCGCGTAGGCGAAGCACCAGACCCCCGCGCCGGCCAGCAGCACAGCGAGGCTGGCCCGGCCCTCGGCGCCCCGCCGGCGCCACACCCACACCGCGGCGGCTGCGTCAACGGCGGCGGTGGCGAACAGCAGCCCGGCGGCCGCTGACAGGTGAATGGTCATGTTCGCATGCACGCCTCGCGGCCGGCCGTCAGCACCCGATCAGCACTCGATGCACTCGGACCATGCTGCCCGATGGCGCGAACAGTAACAAGGTGTGACGCAGGGTGGTGGAGATCGGGAGTCCGGTGACGCGCCGGTGATCCACCGACTCGCTCGGTCACCAGCGGGGTAGGGTCGACGTCTCGCGCTGCACCTGCCTTCACGTCGCATCGCCACCGCCTGGAGGGCACCCCCATGCTCATCACGACGGGCAACGACCTGCCCGGCTTCGAGATCACCGAGGTGCTCGGCGAGGTCTTCGGCCTGACCGTGCGCTCCCGCCACCTCGGGTCGCAGATCGGCGCGAGCTTCAAGTCCCTGGTCGGCGGGGAGCTGCGCGGGATGACCACGATGCTGGCCGAGGGCCGCCGTCAGGCCATCGCGCGGCTGGTCGAGGAGGCGACCGCCCGCGGCGGCAACGCGATCGTGGCGATGCGCTTCGACTCCAGCGAGCTGGGCAGCACCTGGACCGAGATCTGCGCCTACGGGACCGCCGTCCTGGCCCGCCGGACCGCCGGCGGGGCCGCGCCGCCGGGCCGGGACTGACCGCCCGCCGCCGGGCTGTCGTCGGGCCGCTTCCGCGGGGATGATGGGCACCTCCGCCCGCGGATCACGGCAGGTGATCATGGTTGACCCGAGTCCCGGAGCGGGTTCGTCCCGCGACCTGGTGCTGGTCGGGGTGCCGATCGACTGCGTGGGTGCGCCCGCGCCGGACCACGCCCTGTTCGGCACCGAGCTCTCCCCCGCGGCGCTGCGCGCGGCCGGCGTCGGGCCGGCCCTGGCGGGCGAGGACGGCGGCGACCTGGCCGTCCGGCTGACCGGCCGGGACCGCGACCCCGCCACCGGCGTCCTGGGCTGGCCGGCGGTGGTCGAGGTGACCGACGCCGTCCGCGGCCGGGTCCGGGACCTCGTCGCCGGCGGCCGTCTGCCGGTCGTCCTCGGCGGGTGCTGCTCGCTGCTGCCCGGGGCGCTGGCCGGCGCCCGCGACGCACTGGGCCCGCTCCGCGGGTCGCTCGGGCTGGCCTACCTCGACGGCCACCTGGACCTCTACGACGGCCGGACGTCGCCCACCGGGGAGCCGGCGGACATGCCGGTGGCGGTGGTGTCCGGGCTCGGCCCGCCGGGCTGGGCCGCGCTGGTCGACGCGCCGGTCGTCGCCGCGGACCGCCTGGTGCTGCTCGGTCCGCGGGACCGGGACGAGGCCGCCTCGCTGGGCTCGGCGCTTCCGGAGCAGCTGGGGATCGCAGCCGAGCTGACCCCGGCCGACCTGCGGGCGCTCGGCCCCGACGAGGCCGGCCGGCGCACCCGGGACCGGCTCGCGGCGTCCGGCGGGCGGTACTGGGTCCACCTCGACGTCGACGTCCTGGACGAGGTCGAGTTCCCCGCCACCGACTACCTGATGCCCGGGGGGCTGACGCTCGCCGAGCTGGCCGGGGTGCTCACGCCGCTGACCCGCTCCAGCGCGCTCGCCGGGTTCTCGCTGGGCTGCTACAACCCGCAGAAGGACGACGGCGGCCGCGGCGCCAGGGCGCTGGTCGGCCTGCTCGCGCAGGCGCTGGCCGCCGAGCAGCCGGCTCGTCCCGATTCGGGCGGGTAGGGCCGGACCGGCGAGCACCCCGGGAGCACACCGGCGAGCACTCCGGGAGCACACCGGGAGCACACCGGGAGCACACCGGGA
>Ga0187788_10000347_pt1 | contig 12689 bp, 12 predicted proteins | sample 1015_BV01_MP10_2_FD_133008 | JGI IMG/M metagenome (GOLD analysis project Ga0187788, IMG submission 133008) | Tropical peat soil microbial communities from peatlands in Department of Meta, Colombia - 1015_BV01_MP10_20_MG | ecosystem: Environmental > Terrestrial > Soil > Wetlands > Peat | place...
AGAAAGCCCGCGCCGAGGGAATTGATGTGACGGCGGATCAATACCCCTATCTGGCGGGAGCTACCACGCTGGGCGCCACAATACCGCCCAAGTATCATGCCGGTGGGACGGATGCCTTGCTGGCGCGGTTGCGCGATACAAACCAACGGACCGCCATCCGCAATGACTTATCCACCCCCCAGACAGCATTCGAGAACTGGTGGTTGCTGACCGGCCCCGACCGGATTCTGGTGAACTCGGTGCTTGACCAATCGCTGGCGCGGTATCAGGGAAAGACGGTGGCGCAGATCGCTCAGATGGATCACAAGGACCCGCTCGACGCGCTGATGGACTTGGTCATCGCCGATCGCGACAACACCGGCGCAATCTACTTCTCCATGAACGAAGACGACCTTCGCCTGGCCTTGGGGCGGCCATGGGTCAGTGTGGGAACCGACTACGGAGAAGTCAGTGCTACCGGGCCGCTTTCCGAGGGGAACGCACATCCGCGCGCCTATGGCAGCTTTCCACGTATCCTGGGTAGCTATGTTCGCCAGCAACAAGTGCTAAGACTTGAGGAAGCGATCCGCAAATTCACTTCCCTGCCCGCCCAGCGCGTGAAACTTGCCGATCGCGGGCTATTGCGCGTGGGGTACTTTGCCGACATCACGGTTTTCGATCCGGAGAAGATCAGCGATGTCGCGACCTATGAAGATCCGAACCGTGCCTCCCTGGGCGTGCGCTATGTGTGGGTGAATGGAGTGCTTTCGCTGATCGACGGCAAGCCCACGGGAGCAGTCGGCGGGCGGCCGCTGCGCGGACCGGGATACACGCCATTGGCGTTGGCTGAGCAGTCGGGGACGCGGCCTTCAGAGCGTGGATCGAACTGGGACCCCAAGGCTAGGTGATGTGCAGCTTCCACAAGTAGTAGCTGAGCACCTCGCGCACAAGGCCTTCGGCGCGGCTCCACAGGGAGCGGGGGCGGGAGTCAGGGCGAGGCGCGCCGTAAGCTGTGATGCCCTCTCTCGCCATCATCGCCTTAATACGGAATATGTGGTAGGCATCGCTGACCACCACGGCGCTGTGCATGCCGTTGGCGCGCATGATCACCGCGACGCGCGCGGCAGACTCGGCGGTATTGCCGCCTTGCGTCTCGGCAATCAGGTTCACGTCAGGAATGCCGCGCCGGGCCAGGAAATCGCGACCCACGCCACCCTCACTGAAGGTGGGATCGTCGGCAGCGCCTCCCGTGGTGATGACCACCGGCGCAATCCCCTTCTCGAACAGCATGAAGGCATGCTCCAGTCGCGCGCGATAGACGGGCGAAGGATGGCCGGAATATTCCGCGGCGCCGAAGACCACGATGGCGTCAGCGGGGCGGATCTCGTTGAGCTGGGCCTGCTGGGAGATGCGTGACGCGATCCTGAGCAGCCCGGCTGCAACCAGAAACAACAGCAGCCCAAGCGCGACCAGAAGAAACGAGGCCGCACGCCGCCAGGGAGGGGGAGGAACTGCTGTCATCCTGCGCTAAAGGCCTGTCCCAGCGCGTTGACGATCTCCTGGGTGGGAATTGCGCCCTCGCGCTGAATTCGCCACTCGCCGTCCTCGCTGAGGTCCACGATGGTGGAGGGCACGTGGCGCGGTGAAGGGCCGCCATCAAGGATGATGGACAGCCGGTCTTTGAGCTGGTCGCGCACTGCTTCGGCGGTGGTGCACTCGGCGGCCCCGCTAAGGTTTGCGGAGGTGGCGGTGATGGGCAGTCCAGAAATGCGGATGACTTCCACCGGAATCAACGCCGCTGGCACCCGCAAAGCCACGTTCCCAGTGTTGGCGGTAACCTTGAGGGGCAGTCGCGACGATGCCTTGACGATCAGAGTCAGCGGCCCCGGCCAGAATTTGCGTGCCAGGGCATAGAATTCCTCCGGCAGAGGACGCGTAAGTTCCTCGGCTTGCTCGATGCTTTCGATCAGCAGCGAGAGTGGCTTGTGGCGGCCACGCGACTTGATTTCGTAGATGCGATCGACCGCCCGCAGGTTCAGGGGGTCGGCCGCCAGGCCGTAAAACGTGTCCGTGGGCATCCCTAGCACCTCGCCCTGCCGGATTTTCTCGGCGGCGTAGGCAATGAGCGAGGGTTCCGGAGCGGTCTGGTGGATCTTGATGATTTCCGCGCGCAAACCCGGGTCCTTTCCAACCTTGTCCAGAAACCGCGAAAGCTAACATATCACTATGGTTTGCCGCAAGGGAGGTGAAGGGTGGAAGCGTATGATGGTCATGCGCTGCCGTTAAACCAGCGCGAACCGCATACCCTTCATGCCCAGCGCCGAGCTAGACCGCTTGCGGACCGTCACCAGCCGTCAGAATTCCCAGGTCAAAGAGTTGCGGCACGCATTTCAGCAGGCGGAACCGACCGCGGACGGCTATTGCGCCATTGAAGGCATCCGCCTGGTCGAGGAGGCTATTCGCAGCGGCTTGCGCTTCAAGGCGGTTTTCTTTCGCGACTCGGCGGAGAAACATGCGGAGCGGCTGTTGCCACAGCTGTCAGCGCATCTGGAGACGCTGCGGTTGCCCGACGAGGTCTTCGACAGCGCAGTCGACACCGAGACCCCGCAGGGGGTAGCGGCGTTCGTGCGCTTGCCGGAGCACAAGCTGGAGCAGGTGCTGGCGCGGCCGGCACCCTTCCTGGTGGCTGCTGTTGGAGTCCAGGACCCCGGCAACCTGGGCACCATTATCCGTTCGGCGGAGGCATTTGGCGCGGATGCCGTGCTTGTGGCGGAGAAAACCGTGAAGCGCTTCAATCCCAAGGTGATTCGCGCATCTGCCGGATCGCTGTTTCGCCTGCCGGTGCTGGATTGGTCGGAGAAAGAGCTGGACCGGCTCCAGGATAAGTCGGTGAAGCTGGTGGCCACCTCCTCGCACAAGGGAGACGAGATTGATGCCGCCGATCTTACCGGGCCGCTTGCCATCTTCATCGGTGGTGAGGGAGCCGGGCTGCCGCGTGGCTATCTGGCGCAAATGGGGCAACTGGTGCGGATCCCACAATCGGAGCGCGTAGAATCCTTGAATGCAGGCGTGGCGGCGTCCATTGTGCTGTACGAAGCGGCGCGACAGCGAAGAAGCGCAAGGACAGGCGCACGACTGGCGTGAGTGTAAGCGAGGCGCGGGGCTGGACGACTCGGAAATAGATAGGGTTTTCCACCGTCGCTCAAAATGGCGCGCTTGGGAATCTCCAGCGGACGCGCCATGACGTTGACCAGAGCACACGCATGAGCTTGTTTCAACCAATTCCCAGTGGCCCCAAGGCGGGGGACAAGACGCGTCCCCTGGCCGATCGCATGCGCCCGCGCACGCTGGACGAGTTCGTCGGCCAGGAGCACCTGCTGGCGCCGGGGAAGCCGCTGCGAGTGCAGATCGAGCGGGATGACCCGGGCTCGATCATCTTCTGGGGTCCGCCCGGCGTCGGCAAGACCACGCTGGCGCACATCATTGCCGGGGTCACGCACGCCGAGTTCATTGAGTTTTCGGCCGTGCTGGCAGGCATCAAAGAGATCAAACAGGTCATGGCCGACGCTGAGAAGGCGCGCCAGTATGGCACGCGCACCATCGTCTTCATCGACGAAATTCATCGCTTCAACAAGGCCCAGCAAGACGCGTTTCTGCCGCACGTCGAGAAGGGCAATATCCGGTTGATCGGCGCTACCACCGAGAACCCGTCATTCGAGATCATTGCCGCCCTGCTGTCGCGCTGCCGGGTATACGTGCTGCAGCCGCTGACGGAAGCAGAAATTGTGTTCCTGCTGCGGCGGGCGCTGGAAGACCGCGAGCGCGGCCTGGGAGATCTGAGCGTTGAAGCATCGGACAAGGTTCTGGAACGCATCGCCGCCTACTCGAGCGGCGACGCCCGTGCTGCTTACAACGTCCTGGAAGTGGCTTCCACGCTCGCCCGTAATGGCGCCGGCGGAAAACAGCCCACAATCACCGACGCGATCGTTCAAGATGCCCTGCAGAAGCGGGTTTTGCTCTACGACAAGGCGGGAGAAGAGCACTACAACCTGATTTCCGCACTGCACAAGTCGGTGCGCAACAGCGACCCCGATGCCTCGCTGTACTGGCTAGGTCGGATGTTGCAAGCGGGAGAAGACCCCCTCTACATCGCCCGCCGCGTAGTTCGCATGGCAGTAGAGGACATCGGCATGGCCGATCCGGGAGCGCTGCCTATTACGATTGCCGCGCGCGATGCGGTTGACTTCATCGGCATGCCGGAAGGAGATCTGGCGCTGGCACAAGCGGTGGTGTACCTGGCACTAGCCCCGAAGTCGAACTCTCTGTATGAAGCTTATGCCCGGGTCCACGAAGACGTGGAGCAAACAACGGCGCAGCCGGTTCCCTTGCACCTGCGCAACGCTCCCACGCCGTTGATGAAGCAGATCGGTTACGGCAAGGACTACCAGTACGCGCACGATCTGGAGGGGAAGGTCGCGGATATGCAGTGCCTGCCCGATAACCTGCGCGACCGCCGCTACTATCAACCCACGGATCAGGGACTGGAAAAGCGGATTCGCGAGCGCATGGAGGAAATCCGGCGTCTGCGCATGGCCGCGCGGCCGTGGGGAACCCAGGGCCGCCCGAACACGGAAGATCCCAAGAAACCACAATAGCCATGGATCGCATTACCAGCCTGAAGGACATTCTCGCGCAGGATCCGAACAACGCCTTCGCCCGCTACTCGCTGGGAATGGAGTATTCCAGCCGCGGAGAGATTGATACCGCGCTCCAGGAATTCTCTACTCTGCTCAGCGCCCATCCTGATTACACCAACGGCTACTTCATGGCGGCGCAGACACTGGCCAGGGTTGATCGCAACGAGGAAGCCCGCAAGATGCTCCAAGATGGCCTCGAGAGCGCGCGGCGGACGGGCAATCGCCACGCCGAGTCGGAGATGCAGGCGATGCTCGACGAGTTGGGCTAAGAAGCGGCATAAGCCGCTTGTCGTAAACCCAGGTAACTCCAAGGGCGCCAACACGTATTTTCCGCTCCCGAATCCCTGCAATATTTGCGGCCTTCGCTCGTCTACAGGATTGGATGGATGAGGCCTCGAGCATCCTCTCGATGACCGAGCAAGACCAGCGTATCTCGGAGATCGTCGCCGAAGAACGATCGCGGCTGCGTAGCTTCATCCGCCGGCGAGTACCCGATCCCTCCGATGTTGAAGACATCCTGCAGGATGCCTTCTACAAGCTGGTAGAGGCCAATCGCCTGCTGATGCCGATCGAGCACGTGACCGGCTGGCTGTTTCAGGTCGCGCGCAATGGCATCATCGACCTCTTGCGCAAGAAGAGGCCAGAGCGCTTCAGCGATGCGGCGGTGGAGGGCGAGGATGGCGAGTTGCTGCGGATCGAAGATCTGCTGCCATCGCCTGAGGCCGGACCGGAGGCGATCTACCTCCGCAGCCTGCTGCTCGATGAGCTGGAGCTTGCGCTCGACGAACTGCCCAGCCAGCAGCGGGAGGTATTCGTCGCTCACGAGCTGGAGGGACGCAGCTTCAAAGAGTTGTCGCAGGAAAGCGGGGTAAACGTCAACACTCTGCTCTCGCGCAAGCGCTACGCGGTGCTGCATCTGCGGGAACGATTGCAGAGCATTCATGACGAGTTCACGAAGAAGTGAGGAACGCAACATGAACCGGAGACTGATGTGGATAGGACCGCTGGCGATCATGGGGATTGCACTGTTCATCGTGATCGGCGCGGGAGTGGTGATGTACTTGTGGAACTGGCTGCTGCCGATGTTGTTCGGATGGCGACAGCTTACATTCTGGCAGGCGCTGGGACTGCTGGCCCTGTGCCGGATCCTGTTCGGAGGCTTTCGCCTCGCCGGCGGCCCTCGCTCCAACGTTCGACGACGATTGGCCGAGCGCTGGGAGCAGATGACGCCGGAAGAACGGGAGCAATGCCGCCAAAGGTTCTATGGACGGTGGGGGCATGTGGCGCCGCCGGATTCAAAGCCGACAGCGTGATCGCATGCCGGCGGACCCAGGTCGCACGCTCGACTTCACGGGAGTTATGCCGCAGGATGCGGAACTTCCCAGCGTTGTCCGCCGTATCTGCGGCCAAACCTTGGCAGGAGAGGGCATATGAACTTGACCAACAACCCTGGGAGAGCCGCGGGTTTGCTGTATTTGCTCCTCGTGCTGGCCGGCCCCGTCCGCATCCTCTACATCCCCAGCAAGCTGTTCGTTCATGGCAATGCGACCGCGACTGCCAGCAACATTGTGGCGCACGAGTCGCTCTTTCGTCTTGGTATGCTCAGCGACCTGTTCGTCGGAACCATCGTAATTTTCCTCGCGCTGGCGCTTTACCGGTTGTTCAAGGTTGTGGACCAGAACCTCGCTGTGCTGATTGTGCTCCTGGGCGGTGTAATGCCGGCCGCCATCTACTTTTTTAACGTCTTGAACGACGCGGCTGCCCTAGCTCTGGCGCGCGGCGCGAATTTTCTGGCCGCGCTGGAGAAGCCTCAGCGGGACGCCTTGGCCATGCTGTTTCTCCACCTTCATGGTCAGGGATTCGTTGCGGGCGAAGTCTTTTATGGTTTGTGGCTCTTTCCCTTGGGAATCCTGACGTACAGGTCGCGGTTCCTGCCACGCTTTTTGGGCGTCTGGCTGATCATCAACGGCGTTGCCTATCTGGTGCTTAGCTTCACTGGTCTCCTGATGCCGCAATACGAAGACAAGGTCTCAAACATCCTCTTCCCCGCTCTCACCGGGCGAGGTAGCGTTCATGCTGTGGCTGGTTATCAGGGGCGCAATTCCGAAGCCGGCAGTTGTTCCCGCGCCCTCCGTGGCGGGCAGTTAGGGTGCGGATGCATTGCGGGCGTTTGACCAATCCGGCGAAGGCTTCAGACAAGCTGCACGCCGTTATGGGAGGTCCCATGCTGGACCGGCTCCTTCCCCGCCAGGCGGACAACGCCTATCGCGGTTTCAAGCTCGCAATCTGGCTCTTTGCCATCGTCGTGCTCCTGAAGGGCATGATTAGCCTCAACAGCATCTTCAATGGCCGCGCGGTGGCCAGCCGCGCAGACGGAATCCCGCTGGACACCTTCACGCCCGCCTGCGCGCAGATGGTGGTCTCCAATTTCGCGCTCTGGGGACTCGCACAACTCATGATCTGCCTGTTGTGCGCAGTGGTCCTGATTCGATATCGCGCCCTGATTCCATTGATGTTTACCGTACTCCTACTGGAACAACTCACGCGCAGACTGATTCTTCAGGTCATGCCCATTGTCAGGACCGGAAGACCGCCCGGCTTCTTCGTAAACTTCGCACTTCTGGCTACCATGATCGTTGGCCTAGCACTGTCACTGTGGAGCCGGGGCAGTCAGACAACAGAGTGAGTAGGCCGAAGCTAAAGGCGCACTCTGTGGAGAAGCCGTCCTCAACTCCGCGACGCAGCCCGGGCAGGATCGGAGGCGGCGCTTCCCGGCTGCAGCATGCGGATCATCGTCCGCTCCACCAGCCTCGGGATGAGTTGGTAAATCAGGACGAACAGACTGTTACTGCGCGGCACGACTACTTCGCACTTACGTTTGAGATATCCATCGAGCGTGGCCTTGGCTACCAGTTCGGCCGTCGCGCCGGTTCTCGGATCGCTGCCCAGGCGTAGCGGGGACCTTCCTTTCACAGTGTTCTCGGCAAAATTCGTGTCGATGTAGCCCGGACACACAGTGAGCACATTGATGCCGGTGCCTGCCAACTCCATGCCCGCCGCCTTGCCAATGGCGTTCATGGCGAACTTGCTGGCGCTATAGGCCGCCTTGCCGGGAAGGGGGAGGTGCCCGGCGACGCTTGAGATATTAATGATGGCGCCAGATCCCTGCTTTCGCATGACCGGGATCGCGACTTGCATGCCCTCGATGGCGCCGAACAGGTTGGTGTCGAACATGGCGCGGCACTGGCCCATGTCCATGTCGGCCACCGAGTCCGACAGTCCATAGCCGGCGTTGTTAACCCAGACGTCGAGCCGCCCGAAGTGCCTGAGCGTGGCATCGCGCAGGTGTTCCAGATCGCTGCGCCGGCTGACATCGCAGGCTATCGCAAGCGTGCGATCGAATACGCCAATGCGGGCGCGAGCGGCTTCGGTGCGCCCCAGATCGCGCGAGCTCAGTGCCACGCAGGCTCCCTCCTGCACAAAGCGGCGGGCAATAGCTTCCCCTATGCCCATCGACGCTCCGGTCACGACCGCTACCTTGCCCTTCATTTGCATGGTCATGAAGCTGCTTGTATCGGGGGAGGCTAGCGGAGTCAAGCGCGCAGTGGCCGCTCGGAAGGTCAACCGCAGGTAAGCCCCGACGTGCAAACCGGCAAAGCCCCGTACAGCAGCACTGTCTCATCGAAAACCTGCATCACACGATGTTGTGATTCTGCGGGTATAATCGCCCTAGACGTGATCGGATTGAGGTCCCCTGCCCATATGAGTTCCCCGCAGACATTAGGTGAGCTCCGCCATAGCCATTTCTGCGAACCCCGCCTCCGGAAACGCCGCGTGAAGGACGAGTTGCGAGAGAACCTGATCGCTCGCATGCGCACCGACAGCGGTGAGAATGTTTTCCCAGGGATCGTGGGCTATGAAGATACGGTGGTTCCCCAGATCGTAAACGCCATTCTTTCGCGGCATAACTTTATTCTTCTCGGGCTGCGCGGTCAGGCCAAGAGCCGGCTTCTACGGGCCCTGACCAGCCTGCTCGATCCCGAGATGCCGTACATCGCTGGCTGCGAGATCCACGACAATCCCTACGCCCCCATTTGCCGCCGCTGCCGGGAACTAGTGGCGGCCGAAGGCGATGCCACGCCGATTGACTATCTTGCTCCGGATGCGCGATATGTGGAGAAGCTGGCTACGCCGGACGTCACCATCGCCGACCTGATCGGCGACATCGACCCTATCAAGGCGGCCCGAGGCGGGCACGAGCTGGGCAGCGAGTTCACCGTTCACTATGGACTCCTGCCGCGCGCTAATCGCGGCATCTTCGCCATCAACGAATTGCCTGATCTGGCGGGCAAGATCCAGGTCGGCCTTTTCAACATCATGCAGGAAGGCGATGTTCAGATTAAAGGCTATCCGGTTCGCATGCCTCTGGATGTGGCCCTGGTCTTCAGCGCCAACCCTGAAGACTACACCGCACGCGGCAAGATCATCACGCCACTAAAGGACCGCATTGGCTCGGAAATTCGCACGCACTATCCGGTGACAGTGGATGAGGGCATCGCCATTACCGCGCAGGAGGCGTGGACGCAGCGGGACAGCTACCACTTGGAGGTGCCGAAATTCGTGCAAGAGGTGATCGAGCGCATCGCCTTCGCGGCCCGCGAAGATAAGCGGATCGACAAGCGCTCGGGGGTCAGCCAGCGCCTGCCCATCACCTGCATGGAAAATGTGATCTCCAACGCCGAACGCCGCAGCATCCGCAGCAGAGAAGAGGTGGTGGTGCCCCGGATTGGCGACATCTACGCCGCCATGCCAGCCATCACCGGTAAGCTGGAGTTGGAGTATGAAGGCGAGGTCAAGGGAGCGGATGTGGTGGTCCGGGAGTTGATCCGCACTGCTGTCGCCAATACCTTTGACACTTACTTCCACGGCGCAAATCTGCAGCAGGTGGTGCAGTGGTTCGACCTGGGGGGCTCGGTGCAGATCCACGACACCGCCAGCGCGGCCGAGGTGCTGGACACCATCAAGAACATACAGGGCTTGATGGAGCGGCTGGCGCCCCTGGGGGTGAAACCGAAGGACCGGCCTGAGTTGCAGGTCTCGGCTGCGGAATTCGTGCTGGAAGGGCTGTACGCGCACAAGCGCATCGGTCGCAGCGAAGAACGGTTGTTCACCGCCGGAGAGAGGCAGCCGCGGCGCACTGAGCAGGAGCGCCTGCGCAACGACGAGCCGCCGCTGCGGCCGCGCCGGCCGTTCAACTAGCCGCCGGTCTCCTGGACGGTGACTGAGCGGCTCGCCCGGGGCAGAGAGGGCCGGCAGCTTCTGATTCTAATGGTTTGACCGCTTTATGAAGCGCGTTCGTTATTCCAAATACGTTCCCGATCCCGCCTCCGAGATGAGCATGGAGGACCTGCTCAACGCACTCTCCGACTATCTGCTGCAAAGCGGGTTTCAGAACTCCTACATGGGCTTTTACGACATGCAGGACTTCGGCCAGACTATGGAGGAGCTGCGGCGCGCCATGGAAGAGGCGCTGCTGAGCAGCGACCTCTTCGATGAACAACTGCGGGAACAACTGCAGCAGATGAAGATGGAGGGGAAGCTCGAGGATTTGATCGAGGAACTTATCCAGCGCATGCAGCAGGAGGACTACATCAGCGTGGATGAGCCTCCTGACGCATCGCGGGAAGCAGGCGTGGGCGGACAGATCGGACAGAACCAGTCGCAGGCACGATTCGAGATCACCGACAAGAGCCTGGACTTCCTGGGCTACCGCACCCTGCGCGACCTGCTGGGTTCGCTGGGGAAGTCGAGCTTCGGCCGCCACGACACGCGAGATCTGGCCACGGGAATCGAAACCAGCGGCGCAGCCAAGCAATATGAATTCGGCGACACGCTGAACCTGGACATCACCGCCACCCTGTCCAGCGCTATCCAGCGCGAGGGGTTGGCATTGCCCCTGAAGATCGAGTACTCGGACCTGCAGGTGCATCAGTGCGAGTACCAGTCTTCCTGCGCCACTGTGCTGATGCTCGACTGCTCGCACTCCATGATCCTGTATGGGGAGGACCGCTTCACTCCCGCTAAGAAGGTGGCGATGGCGCTGTCGCATCTGATCCGCAGCCAGTATCCGGGTGATTCGCTTTCCCTGATCCTGTTCCACGATTCCGCGGAGGAGATTCCGCTGGCACAACTGGCACGCGTCAAGGTTGGGCCGTATTACACCAATACGCGTGAGGGCCTGCGGCTGGCACAGCGCATTCTCCAGCGCCAGCGCAAAGACATGAAGCAGATCGTCATGATCACCGACGGCAAACCGTCGGCGCTGACGCTTGAGGATGGGCGCATTTACAAGAACGCTTTTGGGCTCGATCCGCTGGTGGTGAGCCAGACGCTGGAAGAAGTTTCCAAGTGCAAGCGGGCCGGGATCATGATTAATACCTTTATGCTGGCCTCCGATTATGGGCTAGTTCAGTTTGTGCAGAAGGTCACAGAAATGTGCCGCGGCAAGGCGTACTTCACGACTCCCTATACCCTCGGACAGTACCTGCTGATGGATTACATGTCGCGCAAGACTAAGACCATTCACTGAGAGAGGGGCAGCACTCAGAACTCAGCAGAGTGCCTCATCGGCCTGCACCTCTATCGCCTTTCCACTTCCAGCATTTGATGCTACCGTCATCACGGCTAGACCCCAACCGGCATGTCGTCAGCCCAGAGCTTCGTCTTCTCCGATCTGCGCGAACTCTTCGCCAAGGCCAACGAGGAGAAGTCTGGGGACCAACTTGCCAGCCTGGCCGCAGGCTCAGAGCGCGAGCGCGTGGCCGCCAAGCGCAAATTGGCGGATCTGACCCTGGCTGAAATCGTCAATCAGCCGCTCATCGATCCGGCGGAAGACGATGTCAGCCGCCTGATTCTTGATTCCTATGATCGCGAAGCCTTTCAGTCCATTCGCAGCCTGACCGTGGGCGAGCTGCGCGAGTACATCCTCGATGACGGCACCCTGGAAGCGGAGCTCCGCCCACTGCAGTGGGCGCTGGTTCCGGAGATTGCTGCGGCCCTAGCCAAGATCATGAGTAACAAAGACCTGGTGCTGGCAGCGACCAAACTGCGCAACGTCACCCGCTGCCGCAATACGATGGGAGAACGGGGCGTGCTGGGAATCCGGATTCAGCCCAACCATCCGGCAGACGATCTGGGCGGAATCCTGCTCACCACCTTCGAAGGGCTGCTCTACGGCTGCGGGGATGCGGTCATCGGAGTCAATCCCGCGACCGACTCCGTGGCCGTGGTTTCATCGATTCTGGAGGCTCTTCACCGGCTGGTGGATGCCTATCAGGTGCCGACGCAAACCTGTTGCCTGGCCCACATCACCACCCAACTCGCCGCCTTGGAGCGCGGCATGCCCGTGGATCTGCTGTTTCAGTCGATCGCCGGCACCCAGGCTGCTAATCGCAGCTTCGGAGTCAGCCTAGAGATGCTGCGGGACGGGCGCGAGGCGGTTCTCGCGCACCATCGGACACGAGACGTGTCGTGGAGAGGCACCCATGTCATGTATTTTGAAACCGGTCAAGGCAGCGCGCTTTCCTCCAATGCACATCATGGCGTGGATCAGCTCACGCTGGAGGCGCGGGCCTACGGCTTGGCACGCGTGTTCGAGCCTTTTCTGGTGAACAGCGTAGTGGGCTTCATTGGTCCTGAATACCTCTACGACGAGCGCCAGATCGTTCGCGCCGGCCTGGAGGATCACTTCATGGGCAAGCTGCTTGGGTTGCCCATGGGATGCGATGTTTGCTACACCAACCACGCCGCGGCCGACCAGAACTCCGCCGACAACCTGCTGATGCTGCTGGCTGCGGCTGGGTGCAACTACTTCATGGGCGTGCCTTGCTCCGACGACGTGATGCTGAACTACCAGTCCACCAGCTATCACGACGCGCTGGCTGTGCGCCGCCTGTTCCAGCTTCGGCCCGCCCCCGAATTCCTGGAGTGGCTCGAGAAGATGGGCATTTACCG
>Ga0187788_10000348_pt1 | contig 12672 bp, 17 predicted proteins | sample 1015_BV01_MP10_2_FD_133008 | JGI IMG/M metagenome (GOLD analysis project Ga0187788, IMG submission 133008) | Tropical peat soil microbial communities from peatlands in Department of Meta, Colombia - 1015_BV01_MP10_20_MG | ecosystem: Environmental > Terrestrial > Soil > Wetlands > Peat | place...
CTGCGGTTGATGCGGAGGAGCTTCAGCAATTTTGGAACACAGGTTGGAGAGCGGCCACCGAGCAGGCGGCGCGCGACACAGAATTAGACCTTACCGAGTACGCTCCGGAAAGCAAGATAGCTCCCTTGTTCCTGCGTTGCAGGATCCTTCAGAAGCTCGTCGACGACAACGTGACGCTGGACGCATCTGTCTTTGACGCCGCTGCGAAGGCACCATTCGGCAAGGATCTCAACTACGAGCAGTTCGTAGCGCAGCTCAAGACGCGATAGGCGCGAGGGACCGGAACCGATCGGTGAGACTAAAGGCCGGATTATCAAAGTGCGGCTCGCCGCTCACCTTCACGCCCCGACCCTGATATCTGATTCGCTCGCCTCTGCGAAACACAGACGCACATCCGGGTCCCTCACCGACCTCGGCATCTGTCGCCGAACAACGGAGTGATTGTGCCTTCGCACCGTCGCTAGCGCTATGCGCCTTCCAACCTCGCTACAGCACTCCCGAGCTTCTTGTTGAACTCCACATGATCCTTAGAATAATGAGCCCGCCGATGACAGTTGGGACAGACTGCGATCACCCAGCGCGGATCATCAGGACCACCGTCGGTCAAGCAGCGGATGTGGTGCGGTTCGAGGCTTCACTCCGCTGGAGGTCCTGGCGTTGGCAGCGTACAGGGTTCCAGGCAGCAGATCGCGCATCCAAAGGGACACGGCCTCCCAAGGAGTATGATGCACTCGTCCGGGCTGTAATTCTCGCACTTGCCCTTTCTCTGTGCTTTGGGCAAATTCCCGGTTTTGCTTTTGTAGTCTTTGAACATCTTGTTGATCTCATCTTGATCACTCAAAACGATTACAGGTGCACCTTTCTTCGCCGCTTCTGCGCTCGACTTCTGAGTGCCTGCGCCCTGGTCGGCTTGAGGGGCGGCAAGAACATCGTTCATGCACTCCGACACAACCAGGAATGCGAAAAGGCAAATAGCTAACGTCACTGCACTGGGCATCCGACAGCTCAATCTAGTCATAACAGCCTCCAGACAGCATGGTGCGTCTCTTCTTATTAGCAACCAACCGCAACCCAGGCGGACCTAGTTCAATTTCAACAGAAAGGTATAAAAGTGAGCGAATGCTCGACCCTGGCAACGGGAAAGTCAAGTGCTCTGTACATTGTTCACGACGTGCCGACAATTCTTCCATTGGGAGATCGCGCACTTTTAGGTGTCCGCAAAGTCCAGCGGGAGAAGTGTACGAGCGCAGCCGTCGCGCAACTCCGCAGTATTCTCGCGTTAGCCGAGGAGCGTGAAGTAATGCTGAAACGAACTGCGCAATGATCTGAGCCGCCGACGGGACAAAAAGCAAGAAGGCTCAACGGCAAATACTAGCCAATACCGACATTGAGCCTCTTGGGAATCTAGGACCGTGGAAGTCCTCAGACTTGTCCGAACCCTCCATCGACGCCCAACTCAACGCCTGTGATGTAGGACGAAGCGTCGCTTGCCAGGAACAAGGCTGTCTGCGCCACCTCTTCAGGCTTCCCGAAACGTTTTAACGGAACCTGAGACACGATGTTCGCAGCGAACGCATCCACCACCTCTTTGGCCAGACCCAACTTCCCATAGATGGGAGTGGAGATCGGGCCGGGACTGACCACGTTAACGCGGATTCCTCTCGTAGCTAGTTCAGAAGAAATGCTCCGGGCCAGTGAGCGCACCGCCGCTTTGCTCGCCGCGTAAACACTGGTTGTGGGAACGCCGGCTTGGTTTACGAACGATGTGTTCAGAATGACCGATGCATTGTCGTTCAGGAACGGGATAGCTTTCTGGACAGTGAAAAATACTCCCTTAACGTTGATGTCAAATGTCTCATCGTAAGCATCTTCCGAGACATCGCCTACTGGAGCGAACTTTGCAATCCCGGCATTGGCGAACAACACATCGATTCGACCTAGTTTCGTTGTAATAACGTCGAACAATGTGTCGAGATCGCTCAACTTGCTGACATCGGAGCGTACTGCTACGACTTCAGTTCCGAGTTCCTTGACGGCAGCATCAAGCGATTGTTGGTTGCGGCCAGAAATAGCCACCTTGGCACCCGCTTCTTTAAACAGTTTGGCGGTAGCCAATCCGATTCCACTGCTGCCGCCCGTGATCAATGCAACTTTTCCTTCTAGTGTCTTCATGGTTTATCCCTCCCTCTTTTGGTGTCAGTGAACTTGGTTATTTCGTGAGCTTCACTTGGCTATGCGGCCTTAGCCTGCGTCGCTAGCTTTCGTCCGAGGAAATCTCGAATTGCACCAGCAATTTCCTGATGGTGGGTTTCCAAGGCAAAGTGTCCAGTGTCGTAGAACCGCACTTCCGCGCTCGGGTTATCACGCTTGAACGCTTCCGCGCCCCGTGGGAGAAAGAACGGATCGCTCTTGCCCCAGACTGCGAGCAGCGGCGGTCGCTTTGTCCGGAAATACTCCTGGAACTTGGGATAGAGTGCGACGTTGCTTGCATAATCCAGGAACAGATCAAGCTGGATCTCGTCATTGCCTGGTCGAGCCAGCAGGGCAGAGTCGAGTTCGTACGCCTCTGGCGCTACCAGCGTCACGTCCTGGACACCATAGAGGTATTGCCATTTCGTCGCTTCAGGCTTGAGGAACTCGCGCAAGGCGGCGCGATTCTCCGCCGTAGGCTCTTTCCAGTACTTTTGGATTGGGTTCCAGCCCTCGCTGAGGCCCTCCTCGTAGGCGTTCCCGTTCTGCGAGATGATGGCAGTGACCCGCTCGGGATGTGCCAAGGCGAGGCGGAGTCCCACAGGCGCTCCGTAATCGAAGACATAAATCGCATATCGCTCAAGGCCGATGGTCTGCGTGAAACGGTCGATGACCTTGGCCAGGTTCTCGAACGTGTAGCGAAATTGTTTACGATCCGGTGAATCGGAGAAGCCGAAGCCTGGAAGATCCGGTGCGACTACATGGAAGCGGTCAGCCAGAGCAGGAATGAGATTGCGGAACATGTGCGCCGATGTTGGGAAGCCGTGCAGCAGCAAAATCGTGGGAAAATCCTTTGAGCCGGCTTCGCGGTAGAAGATCTTGTAGCCGTCCACGACGGCGTGTTGGTAAGTGGTCATGAGCAACCTCCTATGAGATTCAGATGGCTTGAATCCGGGCGCCGGTCAGCGCCGTTTCGTGCCTTTAGAGCATCAGATTAGCTAACTGATAAAATGATTCATTATCGGTGTTACAAATTTCTCTCGGTAAGACTCACATATGAGGAGTATTTGCCATTCCGACTGGAGAGACGGGTTTCTTTTCGTGGGCAACCTGTTGGCTCTGGACTTTCTGAACACGTGCCCCGTCCAGAACGGTAAACCGATGGAGTTGCTTCCTGACTTCAGAGCCCTTTTACGCTGGTTTCAGGCAGCCGAGCTACTTACTTCTCCTGAAGTGGAGAGCCTTTGGCAACGTTACGGACAATCTGCTCAGGCTCAACGCGCAGTAACAGCTATGAGGAAACTGCGGGAACGGCTGAGGAAGGACGTCCTGGCTTGGGAACGCCGAGCCACTGTCCGCCAGACGACGATAGACGAACTGAATCGGCTGATGGCGGAGCATCCCATGCTTACCAGGTTGGAGACGAGGAACAGTGCGTCCTCAACGAAGTTGTGGTTCGAACCGCGTCGCCCTGAAGACTTATTTGCTCCACTCGCGCACAGCGCAGCGGCACTGTTCGCCAACGTGGATCCTAACCGTGTCCGGAAGTGTGGGCGCTGCGTGCTGCATTTCCTTGACACCAGCAAGAAGGGAACGCGACGCTGGTGCAGCATGCAACTATGCGGAAACCGATTCAAGGTTGCAGCCTACGCGGCTCGCCAGCGCAAACTGCGGTAAAAGATAACGAGATAATTGTAGAACCGCCAATTTCGTCGCTTACTTCTAGTCCTGCTCTTCGGACCGAAGTTGTGACGACCCGCCTTCCGAAGTGTGTCACCGTTGCCATCACCGAAATCGAAATAGTCAGCTCGTAGGAATATGCAGCAGGAATCTGAGCTTGTAGAAGCGATATATCCGATCGGATAGGGCCTATCCGTTTAGTTACGCCTAAGTGGGATATTAAGAGTCGACGAGACCTCAGATGCAGATCCGCGCGCGCAGTCTATAAGGCGTTCTTTCCTTTGACTTTCGCCGGCTCGACTTGACTGCCAACCGCATCAATTCGCGGTTTGGCTGCCCACTTGCTTCATCTCACCTCGTTCAGGGTTATGGCCCTGGGCCGGATCGAGAGCGACGGAAGCGCCCTTGTTTCCTCCGCTGCCACGACGGCCACCCAAAGGATGAGGAGGAATTATGAAAAAGCACACTCTGCTGACGCTGCTGGCCTACGGCCTGGTGACCCTGTTGAGTGTCTCGACTGGGTTTGCGCAAATCACGCACTCCGCCAAGGCCACAATCCCGTTCGATTTCACGGTTGGCGACAAGAACCTTTCCGCTGGACCCTACCTGGTCAGTGAGCTTTCCCAGGGCATTCTCTGGGTCGCAAACCGCGCGGGCGAAAACGACCGTGTTGGCATTACCACTCGTGCGCTCCATGACGACAGTAAAGGCGAATACAAACTGGTATTCCACAAGATTGGCGAGCGCTACTTCCTGGCTCAGGTGTGCATGGACAATGGCACCGTCCAGGTTCCAATGAGCCGCCAGGAAAACAGCCTTCTCGCGAAGAATGGCAAGGGCTCGACCTTTGCAGTGACGACGGTGGCCTTGTCTGCGATCCGATAACCGGACCCAACCGAGGCGCACCGACGTCAAGACCCGGACAATGGTTCGGGTTTTTTCTTTTTTGGAATTGTCTTTCTGCACATTGGGTCGACTACTTCGATTCACGCTATTGGTTCACCCGCGCGATTAGGATATTGATGTGACGATATTGTGCTTGTAACTTGCGGAGGTACGATTGAGACCACCGTTTCGATCCAAGCAGGAAGTCATCATTAACGCGCCTTTGGAAGCAGTGTGGTCGTTCAGCATGGATCTCACGAAGATACCTGAGTTCCATCCTCGTGTGGTCAAGGTTGATCTTCTTTCTGGCAAGACCTTCCGCGAACCCGGCGCGTCGTATCAATGTCATCTTTCCGGCGGGAAGCACACGTGCACCGAGAGGGACATCGAAATTATCCCGTTACAGAAAATCGTCACTGTGTTGCCCGAGGACACGTTCGGCATAAGCAAGATTCTCAGCGATTACACGGTAGAAACGACGTTCCAAAGGATTGGCCCTCTGTCAACCAAGGTGGAAATCAGCCACTATTACTCGACGACAACGCTGAAAGCCAGGCTCCTCAACTTAATCGCGAAAGGCAAGATTGCCCGCGAGACCAGGGCCACGTTGAATGCGGCCAAAGCGTGGATAGAAGCCGCTAGCAATGCGACATACGTTTAGAAGCTCGTTCTAGTATGGCTGGAGCGGAGCGACCGGAGACCGCACGAATCACGCGGCTATTGAGCGAGCTAACCTTTCATCCTCGTCGCACAGTGGACACGGCGGCTTCTTAAACACAATCGTTCCATCTGTGAAGAAAATCTCTTCCTGCCATGTGCTACGACAATCAGGGCACTCGAACGTCACCGGAAGGATTGGAACGGTACGCTTCACATCTTTTTCGATGATCTCATACGAACGAAGGTCGCCCTTTCGTCGATCGTCTCGTCCCGGCAAAACTTCGTTTATTGCTGGCCAGTGAGACCTGCACAAGCCAGAGCTTGGAATCACCGGCTACGCCTCAGCAGCAAACAACTGCCGATGAGAGATCTCAGGTCCAAACGGTGATCCAAGCATCGAAACCGACTGAGTGCCGAGTCGTTTCACATCTTGACGCTGTTGCGGTACAGAACTACCATTCGCCTTCCTACAACACAGGTTAATACCTGCACCATCGGCCGAGCGAGCCCTGGCAGAAGCTCCGTAGATGCACGAATACTAAGAGCGGACGAATGCGCCTCGCTCAATCCGCTCCAAAGCGTTCCGATAGGAGGAGACTTCATGAATCGCACAATTGTGGCTCTCTTGTGTAGTTGTGTGCTGACAGCCTGTGGTGCCACTGCGCAATCGAAGCCAGCGATCTGGACGACTCCATCTACTGAACAGGTAAGTGCGGTATATCCGGAGGTGGAATCGCTCTATTTCGACCTGCACCGCTCTCCCGAACTCGCCATGCACGAGCAAGAAACCGCTGCCAAACTTGCGCAGCACGTCAAGGCGCTGGGATACGAAGTAACAACCGGCGTTGGCGGCACGGGCGTCGTCGCCATCCTAAAGAATGGAACTGGCCCAACGGTGATGTTGCGTACCGACATGGACGCCCTTCCAATCGAGGAAAAGACTGGGTTGCCGTTCTCCAGTCAGGTCGTCTTCAAAAGTGCTTCCGGAACCTCAACTCCCGTCATGCATGCGTGCGGCCACGACATCCACATGTCGAGTTGGTTTGGAACGGCAAAGTTAATGGCATCGAACCGCGATCGCTGGCACGGTACCTTGATACTTATCGGCCAACCGGCAGAAGAAACGGGCGAGGGTGCTCCGGCTATGATTAAGGACGGTTTGCTTACGCGTTTTCCGAAGCCCGATTTCGCCTTAGCCATTCATGACAATGCCAATCTTCCGGTCGGCCAGGTGGGCTACACTCCAGGGTACGCGTTGGCCGCAGCCGACTCCGTGGACATGACGATTTTTGGCGTTGGCGGCCACGGCGGACGACCACAGAGCACAGTTGACCCTATCGTAATTGCTGCGAAAACGGTTCTTGCGTTGCAGACCATCGTCTCACGAGAAAACAATCCTCTTGATCCGATTGTAATTACCGTGGGCACAATCCACGGCGGCACAAAGAACAGCATCATTCCGGACGAAGTCAAGTTACAAATCACCGTGCGCACCTATAAGCCCGAAGTGCGAAAGCGCGTCCTGGCATCCATTGAACGCGTAGCGAAAGGCGAAGCATTAGCGGCCGGCGCTCCGAAGGAACCGCTCGTGAAGGTAACTCCTGCGGCGAACGCCATGTACAACGATCCGGAGCTGACCAAGCGCCTTGTCGCAAGACTGCGCAGTGTGCTGGGACAGGCCAATGTTGTTGAAGTTGAACCAGTCATGGTCTTCGAGGACTTCGCCGAATTCAACCTTGCTGGGATTCCGTCAGCGGACTTCTGGGTTGGTGCTGTCAACCCGGAGAATTTCGCTGCGGCACAACAGTCTGGCAAGCCGCTCCCGCAGCTCCACTCGGCCGCTTGGGCGCCTGACTATGCTCCCACGCTAAGGATGGCAATCGCAGTGGAAACAACCGAATTGCTCGAACTGCTTGGACACTAAGAGTGGTGAATCCAGACTTTCCGCTCTTTCGGGTGACTTGCGTACGAGATCTCCTTCAATAGCGACGAGTCCGAATTCAAAGAATCGATCGTTCTCATCGAACAAACGCCGCTTTAGCAGGTCACGGCATTTCTTTCGAGTCACTTCAAGCGCTTGCAGAATCACGCCAAGCTTATGGACCCGATCAATTCTTTCAATTTCCATTTCTGATTTCCGTTCGCTACGCTCCAGCAATGACCAGCCTAGTTTCGCGTTTAACTCCTCGGAAGCAGTTGAGCAATCATCTTGGGATGATAGAGATAAGCTCAGGGAAGGGAATGACTCCGCGGGATCGAAGGAGATGGCGCGAATTGCGCAATCGAGTCATCAGAGAACGCGATCCCAAGTTGGCGCTGGACTCCGTTCTCGCATTGGATCGGATGGTGCTGGAGATCTCCATGCGTATCTACAGAATCCCACATCGCGACAAGCTCAGGATACGGACACAAAGCCGTCGCGTGCATATTGCCGTTAGACAACACAGACCTCGGTTCCCATGGCCTTCCCACGTAGGCATCTTCCAAGGAAGGTGATTCACATGCGTTCAACCCATTTCCTGTCAAGGATAAGAAGATCGTCGATCAGCTAAGCCACTACGATCCTCGTCCGACGACTGAATAGGTGACTTCAACTTTGAGGCTCGACGATTTTCCAATACGAGTCTTTTCGGACGATCTTGCCATTTCGAAATTCCAGAAGGTCACAACCGCGGACTGCAATTTTCCTTCCGTCTCTCGTTGTGCCGGTCAGAGTCCATTGCGACACGCCGCGATTACCAGAAACCCAGTGCTGGTCATCTCCATAGTGGACATCAGGGATGCCTTCGAACCGCGTCGCTAGACCCTTGCGAACCTCCGCCTTACCGACGTAACGCTTGCCCCACGGGTCAGGGCCACGAGGCATCAGCAACTCGCAGTCGTCGGCAAAGAAACTCACTACTGCGTCTAGATCGTGCGCGTTAAATGCCTCCACGAGCTTCTTGAGCACATCGACCGTTACTACGTTCTGCACCATTGCAGGCTCCGCACTGAGGAGCATCAGACTCAGTAAGATTGCAAGCTTAAATACGACCATGTTTCTCATGGCGCCTCCAGGCTTCGCGTTCATGGCGGTTATCAATACCATCGTGCACTTGCTCTCGCATAGAAGATAGACGTCACGCTGGAGATCGTTCTCACGACCATATTGAGATTGTCCCGTTCTGGGATGTTCAGTTGTTTTGTGGCGTGTGTCTTCTGTGCGCTGGAACATGGCGCAGGACCCTACCGTATTTCTTGCTTGGAGGGTCACATGACAATACGACGGATTGACCCATTCTCAGCGTTCAAAGTGGGCTTGGCAGTCAACGGCTTCGTTGGTTTCATTCTTGGTGTCTTCTGCACGCTGATGACTGTCACAGGAATGGCATTCGTGCGCCAGTCGCACGTTTCCTTATTCGGTGTTCTTGCCGGTACGCATATTGGACTCTTTGCCATCATCCTGTGCCCTATCTTGTACGGACTTGTAGGCAGCGTGATCGCGGTGATTGGCGCACTGCTGTACAACGTTGTTTCCGCCTGGATAGGTGGGCTTGAGATAGATATGACGTAAGGCGTGCGGATAGCCAACTCGGCAAATCGTGGTCAGTTTTGCCCGTATCCCACTACTTGACACTCCGACCATATTTCTGCAAGCATAGAAATATGCCCAGTGCGCTCACCAAGAAGACTACCGAACAAGTGGCTAAGTATGCCGACATGTTCTCGGCTATGGGAACAGAGGCGAGACTCCGGATCATGCAGGCACTGCTATCAGCCCATCCCGATGGGCTCGTAGTCGGCGAGATTCAGGAAGAACTGGAAATTCCAAATTCCACTCTTTCCCACCACCTCGACAAGCTCAAGAATGAAGGTCTTGTTCAGGTGCGCCGCGAAGGCACGTTCTTACGCTATACCGCGAATACCGAAGCGTTGCAGGAGCTTTTGCAGTTTCTCTATGCCGAGTGCTGCACCCGCAACCAGGCACTCAAGCCGCGCGACATTGTTCAAGTGTGCCGATAGGAGACCACATGGAAACGGACATCAAGGAAATCGTGAAAGAGAAGTACGGTCAGGCAGCGCTCCGTGTTAAGTCTGGCGGCAGCGGTTGCGATACTAGAAGGTCTGCCAGCGACTCGTGTTGCGATCCCATGACCTCCAATCTTTACCAGGCTTCCCAGATCCAAGAGATTCCTGAGGACGCGCTGCTGGCCTCGCTGGGATGCGGCAATCCCACAGCTTTGGCTGAACTGAGAACTGGAGAAATGGTGTTGGATTTGGGCTCGGGCGGCGGCATTGATGTCCTGCTCTCAGCACGGCGGGTCGGACCAACGGGAAAAGCCTATGGCCTCGACATGACAGATGAAATGCTGGCACTGGCGAATGAGAACAAACGCAAAGCTAGCGCCGAGAACGTTGAGTTTCTGAAAGGCGAGATCGAAAACATTCCTTTGCCGGACAATTCGGTGGACGTCATCATCTCGAACTGCGTGATCAACCTTTCGGCGAATAAGGACCGCGTGCTCCGGGAAGCGTTTCGTGTCCTTAAACCGGGTGGGCGCTTTGCGGTATCCGACGTGGTTACGCGAGGAGAGATCGCTCCCGAGGTACGCCACAGCGTGCTTCTGTGGGTAGGCTGTGTAGCTGGAGCGCTCACAAATGATGAATATCGCGACAAGCTCGCCGCTGCGGGTTTCGAGCAGATCACTATTGAGCCGACCCGCGTTTACCGTGCTGAAGATGCGCGCGAATTTCTCTCTGCCGAGGGTGTGGACGTGGACGCGATCGCGCCCCATGTGGATGGCAAGTTCATGAGCGCCTTCGTTCGTGCCGTAAAACCGAGTGCTGGCGTAGAGGGTTGCTGCGAGTCAGGTTGCTGCGGCTAGGACGTTTGGAGATTGCAATTATGCGAGGACACTACAACGTTTTGTTCTTATGCACGGGTAATTCCGCGCGCTCGATAATGGCGGAGGCAATCCTGAACTTCAAAGGTCGGCCTAACTTCAGCGCCTACAGCGCCGGGAGCCATCCGACCGGAATGGTCCGACCGGAAGCGCTTGAGCAGCTCCAGATAGCGCATATTCCCACGAAGGGCCTTCGCAGCAAGGCTTGGGACGAATTCTCTCTGCCCGACTCTCCTAAGCTCGATTTCGTCTTTACCGTGTGCAACAACGCCGCCAAGGAGGTTTGCCCAGTGTGGCCGGGACAGCCGTTGACTGCCCATTGGGGCGTTCCCGATCCTGCGGCTGTTCGCGGCACTGGCGAGCAGATAGAACGAGCTTTTCGTGAAGCGTATCTTGTGCTCGATCGCAGAATCAGTCTATTCCTGTGCCTTCCGCTGGGCAGTCTGGACAAGCTTGCTCTCAAGAAGGAAATCGACAGGATTGGCGAGACCATGGCACCTGTCCCGCAGGAATAAATAGTCGTTTCCTGCCAAGCATACGCGGATACGAGGTCGAATGCGTGCAATAAGGCTTCGAGATGAACGCAACTAGTCGTCTCAGTTTTTTGGATCGTTATCTCACCGCTTGGATCTTTTTGGCAATGCTAGCCGGCGTCTCTCTTGGATGGCTGGTGCCAGGAGTTGTGCCGTTCCTGAATCGCTTTAGCGTGGGCACGACGTCGATTCCAATTGCAGTGGGCCTGATCCTGATGATGTATCCGCCCTTCACCAAGGTGCGATACGAGGAGTTGCATGAAGTCTTTCGCAACAAGGGTGTCCTCGGTCTCTCGCTCGTTCAGAACTGGGTAGTAGGGCCGATTTTGATGTTTGTGTTAGCGGTCATATTCCTGCGCGGCTATCCGGAATACATGGCCGGCTTGATCATGATTGGTCTCGCACGCTGCATCGCCATGGTCATCGTGTGGAACGAACTGGCCAAAGGCGATACCGAATACGCCGCCGGCTTGGTGGCGTTCAATTCTCTCTTTCAGGTGTTCTTTTACTCGGTCTATGCCTGGGTATTTATCACCGTCCTTCCCGCCAGTCTTGGCCTTCAGGGCGCAATCGTCGATGTCTCGATCGCACAGATCGCAAAGAGTGTGTTCATCTACTTGGGCATACCGTTTCTTGCTGGATTCGTGACCCGTACGGTGCTGATTAGGGCCAAGGGACGCGGGTGGTATGACCACAATTTCATTCCTCGCATAGGCCCACTGACCCTTGTTGCACTGCTTTTTACGATCGTGGTGATGTTCTCTTTGAAGGGCGCATACATCGTCCGCCTGCCATTGGATGTCCTAAGAATCGCTGTGCCGCTCTTGATCTATTTCGTCGTAATGTTCCTCGTGTCGTTTTATATGGGCCGGAAACTGGGCGCAGACTATTCGAAGACAACCACGCTGTCCTTCACTGCCGCTTCCAACAATTTTGAGCTGGCCATCGCCGTAGCCGTTTCGGTTTTCGGAATCAACTCGGGCGCCGCTTTCGCCGCGGTTATCGGGCCGTTGGTCGAGGTGCCTGTCATGATTGGATTGGTAAACGTCGCCTTCTACTTCCAGCGACAGTATTTTCCGAGCCCAGAAGCGATTGAGATCGAAGGCGTTTGCGCGTCGGTAAGGAAGTAACCTGATTCCTATGAGCACCTCGCAGTCAGTCCTCGAAGCTGAACTGCATCTCGCTGCGCGTGTCCAGCGGAGTTTGCTTCCCACGCCAGGCTGTTGCCTCGCGGGATGGGTTACCGCCTTCTCTTACGAACCTGCCCGCCATGTTAGTGGCGACTACATAGATCTGATCGAGGCAGGCCCGGATTCCTTTCACTTCATCATTGGTGACGTGTCAGGTAAGGGTGTCGCTGCATCCTTGCTGATGGCCCATTTGCATGCGACAGTCCGAGTTCTGCTAGGTTCTCGACTCACTCTGGACGACGTCGTCCGAGAAACAAGCAGCACTTTCTGCCACAGCTCACTTCCAGCTCAGTTCGTCACCCTCGTGATCGGCAAGGCTAATAGATTGGGAGAGGTGCAGCTCGTGAATGCAGGACATACTCCGGTATTGTTGGTACACAAGGACAGCATAGAGGCTCTACCTGCGACCGGAGTTCCGCTAGGTTTGTTCTGTGGGAGCGACTCCTCATCGGCCTCCGCCACTCTTCAGCTCCGAGCGTTGCAAGGCGAGATGCTTTTTCTGTATTCGGACGGAGTTACAGAAACAACAGGTGTAAACGGTTCCGAGTATGGAGAGCGACTGCAAACCATCTTGTCGGCTGTCTCCAGCAGTGATCCTCGCGAAACGATAGCCGCCGTGCTCGACGACCTACGAATATTCTCGAATGATTC
>Ga0187788_10000349_pt1 | contig 12668 bp, 12 predicted proteins | sample 1015_BV01_MP10_2_FD_133008 | JGI IMG/M metagenome (GOLD analysis project Ga0187788, IMG submission 133008) | Tropical peat soil microbial communities from peatlands in Department of Meta, Colombia - 1015_BV01_MP10_20_MG | ecosystem: Environmental > Terrestrial > Soil > Wetlands > Peat | place...
CGCTGGGTGAAGCTCGGTGACTGGAGCGGCAAGGAAGAAAGTTTCAGCATGCCGCTCAGCGATATCCCAAAAGGTGGTTACGATCTCAAGGATATCGACCGGCTTGATGTCGTCGTGCAGAGCGGCGTCGCCTCCAAACCCGGCCTGATGTTGGGCACCGCAACTGCGGCCTGCTGCGGCGCTGCGACGAACTGAAATCCTCGTTTTCAAATCCAATGAAAAATCGGGCCGGCTACAAGCCGGCCCGAAGGCATTTAGGGGATTGAACCGTACGCGGAACTCAACTGGCCCGGCCGATCGAACCCCGGGGGGCTGGGGGGCTGAGGAATCCGGTGCTCGTACCGGACCGGGCCTTGAGGCAACGGTGTCGTTATCCCAGTGTAGCGTGACGGGCGATTGACCGAAATTGGGCGTTATTGTGGGAGCTTTTAACGAGTTCGTGATCGTCCAATGGCGCTTTCTGCACGTTTTCAAGCCATTGGATGCACGAAGGAAGTTCTTGCCGTAAGGCGCGCCCGGCGCGATCATTCAACTGAAACCCAAAGGAGGCGCCGCATGACGTTCGGTTCCGGCGAAATCGATCCCAGCCAGTCCCATGGGGGCGGTACCCCGGTGCGTAGCCCATCCGCCCCCGCGAACCAGGTGACATTCAGCCGCCGCGAGCTCAATCGAATCCTCGATCTTTATGGACGTAAGGTCGCAGCCGGCGAATGGCGCGACTATGCAATCGACTTTCTGAAAGATCGTGCGGTGTTCTCGGTATTCCGAAGGGCTTCCGAAGTGCCGATTTACCGCATCGAGAAGAATCCGAAACTGGCGCGCCGTCAGGGCGCATACAGCGTTATTTCGGCAACCGGCTTGATCGTACGCCGCGGCCACGAACTTGACCGCGTGCTTCGCTCGATCGACATGTCGCTGGCGGTGGTGGCGAACTAAACCGCGGCCGCTGCGTGCCCTTTGCGAGCGCGCCCGTCGTCTCAAACATCCGCGATCGGCAACTCGTCGACCTTGTGGCCGTGTTGATCCACAATAGTGACGAACCACCCGATCCAATTCCAGCCCGGCATAACCGCGCCGTGTTTGAGGTCGCGTGCGAGCGCCAACGCATTCTCGCGAGCTGCGGCATTGCCCGATAAATCAATGCCCTTGTGATTATTTAAAACCTGCTTGCCGTCGGTCAGATGGAAAAAGTAACGCGGCATGACGGATGATCCTCACTTTGGAAGAATTATATAGCGCAAGCGGCTGCGGTCATAGCAGCGCAACGATTTTCCTCGCGGTCAGGGGTCTTGGGGCTCTTTCGTGCCGCCAGGTCCGAGCGCGAGTTGCATCAGCGGCGTGTCGAGCCAGCGGCCGAACTTGAATCCGATATTCCTCAGGTTGCCGGCGGGCTCGAACCCGCAGGCCTTGTGCACGCCGATCGATGCTGCCTGATTTGAATCGCCGATCACCGCGATCATCTGCCGGAAGCCGCGCGCGGTGCAGGCTTCTATCAACTTGATGAGCAGCGCCTTGCCGATGCCACGGCGGTGGATCTCGGGCGCGACGTAGACGGAATTCTCGACCGTGAAGCGATACGCGGGGCGGATCCGGTACAACGAGGCGTAGGCATAGCCGACGACGCCGCCGTCCAGCTCGGCCACGATATAGGGGAACTTGCCTTCGAGCAGGGCCTGCATGCGCCGCGTCATCTCGGCCTCGTCGGGGGCTGTCAGCTCGAACGAAGCTGTGCCGTGTTCGACGGCATAGGCATAGATCCGGGTGATTGCCGGAATATCGGAGATGCGGGCGGGGCGGATGGCGATGGTCATGCAGTTCCGTCATGCCCGCGCTCGTCGCGGGCATCCACGTCTTTCATACAATCACTACTAAGCAAGACGTGGATGGCATACGCAACTCGGGCCTGTCCGAGTTGCGCAAAATTAATTAGGTGCCGCAAGTCGGGTATACCCGACTTGCGGTGACAAGCGTGGCCATGACAAAAAAAGCGCCCCGACCTATAGCCGGGGCGCGCATTGCAGTCCTGTCAGCTTCGGGCTAGCGGCGATCGCCCATAAAGCGCAGCAGGAACAGGAACAGGTTAATGAAGTCGAGATAGAGCGTGAGCGCGCCCATCACGGCCTTGCGGCCGGCAATGGTGCCGTCATCGTTGACGCTGTACATCTCCTTGATCCGCTGGGTGTCCCACGCGGTCAAGCCGGCGAAGATCAGAACGCCGATCGCCGAAATTGCGAATTCGAGACCGGAGCTCTTCAGGAAGATGTTCACGATCATCGCCAGGATCAGGCCGAACAGGCCCATAATCAGGAACGACCCGATAGGCGAAAGATCGCGCCGCGTGGTGTAGCCGTAGAGGCTCAGCGCGCCGAATGACGCCGCGGAAATGAAAAATGTGCGGGTGATCGACGCACCGGTATATGCGAGAAACACCGACGACAGCATCAGGCCGAGCAGCCCGGCGTACACCATGAACAGCATCAACGCTGTGCCCGGCTGCAGGCTGTTGATCCGGAAGCTCATGAAGAACACCAGTCCGAGCGTGCCAAGGAACAGCACGATCGCGAGCGGGCCGCCGAAGATGGCCTGTCCGAATGGGGTCAGCGAGGTAATGCGTCCGGCCGCATCCGTGACCACGGCGGCATTGTAAGTAAGCCAGGCGACGACGCCGGTCAGAGCGACGCCGGCGGCCATGTAGTTGTAGACGCGAAGCATGTAGGCGCGCAGGCCCACATCGATCGCGGTCGCACGCGCGGCGCCGAAGCCGCGGGCAGCTACGTTACGGTCGTAATCCGACATCGAAGTTTCCTCTCTCATGTCCCGGCTTTCGGCCGGTCACGTTACGCGCGCCGGCATGATGCCGTCGCGCTCGTGACGGGAATCTAGTGGTTGCCAAGGCTTCGCGCCAGACTTGGCGCCAGATATGGCCCGATGATGACAATCGACTATTGCAGTTCGTTAATGTCCGATGCCCGAATTATAGACGAAAAGGCCGGTCGGAGCCGGGTGGGGACCGTACGCGGCGGAATGTCGCAAAAACTATAGATTTCTCAGCACTGGAGCGGGTTTTTGGCCTAGCGCGGTATAGGTGCCGGCGAGCCCGAGGGCGACGGTTACCACCACCGCACCCAGTGCGGATGCCAGCGCAGGCCAGGGCAGCCAGGTAAACGGCAGATGCATGAGTTGGGCGACAATTAACCAGCTGGCGAGCGAGCCTGCGATCACGCCGAACAAGGCAGTGGCGCCGCCGATCAGCAAATATTCGATGCAGTAGGCCATCAGCAGCCGCAGACGCGTGGCACCCAGCGTCTTGAGAATCACTGCATCGTAAACCCTGTACCGGTGGCCGGCGGCCAACGCGCCACCGAGCACCAGCGCCGCCGCGATCAAGGTGATGGCGCTGGCGCCGCGGATGGCGAGCACAAGATTGGCAATGATGCTGCCGACCGCCTCCAACGCGTCTTTCACCCGGACGGTTGTAACCATCGGGAAGTTATCGGCCACGGCGCGAATAACGGCACCTTCCTGAGTTGCCGTGCTGCCACCGGGATAAGTCAGGGTCGCAAGATGGGTGTGCGGCGCCCCGCGAAAAGAGTTCGGAGAAAAGACCATGACGAAATTGATGCCGAGCGTTTCCCAGTCGACCGCGCGCATATTCGCAATTGTCGCCGAAATGTTGCGGCCAAGGACGTTGACAGTGACGGGGTCGCCGAGCTTGAGCCCAAGACCATCTGCGATCCGTTTCTCGAATGAAACCAGTGGCGGTCCGCTGTAGTCGGACGTCCACCATTGTCCTTCGACCAGATGTGAGCCGGCGGGGATTTGATTTGAATAAGTGAGACCCCGATCGCTCTGCAGCACCCAGGCCGCCTCATCTTTTGGCTTGATATTTTCAGCGGGCGTACCGCCGGCGGAAATGATACGGCCGCGAAGCATTGGCACTTCTTCCAGCTTTGCGGCAGGCGCCTGCGTGCTCACGTATTTGCCGAAGCGCTCAGCCTGATCGGCGGGGATATCGAGGAAATAAAATGATGGCGCTTTTGCCGGCAACTCGTTGGAAAATTGCCGGCTCAGATTTCCGTCGATCTCGATCACGGTGACCAGCAGCGTGATGCCCAGTCCGAGCGAAAGAACGATCGTCGGTGTCAGCGCACTCGGCCGGTGGATATTGGCGACGGCCATGCGCAGACCGGTTGCGCCGGTACGCGGCGCTCGTCGCGCGATGAGCATCAACAATGATGCAACAACGCGCAGCAGGAGAAACACGCCGGCAGCGGTTGCTACGTAAATGATTGCGACACGACGATCATAGGCAAGGAGCACGGCGATCGTGCCCAAAATGACTACGGCGATAGCGGTGAATGCAACGTACCGCTTGCGCGGGCGGCGCGGCTGTGGTGCCACCATGTCGCGGAATAATTCAGCCACAGGCACATCATGCGCGCGGCCAAGCGGCCAAAGGGCAAAGACAAGGGCCGTCAGCATCCCGTAGACCAATGCCAGCAGTAGTTCGGCCGGATGCAAGGCCGGCACGATCGGCAATGGTATGATCGCGCCAAATATCCACGAAATCACAAACGGCAGGGTGGCGCCGATCGTCACGCCAATCGCCCCGCCGAACAACGCCAACAACAGAACCTGCGTGAGATAGATAGTAAAAACGCGGCGGCCGCTTGCGCCGAGCGCTTTCATGGTGGCAATCGTTTCGCGACGCCGGTCGAGGTGGCTTTTCACGCCGTTGCCGACGCCGACACCGCCGACCAGCAGCGCGGTCAGCCCGACGATCGTGAGGAATTGGGTAAAACGTTCGACGTTACGTTCAAGCTGCGGCGAGGCATTGCTGCGGCTGCGGATATCCCAACCGGCTTCCGGCAATTGCGTGCGCGCTTGCGCGGCGACGGCTTTCGCCGCCGCGTCTGATGCATCGTTGTCTGGCAGGCGCAGCCGGTAGTGCCAACGCACCAGGCTGCCGGGTTGCAACAAACCGGTGGTACGCAAAGCATCCTGACTCACCAGAAGGCGCGGTCCGAAGCCGATGCCGCCGGCCAATTTATCCGGTTCGCTCGTCAGCACAGCGCGGATGTCAATATTGGCGTTGCCGACAGTAATTCGTGCACCTGGCTTGAGTTCGAGCCGGGCCATCAGCGTCGGATCGGCGACTGCGCCAAAAGCCCCATCACGCTGCGCCAGGGCATCATCGAGCGTGCCGGGCGGGTCAAGCAGGGCTTCACCGAATAGTGGATAGGCGCCATCGACAGCTTTCATCTCGACCAGTGTTGCCTGACCGGCGGAGGTGCGAGCCATCGCTCGCATGGTTGCGGCGCTCGATACTTGCCCGTGCGTTTGCAGAAATTTGCTTTCGGGCGGCGCCGCTTCGCGCTGGATCAATGTGAATGCGAGATCGCCGCCGAGTATGACACGGCCTTCGCGCGCCAGGCCGTCCGCAAGGCTGGCCGCCAGCGAGCCGACGCTTGCGATGGCCATACTGCCAAGCGCGATACAGGCGATGAATACATAAAAGCCGTGCAACCCGCCGCGAAGCTCGCGCATGGCAAAACGCAGCGGCAGCCAGCGGCCAGCCTGTACGGCTGTTGCTGCATTGCTCATGAGTGGCCCTTGCCGTCGACGCGCCCAGAGCGCAACCGCACGACGCGGCCGCAACGCGCCGCCAGTGCGGAATCATGCGTCACCAGCACCAGCGTCGTGCCGCGTTTGGCGTGGCCGGCAAACAGCAAATCAATGATTTGTTTGCCGGTGTCCTCATCGAGGTTTCCGGTTGGTTCGTCGGCCACCACGATCGCGGGATTAGGGGCCAGCGCACGCGCCACCGCGACACGTTGCTGCTCGCCGCCGGAAAGCTCGGCCGGATAGTGGTAAAGGCGATCACGCAAGCCGACGGCGGCAAGTTCCTCGCGTGCACGCGCCTGCGCGTCCGGCGCACCGGCCAGTTCGAGCGGCACAGCGACGTTTTCCAGCGCGGTCATCGTCGGGATTAGATGGAAAGACTGGAAAACGATCCCGACGTGGCGTCCTCGGAAACGCGCCAGAGTATCCTCGTCAAGGGCGCTGAGATTTTCGCCTGCCACGGTCACCGTTCCGGTGTCGGCGCGTTCAAGGCCGGCCATGACCATCAAAAGGGTCGATTTTCCCGAGCCGGAAGGGCCGACCAGGCCAATTGCCTCGCCGCTCCCTATATGCAGGTCGATATCTTTGAGAATATGAACACGGGCCGCGCCCTGCCCGAGCGAGAGATTCACACCGGCAAGTGCAATAGCCGGCCCCGCCTGGGATTTATTCGTCATGGGACCTCATTCTTCACAACCCCGCTCATATGGGAGGAACCCCGCCCGGGTCCAGCGGCTTGCGGTCTGGCTGCTGGCCATTTTGGTGTGCGCGCTGGCGCCGGCGCCGGGGAACGGCGCAGAGGTTGCTGATCGGCCGGTCAAAATCGTGGTTCTGGGCGATTCCCTCAGCGCCGGACTTGGCCTGCCGGCGGAGGCTGCGTTCCCGTCTCGCCTGGCTGCGGCCCTGAAATCCAGAACGTCAGCCGTTTCAATCATAAATGCCGGCGTGTCGGGCGATACGGCATCCGCGGGGTTAGATCGTCTCGATTGGTCGGTGCCCGAAGGTACGGATGCTGTCATCCTTGAGCTCGGCGCAAATGATGCCTTGCGTGGACTCGATCCGAAACTAACTGCCGCGGCGCTCGACCAGATTCTGCGCAAACTCGATGAGCGTCATATAGCCGTCCTGTTTGCCGGCATGCGGGCGCCACGCAACATGGGCTCTGACTATGCGGGTGAATTCGACGCGATCTATCCGGCGCTTGCCTCGACTCACCCGGTCGTCTTTTATCCATTCTTCCTTGACGGGGTGGCGGCCGACCCCAAGTTAAATCAGGGCGACGGCATCCATCCGAACGCGGCCGGCGTGGACGTGATCGTGACGCGTATTCTGCCACGGGTCGAGGAATTGATAACACGTGCGCGTGCCGGGCGTGGATCGTAATTCGAGTGCGTGGCCTGTAAGCAAGGCCACGCGCAACTAAGAAATGATTGGCCATGCCGCGTCTCTTCACCGGTGTCGAAATTCCATCCGATGTCGGGCAGGCGCTTGGCATGCTGCGCGGCGGGCTACCGGGAGCACGCTGGATTGATCCACAGAACTACCACCTGACGCTGCGCTTCATCGGGGACGTCGATGATGTCGTCGCCCATGAAGTCGCTTCGATGCTTGGCCGCGTGAAACGCGGGCCTTTCGAGCTTCATATGGAGGGCCTGACTTCGTTCGGCGGGCGCAAGCCACGGGCGGTCGTCGCGAGTGTTGCACCGGCCCAGGCCTTGCTCGACGTGCAGGCCGAACAAGAACGGTTGATGCAACGCATCGGGCTGGAACCGGAAGGGCGTAAATTCACGCCGCACGTGACGCTCGCGCGCCTGCGCGAATCGTCCAGCCGTGACGTAGCTGATTATCTGTCGGCGCGCGGTTATTTCCGCACGTCGTCCTTCCGGGTCTCGCGCTTCGTTCTGTTTTCGTCGCGCGCCTCGGTCGGCGGCGGCCCCTATGTAGTCGAAGCGAGCTACCCGCTCAGCGCGTAGAAGCCTCAGGCCGGATTAAACAGCTGTGACTGCGCGTCGAGGATGGCGGTCGCGACGCTGTGTACGTCGACGACGGCCTCGCGCATGACTGACAGCGGGGTCGAACGTGGCGGGTCGACTTCACCCACTACGCTGCCGAAATCAAACCGCAGGTCAGCTTCGAACTTGCGGGCGAGCTGCTGCATGCGCTGGTTGTCGGCAAGGCAGTTCATTTGCAGCAACTTGATGCCCCGGTTGCGCGCACTGAGGAGGGTGCGTTCAAGCAGCACAGTGCCGACGCCATGGCTCTGCCATGGCTGCTCGATGCTGAAGGCGGCTTCGCCCTCGCGCGCGAACACCGGGCCAAAGGGGCGGAGCTCGGCGGCCCCGCGCAACACACGGTCGACGAAGAAGCCGTGAACCACAACGCCGAGCCCGTTGGCTGATGCTGCGTGACGGGTGATGAAGTCGTCGGAAACGGCGCCGGAAAAGCGCCGGTTCCGGCTTTCCCGGTCAAGGCGCAGCAGGTGGTCGCGATAGGCGTCCGTTTCGCCGATCCACAGTTTGCGGACCACGCCGCCGTCGGGCAAAGGCTCGTCCATGTCGATTCTCCTCAATGTCACGTCGCCACCACCTCGCCTTGCCTGGTCACGGTTCCTGCCCTGCGGCGGCGCGGGGCTTTGGCCCGAATCGCCACGCTGCAATTTGTATATGGTGCAATGCAGCAAAAATTCGACGTAAAGGTTTACCGCGAAACCCTGACCCTCAAAAAATGCATGACTAACAACGCTTTACCGCACATTTTGTGCGCAAAATAACCCGCTTTTGTGCGTTCGCGATTTACAGTGGTCGCCGTACACCCTAGGTCTCCCAGGCGCCCCGCCTGTCCGTCTGTCTTTAGCCCCGATGTCCGAAACCTTCAGCACCCGCTACGCGGCTTTGGTTGCCGCCGGAAAAATCGAGGCGGATCCCGGCCAGGCCATGCTGGCACGGCAATTGAGCGCGCTTGAACTGCGGCTCGATCAGCATCGGCTTGCGCGCAAATCGTCATCGCTTGGCTGGCTGTTCGGCAAGCGCGAACAGACCGGCGAAACGCTCAGGGGTCTTTACGTCTATGGCGAGGTCGGCCGCGGCAAAACCATGCTGATGGACCTCTTCTTCGAAACGAGTGCCGTCATCCGCAAACGCCGCGTGCATTTTCACGAGTTCATGGCGGACGTGCATGAGCGCGTCCACGTCTATCGGCAGGAAATGAAGAATAGCGACGCCAACGAGCACGATCCGATTCAGCGCGCAGCGGCGGCAATTGCGGAGGAAAGCTGGCTCCTCTGCTTCGATGAATTCCACATTACCGACATTGCCGACGCCATGATTCTCGGCCGTTTGTTCACACGTCTGTTTGAACTCGGTGTCGTTGTCGTCGCGACATCGAATTTACCGCCAGGCGAGCTCTACAGGGATGGCCTCAATCGCGCGCTGTTCCTGCCGTTCATCGCATTATTGGAACGGCAGTGCATCCTGGTGCGACTGGAGGCGCGCGTCGATTTCCGCCTGGAGAAACTCACCGGAGTACCGACATGGTACGTTCCCGCTGACGAAAAAGCAGACGCGGCACTCGATGAGGCATGGCGGCGTCTGGCGGGTGGACATGCCGGTGTGCCACATGAATTGATGGTCAAAGGTCATGCTATCCGCGTGCCGAAGACGGCAATGGGGGTGGCACGCTTTTCGTTCGCCGATCTATGTGCGCAGCCATTGGCTGCTGCTGATTATCTCAAGATCGCACACGAGTTTCACACGATCATTCTCGACGACGTTCCCATTATGGATTACGCGCAACGCAACGAAGCAAAACGCTTCATCATCCTGATCGATACGCTCTACGATCACGCCGTTAAATTACTTGCTTCCGCGGCCGCACAGCCGGACGGCCTCTATGTTGCGACAGACGGCTACGAGGCCAACGAGTTCAAGCGTACGGCTTCACGGCTGATCGAAATGCGTTCCCAGGCCTATCTCGGCCTGCCACATGGGCCCCGGCAGGGTCCAACTGTCGATACCGATAAAATCGTCGAGACCTAGCCTCTGGACTCAAGCCCTCCCGTCTGCTGGTATAATGTATACAAAGCGCAGAGCGGGCATGAAAGGGGGCATGCATGATTGCCTGCTTGCGCGCCTTGTCGGGTCAAACCTAACCGGTTAACCAGCACTCCGCCGCGCTCCGCGGCAGCACCAATTCGAGAGTTATTCCATCATGGCGCGTAACAAAATCGCGTTGATCGGCGCCGGCCAGATCGGCGGCACGCTGGCGCACCTCATCGGTCTCAAGGAACTCGGCGACGTCGTGATGTTCGACGTCATGGAGGGCATCCCGCAAGGCAAGGCCCTCGATATTGCCGAGTCCTCGCCGGTCAATGATTTCGACGCCAAATTCACCGGCACCAATTCGTATGATGCGATCGAAGGCGCCGACGTTTGCATCGTCACTGCCGGCGTGCCGCGCAAACCTGGCATGAGCCGGGATGACCTGCTCGACATCAATCTCAAGGTGATGGGTCAGGTCGGGGCCGGCATCAAGAAATATGCCCCCAATGCATTTGTTATCTGCATCACCAATCCGCTTGACGCGATGGTATGGGCCTTGCAGAAGAGCTGCGGTCTTCCGCAGCAAAAAGTTGTCGGCATGGCGGGCGTGCTTGATTCGGCGCGCTTCCGTTATTTCCTCGCCGATGAATTCAACGTCTCGGTGGAAGACGTTACCGCATTTGTGCTCGGTGGCCACGGCGACACCATGGTGCCGCTGACGCGCTACTCCGCGGTGGCCGGCATTCCGGTGCCGGATCTGGTAAAAATGGGCTGGACCACGCAGACGCGCATCGACGATATCGTGAAACGCACGGCCAATGGCGGCGCTGAAATAGTCAATTTGCTCAAGACGGGCTCGGCCTTCTATGCGCCGGCGGCATCCGCAATTGCCATGGCGGAAAGTTATCTGCTCGACAAGAAACGCGTGCTGCCCTGCGCGGCCTGGCTCAACGGCGAGTACGGCCAGAAAGATATCTATGTCGGCGTGCCGGTGGTTATCGGAGCCAAAGGCGTCGAGCGAATTGTCGAAGTCGATCTCAACGGCCACGAGCGCGCGGCTTTCGATAAATCCGCTGCTTCGGTGCAAGGCCTGATCGAGGCCTGCAAGAAGATCGCCCCCAATCTCGATACCTAGAACAATCCGGCACATTCGGCCGAGAGCATGTCATGAACATTCACGAGTATCAGGCAAAAGCTGTGCTGCGCGAATTCGGTGTGCCGGTACCGCGTGGCGTGCCGGCCTTCAATGTCGACGAAGCGGTCAAGGGCGCGCAAGAACTGGGCGGTCCGGTCTGGGTGGTGAAGGCCCAGATTCACGCCGGTGGGCGCGGCAAAGCCGGCGGCGTCAAAGTGGTGAAATCCATCGACGACGTGAAGAAGGAGTCTACGCGGATCCTCGGCTCGACCTTGATCACGCACCAGACCGGCCCGCATGGCAAAAAGGTCAACCGGCTCTATATCGAGGAAGGCTCGGCCATCGATCGGGAATTCTATTTGTCAGCGTTGATCGACCGCGAAACCTCGCGCGTTGCTTTCGTCGTCTCCACCGAAGGTGGCATGGACATCGAGGAAGTCGCGCACAAGACACCGGAAAAAATCCTGACCTTCTCGGTCGACCCGGCAACCGGCATCATGCCGCATCACGGACGCCGCGTGGCGCAGGCGCTCAAGCTGACCGAGGATCTCGCCAAGCAAATAGAAACGATCCTGCCCAAGCTTTATGCCGCGTTCACGACCAAGGACATGAGCCTGCTTGAAATCAATCCGCTGGTCGTGACCAAGGACAACAAGATCATCTGTCTTGACGCCAAAGTCGGCTTCGACGGCAATGCGCTCTATCGCCACCCCGACATTGTCGCACTGCGCGACCTCACCGAAGAAGATGAGAAGGAAGTCGAGGCTTCCAAGTTCGATCTCAACTACATCGCTCTCGATGGCTCGATTGGCTGCATGGTCAATGGTGCCGGGCTGGCCATGGCAAGCATGGATATCATCAAGCTCTATGGCATGACGCCGGCGAACTTCCTCGACGTCGGCGGCAGCGCCACCAAGGAAAAAGTTTCCGCGGCATTCAAGATCATCACCTCGGATCCGAACGTGAAAGGGATCCTGGTCAATATCTTCGGCGGGATCATGAAATGCGACGTTATTGCCGAGGGCGTTGTCGCCGCAGTGAAGGAAGTCGGCCTCAAGGTGCCACTGGTTGTTCGGCTTGAAGGCACCAACGTCGAACTCGGAAAGAAAATCATCAAAGAGTCGGGTCTTAATGTCACGTCGGGCGATGATCTCGATGACGCCGCGCAGAAGATTGTCAAAGCCGTGAAGGGTGCCGCGTAATGGCCGTGCTCATCGACAAGAATACTAAAGTCATCTGCCAGGGCTTCACCGGCAAGAATGGCACCTTCCATTCGCAGGCGGCCATTGCCTACGGCACCAAGATGGTCGGCGGCACTTCGCCGGGCAAAGGTGGTTCGACGCATCTCGATCTGCCCGTGTTCGATACCGTCGCCGAAGCGAAAGAAAGAACCGGGTGCGACGCGAGCGTGATTTACGTTCCTCCAGCCGGCGCCGGCGACGCAATTTGCGAGGCGATCCAGGCCGAGATTCCATTGATCGTCTGCATCACCGAAGGAATTCCGGTGATGGATATGGTCAAGGTCAAGCGCTCACTCTCGGGTTCGAAGTCGCGGCTGATCGGCCCGAACTGTCCAGGCGTGATGACGGCAGGCGAATGCAAGATCGGAATCATGCCGGGCAATATCTTCAAGCCGGGCAAGGTCGGGATAGTCTCGCGCTCTGGCACGCTGACCTATGAGGCAGTGTTCCAGACCAGCCGCGAAAATCTTGGCCAGACGACCGCGGTCGGAATCGGCGGCGATCCGGTCAAGGGCACCGAGTTCATCGCAGTGCTGGAGATGTTTCTCGCGGATCCCAAGACAGAGTCGATCGTGATGATCGGCGAGATTGGCGGTTCGGCCGAAGAAGACGCCGCGCAATTTCTGAAAGACG
>Ga0187788_10000350_pt1 | contig 12661 bp, 9 predicted proteins | sample 1015_BV01_MP10_2_FD_133008 | JGI IMG/M metagenome (GOLD analysis project Ga0187788, IMG submission 133008) | Tropical peat soil microbial communities from peatlands in Department of Meta, Colombia - 1015_BV01_MP10_20_MG | ecosystem: Environmental > Terrestrial > Soil > Wetlands > Peat | place...
CGGGCGCCGCCGCGCCGCAGTGCCGCCGCGAAGGGGGCCGCCCAGTGGTTCTCGTAGATCAGGATCCCGGCCGAGTCCCCGGGCTGGAGCAGGGCCCCCGCCTCGTCGACGTCGCCCCTGTCCAGCAGCCCGGAGTAGGACCCCTCGAAGACCGCCAGGTCGAGCGTGCCGTCGTGGTCCAGGTCGGCGATGGTGATGCCTTTGATCGACCCGTCGAGCTCCCGCTTCACGAACTCCAGGTCGAGGATCCGGATGATCCCCCGGTCGACCAGGTCGACGAGGATGGGCAGACCCTCCCCGGTCATCCGGCTGCCGGGGAACTCGACCACCACGTAGTCGATCGGCCCGAGCTTGTCAAGATCGCTGTTGGGGTCAGTCATCTCAGCCCTCACACGCTCCTCTTCGAGAACGACAGGTTACGCCCCGCCCGGCACCTCCCCGGTGCCGCCGTCCGGACTCCTCCAACGATGGCCCCTCCCGTGGCGATCGCATCACCCTCAGCGGGTGAAAATCCTGGTCCCCGCGCGTCCCGACCCGCCGTCCCCGGCCTGACGTCCCCAGCCCGGCGCGCTCAGCCCGGAGCGCTCAGCCCGGCGCCCGCCGCCCTCAGCTCGGCGGCGACGCCTGAGGCGACTCCTGCGCTGACTCCGGCGGTGCCCCCCGCGGTTGCCGGGTCGGGATCCGCCGCGCGGCGAACAGCCCCAGCATGGCGATCACTGCGAGCACCGCGAGCGCCGACCGCAGACCGTCGAGCCGTGCCTTCTCGTTCTCGTCCAGCACCGCCTGGGTCACCTCCGGCGACGCGCCGGCCTCCTCGAGCGCGGCCTGCAGGTCGGCGTCGGAGATGAACGGCACCCCGGCGGCGAGCTGGACGCTCGCCTGGGTCTCCACCTGCGGGGGGATCGCCGGGTTCTCCTCGATCCCGGCCAGGAACGACGAAGTGAGCGCGGCGATCAGGACCGAGCCGGCCAGCGCCGTGCCGATCGCGGCACCCAGGTTGGTGGCCGTGTTCTGCAGCCCCCCGACCTCGGGGCTCTCCTCGTCGGGCACCGCGGACACGGTCACGGCACCGAGTTGCGAGGCGAGGGCGCCGATCCCGAGCCCGGCGAGCAGCAGCGGGACCGTCACGATCTCGGCGCTCGCCTCGACGTCGATGGCGCCGAGCAGGACGACGATCCCGAGGAACATCGCCAGCAGCCCGAGGCGGACGATCCGGCGCGGGGAGGCGTCGGGGAACAGCCGCGGCACCCCGACCGCCGCCGCCAGCAGGGTGATCGACAGCGGCAGGATCCGGACTCCCGTCTCCAGCGCGGTCAGGCCCAGCGCGACCGACAGGAACAGCGGGATCGTGAAGAACAGCCCGGCCTGCACGAGGTACTGGACGAAGAACATCACCAGGCCACCGGTCATCTGCCGGTTGCCGAACATCGAGGGCCGGACCAGCGGCTCCCGGCCCCGGGCCTCGATGTGGTTCTCCCACTCCAGGAACAGCCAGATCACGACCAGCCCGCCGAGGACGCACCAGATGGTCGGCGACAGGCCCAGCACCGACGGCCCGTCCGGTTTGGGCAGGAACCACCCCCACTCGGACGAGCGCAGGATGCCGAAGACTCCCACTCCCAGCCCGACGGCGGCCAGCACCGAGCCGAGGGCGTCCAGCCGTCCCCGATCCTCGGGCGGGGCATCGGCGACGCGGCGCGCCAGGGCCAGGATCCCGAGCACCATGACCACCTCTCCGGCGAAGACCCACCGCCAGGAGAAGTACGTCGTCGCGGCCCCGCCGATCAGCGGACCCACCGCGACCGCGATCGCACCGGCGCCCATCACCAGCCCGTAGGCCCGGGGGCGGTCCACCGGGGGGAAGTTCCCGGCGACCAGGGCGACGATCGCGGGCAGGATCAGCGCCGCGCCGATGCCCTCGAGCACGGACCAGCCGATGATGAGCACGGTCAGGTTGGGCGCCAGCGCGGTGGTCAGCGACCCGGCGCCGTAGATGACGCAGCCGATCGCGAAGGCGCGCCGGCGGCCGATCATCGTGCCGATCTTGCCGCCGGTCACCATCAGCATCGCCATCACGAGGGTGTAGAGCGTGATCGCGGTCTGGATCCCGGTGACCGTGGTGCCGATGTCCTTGGCCACCGTCGCGATCGAGACGTTCATCACCGAACTGTCGAGCGTCATCAGGAACTGGCCGGCGGCGAGCGTGGCCAGCACCAGCGATCCCCCCTGGACGGCCGTGTCGGCCGGCGTCGTGTCCGCCATCAGTGCGCCTCGTCCGGTTCCGCCTCGAGCTTCCGGCGCGCCTCGGCGTTGGCCGCCCGGGTCTCCTCGGACACCTCCGGCCAGGTGAGGCCGAGCCCGTTGATGGTGTCGACGAGGACGGCGGCGACCATCGCCTGCATCACCGGCTTGTGATCGGCCGGGATCACGTACCAGGGAGCCCAGGGCGTGGACGTCGCGGTGATCGCCTCCTCGTAGGCCCGCCGGTACTCCTTCCAGTGCGCCCGCTCGGCGACGTCGGCCGCGCTGAACTTCCACTGCTTGTCGGGCTCGTCGAGGCGGGCCAGGAAGCGCCGCTTCTGCTCCTGTTTCGACACGTTGAGGAAGAACTTCACGATCTTGGTGCCATTGCGGTCCAGGTGCCGCTCGAAGGCGTTGATGTCCTCGTGCCGTCGCGCCCAGAAGGTGGCGTCCCGGGGGCCGGGCGGCAGCTTCTGGTGCTCCAGCCACTCGGGGTGCACCCGGACCGCGATGACCTCCTCGTAGTGCGACCGGTTGAAGATCCCGATGGTGCCGCGCTCCGGCACCGCCTTGGCGATCCGCCAGAGGAAGTCGTGGTCGAGCTCCTCGCTGGAGGGCTGCTTGAACGAGACCACCTGCACGCCCTGCGGGTTCACCCCGGACATCACGTGCTTGATCGTGGAGTCCTTGCCCGCGGCGTCGATCGCCTGGAACACCACCAGCAGCGCGTAGGTGTCGCTGGCCCACAGCAGCTCCTGGGCCTCGGCCAGCGCCTCGACGCCCCGGGCGAGCAGCTCCCGCGCCGTGTGCTTGAGCTCCTTCGCCGAGAGGTCCTCGAAGTCCGGCCCGCCGGTCCAGGCGGGGTCACGGCCGGCGAGGTCGGCGTCCGAACCGGGCTTGACCAGGAGGTGCTCCACGATGCGTTGCCGCTGCTTCGTCCCGGCGCCCTCCTTGCCGAGCGCTGCCCTGGCCACCCTTCAGCCCTTCCTCTCGAACCGGCGCCAGATCAGCTTGCCGACCTCGGCGAGGACGACGTACACGACGGGCGCCAGGAGGCAGATCCCCCACTGCGCGCCGGTCAGCTCCGCGGTGCCGAGGATCCGCTCCAGCACGTTCAGCTCGGTCGCCAGGATGGTCAGCCCGATCGTCGCCAGGACCAGCAGATTGAAGCGCCGGTTCGCGATCGTCATGCGGTTGAAGACGCTGGCGTAGGGATCGCGCCACTCCAGCGCGGCGGTGATGTGCAGCAGCGCGACCACGGTCATCCCCATGGTCGTGGCGACCTTGAGCTCGTACCGGCCCTGCGCCCAGTCGACGGCGATCAGGCCGAGCACGGCGATCAGCAGCCCGGCGAAGCTGAGCCGGGCGCCCACCCTGGTGGTGATCACCGGCTGGTCGGCCGGGCGCGGCCGCCGCTCCATCAGCCCCGGCTGCCACGCGTCGAACCCGAGTCCGATCGCCAGCAGCACGTCGATCGAGAAGTTGAGCCAGAGGATCTGCAGGGGCTCCAGCGGCACCCCGTTCGCGATGTCGAAGATCCCCGCCCCGACGAACAGCAGGATGAAGCCGACCAGGCCGATCATCTGGAACCTGATGTACTTCATCAGGTTGTCGTAGAGGCCGCGGCCGCCCTCGACCGCCTTGACGATCGTGGCGAAGTTGTCGTCGGTGAGGATCATCTTGGCGGCTTCCTTGGTGACCTCGGTGCCGGTGATCCCCATCGCCACGCCGATGTCCGCCCGCTTCAGGGCCGGCGCGTCGTTCACGCCGTCCCCGGTCATCGCGACGATGTTGCCCCTGCGCTTGAGCACGTCCACGAGCCGGACCTTGTCCTCGGGAGCCACCCGGGCCACGACGCCGATCCCGTCGATCTGGGCGTCGAGCACGGAGTCGGGCATGCCGGCGAACTCGCTGCCGGTCAGCGCCCGCCCCTCGATCCCGAGCTGGCCGGCGATCGCCGCCGCCGTGGTGGCGTGATCGCCGGTGATCATCCGGACCCGGATGCCGGCCGCCCGGCACTCGGCGATGGCGGCCTTCGCCTCCTTCCGCGGCGGGTCCACGATCCCGATCAGGGCGAGCAGATCGAGGTCGCCGACCTGGCCCAGCAGGTCGCCGTCCGGGTTGAAGCCGGCGGGATCGAAGTCCCGCCTGGCCACCGCCAGCACCCGCATACCCTCGGCCGCCAGGTTGTCGTTCCCGGTCACGACGCGCTCGCGGATCTCGTCGATCGCCGCGACCTTCCCGTCCACGTCCCGGTACCTCGAGGACCGGGCCAGCAGCACGTCCGGCGCCCCCTTGACGAAGCAGCGGACCACGTCGCGGCCGCCGACCTGCATCCGGTGGAAGGTCGCCATCAGCTTGTACTCGGCGTCGAACGGCACCTCGGCGACCCGCGGGTAGGTGCGCCGGGTCTCCTCCACGTCCATCCCGCTCTTGGCGGCCAGGACGACGAGGGCGCCCTCGGTGGGGTCGCCGATGCACTCGCCGTCCCGGATCACCGCGTCGTTCGCCAGCGCCATCGGCAGCATGAAGGGCTCCAGCGAGCCTTCGGCGCTGCCCGCCACGCGCATGATCCGGCCGGTGGTCGAGTAACCCTCCCCGTCGATGCTGTAGCGGCGGCCGGCGACCAGCAGCTCGCGCGCCGTCATCTGGTTCAGGGTCAGCGTGCCGGTCTTGTCCGAGCAGATGGCCGAGGTCGCACCCAGCGTCTCCACCGACCGGAGGCTCTTGACGATCGCGCCGAGCTGCGCGAGCTGCTGGGTGCCGACCGACAGCAGCATGGTGACCACGGCCGGGAGCCCGGTCGGGATCGCGGAGATCGCCAGGCTGACCCCGACGATGAAGAGGTCGTTGAAGTCCTCGCCCCGGAACAGCCCGAGCACGACGATGAACACCAGCGCCGCCCCGGCCGCGATCGAGATCAGCACGGTGAGCTGGTCGAGCTGCCTGGTCAGCGGCGTCTTCTCCGGCTCGACCCGGCTGAGCATCCCCGAGATGTGCCCGACCTCGGTGCCCATCCCGGTGGCGGTGACCACCATCTCCCCCCGGCCGCGGGTCACCTGGGAGTTCATGTAGGCCATGTCGGTGCGGTCGCCGAGCGGGACGTCGTCCCCGGCCACCGGGTCGACACTCTTGGCGACCGGGGTGCTCTCGCCGGTGAGCCCCGACTCCTCGATCTCCAGGGTCGCCGCGACCAGCAGACGGCCGTCGGCCGGGATCTTGTCGCCCGCCTCGAACCCGACGATGTCCCCGGGGACCAGTTCCTCGGCCGGGACCTGCACGATCTCCCCGCCGCGGCGCACGTTGGCGGTGATGATCAGCATCTTGCTCAGCGCGGCGACGCTCTCCGCCGCCTTGCCCTCCTGGTTCAGACCCATCACGGCGTTGAGCACGGTCAGCCCGATCACCAGGAGCCCGGTGGAGAGTTCCTGCAGGGCGATGATGCTGATCACCGCCACGACCAGCAGGACGATCTGCATGAGGTCGCGGTACTGCCGGAGGAAGGCGTGCCACCACGGCTCCTCGGCCTCCGCCGCCAGCCGGTTGGGCCCGTAGCGCTGCCGCCGCTGCGCCACCTCCGATGCGCTGAGCCCGGCGTCGGGGTCGACGCCGAGCCCGCGGCAGGTCTCCTCGGCGGTGGCGCGGTACCAGTCGGTCCGGTCGGTGGTCGCCTCGACGGTCATCGCTGCTCCTCCGGCGGCGCCGGAGCCTGTCCCGGCGCCGCCACGAGCGGAAGGTGGTGCCCGCCCGCCGGGTGCGGGATCAGCCCAGCGCCCGCTGCTTCAGCTTCTCGTACTCGGCCTGCGTGATCTTCCCGCTCTCCAGCAACTGGGCCGCCTTGGCGATCTCGTCGGCGCTGCCCTGTCGCGGCGGCGGCCCGGCCGCCCAGCCCTCCATCGGAACCTTCGGCCGGGCGATCAGGTAGATCAGGATGCCGAGGAGCGGCAGGACCACGATCAGGACGATCCACCCCGCCTTCCCCCAGCCGGACAGGTCGTCCCGCCGGAAGATGTCGGCGAATACGGCGATGAACATCCAGATGATCATGAACCAGAAGAAGAAGACCAGCATCGCCCACAGGAACTCGCCGAAGTGCCAGTTGCTCACGGCCGTTCTCCCCTCAATGTCGATGCGTCTGACCGCTCATGGTCCACGGGCGGCGGATGGGTCGCGTCACCCGGACCGGGTGATTTGCGCGGCCCGGATGGCGTTCCGGCAGGTGGGCGCGGGGTTCCGCCACCGCCGACGCCGTGCCGATCACCGCCGGACTCCTTCCAGGCCCTCCCGGGCGGCTGCAGGCTACTCCAGATCACGTGCAGACCGTGTGGAGATCGCGCGCAGACCACCCGGAGTTCACCCGTTGCGGATGGTGACGGCGCGGCTGCCGGGGACGACGGTCGTCTACGGGCGTCCGAGCGCCTGCCGAGTGGATCGGGGCCCGGCTCATGGCTGAGATCCGGTACGCGGTGCGCAGGGGACGCCGGCGTGCCCCGCCGACGCCCGGGAGGCACCCTGAGGCCGGCGATCCCTGGTCCACGGGCTTTCCAGCCGTGCGGTCGGCGGTCGGGGATGTCGGTGGGGTTGTCGGTGCGGCCGGGACCCCTTGCCGGTCGGCATCGGTGCTCCGGCAAGGGGTCTTGGGTGTCGTCCGCGGTGAGGAACCTTACGGCGCGGGCGCGGCGGTGATGGTCGAGTAGGCGAACGTGTCGTCGGTGGTGTAGGTGATCCGGGCGTATGCGCGGAGGGTGGACGTGCCGGCCACGTTGGGGACGACGGTAAGCGTGATCGTGGCGGCCTTGCCCGCCCCCAGGTTGAGACCGCAGTAGATCAGGTTCCCCGAGTGGCGCGGGGTGCACCCACCGGCGCCCACGGCTCCCCCGTAGCTGACAGTCGTGGGCCAACTGATCCCCATCGACACCCGCTGGGTCGCGTTCGTGGTGTTGGTGGCCGAACCGGTGAGCATCACGCTCTCCCCGACCTTCGTGGTGACCGAACTGGGGGTCAACCCGGCGGTGATCGGGCCGGCGGCGGCCGTCGCCGACTGCTGGCCGGCTGCTACGGCCCCCGCGAGCCCCAGCACACCGGCCAGCACGGCAGGGGCGACACGACGTCGCAGAAGTGCTCTGTTCATGATTCTTCCTCCCCGTTTTCGCCGCCGCCGTGGGCCGGCCGGCGGACGGCTCGACAGTACGGCGACGGTGTCCGCCTCGGACCAGTTTTGCCGGATTCTTGCCTACCCGCCGGTTTCGGGTGGATGCTGCGGTCTGCCACCCCGGCGACCCGGAGGCACCGGCGCAGGAGGCTGCGGTCACACCGGAGACACCGCGGAATGGACGGCGACACCGGAGGCACCGGTGACGGTGACGGCACCGAGGACCGAGACAGCCGCCGACTCGAGGAGGAGCGCCTGGGGTGCGTGTCACCGGGCACGAATCCGGGGTAATGCGCCTCACCCACTGAGGGTGATATAGATCACCGTGTCATCTGTGCGGCGGCAGCCCCGACGGCGCATCCCGCGTCTTCCGGATCGCGGCCGGAACGTGTTCTCGTCCCTGCCCGGAAGCTGTTACGTCTTGGACGTCACGCAGCTTCATCCCGGCAGCATGAGGCCCGCCGGCCTGGCGGCGGGGTTACATGGCGTCACACGTCCCCGCGGCCGAGGAGAGGAGTGACCACGGGCAGGTGCTTTCCGGATCGGTGCTCATCGCAGGTCGGGTGGTCGACATGCTGATGGTGGTGCGGCACGCCGGGGGGGATCGTGCCCGAACGTGAGGTCAAGCTGGCGGCGACGCCCTCCTTCCGGCTGCCCGCGCTGGACGACCTGGTGGAGGGGATGGACGCAGTCGTCGCCGAACCCCGGCAGTTGTCGGCGACCTACTTCGACACCGACGACCTCCGGCTGGCGCGCTGGGGCGTGAGCCTGCGCCGCCGCACCGGCGAGGGCTGGACGGTCAAGCTGCCGGTGCAGGCCGAAGGGGCCTTCCTGGCCCGTGAGGAACTGAACTTCCCGGGCCCGGACGGGCGGCCCCCGGAGGCGGCCGTGAACCTCGTGCGCGCGTACAGCCGGACGGCGCCGCTGCACCCTCAGGCCCGCCTGCGGACGGTACGGCGCGGGATCGAGCTGCGCGACCCCCAGGGCCGGATCCTCGCCGAACTCCTCGACGACGAGGTCTCGGTGCTGGACGGCCGCAGGATCGCGATGCGCTTCCGCGAGCTCGAGGTGGAGGCCACCGACAACACCCCTCCGGGCCTTCTCGACGAGGTCACGACCCGGTTGCGCGCCGCCGGGGCGGTCGCGGCGGACGCCACGCCGAAGGTCGCCCGTGCACTCGGGCCGGGTGCGTCCGCGCCACCCGACGTCTGCGTCCCGAAGCTCCTCGCCGGGGCGACCGCGGGAGAGGCGGTCCGCCGGGCGATCGCCGCATCCGTGGTGCGGGTGATCCAGCACGACGCCGGGATGCGCCTCGACCGTGATCCGGAGGACGTGCACCAGGCCCGGGTGGCCACCCGCCGGCTCCGCTCCGACCTGCGCACGTTCCGCGGGCTGGTCGAGCCGGAGTGGGCGGCCGGGCTGCGTGCGGAGCTGGGCTGGCTGGCCGACGTCCTCGGCATGGTCCGGGACCGCGACGTCATGCTCCAGCGGATGCGCCGGCGGGCGGAAGGTCTGCCGGAACCCAGCCGCAGGCGTGTGGCCGCCGTCCTGGCGACCCTCCAGACCGATCGCACGCAGGCGCAGGCCGAGTTGGTGGGCGCGCTGCGCGGCGCCAGGTACGTCGGGCTGCTGGACAGCCTGGTGGAGGCGGCGAACGTCCCGGTGCTGCTGCCGGAAGCGGACAACCCCGCCCGGGAGGTGCTGCCCCGCCTGGTGCAGCGACCGCTGCGCGCGTTGACCCGCCAGGTGCGGACCCTGCACGGAACGCCGTCGGAGGAGGACCTGCACCAGATCCGGATCGGGGCCAAGCGGGTCCGTTACGCGGCCGAGGCGGTGACCCCGGTGGTCGGGCGGCGGGCGCGCGCGCTGGCTCGAGCCGCCACCGGGCTGCAGGAGGTGCTCGGCGAGCACCAGGACGCCGTCGTCGCCGAGCAGTGGCTGCGCGCCTGGGCGCAGAAGAGTCGCTCGGTCGCGGCCGCCTTCACCGCCGGTGAGCTGGCCGGCCTGGAGCGCGCGGCCGCGGAGGAGGCGCGCGCACACTGGCGGAGGGCCTGGCGATCCTTCTCGGACGGGCTGGGCGGCTGGGTGTGACGAACATCGACTGACGGAGATCGACTGACGGACATCGACGGCGGGGCGGATCAGTGACCGGGGCAGATCAGAAGGGACTCACGATGGCAGGGACCAGCAAGCGCGCAACGCCCGCCAAGCAGGCAACGCCCGCCAGGCAGGCAACGCCCGCCAAGCAGGCAGCGCCGGTGAAGAAGGCAGCGCCGGCGAAGAAGGCAGCGCCCGCGAAGAGGGCAGCGCCGACCAGGAGGGCATCGCCCGCCAAGCAGGGAGCGCCCGCGGGACCCCGCCCGCTCACCGACGCCCAACTCGACGACATGCTCAAGCTCACCAGGGGCGCCGACAGCGTCGAGTTGAAGCTGACCGTGCCCGACGGCGACCTCCGCTCCGCGGTCCGGTCCCTCCAGATGGACCCGCTGGAGGCGCAGATCCGCCAGGTGTTCTTCTTCGACACCCCGGACCTGAAGCTCAACCAGGCCGGCGTGGTGGTGCGGGCCCGCAGGGTCCAGCAGCGCGGCGACGACTCGGTGGTCAAGCTGCGGCCGGTCGTGCCGGAGGAGCTCCCCCGCGAGATGCGGGAATCCCCGAGCATGGTCGTGGAGGTCGACGCGATGCCGGGCGGCTACGTCTGCTCCGCGTCCCTCAAGGGCGTGCCGAGGGACGCGGGGGTCAAGGCGGTGGCGGCCGGCGAGCAGCCCATCCGGAAGCTGTTCTCCAAGGAGCAGAAGGCGTTCTACAAGGCGCACGCGCCTGAGGGCCTCGGCATGGACGACCTCGCCGTCCTGGGGCCGATCACCCTGCTGAAGCTGAAGTTCGCGCCGGAGGGGTTCAACCGGAAGCTGGTCGCCGAGCTGTGGCTGTACCCCGACGGCTCGCGGATCCTGGAGCTGTCCACGAAGTGCCTGCCGACCGAGACCTTCCAGGTGGCCGCCGAGGCACGGGCGTTCCTGAGCGGGCGGGGGGTGGTCCTGTCCGGCGAGCAGCAGACCAAGACCAAGACCGCGCTGACGTACTTCTCCCAGGCACTCCAGAGCGCCGCCGCGAGCGGGGCGTAGGCGGGTCTTCGGGTGACGGTGCCGGCCGCGGAACCGTCAGGCCTCGGTTGAGCCGTCGGCGGCGGCCCCGGCAGCGTCCGGGCATGGCGCTGCACTCGCCGACGTGCTCGCCGACGGGTCCGTGGCTGCGGCCGTGGCTGCCGCACCGTCCGTCGATGCCGCGCCGGCCTGCTCTGCCGGGACGGCGGCCTCCGCGGTCGCGGGCTGCCCGAGGGCTGCCTCGACGGTGCCACCGGTGGCGAGCGTCGTCACCGAGGCGGGCGTCGCGACGTCCGGTGCGGGCGTGACCGCCTCGGCCGGGGCGGCAGGCGCCGCCGGCTCGGGTGCGGGTGCCGGGGTCGCCGCATCGGGTGCCGGCGCGGGCGTCGCCACGTCGGGCGCGGGTGCCGGAGTCACCGCATCGGGTGCCGGCGCGGGCGTCGCCACGTCGGGCGCGGGTGCCGGAGTCACCGGGTCGGGTGCGGGAGTCACCGGGTCGGGTGCCGGCGCCGGAGTCACCGGGTCGGGCACCGGCGCCGGGGTCACCACGTCCGGTGCAGGTGCGGGCGTCACCGGGTCGGGCACGGGCGCCGGGCTGACGACATCGGGTGCCGGCGTGGGTACGACCACCCGCGGCACGGGCCCCGCACCGAGCACGGCCATGCCCACGGGCGCGCCGAGCTGCCCTCCGCTGACGGGCCGGGCCCGGTGCTCGGCCGGAAGCCCCAGCACCCCGCCGCCGGACGGAGGATCCGAGACCGGCCCGCCCTGCAGGGCCGCGCTCAGGCTGATCGTGGACGGCTCGACGGGGTGCGCGGGCCGTCCGGCGACGACGATGTCGACGATCGGGGGAAGCCCCGCACTGCGGAGGTGCTGCGTCGCCGGGGTTTCGTGCAGCCCCACGGCGAGCACCATGGCCCCGGCGGCAGCCAGGCCGCCGACGGTGCACACCCCCGCCCGCCCGATCGTGCTGATCACGCTGTCCCGGTCGGGGACCACGTCCACCCGGCCCCGGAGCCGGTCAGCGGTGGTCAGTGCCTGGTCCAGCGCGACGTCCCCCTCGAGCATGAGGAGGCGCTGGAGATCGAGCCATCCGACCGCCGTCGGGTCGGTGGACGCGCCTGAAGCAGTCGGGGATCCGCCCCGAACCGGTTTCGCCGCCATGCCCTCCCCAGCTCCCCCCAGCTCACCGGCGGCGCGGCGGAGCGTGACCTCCCGCGCACTCTCCGGTCACCAATCGGGACACTGTACGGCCTCGCGTCGGCCGCGTCCGCACGAACACGCCTACCGGGCCCGCGACACGCCGGGCGAGCGAGAAGTGCGATGAGGACCGGCCCGCACTACTGGCCGGTCGCCGGCCGCTTCGTCGTCGCGTTCCTGCTGTTCATCGCCCTGATCGGGGCGATGATCGCGATCAACATCGCGTCGTACGCCTACACCCGGCTGGGACTGAGCGCGCCCTGGATCTTCTCGATCCTGATCGCCTCGGTGCTCGGCAGCTGGTTCAACATCCCCGTCGCCCGGCTCGGCGGCAACGCGGTGTACGAGCCGATGGTGGTCAGCGTCTACGGGATGCTCTACGTCGTCCCGGCCTGGACCAGGGCCGAGACGAAGATCGTCGCGGTCAACGTCGGCGGTGCGGTGATTCCGACCGGGCTGACCGCGTACCTGGTCGTGCACGCGAGGCTGGGCTGGCAGGCGGCGCTGGCGACCGCGCTCGTCACCGTCGTGGTGCACGCCGTCGCGAGGGTGGTTCCCGGCGTGGGCATCGTCGTCCCGACGCTCATGCCGGCGGCCGCGGCCGCCATCGTGGTCTGGATCATGCACGCCCCGTCGGCCGCGGCCCTCGCCTACGTCTGCGGGACGATGGGCACCCTGATCGGCGCAGACCTGCTCAACCTCCCCCGGGTCCGCGACCTCGAGGCGCCGGTGGTCTCCATCGGCGGGGCCGGCACGTTTGACGGCATCTTCGTCAACGGGATCCTCGCGGTGATCCTCGCGACGCTGTGACCTCAGCCGTCACCGTCGACGGCGCCGCACTGCAGCCTCACCGGGAGGGCAGCCCGCCGGCGAGGCCCCGCGGGCGACCTCGTGGGTGCCCGCGCCCGGCCACCGGTTCCACCGACCCGGCCAGCTCCACCGACGGCCGCTCGACACTGACCCA
>Ga0187788_10000352_pt1 | contig 12650 bp, 11 predicted proteins | sample 1015_BV01_MP10_2_FD_133008 | JGI IMG/M metagenome (GOLD analysis project Ga0187788, IMG submission 133008) | Tropical peat soil microbial communities from peatlands in Department of Meta, Colombia - 1015_BV01_MP10_20_MG | ecosystem: Environmental > Terrestrial > Soil > Wetlands > Peat | place...
TATGAAGCCGGAATTTCAAGTCGCGCGCGAGAACCAGATGTTGCTTGTGGCGGACGGCCCTCCCCCCCTCCCCGGACTCGATGTCGCTTTCACCACCCGTCCGGCCAACACCGTGGCCGGAGACTACTACGACATTTTTCTGCGTGACGGTTCCAATCCCGGGAAGGTCTTGATGGCGGTGGCCGACGTCGCCGGCAAGAGCGTTCCCGCGGCTCTGCTGATGGCGACTTTCCAGGCCAGCCTGCGCACCCTGAGTGCTATCCCATCTTCCATGCCGGAGCTGGCGGCTGGTCTTAATAAATATGCCTGCGAAAACAGCCGCGGAGGCGTGCGCTTCACCACCGCCTTTCTGGCAGAGTACGATCCCCTGACACGCGATCTCGCCTACACCAATGCGGGGCACAATGCCCCCATTCTGCGGCGAGCATCGGGAGCGCTCACGCACCTCGATGCCGGGGGCCTGCCCCTGGGCATTCGCCAGCCTACCGCCTACCAGGCCGCCAGTGAGCGGCTCGCTCCCGGAGACATGCTCCTCATCTTCACGGATGGCGTGATCGAAGCTGCGAACGAACACGGGCAGGAATATGGGGAAGAGAGACTAAGAACGCTGCTGCAGGCCGGCGGCGGCCTTACGGCCAGCGCCTTCCTGCAGCAACTGATGCGTGACCTGGATACCTTCACCGGCGCAGCCAGCCAGCACGATGACATCACCTGCATGGTGCTGCGAGTAGTGGAAACGCGATCGACTCCGGCCGCCGAAGCAGTTACTGCCAAGACCTGACCTGCGGTTCCTTACCAGCGCTGGCCGCGCCCTCCGCGCTCCCGATCGCCGAATCGCCCGCCCCCGCGCCCGCCACGATCGCCCGCCCGCTCGGTCTTGGGACGTGCTTCGTTCACGTTCAGGGTTCGACCGCCGATCGCCTTGCCGTTGATCTCGGCAATTGCCTTCTCCGCCTCCTCATCGTTGGCCATCTCCACAAAGGCAAATCCGCGGGGCTGTCCGGTATCCCGGTCGCGGACTACATTCACTCGATCCACTTGCCCGTAGGCTTCAAACAAAGCGCGCACTTCTTCTTCCGTGGTGCGGAAGTTCAGATTCCCCACGTAGATATTCTTCACGAACGTTTCTCCCAGGTTGACGGTTGTAGGAAATCCCCGGACAAACAAGGCGGTCAACTTCGGCTCGCTGGTTGAACGGAGGTAGCAGATACGCCCTAAGGCTACCCTTTTCCCGGCTCCGCGTCACTGGAAACCTTACGGAATTTCCCGCAGGGATGCCGAGGGTCGCAGACGCCCTTGACGACCGTTGAAACACCCCCAAAACCAGGCGCAGGTGCAGCCATCGGCTCACACCATGCGACTGGCCGCAGACAGCACGAAAATGGAGATCACCAGCACCGCCACCCCCAGCGCCAGAATTCGCAGGGGACGTGGGCCCGCCTGCTTCCATTCTCCAGTCACCACCCCCCAGAATGTGGCCGCCATTACGATCAGCGACATGAAGATCGGCCAGCCGATAATCGTCCCTAAATCCCCCATATTGTTCGCTGCCACCCCATAAATCACCGTGCTGCCAAACCAGAACAGGGCCATGGTGGCGGCCAGCGGCCAGTGTTGCGCGGTCCCGGGCAGCAGCAGCCGCCCGTGCGTTCGGTTCTTGTTCATCAGGTAAAAGCAGTACGCCAGGTTGGGAATGCCGCCCGCCACCATCAACGGCAGCCAGGCCGCATTGTTGTCGGAGTTGGCGGAGGCTCCGGCTGCTGCCGCCTTGGTCACCAGGGGATGTCCGTACGTCAGTCCCAGGTTTACGAACGCGGAACCCACGCCGCTGATGGCGCAAAAAAACAATCCCTTGGCGACTGATATCTTGTGCGACTCCGCCGCCACCTTCTCGCGCATCTTTCCCGCAGCGCCGCAGATGGCGACCCCCACCAGCACGATCACCACCCCGGCGATCACCGCCATTCCGCCCCGAGTCGCGATCTGCTCCGGATGGTCCCTGATGAGCGGCACTAGCGATCCCACCGCCGCCGATAACCCCAGGATCACGGCGAAGGAAAGGGCCATGCCCACTCCGTCCACCGCCAGGCCCAGGAACACCTGGGACAGTCCCCAGAAAAAGCCGAACGCCGCTACTCCAGCGGCAATGGCAGCCGCGCCGGGCTGCCGGTAGAGGTCCATCAGATCGGGAACCGTCGTGAAGCTGAGCGCAATGGGAAGAATGAACAGGGCAAACAGCGTCCACACCAGCCAGGTGTTCTCCCAGGCCCACTTGCGCGTGAACTTCATCGGCAGCGCAAAGCTGCCGTTCATCGCTCCCGCCAGTACCAGGAGAACCAATCCAAACGCTGTTTGCGACATGCGGGCTGACTCCTCAGAAGTTCCAGACTCTCGAAATCTAAGCGCGCAATTACCAACGAACGCCAATGGTCACCGGCAACAACTCGGTCGTCCCCTTCGGGGTAGAGGCGTAGTGGTAGCGAGCCTCCACATAGGCCCTGAGGGACTCCTCCCCTCCCAGCCGCCGCGTGACTCCCCCGCCGGCGTTGAAGCCCGCCGCGTTGTCAGCCACGTCGTTCAACACCTGGCCTGCAGGGCTCAGGATGGGCGCCGCCCGGGGATCCGTGATCACCGCGCTCGACGGCTGGCTCACGGAAAGCGCCCGGCGGTACAGCCCACCGCCTCCCATGACGTACCCTCCCCACTTCCCGCGAGTGACCAGGGTGTAGCGCGCGTTCGCCGTATATCCATAAACGTTGCCATCACCACCGCTCACCTGCAGCAGGTGAAGCATGGAATCGTTCATGCCAAACTGATTGAAGAGAAATTCTCCCACCACGTCCAGCTTCCCGAATCTTCTCCCTGCGCCTACCGTCATCACTCCGCCCTGCTTGGCAAAATCACTCACGCTGCCCATGGGATTGGCAACCCCCAGGCTGAGGTGAATTGTCCATCGTGGTTTGTGCTCCTCCTGCGCTTGGGCCGGCAACCAACCGCACCCAAAGAGCGCCAGCGCGCACACGATGTGGATTGACTTGCTCATGTCACAGCCGCTACCCGCAGCCGCAAGTGTCTCGCACACGCAGCCCGGCCAGTCGCGCCCGTTTCTTTTATCAGCAAAGACGCTTGGGCGCTATCGATTGTTAGGCGGGCCGCGCGATCTAGTAGCATTGTTCCTATGCCTCAGATTTATGTTGCCACCTCCAATCCCGGTAAGCTCCGCGACTTCTCCGCCGCCGCAGCCCATGGTGTCGTGGTGCTCCCCGTACCCGATCTTGAGGAGATCTCCGCCGTGGCCGAAAACGCCGATTCTTTTGAAGGCAACGCCCGCGCCAAGGCGGAACACTATAGCCGCTACTGCTGCGGACACCTGGTGGTCAGCGACGACTCCGGCCTGGAAGTGGATGCCTTGAACGGCGCGCCCGGAATTCGCTCCGCGCGCTACGCTTCCGGCCCCCGCCACCAATCCACCGATGCGGAGAACAACGCTCGCCTGTTGTATGAGCTCCGGGACACCCCCGAGGAAAAGCGCTCCGCCCGCTTCGTTTGCGTGCTGGCCGTGGCGCAGAATGGCGCAACCCTCGAAACCTTCAGCGGCGAGGCCCGGGGCCGCATTCTGTTCGAGCCGCGAGGCTCAGGCGGCTTCGGATATGACCCGCTTTTCTACTGCCCGGAAGCGGACAAGACATTCGCCGAGTTGCCCGCGGAAGAGAAGGTCCGGGTCAGTCATCGCGGCCAGGCGTTCCGCCACTTCCTGGCTTGGCTGCGCGCACAGAAGCAGCAGTGAGAGCAGGTTGGGGCACGGCGTCGCCCCCGCAACGAATTTTTGCAGCCTCTCTGCCTCCACCCTCACGCAACGCGGCAAGCATCGGGTACCCCCGAACATCCTATGTGCTGCATGGCACACTTAGACCGTGATCGCGGACACAGCCACAGGTCTGCGGCAGCCTGTAGTTTCTTGACTTCCCTTTTTGGGCCACGAATAATGAAGGGTTGGCCCGATAGCATTTGAATCATAAGGAGTTATCCGTGGCTTCCACCGCCCGCAGCGACGTGGCTGTAATCGCTCCTGGCGTGGCTCCCCTGCGGGCCGGACAGGGCATGCAATTCGTGCTGCGCCGCCTGCATTCGCTGAGCGGCGTCTTTCCGGTCGGGGCATTTCTCATCGAGCATTACGTCTCCAACGCTTACGCCACCAACGGGGTCCACGCCTACAACAAGCAGGTCGAGTTCCTTACCAGCGTTCCCTTTGTCTGGGCGCTGGAACTGTTTTTCATTTACATTCCGATCCTCTATCACTCGCTCTACGGCTTCTACATCTGGTACCGCGGCGACGGCAACGTCGGTCCCGCGTACCCCTGGGCGGGAAACTGGATGTACACGGCGCAGCGCTGGACCGGGGGCATTGCTTTCGTCTACATGGTCTATCACGTGTGGACCATGCGCTTCAGCGGCATTCACATCATGTCGAATCCCGCCGCTGGCTTCACCAAGGTCTATGACACGTTTGCCGGCAGCGGCTGGATCGTCGCCTTCTACTTCATAGGCATCATCGCCGCCGCCTGGCATTTCGCTTATGGCCTCTGGCTGTTTGCGGCCAAATGGGGCCTGGTGACGGGAGACAATGGCCGGCGGAAATTCGGCTACGTCTGCGCGCTGATCGGGATCGGGCTGGTCGCGATTGGAGTGGCTACCATGGTCGCGTTCCTCAGCGCCTCTCCACGCGATGTTCCGCGCGCGACGGAAGCGTTGCTGCACTGATCGGCGGTCTCTGGCTCCGCCTGCCGCCCATCGGCTGTTTTGTAGGCTGATCCTGTTGTTCGAAGGGGGCTCGCCTGGAGGCGCGCCGTTATCGGCTGGACCTGAAACGGCTCAAGCCGCCGCGGAAAGCAAGGCTTAGAGAGGCGCCGGCTTCAGCCGGCGTGACTGGTTTCATACATGGCTATCAATCCCAGGATTATCGTGGTCGGCGGCGGGCTGGCCGGCCTTTCCGCGGTCATCAAGGTCGCGGAGATGGGTGGCGTGGTGGATCTGTTCTCCATCGTTCCCGTCAAGCGCTCCCACTCAGTGTGCGCCCAAGGCGGAATCAACGCCGCCAAAAACCTGAAGGGCGAAGGCGACTCCACCTGGCAGCACTTTGACGACACCGTCTATGGCGGCGACTTCCTCGCCAATCAGCCGCCGGTGAAGGAAATGTGCGACGCTGCGCCCGGCATCATCGACCTGCTGGACCGCATGGGCGTTCCCTTCAATCGCACCGCGGAGGGGCTTCTCGACTTCCGCCGCTTCGGGGGAACTCTGTTCAATCGCACCGCCTTTGCCGGCGCTACCACCGGCCAGCAATTACTCTACGCCCTGGATGAGCAGGTTCGCCGCTTCGAATCCGAGGCCAAGGTCACCAAGTACGAGCACTGGGAATTCCTCTCCGCCGTGCTCGATGGCAATCAGGTCTGCCGCGGCATCTGCGCCATGGACCTGCGTTCCATGGAGGTTCGCACCTTTCCCGCTGATGCCGTCATCATCGCCACCGGCGGCATTGGCATGATTTTCGGCAAATCCACCAACTCGGTGGTCTGCACCGGCTCCGCCCAGTCTGCTCTCTACCAGCAGGGAGCCTACTACGCGAACGGTGAGTTCATCCAGGTTCACCCCACGGCCATTCCCGGGGAAGACAAGTTGCGCCTGATGTCGGAGTCGGCTCGCGGCGAGGGCGGACGCGTCTGGGTTCCGCGCAATCCCTCCGACAAGCGCGATCCCCGCACCATACCCGCGAGCGAACGCTGGTACTTTTTGGAAGAGTGGTATCCCAAGTACGGCAACCTGGTGCCCCGCGATATCGCAACCCGCGCAATCCACAAGGTGGTCTACGAGTGTAACCTCGGCATCGACGGCCAGCCGATGGTCTACCTCGACCTGACGCACATCGACCGCAAGGTGCTCGACCGCAAACTGGAGGGCATCCTCGAAATCTACGAGAAGTTTGTGGGCGACGATCCCCGCGATGTGCCCATGAAGATTTTTCCCGGCATGCACTACACCATGGGCGGCCTGTGGGTGGACTACAAGCAGCAGACCAACCTCCAGGGCCTCTACTCGGCAGGCGAATGTGAATACCAGTACCACGGCGCCAATCGCCTGGGCGCCAATTCCCTGGTCTCCTGCATCTTCGGTGGATTCGTTGCCGGGCCCGCCTCCGTCCAGTATGCCCGCTCCACCGGCAGTTCCACCGACGGCGTCAGCAACGGCTGCTTTGACGCGGAGCGCAAGCGCCAGGAGGCGTTCAACGCCGGCCTGATCGACAATCACGGCAACGAGAATCCCTTCCAGATCTGGCGCGAGCTCGGCGACATCATGAGCAAGAACGTCACCGTTGTCCGCTACAACAAGAATCTGCAGGAGACCGACGCCAAGCTCTGCGACCTGCTCGCCCGCTTCCGCCACGTCAACCTGAGTGACCGCACGCTGTGGGCGAACACCAGCTTCATCTTTACCCGCCAGCTTTACAACATGCTGCAACTGGCGCGGGTGATCACGCTGGGCGCCTATCTGCGAAATGAATCTCGCGGCGCGCACTATAAGCCGGAATTTCCCGAGCGCGACGACGCCAACTGGCTGAAGACCACCAAGGCCTACTTCGCGCCCGATGCCGACGAGCCGCGCTTCGAGTTCGAGCCCGTGGACGTGGGCCTCATTCCACCGCGCCCTCGGAGGTACGACGTGGCGAAGTAGGTGATTTCAGATCGCGCAGGCCTTCCGCTCGCGCAGCTCGGAGCAGATCTTCGATCGACGATCAAACTTGGTTCTTTTATGGCAAATAACAAAACGGTCACTTTCAAGATCAAACGGCAGCTCACTCCCAAAGCCAAGCCTTATTGGGAAGAGTTCGACATCCAGTACCGCTCGGGCTTAAACGTTATCTCCGCGCTGATGGACATCGCCCTGAAGCCGGTGACGCGCGACGGCAAGGCCACGGTTCCCGTCGCCTACGATTCCAATTGCCTGGAGGAGGTGTGCGGCTCCTGTGCCATGCTCATCAACGGACGTACCCGCATGGCCTGTTCCGCCCTGGTCGATCACCTGGAGCAACCCATCCGCCTCGAGCCCTTCAGCAAATTCCCCGTCGTTCGTGATCTGCAGGTCGATCGCCAGGTCCTGTTCGAGGATCTGAAGCGCGTTAAGGCATGGATCCCTATCGACGGCACTTACGATCTGGGCTCGGGCCCCAAGCAGAGTCCGGAAGAGCAGGAGGCGGCATATCCGCTCTCGCGCTGTATCTCGTGTTGCTGTTGCATGGAAGCCTGCCCGCAGTTCGACCAGGCCACGGGCTTTGTTGGGGCCGCCGCCATTTCGCAGGTGCGCTTGTTCAACACCCATCCCACGGGCAAGGCCCTGAAGACCGAGCGCCTCCGCGCTTTGATGGGCGACGGCGGCATCCACGAGTGCGGCTACGCTCAGAATTGCGTTGAAGTGTGTCCCAAGGAGATACCGCTCACCAAGTCGATCGCCGAAGTGGGCGGCCAGGTCATGAAGCAGGCCATCCTGGACTTCTTCCGCAGATAGACCGTGCCGGTAGGAACAGACGCCGCACCCGTTCACCTCGAGGCGCAGCCTCGACCGTTTCCCCACCAGACCTTCCCATATCATTCCGAGCGGCGTGCTCGGGTCTGTCCGGCGCGCATCTTCTGCGGGCCGCGAGCCCGGAGTCCGGAACTTGCTTTTCACTGCTGGCTTCGTACGGATCGCTGGTTGGACGGCGGCACTCCGTTATCTTAAAATCGCACTCCTATGTTCGATTTCCTCACCGATCCCAGACATCGGCTGGCGTGGCTGGTGGCTATTGCCGCCGACTGCCTGCAGATCGCCGCGCTCCCCCTGTTTGCCGCCGGCGCCATTTCTCCTGCCGATGACCTGTTGGATCTGGTGGTCGCCTTCGTGCTCATTCGCCTGCTGGGCTGGCACTGGGCCTTCCTGCCTTCGCTCCTGGCTGAACTGGTACCGCGGATGGACCTGTTTCCCACTTGGACCGCAGCCGTGTATTTCGTAACCCGCCGCCAGGCCGCCAGCGGCGAGGGTGAGATCCTGCCTCCCGGACCCGCTCCGGCGAGGCCCGTGTAGCCGTTGGAGATACAGCTTTTACTGGATGCCTTCCGTAACCCCCGCCCGTTCCCGCGCCTTGGTGCCAGTTCGCGTATTTGCTTCGATTACCGAAGTAAGCTTTTGGAAATACAAGTGCTTCGGTTACAATCACAGCCTCGTTTTGCGAAACGGGCGTTAACGAAGGGCTCGAATTCGTGCGTACAAGAACCATAAGCATTTTGTGCTTGGCCGTTGTTGTCGCAGCTTTCGCGCCGCCCCAGGCGGCCGCCCTGCACACGCGCACCGATGTGCGCCGTTCTCACCACCCCCGCCGCCGTCATTTCCCCTGGAACCCCATGTTTAAGGGCTCCCACAACCTGCTGCTCAAGCAAAACGAGGAACTGGATCGCCTGCAGCTTCCACGCATCGCCAACGACGTGGAGCTGCTTCGCCTGGAAGAAGCCGAGGAACTCGTGCCCCTGCAGGAGACCCGGAGCCTGCACATCGCTCCCAACTTGGTCGAGAATCGCCGCTACTGCCGCCCCTGGACGCGCGAATTCATTGAAGACCTCAGCCAGGCCTACTACGACGAATTTCACCAGCCGCTGCAGGTGAATTCCGCAGTTCGCACCATGCAGCAGCAGCACAAGCTGCGTCGCCGCAATCGCAATGCCGGTCCCGAATCGGGCGACACCGCCTCTACTCACCTCACCGGTGTCACCCTGGACATCTCCAAACGGGGGTTGACTCGCCTGCAGCACCAGTGGCTGGAAAGTTACATGCTCCCGCTCAAGAGTGCCGGCTTGATCGATCCCATCGAAGAGCGCCGCCAGCCCGTTTTTCACATCGTGGTATTTGACCGCTATGGCGACTGGCACGGCGCGCAGTACACGGCCGTCGATTCCGACGAATTCTCTTACTTCTGAGGTCCGCCTCCTGACTCTTGTCCGCCTCTAGCCAACCACCAGTACCTCATTCTGCTGCCTTGTGCATGCCTCTCGGTAGTAAACTCTTGAGTTCCAAGAACGCCCTCAGCTTCCCTATTCACACTTCGAAGGAGAACCAACCGCTATGCGTACACTGGTTACCGGGTTTCTGCTCCTGGCAATGGCATCTGCCGCTGCCCTTGCCCAGACGCCGGCAAAGGCCAATCCCAAGGCAATCATCCATACTGCCGACGGCGACATCACCTGCGAGCTGTTTCCCGACAAGGCGCCCATGACCGTCGCCAACTTCATTGGCCTCTCCGATGGCTCCAAGGACTGGTTCAGCCCCATCGGCCACGTGAAGAAACACGGTGTGCCGCTCTATGACGGCACCATCTTTCATCGCGTGATTCCGCAGTTCATGATCCAGGGTGGAGATCCCATGGGCAACGGCACCGGCGATCCGGGTTACAGCTTCAAAGACGAGATCAGCGATCTGCGCTTCGATCGCCCCGGCCGCCTCGCCATGGCCAATTCCGGCCCCAACACCAATGGCTCGCAGTTCTTCATCACCGAAGTACCGACGCCTCACTTGAACGGCCACCACACCATCTTTGGACAATGCGAGCCCATCTCCGTTGTAGCCAAGATCGCGCGCACGCCCCGCGATCCCAACGACAAACCCTTCCATCCGGTCAAGATCACTCATATTGAAATCGTGAAAGCCGGCGCCTCCGCGGCGACCGGAAGCAGGAAAGGCGCAACTCCAACTGCTGCGGCCCCCAAGTAGCAGCCGGCCGCCCATTGCTCATCGCTAACTGGGAAGTACTAATTGCTCATTGCTAATCACTGCCTTCCCCCGAAAGGACTTCATCATGCCAAGAGCCGCAGGAACCTACGCTCTCCTGGAGACCAGCGAGGGTACGATCGTGTGCCGGCTGTTTGAGAAGGAGGCTCCCAAGACCGTGGCTAACTTCGTGGAACTGGCGGAGGGCAAGCGCCAGTGGACGAATCCCAAGACCCACCAGAAGACTACCGAGCCCTTGTACTCGGGCACGATTCTCCACCGCGTGATTCCCGACTTTATGATTCAGGGTGGCGACCCCCTGGGGACTGGCTTCGGTGGCCCGGGTTATCAGTTTGAGGACGAAACCAAAGGTTCGCCCCACAAATTCGACAAGCCCGGCAAGCTGGCGATGGCCAATGCCGGCCCCAACACCAACGGCTCGCAGTTTTTCATCACCGTGGCCCCGACGCCCTGGCTCACGGGCAATCACACCATTTTTGGCGAGGTGGTGGAGGGCCAGGAGGTTGCCGATAAGATCTCGAAGCTGCCGCGTAACTCACAGGACAAGCCCCGGCAGGACGTGTTGTTGAAGTTGGTGAAGATTGACCGGGTTGCGTGATGAATCGCTGATGGCTGTGCGTGCAGCGAGCTCCTTGCCTCCAGCGGCTCGCAGCCCGGAGGACGAGCCTGGGGCGCTGGCCGGCCACTTAATCCGGATGCTTTTCCCGGTATGCCAGGAACTTCTTCTGGCAATCGATGCCCGCCGTGCGGACTCCCTGGAACTCGGGCATGTGCCGCAACGATGCAAACAGCACATCGTTGTCCATCGCCGGATAAGAGCAGAATCTGCCGTCGATGGCCGCCCTCAGGTAGCTCAGCGCACTCTCGTTTCTGCCGCAAAACACCTCGATCCCGGCCCGGAAGTAAAGGATCTCCGGATCGGAAACATTCACGCTGTGCACCTTCTTGGAGAGCGCATCGATCTCCGACCCCGGCCGCCCCGCCAGGCAAGCCTGCACCAGGCGCATTTCGAAGTCGTCCTCGGGCGGGTGCAGCTTCTGCAAGGCCTCCGCCTTCTTGCCCTGGCGTATGAGCATTACCACTTCATTGCGCGTGGAATAGTTGGAGCCGGTGTCTAGAGCAAGGTATTCCATGGCCCGCTGGTCGTTCCCGTCCATGGCAAATGCCCGTGCGCACGAACGCAGCTCGTAGTTGCCGGGGTCGAGGGTCAATGCGGTGTTGCATTCTCGCTGCGCTTCCTTCAACAGGCCGGCATAGCGCAGCAGATAGGCCAACGAAAAATGGGCAATGCCGCTGTCCGGCCGGCGCTTCACCAGCTCCAACGCCTCCGTGTACGACTTTTCCAGCTCGCCCTGTTCCACGTGATTGAGCGATAGGTTCACCGCCGCTGAGATCAGGTCCGGATCGAGCGTTCTTGCCCGCTCCTCGGCAACATTGGAGCGCTCAAAGGCAGCCTCGCCGCCGTCGGAATAGCGGGCGTCGTAATAGTAGCGCTGGCCGAGCGCGTCCCATGCCGGCGCATAAGTCGGATCGAGCCCCACGGCTCGCTCCAGCATGCGGATGCCCTCCTTGTTCGGAACCGGCTCGTGGGGCACGGCCGTGCTCCGCAGGAACAGGTCATACGCCTCTTCGCTCTTGGGCCGCGATCCAGACTCCGAACTGCCCGCCGCCGGCCGCAGCGCCGGAACCAGGCCATTGCCGATCCGGGCCAGCACCTGCTCGCGCATCGCAATCATGTCCTGTCCGGCGACGCTCAGCGTGTCCCGCCACACCGTCTGGTTGGTATCCACATCGATGGCTTCCAGCGTCACCTGGAGTTGGTTCCCTGCCTTCAGAAAGTGCCCGGTGACGATGTTGTTCACCTGCATCTCCCGACCCGCCTTCTGCAGGTCGGTATCCGGCCCAAGGTACTTGCTGGTCGTCGCAAACGGACGGATCGACAGCGAGCGCACGTGGCTCAGCGTGGTTGCGATCTCGTCGGGCAGCGCCAGGCGCAGAAAATCAACGTCCTTATCCGCTCCCATGTTCCCGAACGGCAGCACCGCCACCGTGACTCGGCTCGGCGTGTGGCTCAGGGGATGCCCGCTGCTGCGTCTCCACCAGGCAATCGCGCCGGCCGAGGCCAGGATCAGCAGCAGCGCAACCACAATCGCCGCCAGCTTTCCCCGCATCCGGGACTTCTCCGCCGGCACCAGCGACGTCGCCGAATCGGTATCCCGCTTCAGCCGCCGCAGATCGGCTCGGATGTCGGACGCATGCTGGTACCGGACCTCGCGATTTTTTTCCATCGCCTTGCCGATGATCCGCTCCAGCTCGGGCGAAACCTCCGGATTCAGACGCACTGGAGCAGTAGGCGCACGGTTCAGGATCGCCTCGCAAATCACTCCCGAACTTTCGCCGCGGAAGGGCAACGAACCCGTCGCCATCTCGTAGAGCACAGATCCGAAGGAGAACAGGTCGGTGCGCGCGTCCAGGTCTCGGGCGCGTACCTGCTCCGGCGACATGTAGGCGACCGTACCCAGCGCCGTTCCCGGACTTGTCAGGTGTTCCCCGCTTACTCCCGCTGTAACCTCGCTCACCACCGCCGCTGCTTCGGCTATCCGGGCACTGGTGCGCGTCAGTTTTGCCAGCCCGAAGTCCAGAATCTTGGCGTGCCCGCGTTTGGTGACGAAAATGTTGGCCGGCTTGATGTCGCGATGCACGATGCCGGCGGTGTGCGCAGCATCCAGCGCATCCGCAATCTCGATCGCCAGTGGCAGCAACCCCTCCATGTCCAGCGCTTCACCCGAGATGCGGTGTTTCAGCGTCATGCCATCCAGAAACTCCATGGCGATGAACGA
>Ga0187788_10000353_pt1 | contig 12630 bp, 13 predicted proteins | sample 1015_BV01_MP10_2_FD_133008 | JGI IMG/M metagenome (GOLD analysis project Ga0187788, IMG submission 133008) | Tropical peat soil microbial communities from peatlands in Department of Meta, Colombia - 1015_BV01_MP10_20_MG | ecosystem: Environmental > Terrestrial > Soil > Wetlands > Peat | place...
ATTCGCAGCATCGGGATACGGAAGTTCAATTGAAATATTGTCCCAGGGCTCTTGAGGAGAAAGGCGTTTCAGAATTTCGATGTCTCGTTTTGACTGGTCGGATAGTGCAACTCTAAATTGAGCTGGCCGGGGATCGCATTTTTTAGATTTACTTGGATTAGTCAGGTACGCCACGTAGGAACCGATGTAAACCACATGACGCGGGTGGACGATTATTTCGAGAGGGTAAATAGGCTTGGCAGTCGAGTTCAGCTCATTGCATCCTCGCAAATCAAACTCAGCTATCGAATATGTCCCCGGGCGCAGATGGACAAGATACACGTATCCATTACCCTCGCGGGGATCGCGAAAATCGGGTTCGCGTGTTTTTAATAATTGAGACCGCGGCCAATCTACCCAGGCAATTGGACCCGTGGAACGCGAGACAGGGCCTTTCGCGAGGATGAGCGAGAAGAAGCTGACGGGCGAATAACCCGGTTGAAGCGATAAAGCGATTGCGCCGGCGTCATCTCCTTGGTCGTCGCTGCCTGGCCCTGAGGCACAGCTATTCACAAGGAACGCGAGCACTAGCAGAACTTTAGGCAGTCGTGCTTTCACAATTGTTTTTTGAAAACGCAACTGGCCATAAGGTTCCGATCGTGAACTGAAGAATGAGCAACAAAACTAAACTATAACAGACCACGGCGCGCAGCATTTATCGCCTCGGCTGCTAAATCGGATAAATCGTTCCGTTCAAAATTACAATCAGCCGGCATGAATACTTCTCTATGGAGCCGACATTATTCAAGCACCCGTTTCGGGCGGTAGAACAATATCAATTATTTGGCTTCTGGTGTAAGTTTGACGCGCATATAATCTTTACACATAACTGGAAGTGCAAATTTCCGGTCGATTGCAACCAAAGACGGGGAGGAACAAATGGTAATGAGCCGTGCGACAACACGTGTACTTGCGTTGCTTTGCCTGATGTATTTCATAACCTATGTCGATCGCGTCAATGTCAGTACCGCGGCCAGCGCATTTGGCAAGGAGTTCGGTCTGTCAAATACACAGATTGGCTTTGTCTTTTCCGCGTTTGCGTACCCCTATTTGATCTTTCAAATCATCGGCGGGTGGTTCGGGGACCGGTTCGGGCCACGGCGTACTTTGGCCATATGCTCCGTCATTTGGGCCGGCGCCACCGTTTTGACCGGCTTGGCGGGCGGGTTCGCTTCCATGGTCGTTGCCCGCGTGCTGTTGGGCCTCGGCGAAGGAGCCACTTTTCCGACGGCGACCCGCGCGATGTCCAACTGGGTGATCGCGCAAAAGCGCGGATTTGCTCAAGGCGTAACTCACGCGTTCGCTCGTGTGGGAAATGCAGTAACGCCTCCGCTCGTTACCACGTTGATGATTGCTTTCACCTGGCGCGGTTCCTTCATATTGCTCGGACTTGCGAGCTTCTTCTGGGCTCTGGCGTGGGCCTGGTATTTCCGCGACAACCCCCGCGATCACCCGAAGATCAGCACGGCGGAGCTCGATGTACTGCCTTCCTATTCCAGCCACAAAGAATCCCCTGCCGTCCCTTGGGCTCCGCTCATTAAGCGCATGGCGCCGGTTACCATCGTCTATTTCTGCTACGGCTGGACCTTGTGGCTGTTCTTGAGCTGGATACCGCTTTATTTTCTCCACAACTACCATTTGGACTTGAAAAAGACAGCGGTTTTTGCTTCCGGAGTGTTTTTCGCCGGGGTGTTGGGTGACTGGTTTGGCGGCGTGCTGACTGACGGGCTGTTGAAAAAAACGGGCAACCTGACCAAGTCTCGGAGCCTGATGGTCGCTGTTTGCAATCTGGCTACCTTGAGTTCCTTGGTGCCGATATTGTTCGTTCATGACTTGACCGTGGCAGCGGTTTGCCTGAGTCTTGGGTTCTTTTTTGCCGAGATGACGATCGGCCCGATGTGGGCAATTCCGATGGATATTGCTCCCAAATTTTCTGGCACTTCAAGCGGCATCATGAACACGGGCTCTGCGTTCGCCGCAATTGTGAGCCCTGTTGTGGGCGGCTGGATCATCGACCGCACGGGTAACTGGGACTGGCCATTCATCGGCTCGATGGCGCTGATGCTGGTTGGAGCACTGCTTGCCTTTACCATGAAGCCGGAACAGAAATTCTAAGAGCAATTCCTTCCAACGGATTAATAGTCATTAGAAATGATCGGCTAGTGTCGAGAACGAGGGAAGCCGCTCGATCAAGGGATGGTATTCGGGGACATCGATCGACTTCGAGGAGACGTTCGCTTTCAGCACGATCACCGGCGTGCGGTCCGTGAATGAAGTCTTTCCTCTGGAGCGCGTAGCCGACGCTTATGATCACATGATGAGTGGCTAGGCGCGTTTTCGAGTGGTTCTCTCGATCGGGCACTAGCCGGATTAGGCGTAATCAAAGCAAGCCTTGTAGCCGGCGGACGATTGATGTCGCAGAAAAACGCCGCATGGTTTTGCACGTTTCATTTCGTTTCACCCGAATCTATGAACGGCTCCTACCGTTCCGGTCGATTCCGGCCTGGAATTATGCGGGAGATCCGAAATCCGCATAAATAGGCTGTTATTTGGCAAATGATTTGGTCTAAAGTATTAGCTGGTGATCTGCACGATACTGGGGAGTGCCCGAGTGGTCCAAGGGACCCGCCTCTGAAGCGGCGATTCGCTGGTTCGAATCCAGCCTCCCCAGCCACTGTGGTTTGTGGCTTAAGCGATGTCTGCAGTATGCTCTTTGCAAGCTCTAAGCAGTGATCAAATTTATGGCCGACTACACCGAATTAAAAAAGAAGCAGCGGGCGACCTGGGCGCTCGGTGAATACGATCGCATCGCCGACGGTTTGAGAATCTCGACGGATGAAACTTTGCGCGTGGCTAAGATTCGACCCGGAGAACGTGTGCTGGATGTGGCAACCGGTACCGGCATCACTGCGATCGCGGCGCGCGAGCGCGGGGCGCAAGTGACCGCGGTAGACCTCACGCCGGAACTCCTCACCGTCGCACGCGCAAAGGCCGCTGCCGAGGGTTTTAAAGATATCGAGTTTCGTGAAGGCGATGCCGAGGCGCTGCCGTTCGATAATGCGAGCTTTGACGTCGTCCTTTCCACCTGCGGTCACATGTTTGCGCCAGACCAGCCGCAGGTTGCGGCCGAACTCGCCCGCGTAACCCGTTCGGCCGGGCGCGTCGTATTCCTCGCGTGGACTCCCGAGGGCGGGCTCGGCACGTGGTTTCGAATTACGAACAAATACTTTTCTCCGCCCGCCGGCGTGGCCAGTCCCTTCAATTGGGGCGATCCCGATAAGGTGCAACCATTGCTCGGCAATACGTTCCGCGAAATTCGCTTTGTTCGCGGAGATTGTCCCCAATTTGGCGCCTCACCCGAAGACATTTGGGAGCTGTTCTCGACACGATACGGCCCAACTATTCGCGCGGTCGCAAGCCTGCAGGGTTCTGCATTGGAAGCATTCCGTAATGAGATGCTTACGTTTCTCCGCGGCTTTCGCGCGGCCGACGGCAAGGTACGCTGGGGACGCGAATATCTCATCACGCGTGCGATCCGTGTGTGAAGCTTCTGCTTTTGGGCAAAAGCAGACATTCAAGTCCTGGCCGATCCAGTCGCTGGGGAAAACAAAAAACCCGCGCAATGCGGGTTTTCTGTGGGTACCGTTGACTTACTAAGCGGTAGAGCCGGCCCCGTTCTGCTACCGCTCGCCCTGATTCAGTAGCATTCGCTTGTTTTGTTTATGGCAAGAATTGCTTTCGTTTGGGAACTGTAAAACGGGAGAATCTGTTTAGGGTCCAGCGTGCTACCACGGTGCAATTGGTGCAAGAACCATTGGATCATCCAGCGACACGCGGCGAGCCCACTTGCGCCGGTCATAGCCGGTCACGCCCCGCACATTCTTTGTCCGCCGGTCCTTCAGGCCGCGCCTGTTGAACTGTATTTTCGTGAAGTGAACAGAGATGTCTCTCGCAATCGCCCGTGTCACGGGGATAGTTTGTCTCCCACGTGGCTCAGCCCAAGCTGCAGCCAGGTAGCTTAATAACGAATGGTGCAAAGTGCCCTCCTCGAGCTTTAAGCTGCTTCAAGCATGGTTCAATGAAATTTTTTATCGTTTGATCTTCTTGCCGTGATCTAGCAATTGCTATGCCAGCGCATTAACTGCTTCTTTACTTTTGATTAATCGAAAAATACTAGGGGAGCAGTTCAGCTGAGTATGTATCAGTTCCGATACACATTTAGGGTTGCTAGGGGAAATTGAATGAGCGCCGGGGAATTAGAATCTGCGACGAACGGAAAATGTATTGGAAACTGTCTGTATTGGGTAAGGAAATTGATCAATTAGTCGAGAAAGCAGTGGCGAGTTAAATGCTTTGGCCGATAGATTTGTAAATGTTTCATCCTTGAAACACAAAATTGAGGGTCATGAATAAATGCGATGGTTGCGTTTGGCAGGGAGCGGACACTCGCAAGGCCATAGCAAGTGCATGGCGTTAGCGCTTGGAACCTTGCTCGGCGAACAGAACACGACGCCTGCGGTTGAATTGCCTCGCCGACTTCGCACTAACTCTTGGGTCGAGCTGGACTAGCGATTAGTGAACTCAAGGCTGTTCAGGACAGTGGTAGCCTTCTCCTGAAACGCGGTGTCTTTGTACTCTGGATAATAGCGATGCGAATAGGCGAGCATGACGACAATACTTTTGTTCGTAGGGTGGGCGCAGGCCAGCGCGCGATATTGGAAGATCATCACGCCGGGCGTGTTTGACCGTTTAACAGTTGCGTTGACTTCAATTACTGAATGTGATTCTACGCAATCGGTCCCCTTCTCGTGGGCGAATGCCACATAGTCGTGAATTACGTTGTAGCGCGGATCTTGATGAACCCGGGCTTCATTTTCTTTGAACCAACGGACGAATTCATCTTGGCTTTTGGTCTTAAACGGTGCGATCGCGACGACGTTCGCCGCAATAACAATTGTCTCGTCTGGATTCTCACCACGCTTCCCGAGGGTCACGTCGGATTCGTTCCGGGCCGTGACTGCCCATCCTTTTTCATTCAATGGTACAAACGAATATCCTTTCTGGACGATTCTTTCGGGCGGAACGGGTATCTCTTGAGTCGTTGGCTGCATTGAGCTACAAGAGCCGACAAGAAACGATGCCGAGAGAATTCCAGCTATGCGCGCGTACTTCATGCTTATCCCTTTAGCTGTCTATAGACCTTCCGATTCAGTGCACGAACCCAACCGCGCGGCGTGAAATAACGACTCCCTGGCTCGCGGTGCAATTGATATTGGGACCACCAGAGCGCTCATACTAACAGGTTGCACCCAATGAAACTCACGCGCAGTGAACCGCGTCACGCGTGCCGCCGCTTGGAACAAATGAAAAACCGGTGGAGAATATCCCTGCACCGCACCGCTTAGGAAACAGCTGTTCGGTAGATGACAAGTTAAAACGGATTACCCGAAACAGACCTATTTCATGATGGCTTCAAAAGTTATCCTGGTCATCGGCATCATTTTGGCAATCGGCATGGTTGCCTGGGGAGTATCAGGCATTGTCCTTGGAAAAGTCATCACCAAGAGCTACGAGACCATAAACGGTGAGCGCAGGTATTTTCGCCTGGTTCGCCGCGACCAGGAACCTGTCTGGTTTTGGATCTTGTGCAGCATCTATATCAGCGTCGGAATTTCCGTACTGGTAATAATTTACTTGATCCTTCAAACACCCGCTTATTCCAATTGAGCGCTTGAACTGGTCTGGGAACCGTTCCTTCGCTAATACACCCGCGTCAACGTGAAATAGTTGCCGAGCGCGCCGTTGATTTCATAGACGGTCACAAAATGCGCCGAATCCGGCCCAGCCGGCAGCATGCAGGTCATTCGATAGGCCGCAGCTTGCTGCCCGGACTGAAGGTTCATGCGCGTGGACGACACCGGCTCGCCCATCGAACCGACGGACTGCTCGTCATAGTCCACGCTGGCCACCGTAAACGCCTGGGGTTCGACCTTGTGTGCAGCGCTGGCAGGATGGCTGTGTTCGAACTTGCAATACGCGTAGTTGGGCTGGATGGATGCAACTTCGATGAGCTGTGTGTCCTGGAAATGCACGGCGGTGCTTCCTTTCGGAATCACAATGGCCCGATTGAGGGTCAGGGTAGAGCCCGATGACACATTTTGCGGCGGATCTGCCGGAGCTTTCTTGGGGTGCGAATGGCAGGCGGAAAGAATAAATGCCCCCAGAAAAAGAAGAGCGATCTCCAACTGTCTCACCGCAAATCTCCTTGACATAGCATCATCCGCATAACATTTGTTTGCAAAGCGTTGGGCGCAGCTTGCACCAAGTCGCTCGATAGAAAACCCGGCAGCCACGCTCCGCTTGCTAAGCGCGACACAACAGCACCAAGCGAAGGCTTTGGCCTGCGCCTTTCTAACGGCAGAGAATACTACGGGATAATGGCTGTTCGTGGAAGGGCGTGGAAAACTGCCTCGAAAATATTTATGATGAACCGGAGCTCGAGAACCACCGGCCAGTCGTCGCAAAAGTTGAGGCCAGATACTTATTGGATTCGCACTAGTCAACGGCAATCGCTTTTATCTGGCAGTAGTGATAAAAAGGCCATTACTGATTAGAGTAGAATGTCCCATGATGTCAAGTTGTGACACGAACCCATCGGAGACCAAACGCTCTGAATTAGGAACGTGCTTGACTAAAAGAATGCCCACCGGAAAATGCGACAAGTCAATGGCCGTTGATGGGCAGGACAAAATTGCGCCGCCTACGGCGGGGAGGTTCCTTTGAAAATATTGCCTGGCGAGAGGGTTCTTTTTGAATCCAAGTCGGAGAAACTGGTACTGACGACTCACCGAATCCGTTTTGAATCCAGAACGCTTGGCAAGCGACGGGTTACCAGTTTCATGCTGGAAGAAATCGCATCGTGCGATTTAATTTCTCGCATCCATCCTTCGTTTCTTGTCGTGGCAGTCATATTCGGCGCAGGAGGATTTTATCTTGTCAGGTATGTGGACTTCGCATGGGCCATTGGGCTTGCCTTCACGGCGTTGAGTTTGATCGCGTTTCTCGCGACCATTGAACGAATACTTCTCGTGTCATCCTCCGGCTCCGTCATCAGCGTGCCGCTGGCTGAGCTAGGGGAGGACGATCCCACGCTATTTATCGATGACCTTGAAGTCGCAAAAAACACGAGATACCTTTCGACCAGAGTAGTACAGCAAGCGCAAGCCCAACCAAAAACCGAATCACTTGATACGCGGCGCGAGCCAACTCTTGCGCGGACGAACTTTCGAAATTTGGAAGGCGGATCATAAATACTGCACTGATTGCTCGGCGCGTAATGTTTCCCGAAATACTTTCCGTCGCGTGGGGATTTTGGATTGATCGGCGTCGCGAATCAATTTGAATCTGACGCCCTATCCGGAACTATACCGTTCGCGTGACATGACCAGCTCCTTTGTCCAAGTTAAATATTGTGCAATTTGACTTGGTACGGGAAATACCGGTCAGCTCACTTCCTTTGCGTTCTGTTTTTTGGGCCTACCGGCGCGACCTCGTCCCGGATGCGAGATGGCCTCGCCGCGATTCTTGAGCCCTTGGCGGATCTGATCCTTGGCATCGGCTTCGCTAATTCCTTTGGGAAAGATATGCCGGTAGCGCAGCATTCCCAGCTCGCCCCGCGTTTCGACGTCGCATACCAGCTTACCTTCCTTCGTGCTACTGAATTCGATCTGCACGTCGTCAGTCGTCAAATCTTCCATAGTTTAGTCTTTAAGCAAAATATTTACGTCAGTGTCCCGTAGTTTCGCCGGCTGCGTCGGATTCTGTCTGTTCGGGCTGCTCCGCAGAAGCTTCCGAAGTGGCGTCTTTCGCGGGAATCTTCCGCGCGAGCTTGCGCTGCAGTTTTTCTTCCTGTTTCTTTTTCTTCGCCAAATCTCTCTGGCGCTTCTCGAATCGGTAGTTTAATTTTGCCAATGTGTTACACCTGGTTGCGGCGCGTGCCGACTAGAACGGGTTGAGGATCGGGAATGCCTGACGACGGCGCGTCGCATGCGCGGCGCCGCCCATTCGACGGCCGCCACTTGCGTTCGGATCCGGCGTGTCCGATGCAGATCAGTAGCGGCCACCGCCGCCGCCACGCCGCCAACCACCACGCCCACCGCCGCCGCCTCGGCTTTCCTGCGGGCGGGCTTCATTCACCATCAGATTGCGGCCCTCGATGCTCTTGCCGTTGAGCGCGGAGATGGAGGCCTGCGCTTCCTGTTCCGTGCCCATTTCGACGAAGCCGAAGCCTTTGGACTGTCCGGTTGCTCGGTCGTTGATCACCTGCGCCGATATTACCTTACCGTACGCGGTGAACATTTTTTCCAAATCACTATTGCCAATATTGTGGCTTAGGTTGCCAACATAAAGCTTCTTGCCCAATTGAAGCGCTCCAAGCTGAGGATGTGTGAAAGACTACACCCTCAAGAATATCAAATATTGAGCGCGGAGTCGAATAATTTAATGGCGGAGTCAAATAATTTAACGGCAGAGGAACGAACATTTCCTACAGATACGTCAAATCGTACGAAACCGGGCACTGGCGCGAAGTTATTACAGTCGGTCCGGCGCGTTAGGCTATTTGGAGCGTTGCGTTCCGTCGCGCGGGGATCCTGGATGGAGCGGCATAGCGAAGAAATTCAACTCTGACCCCTTATGTATAATTGAATCGCTGACTAAAGCGTGTCTTTCGGTCGATGCAAAAGTTACACTGACCCTAACTACTCTGGGAGAAAAACTATGCAAAAGTCCTCCCGTTGCGCCGCAATCGCCGTTTTGCTTGTGGTAACCACCCTGCTTGGTGCGTCCGCATTTGGCGAACAGCAGTCCGCATTCATGCTTACCCCGGAGGAAATGCGATGGGAGCCCTATGGTCTGACCGTGCAAAGGATAAGATTGGTTGGCGACCCAAAAAAACCGAACTGTCCCAGCGTGACCCTCAACAAGTGGGCGGCCGGTAGCCGGGTGCCGGAGCATGCCACGCTGCAGGACACGACCTTCACGGTGCTGAAAGGAAACGTGTATGTGGGCATCGGCGATAAGTGGGACGACGCCAAGCTCAAGAAGATGGGGCCGGGCAGTGTCTGGAGCATCCCCGCCGGGGTGAGCAATTTCAAAAAGAACGACGAGGAAGTGATCTACCTAGTGACCGTGACCGGTCCGCTCACCGAAGACTGCCTCTCCAAGAAGAAGTAACTCGCTGTCTAACATGGCCTTCGTGGGGGACGCCGCGAAAAGCACGCAGCGTGCCTCAAGTTAATTGTTGAACGTCTGCTTTCGGGCAAAGCGAATGTCGGTTTTGGATCGAAAGCTGGCGTTGAGTGCTGGCTCCCCGAGTGGCTCGAACCTAGCGCTTGCGGATTATTTGAAGCGATGCTTTCCGTGGCGCCGTGTCTAGCCATCTACTCAGGCACAACCCCTTCCTCCTGGCCCCAAGTGACTTTGAGCACTTTCTTCCGGGGTTTCAACTTCAGTTCGATAGTTAAGGTTGTATCAAAGAAATCCTTAACCAATACCGGACGCGGCTGCTGCAACAGATATGCTCGCGACAAACCTAGGAACTGCTCTGGAAACTCAATTTCTGCGTTTCCTACGTGGCGGACTACAATTGGCACTCGTGTGATACCTTCTGACCGCAACGCAACAATTCGATGAAACCCGTTCGCCAGAACAAGCCGTCGTCCTACCATCCAAGCATTTATCGGTGCAGCTCCAAAACCGACCAGAAGTGCTACTACCTCAACAGGCTGACCTCCCATATGAGCTACGCGGATGTCATCTTCTGTAATTGGTTTTGGATAGCCGCCTAGAAATCGAAGATCGAGGCTTCGACTGCTAAACGTCATTTGATTCTGTGCCGTTTGCAATACCTTCAATTCTGGGGGTTCTGTCCGAGGGCCGACGCAGAACTCAACCAACTTTTCGACAGTTTTGCCCGGTATTCGCCTTCGCAACGAATCGACGTAGTCTAGATTCACTTCACGCTGGGGAGCAACGAGCTTATCAAGCTCGACAACCTTAAAGCTGGTTGGCATATCTGAAAAGCTTGACCTAAACAAAGGGTCTGCACCAATCTCCTCAAGCCGAGCCTGAACGCCAGCGGGTGCCTCCTCGGCGACAATTTGATCAGCGGTACCAGTTTCCTGATTCGCCAAATCAAGCATTCGCGCTGATGCGCCTCGCCATGATTGAACGATTTCGGGTAAGCGCTCTACGTCATCCGGCATACACGCGTGCCGAATTGTCATGATCAGCTGAATTTGCGGCATGGCTCCCATTAAGTAACGATACCGATAAAAACTCCCCTCTGTTTTCGGCTCAGCATTTTTCTTATCGTCGGACGCCTCGGTCATCATTGTTCCCTATTAAAAATGTTTGTTAAATTCTGGGTATTTCAGAATCGAATTCTTTCACGGCAGATTCCGTAACCACAAATCTCTGGACAACCACTCCCGCCACACATTAAGTAAGGGAGAGTATAGACCCAATTTCGCAGGCCGGTTGTCGAGCGGGGATGAGAAACGGACGAGGGCGAGGTAAAATAGGCGTTCCCGAATGACGGAACTAAGACAAACGATTGGGTGCCGCGCGCCTTACAGGCGATAAGCTGTGAACAACCTTCCGCACATTTACAACGTCAAGACCTCAGCGCGGGCTGATGGCGACGTGACCGCCGAAGGCGAGGGACTTCCTTCGCTGGCGGTCAATGCGCCTGCCCAGTTTGGCGGTCCGGGGAATCGCTGGTCTCCCGAAATGCTGCTGGTCGCGGCATTGGCGGATTGTATTGTGCTTTCCTACCGCGCTATCGCAAACGCTTCGAAATTCACTTGGACTCATCTTTCCTGCGAGGTGGACGGAACGCTTGATCGAGTTGATGGCGTGACCCAATTTACGCATTTTACTGTCCGAGCCACGCTCACCGTGCCCGCAGGCGCGCGAGAACAGCTCGCGCTGCGGCTTCTGGAGAAAGCGGAAAAAACGTGTTTCGTCACAAACTCCCTCAAGGCTCAGCCAACGCTTGATGCGCGAATTATCGTTGCTTCCTGAAGCGAACTGGGCGCTGTTTATTGCTATTGGATGGTGAGTCCACCATCAACCAGGAGCGAATGGCCGGTGACGAACGAAGCCTTGTCCGAACAAAGCCAAATCACGGCTTCAGCAATTTCCTCAGGCTTGCCAATTCGGCCTATCGGGTGGTGTGCAGCCATTTGTGACATCGCTTCCGGGTTGCCACCGGCAACATGAGACAGCATATCGGTTTCAATTGCCCCAGGGTTGACTGCGTTGACGCGAACGCCTGATTTCGAATATTCCAGAGCCGCCGCCTTGGTGAGCCCGATAACCGCGTGTTTACTGGCGACATAAATCCCGATCGCAGGAAAACCGATGACGCCAGCGACCGATGACATGTTTACAATTGCGCCGCCGCCACGCTTGAGCATTTCCGGAATTTCATATTTCATCGACAGCCAAACGCCCTTGATATTTATGCTTACGATCTGATCAAAGGTTTCTTCAGTCTGCTCAACTATCGGCCCGGGCTTTGGTTCGATCACTCCTGCGTTGTTGAATGCGTAATCCAGCCGCCCATAGGTTGCCACGGTTTTTTCCACCATGGTTTTGACTTCGGACGCTTTGGCAACGTCGGTCCTGATAAAAAAACCGTCGCTTCCCGCCTCCCTGATGAGGTGAACCGTTTCCTCGCCTTCCTTGACGCGGCGGCTCGCGACTACGACTTTCGCGCCTTCGCGGGCAAACGCCACTGCCGTCGCCCTGCCGATTCCTGCACTGCCTCCGGTTACTAGTGCTACTTTTCCTGTAAACATCGCCATTTCACGTCTCCTTAGTTGTCCATTCCCGCCAGCCTTTCAGCAGCGGGAAATAAAGTCCCAGTTTGATTTCACGCTTGTCGAGCATCTTCATAAGAGCGGCATACTGCTCAATTTGTTTCCGGTAGCGCTCCTGTTCGCGGTCAAGAAATGCTTCCAGGTCGCCGCCTTCGTGCGTGCTCGCTTTGTAATCGACGATCCAGCGCACATTGTTCTCATCCACAAAAGTCCGGTCAATCCTGACATTCACCAACTCACCTTCAAGCAAACCGGTGAGCCGCCATTCGGAATGAGCTTCGCGCTTGCTGCCCAGCAACCAGCGCCCGCGCTTGTCTTCCAGGGTTTGCACCAGCGCCGCAACGACGCGCTCCACCGCGGCGTTGATTTCCTCCTGCGGAACACCCACGCTTTCAAGTTCCGATTTGAACGACGGGCGTAAACCTTCGATCCGGCTGCGGTCCCAGTTCTGTTTCTGTTCTACTTCGCCAATCAGCTGCAGCCAGCGGTGCACTACAGTACCGACCTGCTTCGCGGTTTCCGAAGCCCACGAAAATTCGACTTCGTCATGCGGGCTCCTGGCTTCGTATTCGATTTCAGCGGGCGGTTTCCAGTCCAGGCCCTCTGGCGGCGCTGGAATCTTCCAAGCTGAAATAAAACGGCGAATTACCGGCTGCGGTTCTCCCGCTGGTTCCGCCTCCGGCTGAATGTCGGGCGGCAACTGAGC
>Ga0187788_10000354_pt1 | contig 12597 bp, 9 predicted proteins | sample 1015_BV01_MP10_2_FD_133008 | JGI IMG/M metagenome (GOLD analysis project Ga0187788, IMG submission 133008) | Tropical peat soil microbial communities from peatlands in Department of Meta, Colombia - 1015_BV01_MP10_20_MG | ecosystem: Environmental > Terrestrial > Soil > Wetlands > Peat | place...
AGCCTCCGCTTCCCAGCACGCTCAGAACATCGAAGGAGGATTTTGATGCCAGGTGACAAGTACCCAGTGTTTAAGGCCGCTGCTGCACAGGCAGCGCCAGTATTCCTAGACCGGGATGCCACCATCGACAAGATCGCCCAGTTGGTGCCCAAGGCAAAGGAAAAGGGCGCAGATCTGGTGGTCTTCCCGGAGTCCTTCATTCCCACCTTCCCCGTATGGACGATCCTGCACGCACCGATCGATCAACACGACTATTACAAGCGGCTGTTCGAGAATGCCGTGCTGGTGCCGAGCGCTCGCACCCGGAAATTGGGCGAAATCGCCTGGGCCAACGAGGTTTATCTCTCGGTTGGCTGCACCGAAAAGAGCGACTACAGCATGGGCGCCATGTGGTGCACGCAGCTGTTGTTTGATCGAAAAGGCAGGCTGATCAACCGCCATCGCAAACTGATGCCAACCTGGGCCGAAATGCTCGCCTGGACCCCGGGCGACGCTTCCGACCTGCGCCCGGTGATGACAGAGTTGGGCAAGATCGGAACCCTGATTTGTGGCGAGAACACGAATACTCTGGCTCGCTTCTCACTATTGGCGCAAGGGGAGCAGGTCCACATCGCCACCTATCCGCCGGCGTGGCCCTTCCGGCGCAGTGTGGCGGCGGGCGGATCCTATGACACGAAGGAAATCATCCGCCTGCGCTCAGCCGCACACGCGTTTGAGGGCAAAGTGTTCGTGATTGCTTCGTCCTCTTCGCTGGACGAGGATGCCATCGAGCAGATCTCCGGCGGAGTTCCCGATAACAAGACGTTGCTGGAGAACGCCACCAAGTCTGCTTCCATGATCGTGGGCCCCAATGGACAGATCATTGGAGAGCCGATTGTTGGCGGCGAGGGCTTTGCCGTTGCCGATATCGACATCAGCGAATCGATCGTCCTGAAAGAAGCGCACGACATCATCGGGCGCTACAATCGCTTCGATGTCTTCCAGCTCCGTGTCAATCAGACCCGGATCAAGCCGGTTCGCCTCTACGAAACCGCCAGCACATTTGAAGACTACGTGCCTTCCCCCTGCGATTACGAAGAATTGACCGATGACGAGGAAGCAGCCGCGGCGAAGAAGCTGCGGGTCCGGGCGGGTCTAGCGGCAAAATAAGTCAGTTATTGGCCGTTGCTAGCAATCCAGGCCGCTATACTTCGGCGGCCTTTCTTTTTGGCGTGGCGAATCCGGAGATTTCCGATAGCTGAAGAGTGCTTTTCGGGCCTTGCGGTCAGCCAACCTGCCACACCGTGTCCAGCACGGTGCCGTCAACCCACTTCACCACAGCCACGGGACGCTTCAGCAGGCTGGGCTTTTGGGGCTTGCCGCCGCAGATGTCTTCCACCTCGCGCTGAATGTCTTCCAGGGCGCGGATGGGCAGGCGGGAGCCCTTGACGGCGTCGCGAAGGTCCTGGCGCCGCGGGTTGATGGCGATTCCCCGCTCGGTGACGATCACGTCGATGAGCTCAGCCGGGCCGGTGAGGGTGGTAACTTCATCGACGATGACGGGGAGGCGGTCGCGGAACGAGGGCACCGCCAAGATGGTGCAGCCGGCGAAGAGGCAGTTCTGCCATCCTCCAATTCCGTGCAGCAGGCGCCCATCGGAATGAGTTACCACGTTGCCGTTGAAGTTCAGGTCCACCTCAGTAGCGCCGAGCACGACCGCATCCAGCATGGAGGCGAAGTTTCCCTTCCCGTGAAAATTGTAGGAGGTGAAGGGAGAGGTGGCGACGTGGCGGGGATCGGTGGCGAGGGAGCGAACGGCGTCGAGATCGAAGGTCTGGCCGTCGAGGATGTAGTCGGTGAGGCCCTCCTGCAGCATCTCCACCAGGTGGCGGGACGAACCGCCGCGCACGAAGCGGGCTTTGATTCCGGCTTCCTTCATCATGCCCCGCAGGTAGTCGACGAAGGCAAGGGCGATGCCGCCCGCACCGGCCTGGAAGGAGAACCCGTCTCGCATGATGCCCGCATCGCGCAGGAACTGGGCAACGTACTCGGCGATTTTCAGGCGGTCGGGGCTGCGCGTGATGCGGGTGGTGCCAGAGACGATCTTCGAGGGATCGCCGATGGACGGGACTTCGACCATGCAATCGACGTTGTTGCCTTGAATCTGCCAGGGGACGCAGGGAAACGGAACCAGGTTGTCGGTGACGACGATGACGTGATCGGCGTAGATGGAATCGGCGAGCGCAAATCCGAGGGAGCCGCAGGCCGACTTGCCAAGGGAGCCAGTGGCGTTGCCGAAGGGATCGGCAGTGGGGGCGGCGATGACGGCGATATCGATGTGCACCTCGCCATCCTGGATAGCCTGCCAGCGGCCACCGTGGGAGCGCAGCACGCCCAGGCCGCGCATCTTGCCCGCGGAGCAGTAGTCGCCCAGCGGGCCATTCATGCTGCCTTCGATGTGGTGAACCACGCCAGCCTCCATCAGGTCGATGACGGGCGCGTGTGCAGGAAAAGAAGCGCTGGGAAACCACATCAGATCCTTCACGCCCATGCGGGCAGCGGTCTCGAGCGCGGGGAGGGCCACAGCATCGCCGTCGCGGAGGTGGTGATGCGTGGAGATGACCATGCCTTCGCGCAAGCCGCAACGGCGAAAGGCTGACTCGAGGTCAGGAAGACGCTTGTCGCCGCTCGCGGGATAGTCGCTGCTGGAGCGAATGGGAGGCGCGGCCTTCGCGCCGCTGGGCCGGTACTGGTTGACGCCGAGAAACGGAGTCTGGGCCTTGTGATTGACCTCGAGGGGAACGAGGCGTCCGATGGCGTTGCGGGCCAGTTCAGCTTTGGCGGCGACCGGCATCAGCGTGCCTCCGCCGGGGCCGGAGGAAGCAGGCCCATCTGCCGGGCGCGGGAGACCAGCTTCAACGCGCGCTGCACCACCGGGGGATCGATCATCCTGGAACCGAGGCTGACCACAGCCAGCCCCTTGCTCTGAGCTTCTTCAAACGCGGCGACGATGCGCAGGGCCTTGTCGATCTCGGCGGGAGACGGAGCAAAAGCCTGGTGAATGACCGGAATCTGCAGAGGATGAATGCAGCCCATGCCTTCGAAGCCGAGAGCGCGGGAACGTTCGCCCCAGCGGCGGAGGCCGTCCATGTCGGCAACGTCGCTGAAGACGGAATCGATGGCCTGGACGCCAGCGGCTTTGGCGGCGTTCACCAGGCGGGCGCGCGCGTAGGAGGACTCGAAACCCTCACTGGTCTTCACCACTCCCAGATCGGCAGTGTAGTCCTCGAGGCCGATGGTAAGAGCAGCGACGGTTGGATGCGAGCGGGCGATATCAAAGGCGTTCTCGATACCGCTGGCAGACTCCAGGATTGGCATCAGCCAGACGGGCCGCACGAGCCGGCGCCAGGACCTGATGTCGTCGATCCTGGCGGCCACTTCCCTCACCTGCTCGGCGTTCTCCACCTTGGGAATCAGGACCAGGTCGAGGTTTTCGGGAATCACCTCCGCCAGGTCTTCCAGGCCGAGCGGAAGCTGGTTAATCCGGACCATGCGCTCACACCCTCCAAAATCAACGGCACGCAGCGCATTACGCACCAGAATGCGGGCGGCATCCTTCTCGGCGTGGTGGACCGAGTCCTCGAGGTCGAGGATGATGGCGTCAGGCGCGTGCAGGGCGGCGTTGACGTAGTACCTGGGCTCGGAGCCGGGCAGGTAAAGGCGTGAACGCCGCAGGCGATCGCGCGCCGAGGGAGCGGGAGCAGCAATGGCCGGCGGCAAGGCGCGCCTGCTCTGTCCCAGGCCGGCGCGGCGAACCGCGGTCTCAATGCGGGCGGAGATGACGTAGGGGAGGGCGCCTTCATCCGCGATGAGCAGGCCGGCGTGAAGGATGCCGAGCTGCTCGAGCACATCCTGCGCCTGGCGTCGGATGGAGTCTCCATAGCTGCATGCGACGCGCGAACGCAAATCGATCTGAATGCCGCCGCTGGAGCGGATTTCCAGTTGCACGCGCAGGTCAGAGCGGACGCCCTTGTCGTTGTCCCGGCCGGAGCGTCCGGCGTCGGTGATGAGCGGAGGTGCGATGGGATTGGTGGTCATCGCTGTTGTCCCGCGCCGACGGTTTCAGGCGTCCTGGCGGATACCAGCGCCTGCAGGATGGCGTCGGTCATCTCGGTGGTGCTGGATGCGCCCTGGCTGATGGCTTTCGGGCCGCCGGGAATGCGCATCATGTCGTAGGTCCGGACCTTCCCTTCCCTGACAACTTCTGCAATCGCGGCGCGGAGCTGCCGGGCTTTTTCGGTTTCGCCGACGTGCTCGAGCATCATGGCGGCGGAGAGAATCATGGCGATAGGGTTGACGATGGGCGGGTCGAGCTCGGCGTACTTGGGCGCGGAGCCGTGAGTGGGCTCGAAGACCGCAACCTCGCGTCCGATGTTGCCGGAGGCAGCGAATCCCAAGCCGCCGATGAGGCCGGCAAAGGCGTCGGAGATGACATCGCCGAACAGGTTGCTGGCCACGACCACGCCATAGTCCTCGGGATTCTTGGTGAGCCACATGGTCTGCGCGTCGATGTTGGTGGACCAGAGCGGAATGCCGGCGTAGTCACGGGCAACCTGGCGGGCAACTTCTTCCATCATGCCGCTGGTTTCGCGCAACACGTTGGGCTTCTCGCAGATGGTCACGCTCCGGTAGCCGAATTGCTTCGCGTAGTCGAAGGCAGCGCGGCAGATGCGCTCAGCGGCAGGCCGGGTCACGATGCGAACCGAGATCGCGAGCTCGTCGCCCTCCACGCCGCGGAAGGGCTGGAACTTGGGGTGAGTCTCCAGCGCCGCACGAACCTGCTGGGGCGGATTGGTCCACTCTACACCCGCATAGAGACCCTCGGTGTTCTGGCGGAAGACCACGACATTGACTTGCGGCTCCTCGTAACCGCCGCTCGGCTTTTTGCGGATGAAGTTCAGCGGGTTGCCGGGAAATCCGATGCAGGGCCGGATGCAGATATCGAGCCCGAAGCGCTGGCGCATGGTGACGATGGGGCTGTAGTAGGTGTAGCCCTTGCCGCGCAGGTGAGAAGCAAGCTCTGCGTCGGCCTCTTTCTTGGGCTTGGAGGTAATGGCGCCGAACAGACCGAGCTTGTGCTTCGCCAAGAGATCGATGGTGCGCTGGGGCAGAGCGTTGCCTTCGCGGATCCAGCAATCCCAGCCGATATCGGCATGGACGTAGTCGGCGTCGAAGCCGGCGGCCTCCAAAACGCGGACCGCTTGGGGAAGAACCTGGTTGCCGATGCCGTCGCCGGGCATGGTCACAACGGTGTACTTAGGCATGATGGAGCTCCTGAAGATTTGCGAGCCGCTGCGCGATCAAGCGCTCGATTCCGCCGGCGGCTACCAGAGACTGCGGCACGCTGCCTAAAGGCGGGAAATGGAATTCGTCGCCGCGACAGGAAACGGCGCCGGTGGCGAAATCCACGGCGATCTCGTCGCCGGGGATGATGGTGCGTTCTATGCGGGCAATGTCGGCAGCGAAGGTGGCCTGCAGTTTCCTGACCAGCGCCGCAAGCTCGATGCACGGAAATCCGTTGTTGAAGGCATTGCGCAGGTAGGTTTGCGAGAAGGAACCGGCAATGACCAGCGGGAAGCCTTTGGCTTTGAGCGCGGTGACGGCTTGCTCGCGGCTCGATCCAGTTCCGAAGTTGAAGCCACCGACGATGATGTCGCCGCTGCGCGTGCGCCTGGCGAAGTCGGGATCGTAGTTCGCCATCACCACCTGCGCCATCTGCTCGCGGGTGATGTCCTCGCGATAGGTGTAGTCCTTGCCGTAGATGCCGTCGGTGTTGAGGTTGTCCTGGGGCAGAAACACCAGGCGGCCCTTCAGTTGCCGCGGGAAGCCCTCAACGATGTCCACAGACTCGCCTGCAAGCGGCGGGCCGGCAAGCTCGGTAAAGCAACGCGTCAGGGGACGATCGACCGCGGGCTGGGATTCGAGGACAGGGCCGGTGATGTACCCGGCCACGGCAGAGGCCGCAACCACAGCGGGACTTGCCAGGTAGCAGTGAGCGTCGCGCGATCCCATGCGGCCCTTGAAGTTGCGATTGGTGGCGGAGATTCCCACTTCGCCCGCCTCGAGCAGGCCGGCTCCCAGCCCGATGCACGGCCCGCAGCCTGCCGGAAGCGGAATCGCTCCGGCGTTCAGCAACAACTGCCAGATGCCACGCCGTTCGGCCTCCCGCTGCACGCGCAGGCTGGCGGCGCCCAGGTAAAACATGACGCCGGCGGCGACCTCGCGGCCGGCGAGCGCAAGCGAAGCTGATTCGAGATCCTCGATCCGCGAATTGACGCAGGAGAGCAGGTAGGCTTTGTCGATCTTGATGCGCTTTTTCTCCACCTCCGCCAGCGGCGCCATGACCTGCACTGTGTCCGGGCCGGAGATATGCGGTGAGACCTGGGCGAGATCCAGGGTGATGCGGGCGGCGTAAGGCGCGCCGGGATCGGGGAAAACAGGTTGCGCGCGCCAGGCGGCGAGATCGTTTTCAGTGAGGAGAAGAGTTCCCTCTTGCGCGAGTTGACGCCGGCGTTCCTCGAGCCAGGCAAGAGTAGCGCGATCCGCCGGAAAGAACCCGGTGAGCGCGCCCCACTCCGTGCTCATATTGGCGATGGTCATGCGGGCATCGATCGAAAGCGAAGCCACGCCGGGACCGCTGAACTCCACTGCCGCGTTGAGCACCTCCTCCTGGTTGTAGAGGCCGCACAGGGTGATGATCACATCCTTGCCCGAAACTCCGGGGCGAAGACTGCCTTCAAGCACGACTTCCACCGACCGCGGGATCTGCCACCAGAATTCTCCAGTAGCCCAAATGGCGGCAGCATCAGTTCGCACGACCGGCGTCCCCAGGGCGCCGAGCGCTCCATACATGTTGGCGTGGGAGTCGGAGGCGACGACAAACGCGCCTGGAGTAACGTAGCCCCGCTCCACCATGAGTTGGTGCCCGATTCCCGAGCCGGCGGGATAGAAGTCAATTCCATGCTGACGGGCGAAGGCCTCGATCTCGCGATATTTTTTCTGATTGTCGGCGGAGAGATTCTGGATGTCGTGATCGAGAGCAAAGACGGGCTGGCGCGGGTCGAAGATCCCACGAGCGCCGATCGACTTGAATTTTTGGATGACGGCGGCGGTGTTGTCGTGGGTCATCACGTGCGCGGGGCGAATGGAGACGAAATCGCCCGCGCGCAGCGGACGCCTGGGGCCCTCCGCCAGATGAGCCTGCGCGATCTTCTCAACGATGGTTTGAGCCATGGCGTTTTGCTCCCGCGGCCTGAGTTCTTCGCCGCCTGGCAGGGGGAAGGTCAGCCGCCAGCAGTTTCATGAAGGTCCGCACGCTGCCCAGGTTGTCGAGCTTCCACACGGCGTCTTTGATCATCTGTTGCGCCCGCCGGGTCATGATGGGATCGGCCAGCGCCTGGAATTTCTCCTCGATCTCGGCATCGGTGAGGGGATTGCGCGGATCGCCCTTGGGATAATCGAGCTGCTTCTCGAACACCCGTCCGTTGGTGGTGAAGATGGCGACCTTCACGCGCTGCAACGCGGGAAAAAGCCGCTCGATCTCGGGATCGGCAACTACCTCGACTTTCCTGAGCTGCGCGCGAATCCCTGGGTGGCTGATCTTCGCCGGCGTGAACTGCAGCGGGGTCACCTGGCGGTCGGCTATGGCAGCGGCGATGACGTAGGGCAGCGAGTGGTCGGCAGTCTCCTTGGTATGAGGATCGTACTTGCTGGCGTCGGCCAGGATGTCTGCTGCCCGGGCAAGAGAGCGAATCTGGATCTTTTCGATCTGCTCATGCTTGAGGTCGTGAGCGCGCACCAGGTCGAGGACCGCGGAGATGGGAGTGTGAGTGAGAGCCTCGGTGGGGTAGGCCTTCATGCCGCACTGGGTGATGCGCCAGGAATCGCCCAGGCCTTCGGTGAGAACCTCCAGCTTCCACTCCGGACCGAAGCAGTGGGTGAGGCCTTCCTTGCCGTCGATGACGTGCTCGGGGCCGGTGTAGCCACGTTCGGCCAGCAGCGCGGCGAACACGCCGCTCTGCGTGGCCATGGGATCCACGGTGTTTTTCATCATGGTGAGCTTGCCAGCGGTGACCGCGCCCAGCGTGGCGTGGCGGCTGGCGCTGATGCCGATAGCGTGCTGGATCTTCTCCCACGTCAGGTGGAGCATGCGGCCGGCCACGATGGGGGAAACGAAGGCGGTCAGCGTGGCGTGATGCCAGCCGCGCTCACGGATTCCGGGAAAGGCGGCTTCGCAGAAGCGCTGCTCGAACTCGTGTCCCAGAACCAGGCCCACGATCAGCTCGCGGCCGTTAGAAGCGGCGCGTTCGCAGCAGGCCAGCGCGGCGGGAAAGATGTCGGAAGGATGCGAAGGATCCTGCTTCCAGTAGATGTCGTTGTAGTCCATGCAGCGGATCATCAGGGCATTGGCGAGCGAGGCAGAAACCGGATCCATGGTCTCGCCCGAGCCGATGACCGTGCATTGTCCCCTGCCGGCTATTTCGCACAGAACGTCGAGAGCGATGCGCACGTCGTGCTGCCGGTAACCGCCCAGGGCACAGCCCAGGGAATCGAGGAGGAAGCGCTTGGCCTGATAGACCGCTTCCGGGGAGAGTTGCTCGAATTTCAGCTCTGCCGCCCATTGAGAGATGGCGGCGGTGATGGGCGATGGCATGAAAGCTCCATGGGCCGAACAATCGGAACCGCAAATCCCTCGCCGTGCTCGGGATGACCAATTACGGGACCCTCATGGTTCCCAGGTTCTTGAGCGGCAGATAGGCCATGAAGTCGGCGTGATGAACGATCAGGGCCTCGGTGGTGCGCCTGACCAGATCGCCCTCGGCGGCGTGGCTGGCGACGATGTGGCAGATGGCATCGGGCACGCCGCACTCCATGGCCAGGGCCACGCCGGTGAAGGGATGGCGCAGGTACTCGCCGCGCCGGCTCTGCCGCGTCCTGCCGTTTACGTTCTCGTACTCCAGCAATTTACCGACGTCGGCCAGGATGGCGCCGGCGATCACCGTGTCCATGTCGATGCGGAGGGCGTTGCCCATGAATTCGCGCATCGATTCCGCGGCCCTGCGGGCGATGTGCACCACACATCGCTTGTGCTGCATGAAGGTGATGGGGCAGTTGGGGATCAGCAGGGTGAAGGGAATGCGGTTGAGATCCGCAGGCTGGAGCGGGCCGAGTTCGAAGGCACGGACCCAGGTGCGGGTCACCCGCTGGCGCAGGTCGTTGTCGGCAATCCAGTCAAGCTCCGGCCAGAGCTGCTTTACCGCGTCGAGCATGGAGACGTCCTTCACAGGGCACCCTGGATCAGCCAAGAAAAGGCCAGCCAGATAAAAGCCGGGGCCCGCGAGCCCCGGCCTTGAGCTGGGCCCGCACCCCTCCGCTGCCCAGGTTCAGGCGGCCGGAACGGGTGCGGGACTTGCTCGGGTGCCCGCCAAGAGCGGGCAACGCTTGACCACGCCAACCGCACACCGCGCAAGACTCATCCTACTTCTTGCGCGCGACCACGACCGGCCCTCTGGGCTTCGGGCGATGGCCATTCACAGTCAACATCTGGTCGACTTCGACCTTATCCACGTCCATCACGTAGGGCACGCCGCTGATGCGGGCCGCATCCAGTGTGAGCGCTGCGATGTCGGTGCGATCGATGTATGGCAGGGCGAACTTGCGCGCCCCCGCCATCAACTGGCGCAACCCCTGCGCCAGCCGGGCGAAGTAGGTGTAGACGCCGATAGCGCCCACCGGCAGCTTGGCAAAGCGGTCGCCGAGCTTGTGGCGCAGCTCGGGAGCGGTGACGAAGATCTCATCCACCGTCATGCCGAAGCGCTGGATGTAGATGGGCAGGCTCTGTTCTTCGATGGCCTTGCCGATGGTCTTGGCGACCATGGCGGCAGCCAGGGGAGAGCGGGCCATGCCGATCATGCGGACGTAGGGTGCGCCCAGGGCGAAGCCCTTGAACATCTGGTCCTCGAAGGTGAAGCCGCCGGCCAGGGCGAGGGGCGGGATGTAGGCCCGCTTGGCTGCCAGCTTGTCGCAGTATTCGCGCAACAGCGACCACAGCTCGATGCCCGGGATGCCCCACTCGTTCATCATGCGCCAGGGGCTCATGCCGGTGCCGCCGCCGGCGGCGTCCACGGTGAGCAAGTCGAGCTCCGCCAGGGAGGCGTACTTGACGGCACGCGCCAGGTCCAGCGGCCGGTAGGCGCCGGTTTTCAGCGTGATCCACTTGGCTCCGCTCTTGCGCAGATCCTCCACCCGCTTCAGGAACGCATCCTCGGTGACCATGCCGACGCGCGAGTGCCGCTCGAATTCATGGAAGCTGCCACGCTTGAAGGCCTCGATCACGTTGGGATCGGAGGGATCGGGCAGGACCACGTAGCCGCGGCGCTGCAGCTCCTGGGCCTTGTTGAGGTCGCGAATCTTGACTTCACCGCCGATGTCCTTCGCCCCCTGGCCCCACTTGAGCTCGACCGCCTTGATGCCCAGCTTCTTCATGGCCCACTCCTGGACCCCGAGCTTGGTGTCTTCCACGTTGGCCTGCAGGATCACTTCGCCGTAGCCTTCCTGTTGCCACTCGCGATAAGAATTGACGCGGAATTCAAGCTCGGGGCAGGAGATCAGGCGCCCCTGCTCGAAGCGGGATTCCATGTCCATGCCGGCGACGTTTTCGCCGATCCAGAGAGGAATTCCGCTGAGCGCGGCGCCGGCCGCCAGTCCGGCCCAGTTGTTCTTGGCGACGTTGGTCGAACCCATGGCTGCGATCTCGATGGGCAGCTTGCAGTGGATGCCCGGCTCCTTGCCGAACTTCACCTCCAGATCGACCTTGGGGAACAGCGCCTTGTCGCTGTCTTCCTCGATGCCCCAGGCGCCGGCGCAGCGTCCCAGGATGGTGAAATGCGACAGGTCGACGGGGTAGTCCTTCTGCGAGGCCGCAGTAATGATGCCGAAGGGCTGGGGGTAGATCATCTCTGCACCACGGTAGGCGGACTTGCCAATTTCGCACATGCCGATACAGCCGTCCACGCAGGTGGTGCACATTCCGCTGAAGGGGCTGATGGAATCCTCAGTGCGATTCTTGGTCAGCGTGGCCGCGGAAGAATTCAAATGCGAGTAGGTCGTCATTTCATTCTCCTAGTTTTTCACCGCCCGAACTTTCAGTCCGACATCGGGACGGAGAGGTCCGGCCAGCTCGCAAGCGTGGCACGGTTCAAGAAAACACATTGCGTCCGAATAACTCTGGAAGCACACAGGCGCAAAATTCAGACAGCCGCTGCACAGGGTGGTGGTGGCAGTCGAGCCCTGACAGCGCTGCTCGCAGACCGGGCAGATGTAGAGGCAGGCGCCGCACTGCCGGCAGCGTTCGCTGGTCATATCGAAGGGGCGGGCCACATGGCGGCGCTCGCCGCGTCCGGCAAAGCCGATGGCTCCGGCCATCATCTGCTGCTGGCACATGCGAACGCACAGCCCGCACTGGATGCAGCGCTCGTCTCGGGCTTCGAAGCGGCACTGGCGCAGGCCGGCGGCCGAGGCCAGGTCCTGGATGCGCTTGGAGCTTGGGCAGGTGGCCACGTAGAGTTCCAGCAGCAGCCGGCGCGCCTTCTCCACCCGGGCAGAGTGGGTGTGGATGATCATCCCCTCCTCCGCCGGCAACGTGCAGCTGCTCAACAGGCGGCTGCGCCGGGCGAGGCCGTTCTTCTCCGACACCTCAACGACGCACAGGCGGCAGGCGCCGGCCGGCACCAGGCCATCGTCGTGACAGAGCGTGGGAATGGAGATGCCGAGAAAGCGCGCCGCCTCCAGCACGCTGGTACCGCGCTCCACTTCGATCGGAATTCCGTTGATCGTGATCTTGGGCACAGAACACTCCTCAGGAAACCAGCACAGCTTCGGGTTGACAGACTTCCAGACAAGCGCCGCACTTGGTGCACTTGGCGCTGTCGATGCGATGGGGGTGATCCTTCTCCCCCAGGATGGCCTGCCCGGCGCAAACCTTGACGCAGGCGCCGCAGCCGTTGCACAGCGTGGGCTGGATCTCATACAGGATGAGCTGGCGGCAGACCTTGGCGGGGCAGGTCTCGTTGCGGATGTGCTCCAGAAACTCGTTGCGGAAGTAGCGCAGGGTGGTGAGCACGGGATTGGCCGCGGTCTGGCCCAAGCCGCAGAGCGAGGTCTCGCGCATCATCCAGCCCACATCCTCCAGGCGCTCCAGATCGCTCTCCGTACCCCGGCCTTCGCAGATGCGGCTGAGGATGTTGCGCATCTGCTGCGTGCCCTCGCGGCAGGGGAAACACTGGCCGCAGGACTCGTCGGCGAGAAACTCCATGAAGTAGCGGGCGACATCCACCATGCAGGTGCCTTCGTCCATCACCACCATGCCGCCGGAACCCATCATGGAGCCGGCCTTGGTGAGCTGCTCGTAGTCGATGGGCAGGTCGATGAGGTCGGCGGGAATGCAGCCGCCGGAGGGACCGCCGATCTGAATGGCCTTGAGCTGCTTGCCCTCGGGAATGCCGCCGCCGATGTCGTAGATCATCTCGCGCAGGGTGATGCCCATCGGGACTTCCACCA
>Ga0187788_10000356_pt1 | contig 12580 bp, 12 predicted proteins | sample 1015_BV01_MP10_2_FD_133008 | JGI IMG/M metagenome (GOLD analysis project Ga0187788, IMG submission 133008) | Tropical peat soil microbial communities from peatlands in Department of Meta, Colombia - 1015_BV01_MP10_20_MG | ecosystem: Environmental > Terrestrial > Soil > Wetlands > Peat | place...
ATTAGGGCAAAACTCCGGCATGGTACGCATAACATAAAGAGAGCTTATGCCGCCGGCAGAACCAACTCGGCACGCAGCCCGCCGAGCGGCGCTGTGCCGAGTGTCAGGCTGCCGCCATAGAGCGCCGCCAGTTCGACCACGATCGATAGACCAAGACCAGAGCCGGGCTTTGTCTCGTCCAGCCGTTGTCCGCGCTTTGCCACCTGTTCGCGCTCGGATGGCGACAGACCGCGGCCATCGTCATCGACAATGATATGAATGACCTGACGGGCACTGACCTGGTCGGGCCGCTCACTCACCACCTCAATCGCCACCCGCGACGATGCCCACTTACAGGCATTGTCAACGAGATTGCCCATCATTTCTTCAAAGTCGGGACGCTCGCCGTGAAATTTGGCTTTGTCATCGGCATGGACTTCAATCGTTAGATTCTTATCGCGATGAATTTTTTCCATAGTGCGTGCGAGCGCCGTCACAACCGGAACAACCTCCGTGACTGACCCGACCACGGTAAGGCGGGCTGCGAGGTGAGCACGCTCGAGATGGCGCGCCACCTGGTCGCGCATGATATCAGCCTGTTCGAGTATTTTTTGCGCAAATGGCTCGCTGCCTCGCGCCGTGGCCTCGTTCACCATGACCGACAGCGGGGTCTTTAGCGCATGAGCGAGATTGCCGACATGAGTGCGTGCGCGCTCGACGATTTCCTTGTTGGCGTCAATCAGAGCATTCGTTTCGCGCGCAAGAGGGGCGATTTCTTCAGGAAATTTTCCGACCAAACGCTCAGCACTGCCGGAACGGATAGCCGCGAGCCCGTTGGTGATGCGCTTGAGTGGCGCCAAACCGAAGCGGACCTGGAATGTAGTGGTGAGCAACAATACTGCGGCGAGTATGGAAAATGTAATGACCAGTGCCTGGTCGAAGGAGCGTGTTTCCTCAGAAATTTCGGCAGCATCGCCAGCCACCGTAACGAGGTAGTGACCTTCATCGCCAAGATCGATATTGCGCTCGACAAGCCGGAGCCGCTGGTCCTCGGGACCAGAGACATACCCTTCGCGCGAACCGTCAGGGCCAGCAGCAATGCCGTATGCTTGCAGGTGCGGTAGACCGCCATCCCATAGCGACCGAGAGGCGCGCACTTCGGTCTTTCCGGGGTCTAGCCGCGTTACCTGCCAGTACCAGCCGGACAGCGGCAACTCAAACAATGGCTCGCCGAGTGACTGCGGAAATTTTTCGCCTGTATCTTCCGGCGAAGCAACGTCAGCTACCAGTGTCCGCAGGTAAACGCCCAGGCGACGATCAAAGGCGCGCTCAACCGCCTGTCGGTAGAGCGACGACAGCACGATACCGGTGATGAGAAGGATGATCACCGCCCATGCGGTGGCCGAAAGGAAAAGGCGCAGCGCGAGAGAATTGGCGCGCATTAGTGTGCATCAGGTGACGTGAGCAAATATCCAAGGCCACGCACGGTCTGGATGATTTCGACCCCTAGCTTTTTGCGGATGCGTCCGACGAATACTTCGACCGTATTCGAGTCGCGATCAAAGTCCTGGTCGTATAGATGCTCGACCAGCTCCGTGCGCGATACCACGCGACCTGTGTGATGCATCAAATAGGCAAGCAAGCGGTATTCGTGGCTGGTGAGCTTGACCGGGTTACCGTTGACCGAGACGCGGCCGGTGCGGGTGTCGAGTCGCACGGGCCCGCAGTTGAACTCGCTCTTGGCGTGGCCAGCCGATCGACGCAGAAGCGCACGCACACGTGCCAGCACTTCCTCCATGTGGAATGGCTTGGCAACATAATCATCGGCGCCAGCGTCGAATCCCTGCACCTTATCGCTCCAGCGGTCGCGAGCGGTCAGCATGAGTACCGGCATGGCACGCCCGGTGCGTCGCCAGGACTCCAAGACCGAGATGCCATCCATTTTCGGCAATCCGATATCGAGAATGACCGCATCGTAAGGTTCGGACTCCCCGAGATAGTGGCCTTCCTCGCCATCGAAGGCGCGATCGACGACATAGCCGGCATTGGTCAGCGCAGTGGCGAGTTGGCGATTCAGGTCTGGATCGTCCTCGATCACGAGGAGGCGCAAGGCATTATTCTCCACTCACGGTCCGGCATGATACTCACCGCTTACGGCGTCAACGGTTACGTTGACCACTTTGCCACTGCGGCCGAGCAGAGTCAGCACATAGACCAGTTTCTCGTCGCGTTGGCAAAGTCGCACGCGGACCACTTCAGAGTGTTTGCGGTACTGGCGCAGCAATTTGATGGCCTGGACCAGCGAAATCGCCTGATTAGCGTCAACCGCGGCGCGCTGTTCAGCCTTGGTGAGACAGGCGCCATGGCGAGGAAAGTCGGCGGCGATGGCCGAGAGGCCGAAGGCGCCGAGCAGGAGGACGGCCGGAAGTAGTCTGGAAACCGGCATGGGGGGGTGTTAACGGCGTGCCGGTGAACATGGGCTGAACGGTTTGGGCACCGGTTTTTGCTAACTCTCAAAGCCCTCAAATGACGCATAAATGTCGAGCGGCTCGCGTGGGGAACGCCAGGAGTTGATTGGGGCGGCTTCGTCGGCAAAGCCTATGGCCATGCCGCAGAAGAGCATGTACTCGCGGGGAAGCCCAAGAAAGGGCGGAAGCGTCTTGTGCCAATGCGTCCAGGCTTCCTGGGCGCAACTGTGCAGCCCGTAGCCGCGGGCAAGCAGCATTACGGTCTGAATATAGCCACCCAGATCCGACCATTGCGGCGGACCCATGCTTCGGTCGATCGAGAAGAACAGACCGACCGGCGCATCGTAGAATAGAAAATTGCGCGCATATTGGCGGTAGCGTCCAGTGCGGTCTTCACGCGTGACGCCAATTGACTGATAGAGCATAACGCCGGCCCGGCGGCGACGGGTTTCATAAGGTTCCTTCAAATCACGCGGATAAATGTCATATTCAGCTCCCTCAATGCGCGGCAATTCATCGAACCGTGCCTGCACGATCGTTCGCAGTTGCTTCAGCCTTGCGCCGCCCAGCACATGCACGCGCCAAGGCTGGACGTTGCCGCCAGATGGCGCGCGCGCCGCTCGCTCAACAATCTCACGAATGATTTTTTCGGGCACCGGTGTCGGCAAAAACGCGCGACATGAGTAGCGTGAGGCGACGGCTTCGAAGACGTCCATGCAAAAGTCCTCCGGTATTCGATTTCGATACCCTCTTGGGTTCGTTTTGCCAAAACTGAGGACCGAGCTACCTCGTTTTCCCTTGTCGGATTATGTTCCTATATCATTAGCGGTCACATGTCGCTTGCTGTCGCGCAGAATCTAATTCGCGAATTGCAAGTTTACAGCGTGAGAGCGCTCGCCGCCCGCAGCGATCGATAAGTAACAAGCGCCTTGGCAGTCTTGAGATTAATCACCAGCTCGTACTTGGTCGGCGCCTGCACCGGCAGGTAGACCGGCTTGCTTTCCGGCGAGATTGACACTCAGCTTTGTGTTTGCCCGGTACGCTTCAAATAAGTCTCAAATCGATCACGCAAAGCACGCGGTAACTCGACTTTCTGTTGCGTCTCTAACGACATCATGGCTGTTACCAAGCGGGCTCGTAATCTCTCGACACCGGCTAGGTGACCTACAATGACAATACTCAATGAAGAGTGTCCAATCTTCGTAAGAAGCAATGTGAGATCGAGGTTTTCGCCCATTCGGCTTGGCAACTTAAAATCCGTCTCAATGTGAACGAAAGGAAAACCGTATCGATCGTTCAAGATCAATTTGGCATAATCAACGCCAAGTTGTTCAGTATACCAATCCTCAATCAAGCCATTGAACATGTCAAAATAGTGAGGGAAATAGACGATGCCTGCAGGATCGCAGTGAGAAAAACGAATTGGTACTGTGCGTGTAAATGCGCCTTCAGGTGGAATAAACTTATCCTCTTTCATCGAGATATATTCCTGTGATTCGGCGGCCCGGCTTGGATCACGGTGCCTTAAAGCCTGCTATTAATGCACCTGCAAGCCGACATTCCAATCCTCTAACTCTCGGTCCAGCCACCCCTAGATCCCTGCATTATCTATGCAAAGCACTGCGTCCCAAGCAGCTTCTTTACATCCCGGCACCGACACGGCAGTTAAACATTTTTAGTAAGCCGCACTACATCTTGGTTCGACACGGTGATAGATAAAGCGGTACTGTTCATTTTTTCTCGCGCTCGAAAATAGTTGAAGACAAATATACGAACTGCGGACGATAAATTACAGTTATCGCGGTCCCGATTGATCTGTTCTATCAGCAGAGCTACTGCCCTAGTCCGTAGCCAGCAATCTCACGCAAGCCGCCCCAAAATTCATTTTCCAGCGGCACGCTAGTCTTATGTCCGTTGATGAAAATGGAGCGTTTGATGACAGCCGTCTTCTTGGTCCGTTTGAGCTGGTCCATCAAATTATTTTCAATCTGATGCCTATGGAAGGCAGACGGACAAGAGCCGCAATGATTTATTATAGAAATTAAGCGCGGCGGTATTGAGCTAAAACAAGGATCTATCTAACCTAGGTTCTAATCTTTTGGTTTAACCGGACAATTAATCTTCCGATCGAGCAGACATGAGTGAACCGCTTCTGCAGGTTATTAATCTAGCCAAGCGCTTCGAAGGTATCGTCGCGACTGATAATCTTACACTCAATGTTGTCGCCGGCGAATTGCACGCAGTGATTGGCCCAAACGGTGCGGGCAAAACCACACTCATCGCTCAGCTCGGCGGCCAAGTGATTCCCGATTCCGGTCGCATTCGCTTTGCTGGAAATGATATTACCGCCCTACCGATTCATAAACGCAACCGCTTGGGCCTGGCGCGTACGTTCCAGATAGCATCTTTGTTTCTCGATCTCAGTGTGCTCGACAACGTGGCGCTGGCGGTGCAGGCACATGCCGGACACTCATTCCGTTTCTGGCACAATGCGCGCGAGGATCCGGAGTTGCGCCAGCCAGCGCGAGCGGCGCTAGCGCGGGTGGGGCTCGCTCAACGCGCCGATTTGCCAGCGTCCGCGCTAAGTCATGGGGAACACCGCCTGCTCGAATTGGCCGTGGCACTCGCCAGCCAGCCGCGCATGCTGCTGCTCGATGAACCAATGGCTGGGCTGGGGCCGGAGGAGTCCGCCCAGATGGTCAAGATGTTGCGGGCGTTGAAGCGTGACCTAACCATCCTTCTGGTCGAGCACGACATGGAGGCGGTGTTCGCTCTCGCTGACCGAATTACGGTCCTTGTTTATGGCCAAGCGATTGCTTCGGGCACGCCGGAAGCCATTCGCGCAAGCGGAGAGGTTCGCCAGGCCTATCTCGGAGAGTCCGACCAGGACAGCGCAGCTATGCATTGATCCTCGGCTTGCGCAGACCGGCATCCGAGCGATTTCCCGATCGTTATGCTCGCGCAGGGTATCCCTTAAATACGAATAAACGATCAGAATTCACGGCCAATGACGAGCCTATCTAATGAATAGGCTCCGCCCCCGTGCATGAGAAAATAAAAGGCCGCAATTGTCCACATCAGCGTGTATTCAAGTCCCAGTTGGTTCCAGAAATATTTCCCAACGCGCCAACGCTCGATATTTGTCACCAGTAGAAACAAAACGACGGGCACCGCAACAAGGCGCGTGAACAAGCCGACGGCAAGTAACGGCCCGCAGACAAGCTGTGTCGCTGAAATAGCCAACGCCCAGACTCTCCCCGGCCGATAGCCCTGCATGTCCAAGTAATTGGCGAGAAGTCCGATATTTTGTAACGGCTGCCCAGTATTAGGAAAAAAACCAAAGGTCATGCGCAGCCCATGCGGCACCAGCGCCAGCCCGACAACGCCACGTAAAAGTGCTTCGGCCCAGGGAGAAAAGGTTTGATAAATTCCGCTGAGTTGCGAAAAAACAAGTGGGATCGAAGGTTCAGCCATACAGACCTACATCTTCGGATATTTTGGTGACCTCGGTTGACCGACTGTATTGCCGCTGAAGTCAGAGTCTGATCTCACCGAGATTGATGCTTATACCAAGCTGCACCGTGAGTGTTTTCTTTGCCCGTTCAGCCGATATCTCCACCATGTATTGGCCCGAGTTTTCGTTAAGTCGATCGAATTTGAAATCGCCGTAATTATCGGTTGTCGCTTCCGCCACCACATCGCCATCTTTGAGAAGGCGCACAACAGCTCCCTCGACGCAGTCGACAGTGCCGTCGTTCGTCTGCGCCGATACTGAACCGCCGATGAAGCATTTCGAAAAACGCCACAAATCCTTGTAGTAGACGCGTGGCTTTGTGCCGAGCTCGGGCTTTATGACCTCGAGTCCTTGTTCAGCTGCAAGTTTCGCCATCTCGCTGTCTGCCACGCAAACCGCGCGCATAGCGCCCGTTGGACACGATTGTTGACCGCGTGTCTGTTGCCAGCCGCTATCGATCAGATGGGCGTCAAATGTCCAAGCTTGCGGCACCTTCAGCTCCTCGTTCCACCAGATGTGGCCATAGGGACAGGCTTCGACGAGGTCCTTACGCCCTTTCGCCTTGACCGGATCGATGAGAACGATGCCGTCGCCGCGCTTCTTGACCGCACCTTTGCCTTTGGCGACGCAGGGCGCGTCGTCGCAGTGGTTACACATCGTGGGCACGTAGGCGACGTCAACGGCCGGCACCTGGCCGCGCTCCTTTTGAAGGATATTGATCCACTTGTGACCATGCTTCGGCATCGGCGCCGAATAGCCGGGAAACTCGTTGCCGACATATTCGTCCATTGCCGCGAGCGTGCACAAATTGCAATTGGTGCACTCGGCGACGTCGATGATCATGTTCCACTTTTTCATCATTGATCTCACATCGTTACAGAAGCCCGCCCGTGCGAGACGCAACCCTCAGGCGGCGTCCCGCGCTGAGCGAGCCGTCACTTCGGTATCTGCGGCACCACCAGCTGGAGCAGCTTGAGCGAAGCGCCTGCCTTGATGGTCGCGGTCTCGGAAGGCCCGAGATAGATGCCGCCGCCCTTCCCGACTTCATAGTCGCGGTCGTTGAGGCGGATGCTGCCCTTGCCGTCCATCACGTAGATGAGCTGGTGCTTGTTAGAGGCAGCCGGAGCAAAGGTCTCCGCCGCCTTCAGCCAATGCAGCGAGCCGTGCACATTCTTGGCGCCGCAGAGCGCTTCAGTCAGCACTTCGGTCACATCGCCCTGGCCGGGCACGGACTTCTTCGGGAGCTTGTTGGTATCGATGAATGTCAACGACATGGCTGTTTGTCCTCCTTGCACCGGATGATCAGGTCTGAATCCACACTTTGCCGTCCTTGCGCTCCCAGCGCAGGTCGTCATCGGTGCCTTCCAGAATGGTGGTCTTGAAGCGGTTAGGCGCCTGGAACTCGAAGTAGAACAGCGGTTCAGTGGCACGCAGGCGATGCTTCTCTTCGGCCGGGATGAAGATCATGTCGCCAGGCCCCACCGGACGCACGCCTTGATCCGACTCCACCGTCGCCTTGCCGTTGATGATGAAATAGAAGTGTTCGCAGTTCTTGTGCAGATGCAAGGGCGAAGCCGCGTCCTTCTTGTAGTGCATGACGCCGGCGAGCATATCGTCGGTCTTGGCGAGCTCCTGGTTGACGAAGAAAATGCGCTCGCGCGCCGCTTTCGCGTCGATCAGCGACGGCAGCTCGTCCTCTTTGAATATGTACGCCATTTGGATCTCTTCTCCGGTTGTGAACCGTCATTATTTTGCCGGCACCAACGGTGCCGCCTTGCGTCTGGTACGGATTTTCTTATCCGAGGCCTTGGCCGCGAAGGCCGCCGCGACAAAAGCGGTCTTGCCGTCCCACGGTTCGACCTCGACCAGCGCGTTGGCGCCGGCGAGCGAATGGGTGGTCTTGGTCTGCGTGCGCTCGGGCGTCAGCAGATTGAGGACACCGCCGCGATCGACCGACTTGCCGGGCTCGCCCATCGGATCGTAGACCGCCGAGGACTCGTAGCCGTGGCAGACGCCGCGCGGTAGCCGCTGTGTCGGCAGCGCGGCGCAGATCACCGCGCCACGGTCGTTGTAGACCTTGACCAGATCGTGCTTGCCAATGTTGCGCTCTTTTGCGTCGTCCGCGTTCAGCCGGATCAGCCAATAGAAATAGCCGTCGATGTTGACGCGGTGATCTTCGATGTTGAGGAGGAACGAATCCTTGCCGTCTCCTTGCGTGTGGTAGGAATATTTCGAGTGCGGGGTGAGCAGCTGCAGCGGATAGCGTTCAAACAGCGCGCCCGAATGCGGACCCTCCCATGACGGCTCGTATTTGACGACCGGCGGCCGCTCCGGGTCGGGGAAGCGCTTGAGGCTGCTGCACTCGAATTCGAGCTTGCCCGACTGCGTCTGCAAGCCGCGCAGAAATTCCTCGCTGTAATCGGACGGCAGCGGCTGCGCTTCCGGCACGTCCTTCTTGCGGTCCTCCCAGAACCAGCGGAACGACACCGGCGCGCGCAAGTGCTCCTTCTCGGCCGGCAGCACATAGTAGCCGCGCTTGATGAACTTCTTCCATGAGATCACCTTGGGCAGGTCCGACGCATCGAAATGCCGCTTGACCCAGTCGATCTCGTTACAGCCCTCGTTAAAATAGTTGGCAAGCCCGAGCCGTTTGCAGATTTCGGTGAAGATCCAGTAGTCGGACTTCGACTCGCCGAGCGCCTTGATCGCCGGCGCCTGGAAGATGATGACACGGTGATTGAGCTGCTGCTGGCCATGATGGCCATAGCCGCCGAGACCGGCCCATTCCGAGATGTCGACGCGCTCGAAATTGGTGCACGCCGGCAGGATCAGGTCGGCGAACTTCGCCTCGCCTTCGAACCAGATCGACTGGTTGACCACGAATTCCAGGTTCTCCGACTGGTACATCCGCACATGGCGGTTGGTGTTGTTCATGGTGGCAATCATTGAGCCGCCGTATTTGTACAGCATGCGCACCGGCGAATGGCCGGGCGCCGGATAGCTGAACTTGGCGAACTGGTGCTCGATCGACTTGCCGATCCACGGCCAGCCTTCGGCTTTGCCGTCGGCGATCGCTTCCGGCATGTAGATGCGCGGGATGCGCTGGAAGCTGGAGTTCATGCTCGGCAGCTGCGGCATGCGCTGATAGAGTTCGACCGGCATCGAGGTGTTTTCCAAATCGCCCGACATGCCGCCATCGGCATAGCCGGGGAAATAGAAATTGAAGTCGAGCGGGCAGCCCCATTGCAGATTCCCCATGTTGATGCCGGGCTTGCCGAGACCCTGCATCGCCGCCAGGCACACCATCGTGCGCGCCCACTGGATGCCGGTCTGGTTGCGGCAGGCGCCGCCATGGCCGTTGCCCCAGCCGCCGGGCGCGAGATAGACGCGCTTTTTGCCCCACTCGCGGGCGAGCGCGCGCACGTCTTTGGCCGGGACACCGGTTTCTTTTTCCTGCCATTCCGGCGTCTTGGGCGTGCCGTCCTCCTCGCCGAGCAGATAAGCCTTCCACTTGTCAAAGCCGACGGTATGGGTCTTCACATAATCTTTGTCGTAGAGGCCTTCCTTGATCCACACATAGGCGATCGCCATCGCCATGGCGGGCGACGTGGTCGGCTTGGGCGAGAACCACTTGCCGGGGATGAACTGCGCCGAGGCATTGTAATAGGGGTCGATGTGCACGACCTTGATACCGAGCTTCGGGTTCTTCAGCCACTGCCGCCGCACGGTGCCTTCCTGCGCGCCATAGGAGCCCGACGTGCTCTCCGGATCGGCCGACCAGAACACGATCATGTCGCAGTTCTGCAGGCAGTCTTCGACCGTGCCGTAGGTTTCCGACTGGCCGACGCGCAGCGTGTAGCCCCAATGATGCACGGCACCCCAGTACCAGCCTTCCCAGCTATCGGGATTGTGGTGCACGCGCGTCATGCCGACCGCATTGGCGAAACGGTAGAGCGCCGACAGGTAGTAGCCGATGTTGCCCCAAGTGTGATGCGAGCCGTGCGAGGTGGCGATCGCGCCGGGCCCGTGGTCGCGCCTGCAGCGCTTGATCTCGTTGGCGACGAGGTCGAGCGCGGCGTCCCAGGAGATGCGCACGTATTCCGACTTGCCGCGACTCTGCGGATTGCGTTTGCCATTCGGATCGAAGTCGACCCGCTTCATCGGATGCAGCAGCCGGTTGGGCGCGTAGACGATTGACCTGGCGTTCTGCCCGTGCGGGGCGAGCGTGGTTTTACGCGGCGGGGTAAACTTCAGGCCGCGTGCCTCGATGGTCCAGGGCTGCGGATCGGTCTCGTCGAAATTGATCGGCGTCATGCGCACGATCTTGTTGTCCTTGACGGTGACGAACACCGGCCCGCCATTGGTCATGTTGCAATAGCGCATCGAACCGTCCGGCATCGGCGTGCCGAATTTCCAGTGCGCGGTCTGCATCCCCATGAGAATCTGCGCAAACCAGTTTGTCAGGTCTTCAGACCCCTCGACACTCAATGTGAAATCCTTCTGCGCATTGATCTGGTTGAGCCAGTTGATCGGCGGCGTCAGTAACGACGCACCGGTGGCGGCGTTCTTGAAGGCGAGCGTGATATCGGGCTTGGCGTGCAGGCCGGCGCGCGACCTGATCTTACCGTCGCGCAGCTCAATCCAGCGGCCGATGCCCTCGTCGCGCGCCTTGATCTGCGCCGTCAAATTTCGCTCTTTGAGGCGTGTCGTAAAATGCGGATGCCGCCAGGCCGCAAATCTGAGGAGTTGCGTGAGTCCGAAGAGAATGATTGCGAATTTCAGCTGCGAAAACATCGTGCGTTTCCCCGCCTTGATCGGTGCACGGATGATCGACGTTACACTCGCCAATTCGGCGGACGCACGGCGGTCATTTTGTAAGAAGTTAGGTCATTCATGCGCTAGGTTTTCGATCGCTATCAGTCCCCCTGGAACATCGGTTTCTGCTTGGCGACAAAGGCCTCGTAAGCTCGCTCATAGTCCTTGGTTTGCATGCAAATTGCCTGCGCCTGCGCCTCGGCCTCGATCGCCTCCTCGACGCCCATATTCCACTCCTGATGCAGGCACTTCTTGGTCATCGAGTTGGCGAAACTCGGACCATCCGACAATGCCTTGGCCAGCGCCTGCGCGTCGACGAGCACATTCTCCGGCTCGCTCAGCTTGTTATAGAAGCCCCAGCGTTCGGCCTCGGTGCCGTCCATGGCACGGCCCGTATAAAGGAGCTCGGATGCGCGACCTTGGCCGATAATACGTGGCAGGATCGCGCAAGCACCCATGTCGGCGCCGGCGAGGCCGACGCGCACAAACAGGAAAGCAACCTTGCTGCGCGCAGTGCCGACACGCAAGTCCGACGCCATGGCGACGATCGCGCCCGCGCCAGCGCAGATGCCATCAATCGCCGCAACGATCGGCTGCGGACAGGCCCGCATCTCCTTAACGAGCTGACCCGTCATACGCGTGAAGGCGAGCAGGCCCGCCATGTTATCCTTGCGCTGCATCTCTACCAGCGGGCCGATGATTTCGTGCACGTCACCGCCAGAGCAGAAATTACCACCGGCACCGGTGATTACGATATTCTTGATGCCGTCCGCATAGACGAGGTTGCGGAACGTATCGCGCAACTCGGCGTACGACTCGAGCGTCAGCGGATTTTTACGCTCCGGTCGGTTCAAGGTGATAGTCGCCACCTTACCGTCGACCTTCCAAAGAAAGTGCTTTGGCTTAAAATTGGAAAAATCGAGTCCGGCGGGGCGAAAGCGCGCCGCGGTGTCGCCGCCACCCACATCTTTAGCCATTGCAACTGCAGTCATCGATGCCTCCATTGCGTACGAACTTTTTTGAAAACCAGCCCTCGCTTTTCGAAATCATAACATTAACCTGCGAAAGTGAGCCCGCCGCTCACGCTCATCACCTGGCCGGTGACGTAGTCGGCTTGCGGGCTAGCGAAGAATAGCACGGCGTCGGCGATTTCCTCCGGCTTGGCGAAGCGCCGAAACGGGATCGCTTTGAGGAAAGCCTCGCGCAGCTTCTCCGAGCGGGTAGCGAGCATCGGCGTATCGGTCGGTCCCGGGCAAACACAGTTGACATTGATCGAGTAGCGGGCAACTTCGCGCGCGAGCGATTTGGTGAAAGCGATAAGCCCGCCTTTGGCGCCGGCATAAACCGTCTCGCCACCACTACCGACGCGTCCAGCATCGCTGGCAATGTTGATGATCTTGCCTCCGTTAGCGGCAATCATCGGTGGCAGCAACGCCTGAGTCAGATGCGCCGGACCGGCGAGGTTGATGGCGATCACGCGGTTGATGAAATCCGGTGAATTTTGAATGTAGGGTTGGATATCGCCCCACCCGGCACCGTTCACCAGAATGTCGATGCGCGGATATTTTTTAAGCACTCCAATGGCGGCGGCTCGGATCGAGTCGGAATTCCCCATATCGATGGCGGCGAAGTCGACATTGAGATTGGTGCCGGCGACTTCCTGCTTCAGCTCTTCGCCTTTGGCGGCGTTGATGTCGGCGCAGATCACCGTTGCGCCGGCGCGGGCAAATGCCATCACCGTGGCCTTGCCGATGCCGGAGGCGCCGCCGGTGACCAGTACAATCTTGCCGTCGAACTTCATCGC
>Ga0187788_10000357_pt1 | contig 12553 bp, 11 predicted proteins | sample 1015_BV01_MP10_2_FD_133008 | JGI IMG/M metagenome (GOLD analysis project Ga0187788, IMG submission 133008) | Tropical peat soil microbial communities from peatlands in Department of Meta, Colombia - 1015_BV01_MP10_20_MG | ecosystem: Environmental > Terrestrial > Soil > Wetlands > Peat | place...
CGATCCGCCCTGGTGTAACGGCAGCACACAGGCCTTTGGAGCCTTGAGGTCCCTGTTCGAATCAGGGGGGCGGAGCCAGATCGTCCCGCTCCGGACTAGCGAGTTACGGAACCGTAGGTTACGGTTGCGTAGCCACAGTCTCGAGAGGGAGGCCCCGGATGCCACCACCACCCGTCGCCGCCGTGACCCGCGAGACCGTCGAGGCCCCCGTCGCCCAGCGGAACCCCGAGCCGGTCATCGATCCGACGCCACAGGGCCGCTTCGAACGCGTGATGCTGGTCCTGTTCATCGTCGTGCCGTTCCTGGCGCTGCTGCTCGCCGTGCCGGTGGCCTGGGGCTGGGGCCTGGGCTGGCTCGACCTGGCGCTCGCCACCGTGATGTACCTGGTCGCCGGACACGGCATCACGGTCGGCTACCACCGCTACTTCACCCACGGCTCCTTCCGCGCCAACCGGCCGCTGAAGATCGCTCTGGCGATCGCCGGGTCGCTGGCGATCGAGGGTCCGGTCATCCGCTGGGTGGCCGACCACCGGCGGCACCACGCCTTCAGCGACCGCGAGGGCGACCCGCACTCGCCGTGGCGGTACGGGGACACCCTCCCCGCCCTGACCAAGGGGCTCGTGTACGCCCACATGGGCTGGCTGTTCGACGTGGAGCAGACCAACCCGCGCCGCTACAGCCCGGACCTGATGAAGGACCGCGACCTGGTCCGGATCTCGGCGAAGTTCCCCTGGCTGGTCGCGGTCTCCCTGCTGCTGCCCGCGGCCCTCGGGGGGCTCCTGTCCTGGTCCTGGCAGGGCATCCTGACGGCCTTCTTCTGGGCCTCGCTGGTCCGGATCTCGCTGACGCACCACGTCACGTGGTCGATCAACTCGATCTGCCACACGATCGGGGCGCAGCCGTTCAAGAGCCGCGACCGCTCCGGCAACGTGTGGTGGCTGGCCCTGCTCTCCAACGGGGAGTCCTGGCACAACCTGCACCACGCCGACCCGACCTGCGCCCGGCACGGCGTGCTGCCCGGGCAGATCGACTCCAGCGCCCGGGTGATCTGGATCTTCGAGAAGCTCGGCTGGGCCACCGACGTCCGCTGGCCGAAGGCGGAGCGGCTGGCCGCCCGCAGGGCCTGAGGGCGCGCCCGCACCTCGCGCTGCCCGGCACCCCCGCTCCCGCCGGGGCATGATGAGGCGATGACCACAGCCTCCGGCGACGAGGACGAGCAGCCGGACGACGCGACGACCACGAGGATCGCCGGCCCGGCGGGGCGCGGGCGGGCCGGCGCCCGCGGCCACCCGAGCCGGCCGCGGGGCGCCCGGATGACCGGCAGCCAGCGCCGCGAGCAGCTGCTCGACGTGGGCCGCAAGCTGTTCGCCGAGCGCGGCTTCGAGGGCACGAGCGTGGAGGAGATCGCGGCCACCGCCGGCGTCTCCAAGCCCGTGGTGTACGAGCACTTCGGCGGCAAGGAGGGGCTGTACGCCGTCGTGGTGGACCGGGAGATCCAGACCCTGCTCGAGGCGATCAACCGGGCCCTCGCGATCCAGGCCCACCCGCGGGTGCTGCTCGAGCAGGCCGCGCTGGCGCTGCTGGACTACATCGAGACCTCCACCGACGGGTTCCGGATCCTGGTCCGGGACTCACCGGTGACCCAGTCCACCGGCGGCTTCGCCAGCCTGATCAGCGACGTCGCCGGGCAGGTGGAGTACCTCCTGGCGGACGAGTTCTCCGCCCGGGGCCTGGACGCCAAGACGGCGCCGCTGTACGCCCAGATGCTGGTCGGCATGGTCGCGCTCACCGGGCAGTTCTGGCTGGACCACCGCAAGCCGAAGAAGCCGCTGGTCGCCGCGCACCTGGTCAACCTCGCCTGGAACGGGCTGTCCGGGCTGGAGGCCCGCCCGACGCTGGGGGCGCCGCCGGACCACCGGGCCCGCACCGGCGGCGCCCCGGCGGCCCGCAGGGGCGGCCGATGAGCCTGCCCGCCGCCCAGCCGGGTGCGCCTCGTGAGGACGAGGTGGACCGGATCGTCGAGGCCTGGCGCCGCGAGCGACCGGACCTGGACACCGAGCCGCTGCAGGTGCTCTCCCGGGTCACCCGGCTGGCCCGCCACCTGGACCGGGCCAGGGCGGCCGCGTTCGCCCGCCACGACCTCGAGCTGTGGGAGTTCGACGTGCTGACCGCGCTGCGCCGGGCGGGGCCGCCGTACCAGCTCTCGGCCGGGCAGCTGGGCGCCCAGACCCTGGTCAGCAGCGGGACGATGACCAACCGGATCGACCGGCTGGCCGGCCGCGGCCTGGTGCGCCGCCATCCGGACCCGGACGACGGGCGGGGCGTGATCGTCCGGCTGGAGCCGCCGGGCCGGGCCCTGGTGGACACCGCGCTGTCCGACCTGCTGGAGAGCGAGCGCGACCTGCTCGCCCAGCTGGGCCCGGCCGAGCAGGCGACGCTCGCCGGCCTGCTGCGCCGCCTGGTGGCGCCCTTCGACGTCAGCCCCTGACCGGCTCGACCAGCCGCGCCCCGGAGACCGGCCCGAGCACCCGGCGGACGTCCGCGGCCAGCCCGGAGGAGGTCAGCGCCACCGCCAGGTCGAGCGCCTGCTCGGCGTCCCGGGCGAGCAGCGCCACGGTGGGGCCGGAGCCGGAGACCAGCCCGCCGGCGGCGCCGTAGTCCCGGCCCACCTCGAGCAGCCGCTCCAGGTCCGGCGCCAGCGAGCAGGCGGCCGGCTGCATGTCGTTGTGCAGGGTGGCGCCCAGCGCGATCGGGTCGGCCGAGCGCAGCGCCTGCATCAGCCGGTCGGCGACCCTCGGCTCGGCCAGCACCCGGCCGGTGCGCAACCGGTCCAGCTCGGCGTACACCGCGGGTGTCGACAGGCCGTGGTCGGACAGGGCGACCACCCAGTGGTACTCGCCGCGCGCCAGCGCCGGGGTGAGCCGCTCGCCCCGGCCGGTGCCGACGGCCGTCCCGCCGTGCAGGGCGAACGGCACATCGGAGCCGAGTTCGGCGGCCAGCTCGACCAGCGCCTCCCGGCTCAGCCCGGCCCGCCACAGGGTGTCGCAGGCGAGCAGCGCCGCGGCGGCGTCCGCGGACCCGCCGCCCATCCCGGCGGCGACCGGGATCGCCTTGCGCACGCGCAGCCGGACCCCGGCGTCGACGCCGGTGCGCCGGGCGAGCAGCAGAGCCGCCCGCACCGCCAGGTTGGTCTCGTCCTGCGGGACACCCTCCGCGTGCACGCCGTCGACGGTGACGCTCACCTCGTCGGCCTCCGTGGCGATCACGTCGTCGAACAACGACACCGCCTGGTAGACCGTGGCCAGCTCGTGGTGGCCGTCGGCGCGGAGCCCACCGACCCGCAGCTCCAGATTGATCTTCGCTGGGGCACGGGCGCAGACCTCGGCGGGCGCGGTCATGATGGTCACCCTATGCACGGGCGCGCCGACCGGCATCGCGTACCGCCGTCACCGGCTCACCCTCCCGGCCCAACCTCCCGGCTCACCCTCCCGGCTCACCCTCCCGGCTCACCCTCCCGGCTCACCCTGGCCGGCTCACCGCCCCCGGGTCACCCCGGCCGGCTCACCCTCCGGTTCAGCCGGACCCGCCGGGCCGCGGCCGCGCCGCGGCGACGGCGGCGAAGTCACCGACCGACAGCTGCTCGCCGCGCGCGGATGGATCGATCCCGGCGGCCCGCAGCACGGCCTCCGCGGCGGCCGGGGAGCCGGCCCATCGGGCCAGCGCCGCGCGCAGGGTCTTGCGGCGCTGCGCGAACGCGGCGTCCACGACGGCGAACACCTCCTCCCGCAGGTGCTCCGGCGGGATGTCCGGGTGGCGGGTGAAGGCCACCAGGCCAGAGTCCACCCGGGGCACCGGCCAGAACACGCTGCGGGGCACCGGGCCGGCCCGGCGCACCGACGCGTACCAGGCCGCCTTGACCGAGGGGACGCCGTAGGCCGGCTCGCCGGGCCCGGCCGCCAGCCGCTCCGCCACCTCGGCCTGCACCATCACCAGGCCCCGCTGCAGGCTCGGGAAACGCTGCAGGAAGCTCAGCAGGACCGGCACGGCGACGTTGTACGGCAGGTTGGCGACCAGCGCGGTGGGAGCCGGTCCGGGCAGATCGGTGACGTCCATCGCGTCGGCCTGCACCACCCGCAGCCGGTCCTCGAGCCCGGGCGCCCGCTCGGCCACGGTGCCCGGCAGCGCCGCCGCCAGCACGGGGTCGACCTCGACCGCGACGAGGCCGCGCACCGCGGGCAGCAGCGCCAGGGTCAGCGAGCCGAACCCCGGGCCGACCTCGACCACGACGTCGTCCGGGCGCAGCTGCGCCGCCGAGACGATCCGGCGCACGGTGTTCGCGTCGACGACGAAGTTCTGCCCCCGCGACCTGGCCGGGCGCACGCCCAGCTCGGCGGCGAGGCGGCGGACGTCGCCGGGGCCCAGCAACCCGGGCTCCATCGCTCCCCCTTTCCGGTGGGCCGCGCGCTGCGCGTGGCCCACGGAAAGGATGGGGGTCAGCTGAACAGCCTGCGGCCGCAGACCGGCCACTGACCGGCGCCGGCCTTCTGGTAGAGCAGCTTCGCCCGGTAGGTCTGCTCCGCGGAGGAGTTGTCGATCGGGTTGCCGCTGCCGCCCACCGAGCGCCACGTGCCCAGGCTGAACTGGTAGAGCCCGTAGTACCCGGCCGGGTTCACCGCCCGCGGGTTGCCGCCGGACTCGCAGTCGGCCAGGGCGGCCCAGTTCAGCGAGTCGACTCCGCCACCGACCGAGCCGCCCCCGCCGCTCGGCCTGGCCTTGCTCCCGACCATGAGCACCTCGACCACCGGGGCGCTGAGCACCTTGGCCGAGACCAGCTTGCGGTTGGTGACCTTGCCGTCGGCCAGGACGACGTCGTAGACGGCGATCCGGCTGCCTTCTCTGCCCGCGCTGATCACCTTCCGCTCGCCCCTGAACATCGAGGACGAGGTCTTCCTGGTGACCTGGAACGGCACGGACTCCCGGGCGGTGATCCGCTTGTGGTCGATCCGGGTGAGCACGATCACCAGGCCGGCGGTCAGCGGCGCCGAGGCCCCGACCGACAGGCGGTCCTGCGGGCGCAGCAGCAGGCCCTGTTCCAGCAGCAGCATGCCCACGGTCGGCGCGTTGGAGATGAGGGCCCGGCGGGTGCCGCCGGCGGTCAGCATCACCGACTTCGGCGTGGACACCGACAGGGCCAGCCCGCCTCGGCCGATCGGCTGGGAGCGGGACGCCGACAGCCGTGCGCCGTCGGCCCGGATGCCGAGCGCCGCCAGCGCGGCGTCAACGGTGAGCTCCGTCGTCCAGTAGGTGCGCTGCGCACCGTCGACGGTGACCCGCAGCTGGCGGGCGTACCGCACGACGACCCGGTCGCCGTCGTGCAGGGCGGTCGGCGTGCTCGGGGCGACGATGTCGCGCGCGCCGACGGTGATGTCCTGGGAGTCGAGCAGGCCGCCCACGGTCCGGGCGAAGGCCCGCACCTGACGGCTGTGGCCGTCGACGGTGAGGGTGACGGTCTTGTCCATGGCCGCATAGGCGATGGTGCCGCCGACCACCGCGGCCAGTACCCCCGCTTGTGCTGCCAGCCGGCCCGTGCGGCCGCTGAGAACTCTGATCACGCTGTTCCAGACCTCGCACTGTCCGGGCACGGACTTGCAGCAGGTGCGCCACCTGGGACCAGAAGGGGGAAGAACGCCGGATGCCCCCCCGATGGGCTCCGGACGCCGAACTGGGCGGCGTACGCGCTGCCGGGAGAGCTCCGACCCCGGCTGTTGACCGCCCACCGTAATCGAATCGAGACCGAACGCCAAACGCACCACGCCGTGACCAGGGTCACGCCGAGCGTTCCACGCCCCGCAGTTCGCCCTCCGAACGCCCGTTGCACCGCCACGCGCGGGCCCCGAACCATCGCCCACTTTGCTCGCTGGTTGCCGCTTTACTCGCCGGCGGCCGGTGCGAGCGGCGTGTCGCGGCGTCCTCAGCGGCGTCCAGCGAGCAAAGCGGGGTTCGGTGAGCAAGTGTCGCGGTTACCAGGGGCCGTACAGGGACTCCGCGGTGGCCCGCAGCGTCGTGCACACCTCGTCCAGGTCCCGCCCGGTGACCTCGGCCATGCAGCGCACGGTCAGCGGCACGAGGTAGCCGGCGTTGGTCCGGCCGCGGTGCGGCGCCGGCGCCAGGTAGGGCGCGTCGGTCTCGACCTGCACCTGTTCCAGCGGGACGGCGCGCAGCGCCTCGCGCAGCGGCTCGGCGTTCTTGAACGTCAGCGTGCCGGCGAAGGACAGGTACCACCCGCGGTCCGCGCAGTAGCGGGCCATCCCGGCGTCCCCGGAGAAGCAGTGGAAGACCGTGCGCGGCGGGGCGCCCTCCTCGCCCAGGATCCGCAGCACACCCTCGTGCGCGTCCCGGTCGTGGATCTGCAGCACCTTGTCCAGCCGCCTGGCGATGTCGATGTGGCGGCGGAACGACTCCTCCTGGGCGGCCCGGCCGGCCACGTCACCGGCCGGCACCCAGTAGTGGTCCAGCCCGGTCTCCCCCACGACCCGGATCCGGGGGTGCCCGGCGAGCTCCTCGATCTCGGCCAGCGCGCCGTCCAGGGCCGCCCCTCGCCGGGCCGGATCCGGTTGCGCCGCAACGATGTCGGCGGCCTCGGTGGGGTGCAGCGCGACCCCGCCGATCAGCTGCGGGTGCTCCTCGACCGCGCGCACCGTCCAGCGCGCGGACGCCAGGTCGCAGCCGATCTGGACCATCCCGACGACGTTGACCGCGCTCGCCTCGCACAGCGCATCGGCCACGTCCCACGCCTGCTCGCCCGCCCGCGCGTGATCGAGATGGGTGTGGTCGTCGACGACCGGGGAGGGCAGGGGCGGTGGCGGTGGCGGCCGCCGGCTCACCCGGCGCCGGCTCTCTCCGTCAGGCGCTGCAGCTCCTCCGCCACGACCGAGTCGTCGAGCTTGCGGAACACCGGGGTGGGCGCTCCGATCGGCGTCCCGGGCACGACCGGGACGCTGCGCCAGTGCGGCAGCGTCTCACCCAGCCGGTAGTCGCCGGTGAGCACCGGGTACCCCGGCCCGCCGTCCAGGTCCTCGACCTCGCGGATCTGCGGCATCGGCGAGACCGTCCCGGACCCGCCCATCACCTCGTGCACGGCCTGCGCGCTGTGCGGCAGGAACGGCGACAGCAGCGTGCGGCTGTCGCTGACCGCCTGGGCCGCGACGTGCAGCACGGTCCGCATCCGCTCGGGGTCGCTGGCGCTCAGCTTCCACGGCGCGGTGTCGGACAGGTACTTGTTGGCCTCTGCGACCACCCGCATCGCCTCGGTGAGCGCCTGCTTCTGCCGGTGCGCGGCCAGCAGCGAGCCGACCGTGTCGTACCCGGAGCGGGTGACCGCGAGCAGCTCCCGGTCGACGTCCAGCAGCGGGCCCGCCTCGGGGATCGCGCCGAGGTTGCGGTGGATCAGCGTGGCGGTGCGGTGAACGAGGTTGCCCCAGCCCGCGACGAGCTCGTCGTTGGTGCGGCGGAGGAACTCCGCCCAGGTGAAGTCGGTGTCGGCGTTCTCCGGCCCGGCGACGCTGATGAAGTAGCGCAGGGCGTCCGGCTGGTACCGGGACAGCATGTCCCCGACGTAGATCACCACTCCCCGCGACGAGGAGAACTGCCTGCCCTCCATCGTGAGGAACTCGCTGCTGACCACCTCGGTGGGCAGCTCGAGCTCGCCGTAGATCCCGGGCCGCCCGTTGCGGGATCCCTTGCCCGAGTAGGCGAGCAGCTCCGCCGGCCAGATCTGGGAGTGAAAGGTGATGTTGTCCTTGCCCATGAAGTAGTACGAGCGCGCCTGCGGGTCGTTCCACCACTTCCGCCAGGCCTCGTCGTCCCCGCTGCGGCGGGCCCACTCGATGGACGCCGACAGGTACCCGATCACCGCGTCGAACCAGACGTAGAGCCGCTTGTTCGGGTTGTCCTCCCAGCCCGGCAGCGGCACCGGGATGCCCCAGTCGATGTCCCGGGTCATCGCCCGCGGCCGGATGTCCCTGAGCAGGTTCAGCGAGAACCGGAGCACGTTCGGCCGCCAGTCGGTGCGGGTGCGCAGCCAGGCGTCCAGGGCGTCGGCCAGCGCCGGCAGGTCGAGGAAGAAGTGCTCGGTCTCCTCGAAGCGCGGGACCTCGCCGTTGATCCGGCTGCGCGGGTTCTTCAGGTCGATCGCGTCCAGCTGGTTGCCGCAGTTGTCGCACTGGTCGCCGCGCGCGCCGTCGTAGCCGCAGATCGGGCAGGTGCCCTCGATGTAGCGGTCCGGCAGGGTGCGCCCGGTGGACGGCGAGATCGCGCCCATCGTGGTCTGCACCACCATGTACCCGTTGCGGTACACGGTGCGGAACATCTCCTGGGCGACCGCGTAGTGGTTGCGCGTGGTGGTGCGGGTGAACAGGTCGTAGGACAGCCCGAGGTCGTGCAGGTCCACCACGATCCGGCGGTTGTACCGGTCGGCCAGCTCCTTCGGCGGCAGCCCCTCGTGCTCGGCCTGGACCAGGATCGGGGTCCCGTGCTCGTCGGTGCCCGACACCATCAGGACGTCGTGACCCGCCATCCGCATGTACCGGCTGAACACGTCGGAGGGGACGCCGAAGCCGGCGACGTGGCCGATGTGTCGCGGGCCGTTCGCGTACGGCCAGGCGACGGCGGAGAGCACGCGGGTCATGCCGGAATCCTAGGGATCCGGACGGCGGCGCCTGCCGGGGCGTGCCGACCAGTGCCCGACCACGCCGCGCCAGGCCAGCCCGGCCGCCACCGCGACCAGGGCTCCGGCGCCGCACTCGGCCGCCAGCACCCCGGCTGCCAGCCACGGAACCGGCCCGGTCACCTCGAGCCGGCCGGGCCCGGCGGGGCCGCCGGACAGCCAGGCCAGCAGCCCGAAACCCGTCCCGGCGGCCAGCGCCAGCCCGGCGCAGTCCGCGGCCAGCCCCCACGGCGTCGCCTGCCGGCGGGCGCGTACCGCGGCCGCCCCGGCCACCGCCCCGGCGAGCACGGGCACCAGCACGACCAGCGTCGCCCAGCGGGGCTGCGGCCCCGGCGCCGGCAGCGCGCCCAGCACCGGGAGGGCGGGCAGCGGGCCCAGCACGGTCTCCTGCGGGGTGACCATGGTGCCAGCACCGACCGCGAACCCCGGCCCGGCGAGGAAGGCGCCGGCCCACACCACGAGGTTCGGCAGGACGGCGACCTGCAGCCCGACCAGGACCGCCCCACCCCACGCCCCGGTGGCCAGCGCGCGGTGCAGCCCGAGCACCCGCTCCGATCCGGCGACCACGGCGCCCGCCGTGAGCAGCAGCGCCGCGGCCAGCAGCACGGCCAGCGCCAGTGCGCCCAGGCGCAGCCAGCGGCGCCCCGACGGCGGCAGCCGCACCGCCTCGAACAGCGCCTCCAGGCCGGCCCGCAGCCCCCCGGCGCGGTAGGCGGCGGCCCCGGCCGTCCCGGCGATCGCCGCGGTCAGCCCGCAGCCGAGCACCGCCTGGGTGGCCAGCGGCCGGGCCGCCGGGCTGGCCGCCACGAGGCCGGCCAGCAGGCCGAGCAGGGCGTAGCAGGCGACGAAGCCGGCCAGCGCGCGCACCGGCACCCGGGCCGGGCGGGCCCGGCTCACCCCGGCCTCGATCGCCGCCGCCTTGGGGTCCAGCACCCGGGCCAGCCGCCGGCCGGCCAGCCAGCACGTCGTCAGCGCGACCGCGGCCAGCCCGATCGGGAACAGCCCGACCGTGCCGCCGGGCAGCACGATGCTCGCGTGGTGGGCCAGCAACCAGGTGTCGAGGCCGATCTGCACCGCCTGGAACCAGGTCGCGCGGGAGCCCGAGGTGACCCAGCCCGCCACCACCGGGGCGAGGACGACCACCAGCGACGCCGATGCCGCCTGCACCGCGGCGAAGCCGCCGGCGAGGACCGGGGAGGGTGTCGGCTCGCCGGATCCGGCGGACGGGATCCGCGCGACCCGGTCCAGCAGGGCGCTCATCCCGTCCATCGTCACCCGGTGCCACCCCCGGTCGCCCCGCGACGCGCCGGGCCCCGGGCGATCGGCCGGGCAGGCGGTGGTCAGGCGAGCGAGGCGATGATCTCCCGCATCAGGCGCGCGGTCTCGCTGGGGGTCTTGCCGACCCGGACGCCGGCGGCCTCCAGCGCCTCCTGCTTGGCCTGGGCGGTCCCGGAGGAGCCGGAGACGATGGCGCCGGCGTGGCCCATCGTCTTGCCCTCCGGCGCGGTGAACCCCGCGACGTAGCCGACCACCGGCTTGCTCACCGAGGCCTTGATGTGGTCCGCCGCCCGCTCCTCGGCGTCCCCGCCGATCTCGCCGATCATCACGATCGCCCGGGTCTCCGGGTCGGCCTCGAAGGCGGTCAGCGCGTCGATGTGGGTGGTCCCGATCACGGGGTCTCCGCCGATACCGACGCAGGAGGAGAACCCGATGTCGCGCAGTTCGTACATCATCTGGTAGGTCAGCGTCCCGGACTTGCTGACCAGCCCGATCGGCCCCTGCCCGGTGATGTCCGCGGGGATGATCCCGGCGTTCGACCGGCCCGGCGAGATCAGCCCGGGGCAGTTCGGCCCGACCAGCCGGGTGGTCCCGGCGTTGCTGGCGTACTGGAAGAAGTCCGCGGTGTCGTGCACCGGGACCCCCTCGGTGATCACGACGGCCAGCGCCACGCCGGCGTCGACGGCCTCGTAGACCGCGGCCTTGGTGAACTTCGCCGGCACGAAGATCACCGTGACGTCGGCGCCGGCGGCGTCCACGGCGTCGGCGACCGAGCCGAACACCGGCACCCGGCGGCCGCCGGCGAACTCCGCGCTCTGGCCACCCTTGCCCGGGGTCACCCCGCCGACGATGTCGGTGCCCGCGGCGAGCATCCGCTGGGTGTGCTTGCGCCCCTCGGACCCGGTCATCCCCTGGACGACGACCCGACTGCGCTCGGTCAGGTAGATCGCCATGGCTCACGCCCCCCGCACGGCGGGCTCTGCCGCCAGTTCGGCCGCCCGCCGGGCGGCGCCGTCCATCGTGTCCACCTGCTCGATCATCCGGGGCTGCTGGGAGGACACGAAGTCGCTGAGGATCTTCCGGCCCAACTCGGCGTTGTTGCCGTCCAGCCGCACCACCAGCGGCCTGGTCACCGCCTCCCCGCGGGAGGCGAGCAGGCCGAACGCGTGGACGATCCCGTTGGCCACCTCGTCGCAGGCGGTGATGCCGCCGAAGACGTTGACGAAGACGCTGCGCACCGCGGGGTCGGACAGGATGATCTCCAGCCCGTTCGCCATCACCTCCGCGCTCGCGCCGCCGCCGATGTCCAGGAAGTTCGCCGGCCGCACGCCCCCGAACTCCTCCCCGGCGTAGGCCACGACGTCCAGGGTGCTCATCACCAGCCCCGCGCCGTTCCCGATGATCCCGACCGAACCCTGCAGCTTGACGTAGTTGAGGTGCTTCGCCTTGGCCCGCGCCTCCAGCGGGTCGGCGGCCTGCCGGTCGGCCAGCGCCGCGTGGTCGGGATGGCGGAACGCAGCGTTCTCGTCGAGGGTGACCTTGCCGTCCAGCGCGAGGACGGTCCCGTCCACGGCCTTCACCAGCGGGTTCACCTCGACCAGGGTGGCGTCCTCGGCGACGAACAGCCGCCACAGCTTCTCGATCACGTCCGCGACCTCGCCCCGGACGTCGTCCGGGAAGTTCCCGGCGGCGGCGATCTCGGCCGCCAACGCCTGGTCGATCCCGCCCAGCGGGTCGACCCGGATCCGGGCCAGCGCGGCCGGCCGCTCGACCGCCAGCTGCTCGATCTCCATGCCGCCCTCGCGGGAGGCCATCGCCAGGTAGGCGCGGTTGGCCCGATCCAGCAGGACCGAGACGTAGTACTCCTCGGCGACGTCGGCCGCCTTGGCGACCAGCACCCGGTGGACCGTGTGGCCCCTGATGTCCATCCCGAGGATGTCCTGCGCCCGGGCTCCGACCTCCTCGGGCGTCCGGGCCAGCTTGACCCCGCCGGCCTTGCCGCGCCCACCGGTCTTCACCTGCGCCTTGACCACCCACAGCTGTCCACCGAGCCGCTGCGCCGCGGCCACGGCGGCGGCCGGGGTGTCGGCGACGATGGCGTCCAGCACTGGGACGCCGTGCGCGGCGAACAGGTCCCGCGCCTGGTACTCGAAGAGGTCCACGTACTCCGTCCTCACCCTCGGGCGGCATCGCTGCAGAGCGCGGAGGCGGCTCGGGATGCAGCACCAGGAGCCTATCCCGCACGCCGTGCGCGGCCGGAGAGCACCCGCGTGCGGAGTATCACGCGCGGCGCGGCGGTCAGGCGGCGAACAGCGCCTCGCCCCAGAACCCACCGGGTCGCGGCACCCCGGGCGGGCAGGCGAACAGGGCGGACCCGACGTGCCGGATGTACTCGTTCATCGGGTCCTGCCGGGCCAGGGAGTGCTGGATCGGGACGAACTGCCGGCGGGGGTCACGCTGGAAGGCGATGAAGAACAGCCCGGCGTCGAGCCGGCCCAGGCCGTCGCTGCCGTCGACGAAGCTGTAGCCGCGGCGCAGGATCCGCTCGCC
>Ga0187788_10000358_pt1 | contig 12549 bp, 14 predicted proteins | sample 1015_BV01_MP10_2_FD_133008 | JGI IMG/M metagenome (GOLD analysis project Ga0187788, IMG submission 133008) | Tropical peat soil microbial communities from peatlands in Department of Meta, Colombia - 1015_BV01_MP10_20_MG | ecosystem: Environmental > Terrestrial > Soil > Wetlands > Peat | place...
GCCGCGTCTGGGCCCTCTTGCGCGGCGAGGGTTGGCGGGTGAACCGCAAGCGGATCGAGCGGCTCTGGCGCGCGGAGGGCCACCGGGTGCCGCCCCGGCGCACGAAGGCAAGCGGCCGCAAGGCGCAGGGCGCCGCCCGAAACGCCGCCTGGAACCTGGCCGCCTCCCGACCGAACCAGATCTGGTCGTACGACTTCATGGCCGCCCGCACCCGCTCGGGCGCCTCGCTTCGGATCCTGAACGTGGTCGACGAGTACACCCGGCTTGCACTCACCTCTCGGGTCGACCGCTCGATCGGCGCCGCCGAGGTGATCGCCGAGCTGGAGCGGCTCTTTGCCCGCCACGGCAAGCCCCAGCTGCTGCGCTCGGACAACGGCCGTGAGTTCATCGCCGCCTCGCTGGCCGACTTCCTCGCCGGGCACGGCGTCGGGCAGGCCTTCATCGAGAAGGGCTCGCCCCAGCAGAACCCCTACGTCGAGCGCTTCAACGGCACGATGCGCGACGAGCTCCTAAACGGCGAGGAGTTCGACAGCCTGCTCGAGGCCCGGGTGCTGGTCGCCAATTCGATCGAGCAGTACAACACGCTGCGGCCGCATCGCGGCCTGGGCATGCTGACACCGAGTGCCTATGCTGCGAGTTGCCGTGAGGGCAGTCCGTGAGAGCGACTACCGACAGACGAGCTGGACCAGTCGCACGAGGCCCGCGTCTCTGCGGGCCGGGCACCCGGCGGGCTGGCAGTGCGGGGCGGTCCCTCATAAGAACTGGACCAAAACCAGGGGGCCGGTCAGGTCTCGCTTTGAGACTGTGGATCCCATCACGCCGGACGTGGGCGCTCCTGCCACCTCGAGCTACACCTACGCGAGCAACGACCCGACGCTTCGCACGGATCCGAGCGGCCGTGAGGATGACCCTGAAATGGGTAGCGGGGGCTGGGCAACCCCAGAATGGGACCAGACAGTGAACGACATCGAGGGTGTTGGAGGGAAGGCCGGAGGCGAGGAGGCACGCGCTGCGCGCGCAATCGGCGCGACCCGGAGCCTGCCAGAGCACAAAGCGTGGGACGCAATCGAGCGGATCAAGTTGTCTCCGGGTGGAAGGGCGCTCGGGGAGCGCATGGCTGAGTACACGGACACGCCCGAAGGTCAGCGGAAGTACGGCTTCAGGGGAAGGTACAACACGGGTAGATGGCGAGCGGGCCTATCCAGAAATCGGAACGATGGGAAGATCTACTGGTCGATCCGCAGGACGATCCCAAATGGGCCGAACCTTCACGCCGATTTCGGTGAGTACCTTGGGAAGCACTAAGCGACCCGAGATAGCAAGGGAGACGCACCCTTTCGCATTCGAGGTCAAGGCTGCGATCGAGGAGGCTATCGCCGGCACCTCGGCAGCGGCCTATCACCTTTTGTGGGAGTTGCTTGACCCCGGCACCGACTCTGAGGATGTGTTGATACGACTTCAGCCCCGCAAGATCACCGCCTGCCCGGTAGCGGCCCATGCGATGGAGGACGCCTATTTCCTCGCTCTAAGCGTCGGACGCAATTCCGCCTTCGAGCTTCCGCTCAAGGGTCAATTTCCGGTTCGCGACTCTCTACGCCCACTCGAGGTGCTGGACGCGGTTGTGCGGGCCGCTGTCGAAGGTCGGGTTCAGGAGACAGTGTGGGTTGCCCAGGGAATCATCATCCAATCCGAAGCGACGATCGACATTCCCGGCGAACCGCTTCGCTCGCGGCGCGGGGGAGCTTACGCTCCACTGAGGATCGAGGATGCAGCTAAGCAGAAGATCGACTACGAGCCCTATGAGTAGCTCGGGCCTAATGGCGAGCGCTACACCTGGGAAAGTCCGAGGTTAGGTCTTTGCATTCACGCGGGCAACCAGGTGTGACGAAAAGGCCCGCAGTTGAAGGCGAACGCACCTTGCGCGCGCTTGAGTTTGCCTGGGGACGGGGCGCCTAGGTCACAGGTTTCAAATCCCCCTCTGCTTCTCACGACTGTGCGTTGGCAGCCGGACCTTGGCCGCAACTCTCGCCTTCCGCGCCGCGCTAAAGCAGGTGTCCGGCCCCCCTCCATCTGGTCCAGGGCGCGTGAGGGTCCTACCAACTTTGGGAGCCAGGTTGGAGGTGCTGTCCGGGGTCTACGCGGGGTCTACGTCCTTGTCGCTCCAGGCCTTCGGTCGCCACCTCGGTTGCGCCGATTCCCTGGAAGGCTGCGGCTTCCCGCGGCTGAGCGTGTCCTGAGACGGCACTCGATCAACGCTCGTAATGAAGGGGTCCCCGGTTCGAGTCCGGGCGTCGGCTCTCTTGATCTGCAGATTCTCTCTCCGAGGGGGCGGCCCGAGCCGCTTGTCTGTCGCCGTACGGCCCTGGACTGGACTCGCAATGGCACGCATGCGTACACGCGAGCTCGGTCCCGCGGCCCGGCCGGTGGCGGTGCCCGAGGCTCTCGAAGGCGGCTCCCTCCCCGAAGGCGAAGGGCCAGGTCGAGCTGCCGCTCCACATTCGCTGGAGCGGTCCGACCGTCACGTACGACCTTGCGGTTCGGGGCGACCGCGCGCGCGTCTACGAGCAGGTCCTGCGCGAAGGGAGCGAGGACGACGTGCGTTACTACATCGACGCCCATGGGCTTCGCGAGCTCTTCGACGAGCTGGTGCTGCCGCCCGCGGTGCACCGGGCCTGGGCCACCGGGCTCCGGGGCCGCCCGTAGTGGCGCTCGGCGCGGTCGAGGTCAGCTCAGCGCGAGATCGGCTGAGGAGTGTCGCCGTAGAGCACGTCCGGGTCGAAGTCGGCGCCGTTTGGCCACACGATCGTCCCGAGCTCGTCGTCGACGCGTACCTGGCGGAAGAGCTGCGGATCGGCGCGGAGCGGCTCGAAGACCGGCCCCCAGAGCTCGGCCTCGAGGTCGATCTCGCGCACCGTGCCGTCATCGAAGCCAATGCGAAGCACGAAGCCCCCGAGTGGCTCGACGCTACGGATGCGGGCGGTACGGGTACGGGTGCTCATGACAGTGGCTCAATCGTATCCAGGGGGAGGTGCGCCTCGGCCTTCGTCCAATTCGCCTCCAGCTCGGCACGGTGCAGCTCGGCCCACTCCCGCACGAGCCGCAAGGCGCGGGACGGAAGCTCTCCGGCGAGAGGCTCGAGTGTCTCGATCACGATCTGGGCCTCGTACTCGGCGTAGATCGCATGGAAGTGCGGCGGGTGGTGGTCGCGGTAGTACATGGCGATCACGATCCCGTAGAAGCTGCTGATCCGCGGCACCGGACCATCATCTCGGTACCGGCAGACAGCGAGCTGCTACGGTCAGCCTTTGGGTACAAATCAGGTACCCGAGGGCGAGCGGGGGTTCACCGGTCTTCGGGCGCGAGGGCCGAATCGGTCGCTTTCCGGGGAGTTCGTGCCTGATCGTGCCGGCTTGTGGACGGCCGTTCCTCAGTCGTCGTTTTCTCGTAATGAAGGGGTCTCCGGTTCGAGTCCGGGCGTCGGCTTCGCTGGGCTGAAGCCTGTGCGAGGCTTGTGGAGTGATCAAACGGCGCCGGCAGCTGCACACCGCGCTTTTCCTCGGGATCGGTCTCGCCGTGAGCTGCCTCGCCCTGATCGCGTACGAGTTCCACGTTTTCCAGCGCCTCGAGCTGACGACCGTGGACACGCGGTTCTCGATCCGCGGGGACCTGCCGACTCCCAAGGACGTGGTAGTGGTCGGCGTCGACGACGTCACGTTCGGCCACCTGAACCTCCAATGGCCGTTCCCGCGCGACGTGGAGGCGAGGGTCGTGAATCACCTCACGGACGCCGGGGCAAAGGTGATCGCGGAGGACGTCCAGTACACGGAGGACACCACACCGATGCACGGATGCGGCCTGCTCTGCGAGAACCTCGCGACCGACCAAGACAACGCGATCTTCCTCGCAGTCAAGCGAGCCGACACGAAAGGGTCAAAGGTTGTCCTCTCGACGACGGAGGTCGGGAAGAACGGCTCGACGAACATCTTTCGCGGCCACATCGGCGCGACCGGCGCACTACCGGCGAACGGCGACGTCCCCCTCGACGCCGACGGCGTCAGCCGCCGCTTCCCGTACGAGATCCAGGGCCTCAAGACCTTCGGCGTGGTTGCCGCAACACGTGCGCTCGGGCACCCCCTCGACCCATCTGACTTCCCGGGCAAGGACGCCTGGATCGACTACGCCGGACCGCCCGGAGCGATTCCGTTCCTCTCCTTCGCGAGGGTCCTCGACGGCACCTTCGACGCGGCGACCGTGCGCGGCAAGGTCGTCATCGTCGGCGCGACGGCGCCATCCCTGCACGACGCGCATCCGACCGCGACCTCCGGCGGCGCCGAAATGTCAGGCCCCGAGATCCAGGCGAACACGATTGAGACCGCGCTCCGGGGCTTCCCTCTGCGCAGCGTGCCCGCATGGGTGAACTGGCTCGCAATCTTCGCGCTCGGGATGATCCCGGCCTTCCTCGCGCTCCGCTTCTCGGCGCTCTGGACGATCCTCGGCGCGGTGCTGCTCGGCAGCATCTATGCGGTGATTGCGCAGTTCGCGTTCAACCACGGGAAGATCCTCGCGTTCGTCTATCCGCTGGGTGCGCTCGTCGTCTCCACCGTCGGGGCGCTTGCCGTTCACTACCTGCTCGCGGCGTTCGAGCGCCAGCGCACACGCGACACCTTCGCCCGCTTCGTCCCCGAGGAAGTCGTGAACCAGGTGCTCCTGCACACGGACGAGGGCCTGCGCCTCGGCGGAGCACGGGTGTTCGGCACGTGCATGTTCACCGACCTGCGCGGGTCGACGCAGTTCGCGGAGTCGCTGCCGCCGGAGACGGTCGTCGACGTGATCAACCGCTACCTCGGCGAGCTGACGGAGGCGATTCTCGGCCACGGCGGCACTCTGATCTCCTATCTCGGCGACGGCTTCATGGCCGTCTTCGGCGCACCGATCGAGCAGGAGGATCACGCGGACCGCGGGCTCGCGGCGGCTCGTGAGATCCTCGGCGAGCGGCTGCCGCGCTTCAACGAATGGCTGCGCGAACAGGGCCACGGCGACGGCTTCCGGATCGGCGTCGGGCTCAACAGCGGGCCGTTCATGGCCGGCAACGTCGGCTCCGAGAAGCGGCTCGAGTACACGGCCATGGGCGACACGATCAACACCGCGTCGCGCCTCGAGGGGCTGACGAAAGAGTCGGACTTCTACCTGCTCATGGCCGACTCGTCGCGCGAGGCGCTCGTGCGCCTGCCCGACGACGTCGTCCCCGTCGGCGAGGTCGAGGTCCGCGGGCGCGAGGGCAAGCTGAAGGTGTGGTCGCTCGAGGAGGCCCGGAAGCCGGTCGCCGCGCCTGTGGCCTGAGCCCCGCGCTACCTGAGCTGCGCCATCGGGAACTGGTTTACGCCGTGCCCGTCTATGGCAACCGCCCGAGGAGCGAAACCGCGCCGGAAATGGCGAGGCCGACGAGGGCCAGGGCCACGATTTGCGCCACCAGGGACTGCCCTTCCTCGCGATCGCCCAGCGAGCTGACGATGACCGCAAGCGAGGTGAACAGCTTCATCTGATTCACCTCCCTCCGCAGTTGGCCGCATGCAGAGAACGTTTGCCGCACGCAGACGGCATCGTCACGACGCGCCAAAGGCTCCATCCCTCGTGCTGTGGTGGTTCGCGTCTAGCCCACCACGCGCATCTCGTAGCGGCTGATCCTCCCGTCGCGAATCGTCACCTCGACCCGCCGCCGGCGCTCGTGGGCGAACTCGCCGGTCTCCTTCCAGCGGTACACCTCGCGAAAATCGCAACCGACCCGGCTCTCACCGAGGTCCTCCACCTCGCCCAGCTCCAGCTCGGCGTCGAGGTTCTCGGGTGGGAAGCCCCAGATCAGCTCCTCCCGCACCTCGTCGAGCCCGTGCAGCGTTCGCATGGGAGTGACCCATTCCACGTCCTGCGCGAGCAGCGGGTAGACCGGCTCGCGGTCGCCGGTCTTCAGCGAGGCTCCGGCCGCACGTAGAAACCGGGTCGCGATCTCGACGTCCTCGGCACCCATCGAAGCGATCTTAGGCAATACGAGTGACCTCTTAGCGACTCCTTAGCGGGCTCACAGGCTCCTCTCAGGCCCGGCTGCGACCGTGAGCTTCGTGCCCGGGGTTTTCGGGCGAGTCGACGAAAGGAGTCCAGCGATGGACAGTCACAGACGGAGGTGGTCGGTCGAGCGCACGATCGTGGTCGGCGCGATCGCCTTCGGAGTCGCGGCCGGCAGCTACGGTATCGCCAGCGCCGCGAACGGGTCGGGCTCGAGCTCCGGCTCGGGCTCGGCGGCCGCGGCGCCGAGCGCCGCACACCCGTGGGGCCCGCAGCGGAGCGACGAGACGCCGCTCACCGGCGACACCGCGGCCAAGGTCCGCGAGCTCGCGCTCGCGAAGGTCCCCGGCGGGACGATCGTCCGCGTCGAGACTGACGCCGACGGCAACGCCGCCTACGAGGCGCACATGGTCCGCTCGGACGGCACCCCCGTCACGGTCTACGTGAGCAGGCAGCTCGAGGTCGTGAGCGTCCAGTCCGGGATGCCTCACCCGCCCGCGGGCGTCCGCCTGGCTCCGGCCGGCGCGAGCGCGTAGGCGCAGGAGGCGCGGAGGGGCAGGTGGCCCCTCCGCGCCCCTTTCTGTGGTACACGTCGCACGTCATCAAGGGGAAGAAGAGCGTTCTGCGGCTTTCTCCGGCCGGGACGCCTGTCCGCCTAGCGCTCGTCGTGGTCGTGGCCGTGGGCGCGGCAGTCGTCTCCGTCTCCGGCTCTGCGCGGACCGGCCCGATCGGGCCGACCTCCGATCTCGCCGCCCTGCGGCTCTGCGGGCAAAGCAGGCCCGTGCAGCCAGTGGCGCGCTACCGCTACGCGATCCTGCAGGCCTGGGAGTACCGGCAGATCCGCGGGATCAAGCGTCGCAGCCCGGGGACCAAGGTGCTCGTCTACAAGGACATCGCCTCGACCCGCGACGACGCGCGCCGGGCCGGCTTGCTCCCGACCGGAGTCGGCTACGCCTACGCCAACCGGCGGCACCCGGAGTGGTTCCTGCGCGACACGCAGGGGCGCCGCGTCAGCTGGAGCGACTGGCCGCACGCCTGGCAGATGGACGTCGGCAGCCGCTCCTACCAGCAAGCGTGGGAGCGCAACGTGGCGGCGGAGCTGCGGCGGCGGGGGTGGGACGGCGTCTTCCTCGACAACGTGGCGGCCTCGATGCAGTACCCGTCGTACCTGGACGGCCGGGTGCTCGCGCGCTACCCGGGGCCGGGCGACTACCAGCGGGCGACCTTCCGCTTCCTGCGCAACGTGGGCCCGGGGCTGCGCCGGCAGCACGTGCTCGTCGTCGGGAACATCAACGACGCGCGAACCCGCGTGTGGAGCCGCTGGGTCTCCTACCTCTCCGGCGCCGCCAAGGAATGGTGGACGAAGTCGGCGCCGGGGTTCGGCGCCGGGGCGCTCACGGGCGCCGCCTGGAAGTACCAGATGCGCCTCCTCGAGCGAGCCCAGGCGCGGAACAAGGCGTTCGTGGCGATCGCCTACGGGCGGGTGGACGACCTCGCCGCGATGGAGTACGCGCGCGCCAGCTTCCTGCTCTTCGCGCGCGGTTCCAGGAGCGCGCTCACGTTCTCGACGGGCTGCGGCGCCGAGCCCTCCGCCCCCGACTGGCGCCAGGACCTCGGCGTCCCCACGGGCGGCGCCTCACGGGTCGGCGTGGTCTGGCGGCGGACGTTCGCCGACGGGATGGCGGTGGTCAACCCGACGGCCGGCCAGTCGGTGACGCTCCCGCTCGGCGGCACCTACCTCGATCCCAGCGGTGCGCCCGTCACCTCCGTGGTGCTCCCGCCGCACAGCGGGCTCGTCCTGCGTCGCGCTTGACGGGCCCGAGGATGCGGAGGGGCGGCCAGGCCCCTCCGCATCTGCGTCGAGCTAGAACTCGAGCCGGTCCTTCAGGTTCCAGAGGAGCATCTCCGCCTCGCGCTCGTTGAGCTTGAGGAGGAACGGCTCCGCGAACCTGCCGAACAGCTTCTTCGGCAGCTCGTAGCCGATCTCGAGCTCGACCTTCGTGTGGCCGTTCTCAGCGAAGAACTTCCACTCGAACGTGCTCTCGATCTCGCCCTTCGTCCTGTCGACGATCGTTTTCTTCGGGACGAACTCGGTGGTCTCGGTCTCGCCCTCGAACTTGAAGCCGGCGAGGCTGTAGACCCAGTGGTAGCGGTACCCACCGGTCGTAAGCTTCTCGACGTCCGTCACCTCGATCAGGCTCGGGAAGATCTCCGGAAAGTGCTTGGGATCCTCGAAGAACCCGAACACCCTCTCCGGCGGCACGTCGATGGTGATGTCCTTGTCGATCGTGACCATGGCCAACCCTCCTTTGGGTCGCAGAGACAACATCTGCGCCCGCGCCACATCGCGCGACAGCCTTTTACGCTCCTGGTCGCGCGGGGATCTCGGACCAACTGCCAGCGTCCCACGCGGAAGCGCAGCCGGCATCAGCGTTCTCGCTGATCGCCCTACGTAGTTTCGGGCAGCTCGACCCGCTCGATCACGACCGCCTCACGGGGCTTGTCGTTCGCGTCCGTCTCGGTTGCCGAGATCGAGTCGACCGCTTCCATGCCGCTCGTCACTCGGCCGAAGACGGTGTGCTTGCCGTCCAGCCAGGGCGTGGCCTCGGCGGTGACGATGAAGAACTGGCTCCCGTTCGTGTCCGGGCCGGCGTTGGCCATCGCGAGCGCGCCGCGCTCGACCTTGTGGTCGTTGATCTCGTCCTCGAAGGCGTAGCCGGGGCCGCCCATGCCGGTGCCGGTCGGGTCGCCGCCCTGGATCATGAAGTCCGGGATCACGCGATGGAAGGTGACGCCGTCGTAGAAGCCGTCCTGCGCGAGCTTGCGGAAGTTCTCGACGGTCTTGGGCGCGTCGTCGTCGAAGAGCTCGACCTCGATCGGCCCGTGGTTGGTGTGCAGCATGGCGTTGGTCATCGTGTCAGTCCTCTCTCGGCCAGCTCGGCGGCTGCCCGGTCGAAGCGGTCGGTTGCCGGTTGAGTCTGAAGCCAATCGCCTAGCTCCGCGAGGCCGTCCTCGAGCGCGACCTCCGCCTCGAAGCCGAGCAGCTCGCGGGCGAGCGTGACGTCGGCGATGCAGTGGCGGATGTCGCCGGCCCGGAAGGTCCCGGGCAGCTCGGGCTCGAGGTCGCGGTCGAGCAGGCGCGCAAGGGTCTCGGCGATCTCGAGCACCGAGGTGGCGCGGCCGCGGCCGACGTTGACGACGCGGCCGTCTGCGCGGTCCTCCTCGAGCGCGAGCCGGAATGCGCGTGCGACGTCGGCGACGTGGACGAAGTCGCGGGTCTGCGCGCCGTCCTCGTAGACGACCGGCGCGTTGTCGTTCAGGAGGCGCGAGGCGAAGATCGCCAGGACGCCGGTGTACGGGTTCGACAGCGCCTGGCGCGGGCCGTAGACGTTGAAGAGCCGCAGCGCCACCGCGGGCACGCCGTACGCCGAGCCGAAGAGCAGGCAGAGCCGCTCCTGGTCGAACTTGGTCAGCGCGTAGACCGACGACAGCGCGGGCTGCTTCGTCTCGGGAGTCGGCACCGCCGTGAGCCCCTCGCCGCCCGCCCCGAGGGGCTCCCATTCGCGGCGCTCGAGCTGCTCGCGCGTGCGCTCCACCGCGGGCACCGGCTCATACGCGCCCTCGCCGTAGACGCTCATGCTCGAGGCAACGACGAGCTTGCGCACCGGCCGCTCGGCGAGCGCGTCGAGCAAGACCGCAGTCCCGAGCGTGTTCGCGGCTGCGTACGCGGCCTGCTCGTACATGCTCTGGCCGACGCCGACCCGCGCCGCGAGGTGGACGACGGCGTCGACGCCCTCGAGCGCGCCGCGGACGACCTCCTCGCTGCGCACGTCGCCGGGGATCAGCTCGACGTCGGCGCTCAGGTACCCGGGCCTGCCGCCGCCGTGCACCTGGTCGACGAGCACGTCGAGCGCGCGCACCGCGTAGCCGGCGGCGAGCAGCTCGTCCGCGAGGTGGGAGCCGATGAAGCCGGCGCCGCCGGTGATCAGGACGCGTTCCATCGCCGGAACGTTACGGGGCGAACCCAAGGCGTCGCTTGCGACGCCGCCATCAGGAGGCGCAGGCCCACAGCGCCCAGATCGCGATCACGGCGACATGCGGCCGCCGGACGAGCGCGCGCAGCGCCGTACCGGGCCCATCGGCCACTGGTACGGCTGTGCTCCGGCCCTGCACGGGCCGAAAAGACTAGGCGGCCGGCATTTCCGCGTCCCGTCCGAGCTGCTTCTGCCACCACTCGGACTCGCGACGCTGAAGCTCGGTCTGCGCCTGGGCGACGTACGCGGCCAGCTCGGACTCCTGCTTGACGAGCCGCTCCTCGAGCTCGGCCAGCTCCTCCTCGCGCCGCTCCAGCTTGTCGGAGCGGATCACGACGTCGGCCTCGAGGCTCGCCTCGCGCTGCTCGAGCTCGGACTCACGCTCGTCCAGCTCCTTGAGCCGGTCCTGGATCGTCTCCTCCATCGACGAGAGACGCTGCTCGCGCCGGTCGGTCCGCTTCTTCTGGGTGTCCGTGGAGGACTCGTAGCTCGTCAGCTCGGACTCGCGGGCGGCGAGCTCGCGCTCGCGCTGCTCGAGGCGTTCGTTCCACTCCTCGAGGTCGCGGCCGCGGTTCGCGTCCCGCTCGGCGTGCGCGATCGAGGCCTGGAGCCGGTTCAGCTCGGCCTCGCGCGCGGTCAGGTCGAGCTCGCGCCGGTCGAGCTCGGCGGTGCGGGCGACCGCGTCCTGGGCGAGCCGCCCCTTGTCGGAGAGCTCGCGCTCGAACCGCTCTGCGTCGCCGCGCAGCTTCTCCTGCCGGAACAGGATCTGGGCCTCGCGCTCGCCGATCGCCTCGTCCTTGGCCGCGACGCGCGCGGCCTCCTTCTTGAGGTCGGACTCGCGGGTGGCCAGCTTGCGCTCCCGCTCGGCCAGCTCCTTGTCGCGCGTGCGCAGCTCGTGGTCGCGTTTCTCGAGCGAGCGCTCGCGGCCCTGGAGGCGGACCTCGGTCGCGCGCTCGCGCGTGGCCAGCTCGTGTTCCTTCTTCTCGAGCTTCTTGTCGCGGTCGCCGAAGGCGGCGAGCTGCTTGGCCAGGTCGGCCTCGGCCTTCGCGCGCGCGCGGTCGGCGCCGGCGACGTCCCGGATCCGCTTCTCGGCCTGCTGCTGCTGCTCGGCAGCGAGCTGCTGCTCTGCGGCCAGCTCGGCCTGGAGCTCGGCGACGCGGCCGTGCTCCTCCTCGATCGCCTCGCGCTCGACGCGGGTCTTGCGCTCGCGCTCCTCGAGCTCGACCTCGAACTCGGCCAGCTTCGCCTCGCGCTCGTCGAGCGTCGCGGCCCGCCGCGCCAGCTCCTTCTCCAGGCCGATGCCGCCGTCGTAGGCCTCGGTCTGCTTCTCGAGCCGCAGGCGCAGGGTCTCCTCGCGCCGAAGCGCGGCCTCGAGCTCGGACATGAGCGTCGCCAGCTCCGGCGCTGCCACCAGCGGTTCCGGATCAGCGGGCGGTGCGACCACCGCCGGATCGACGACCTGGCCGGCTTCCTCGGCACCCTCCTCGCGCCGCCGCTCGAGCTGGGCGCGCAGGCCGGTGCCGAAGCCCTTCTCGGTCTCGGCGGTCTGGTTCTCGGGCTGCTCGTTGGTGGACATCGTCGCCTCCGTCCGTTAGAAGACCTTCGAGAGGTTGAGGAACGCCGGCCCCAGGATCACGAGGAACATCGCGGGGAAGATGAAGAGCACGGTCGGGAAGAGCATCTTGATCGGCGCCTTCATCGCCTTCTCCTCGGCGGCGGCCTGGCGCTTGAGGCGGCTGTCCGTGGCCTGGACGCGCAGGATGCGGCCAAGGGAGATGCCGAGCTGGTCGGCCTGGATGATCGCCCGGACGAACGAGGAGAGCTCGGGCGTGCCGGTGCGATCGGCGAGCTTCTTGAGCGCGTCCTGGCGCGACTCGCCGATCCGGACCTCGCTCAGCGTCAGCGCAAACTCGTCGGCCAGCGGGCCGTCCATGTGCTCGGTCAGCTTGGAGATCGCGCCGTCGAAGCCCATCCCGGCCTCGACGCTGACCGCCATCAGGTCGAGCGCGTCCGGCAGCTCGGCGCGAATCCGCTCCTTGCGGCCGCGTGCCTTGTGCGAGACCACGAAGTCGGGGGCGATGAAGCCGAGGCCCGCGCAGACGACCGCGAACAGGAGGCTCCCGCCCGCTCCCGTCACGGCGCCGCCGAAGAGCGCGCCGACCACGACGCCGACGAGCGCCAGGCCCGACTTGAACGCGAGGAACGTGTTCGGCGAGACCGTGCGCCCCATCCCGGCGGCGAGGAGGCGCGTACTGACGCCGTCGACCGTCGTTCTCGGGTGCAGCCTGAGCGTCCACTTCGCGAGCCGGTTCCCGAGCGGGTTGAGGACGCGCTCGCGGAACGGCTTCGGCGCATGGCCGAGCGGCGTGCGGAAGGCACCGTAGCGGGCCGCCCGGCGCATGGAGACGCGCCGCTCGCGGGCCGAGAGCGTGACCGCGTCGCCGATGAAGTAGGCCGA
>Ga0187788_10000359_pt1 | contig 12537 bp, 11 predicted proteins | sample 1015_BV01_MP10_2_FD_133008 | JGI IMG/M metagenome (GOLD analysis project Ga0187788, IMG submission 133008) | Tropical peat soil microbial communities from peatlands in Department of Meta, Colombia - 1015_BV01_MP10_20_MG | ecosystem: Environmental > Terrestrial > Soil > Wetlands > Peat | place...
CGGCACTCGATCCGCCCGCCCTGCGCGCGCTGGTGCGCAGGACTCCGGCGGATGCGGGGGGCCCGGCGTTGCGGTGGTCCCGCGCGGCACGCCGCATCCGGCGGGCCGGTCCGGCCGGCCTCCGTCGCCGTGCGATGCTGCTCCTGCACACGGTGACGGGGCGGCGCCGCAGCGAGGCGAAGTAGCGCGTCGACGCGGGGCGCTTCTTCCGCCCAGCCGACATCATCACCGTTGAACGTCCGCACGTCGCCCGCGTCGTCGTCCGCTCTGAATCCCAGGTGTACGTTACGTCGCAGCTTTTCCTCGACCGACGGGAACACTCGTGACGGCCCAGGCCACCGGCGAACTCGACTACGCGCGCCTGTATCGCGCGGTGTCGGAGTTCGACGACGCCGGCGAGGAGTTCGAGCGGATCGTCCGGCGCGTCTACGAATGCGCGCTACGGGACGGCGACACCGCAGTGGACGTCGGCGCGCACGTGGGCAAGCACGCGGTCCCGATGGCGCTTGCGTGCGGTCCGTCCGGGCACGTCCTCGCCGTCGAACCCATCGACTGGGCGGTCGAGCGGCTCGACGCGAGGATCCTCGGGGCACGCCTCGGCGCCGTCGTCACGACGTTCTACGGGTGCTGCGGCGAGGCCGAGGGCGAGGTGGAGTTCTCCGTCGTGCCGTCGCACCCCGGGTGGAGCTCGATCGCACCCCGGGCCGAGGTGACCGACAGCGTCAGGATGACGGTGCCGCAGTTCACGGTCGATCGGCTCTGCCGGGACGCCGAGAGGGTGCGCTTCCTGAAGATCGATGTCGAGGGCGCGGAGCCCCTGGTGCTGCGCGGCGCGGTCGCCACCATCGACCGGTTCCGGCCGGTCATCCACGTCGAGGTGATCGAGCCGGCGCTCGAGGCGTTCGGGCTGAAGCTGGAGGACGTCGGCGATCCGCTGCGATCACGCGGCTACCGGATCTACGACCTGCTCGGGAACGACGTGACCGACGTCGAGTCCTGGCTGCGGTCGAGCGCCGCTCCCGCACCGGCGGACTACATCGCCGTGCTCCCGGACGATCGCGACCACGACCGGATCCTCGAGGTCCTCCGCTCCTCCTTCCTGGCCGAGCGCCTGGACCGGGTGCACGCCCCGGAGGACCTGCCCCTTCCCCCGATGCACGACCGCCGGGCGGGCCCGGGCGGCTCGGCGCCCGCGCGTCAGGCCCGTCCCCGCAGGGCGGCGTCCGGCTCGCCGGCTGCGGCGGACTGGCCCGGCCACCCGTCCGCGGTCCACGAGGGAATCGTGCTGCTGGTCGACGGACCGCGGGTCTACGAGCACGCCACCGGGGGGTTCCGTCCCCTCTCGACCCGCACCCCGGTACGGCTTCCGCTGCTGGCGCACGACTGCGAACTGGCCAACGGGCGGTTGCTGAAGGTCCAGCTTCACCTTCCCGGGATCCGGGGCGGGAGGAACGTCACGCTCACCGAGGTCTTCTGGACCGCCTCGCGGACCGTGACCCTGTGCCGGGTGAACCGGAGCGGCACGCTGGAGATCCTGCAACTCGCCGACGACCGGGTGGTGACCTCCACCAGCGCCCCGCTGCCGGTGGTCCCGCAGAGCTACACGGTCGAGATCGCTCGCCTGGGTCCGTGGGTCACGACCGTCGCGAGAGCCGACGACGTCGTCGTGCGCACGCACGTCCCGGCCGCGAAGGTCGGCCTCGGGAGCTACGACCTGTGCATCGGAGCGAGGATGCACCCGCCGCACAAGGCCGAGTCGGCGGGGCCGGACGCCACGCTGACGATCCAGAGCCGGCCTCTGCCGCTCGCCCTGCGGGCCGGCCTCGCGTACCGGGGTGCGCGCTCCGGGATGCGGAGACTCCGGAACTCCGCCCAGGTGCCGAGGGCTCTGCGGCACCGCCTGCGGAAGCCGGCCCCACGGCGAGACGTTCGGTGAAGACCGCGGATCCTGCCCTGGTCCTGGTCCCCACGGGTCTGGAGGGTGCGCTGGAGTGCCGTGCCCTCGCCCCCCACCTGCGGGCCGGCGGGTTCGACGTCCAGGTGGGGATCCAGCACCGGCGTGCCCTCGATGCCGCCTGGCCCTCACTCCTGGACGACGTTCCGGTCGGCCTCCTCGACGTGCAGCACGGGCCGTCCAGGTACCTGGTGCTGTCCGCCTCCGATGCCTTCGCCCGCAAGCTGGTCGTCGCCGCGGGTCGCGAGCGCGTCATCTTCCGCCCCACCGGGCTGGACGCCTTCCGCTCCTACAAGCGCGGTTACACGCGGATGTACCGATCCGCGGACCGGCTGATCCTGCGCTCCCGGTTGGAGGTCGCCGAACTCGGCGATCGCCCGCACCGGCTGGTCCCCAGCGGGGCCCGGTTCGGGCTGCCCGGCGGCGCCAGGCCCGGAACCGACGTCGTCCTCTTCGTCAGCGACGACTTCCTGGACTTCTCCGCGCTGCAGGGGTGGGTCTCCTCGGCCGCGGACGCCGTCCGCTCCTGCGGCCGGGAGGCCATGCTGGTGGGCACCGACCTGGCCGCGAACCGGCTCACCGGGTTCCGCTTCACCGACCTGCATCCCGACCTCCTGACCGGCGTCGTCGTCATGCCCGAATGCGACGAGGTGGCCCTGGTCGAGGCTCTCGGTGGCACCCCGATCGTCTACGACCCGGGCTCGCGGTGCGCGGAGTTGAGTCCCGCCTGGGTGCAGGCGCACGCGATCTGCCGGACGCCGAAGCACCTCACCGCGGCGCTGGCCCGATCGGGACGAGACCCGTCGCCGTCCTGGCCGACGGAGCTGTCCCGCATCGTGTGCGACCCGATGACCGCACAGGAGTGGGCCGCGGCCTTCATCGAGGCCCTCAACTGAGCGGACAATCCAGACATTCGACGTGGTCGTGACGGTCCTGGCCGGAGCGTCCCGGCGTGTTCCGACGCTGCCGGACGCCCCCCGACCCGGCCCCGAACGGACTCCTGATCGGACTCTGATCAGCCGGATCGGCCGCGATGACCGTGCCGGAAGCCGGTCCCGGGCCACCCGCCGACCTGTCGTGTGGATGGCGGATGCGGGCCCCGGTACGGTGTGCTGGGCAACCCAGATCGCACGCCCCCGTCACGCCACATGCCACAATGCCGGGCAGGGGCCCAGCGGTGATCCCGTCATCCCGGAAGGAAGATGCGCGTGTCGCTCGACCTCGTCGTCATCGGCCTGGGCTATGTGGGCTTGCCGTTGGCGCAGGAGGCGTGCGCGAGCGGACTCCGGGTCGCCGGGCTGGACCGCGACGCGGCGGTGGTCGAGGCGCTCTCCCGGGGGCGCTCCCGGATCGACGACGTGTCCGACCAGGACGTGGCCCGGATGCGGGAGTCGGGCTTCCGGGCCACCACCGACCCCTCGGTGATCGGCGAACTCGCCGAGGGCGCCGGCACGGTCGTGATCTGCGTGCCGACACCGTTGTCCGAGGACGGCGGCCCGGACCTGAGCGCGGTGATCGCCGCGACCGAGACCGTCGCGAGGCATGTGCGGGCCGGCACGCTGGTGGTCCTGGAGTCGACCACCTACCCGGGTACCACCGAGGAGATGCTGCGCCCCCGGCTGGAGGCGGCCGGGTGGCGGATCGGGGTGGACCTGTTCCTCGCCTTCTCGCCCGAGCGGATCGATCCCGGCAACCCGACGTTCGGCTTCCGGAACACCCCCAAGGTGGTGGGCGGGGTGACCCCCGCGTGCGGCGAGCGGGCGGAGGCCTTCTACTCCCGCCTGGTGGACGTCGTCGTGCGCGCCCGCGGGCCGCGCGAGGCCGAGATGGCCAAGCTGCTGGAGAACACCTACCGGCACGTCAACATCGCGCTGGTCAACGAGATGGCCAAGTTCTGCCACGAACTCGGCATCGACCTGTGGGACGTCATCCGCTGCGCCTCGACCAAGCCGTTCGGCTTCCAGGCCTTCCACCCCGGTCCGGGTGTGGGAGGGCACTGCATCCCGATCGACCCCAACTACCTCTCCCACCGGGTGCGAGCCGCGCTGGGCTACCCGTTCCGGTTCGTCGAACTGGCCCAGGAGATCAACCACTCGATGCCGGGCTACATCGTCCGGCGCATCCAGGACACGCTGAACCGCGCCGGCAAGCCGCTGCGCGGCTCCCGGGTGCTGCTGCTGGGCGTGACGTACAAGGCGGACATCTCCGATCAGCGGGAGTCCTCGGCCCTGCCGATCGCCCGCGAACTGATCGGGCATGGTGCCACGGTGTGGTACCACGACCCGTTCGTGCCCGCCTGGACCTCGGGCGACCTGGATCTCGAGCGGGTCGGCGACCTCACCGAGGCGCTGGCCAAGGCCGATCTCACCGTGCTGCTGCAGCAGCACAGCGGCTACGACGTGGACCAGATCGCCCAGGCCAGCCAGTACCTGCTCGACACCCGCGGCCGGGCTCCGGCGGCCGCGAACGTGGAGCGCCTGTGACTACCGCGCTGCCCAGCGGCACCGAAGTGCCCGACGGGCTCCGCCTGCTCGGCGGCAGACCCGCGCTGATCACCTATCTCGGGCAGGTGTGGCGGCGCCGGCACTTCGCGCTGGAACTGGCCCGGTCGCGCTTCCGCGCCGAGAACGAGGCCGACCGGCTCGGCGTGGCCTGGATCGTGCTGCGCCCGCTGATCAACGCCGCCGTCTACGGGTTCGTCTTCGGCCTGCTCCTGCCCAGCTCCAGCCGGCCGGCGAACTTCCTGCCGTTCCTGGTGATCGGGGTCTTCGTCTTCCAGTACTTCGGGGCCTGCTTCTCCGACGGGGCCAGGTCGATCGTCGCCAACATGGGGCTGGTCACCACCCTGCGATTCCCGCGGGCGGTGCTGCCGATCTCGGTCGTCCTGCAGCAGATCTACGGGCTGGTGTGGATGGTCGCGATGATGCTCTTCCTGGTCCTGCTCAGCGGTGAGGCGCCGCGGCTGACCTGGCCGCTGATCGTGCCGGCCCTGCTCCTGATGACGCTGTTCAACCTCGGCGTGGCGTTCATCGCCGCCCGGCTCACGATCCACCTGCGCGACGTCGCCCAGCTGATCCCGTTCATCACCCGGATCATCTTCTATCTCAGCGGCATCTTCTACCAGGTGAGCAAGATCGCGCACGGCCACCCGAAGATCGAGTTCCTGCTGACGATCAACCCGGTGCACGTGTACATCACGCTGGTCCGGGTCGCCCTGCTCGGGCCGGAGGTCGTGGGGCCGACGTGGGACCCGAAAGCGGCGTGGACCCTCGGCGTGATCTGGGGTCTCGGCGCCCTGGTCGTCGGGTTCCTGTACTTCTGGCGGGCCGAGGACAAGTACGGCCGTGACTGACACGAACCTGCGCCCCGCGCCGCCGGCGGCGGGCCACGACGCCAAGCCCACCGTCGTGGTCGAGGACGTGCATGTCCGGTACCGCGTGTACGCGACCGGGAAGGCGGCCCGGGACCGCTCGGGGCTGCTCAAGCGCTCCCCCGCCATGCGCCGGGTCCGCGAGGTGCACGCCCTGCGCGGGGTGACGTTCACCGCGTTCGAGGGGGAGGCGATCGGCGTCGTCGGCCACAACGGCTCCGGCAAGAGCACGCTGCTGCGGGCGATCGCCGGGCTGACCCCCGCGGCCGAGGGCGCGGTCTGGGCCGACAGCGACCCCACCCTGCTCGGCGTCAACGCCGCGATGATCAACGAGCTGTCCGGGGAGCGGAACGTCATCCTCGGCGGGCTGGCGCTCGGCCTCACGCCGGAGGAGGTGCGGGAGAAGTACGACGAGATCGTCGGCTTCGCCGACATCGGCGAGTTCATCGACCTGCCGATGCGCACCTACTCCAGCGGGATGGCGGCCCGCCTGCGGTTCGCCATCGCCGCCGCCGTGCCGCACCGGATCCTGCTCATCGACGAGGCCCTGGCCGTGGGCGACAAGGCGTTCCAGCAGCGCAGCGAGGAACGGATCCTGGAACTGCGCGCGCACGCCGGCACGGTCTTCCTGGTCAGCCACGCGCTGGGCGCCGTGGTGGACACCTGCAACCGCGCCCTGTGGATCGATCACGGCCTGCTCAAGATGGACGGGCCCGCCGCCGACGTGGTGGCCGCCTACGAGGCCTCGGTGAAGTGACCGCTCCCGCCGGGCACAACCGCGGGACGGCGACCGACGGCCGGCAGCGGTTCCGGGTGCTGGTCGTCACCGTGGTGCACGACCCCGAGGACGCCCGGATCCGGCACCGGCAGATCCGCGCCCTGCTGGACGACGGCGCCGAGGTGACCTACGCCGCACCGTTCACCGCGTGCGGCCGCACCCCGCCGCCGGGGGTCCGGGCCGTCGACCTGCCGCGGGCCCGGGGCCGCCACCGGCTCGGTGCGGTGCTCGCCGCGCGGCGGGCGATCCGGGCGGAGGCCGACCGGCAGGACGTCGTGCTGGTGCATGACCCGGAGCTCCTGCTCGCCCTGGCCCGCCCGCGCCCCGGCGGGCCGGAACGGGTCTGGGACGTGCACGAGGACACCGCGGCCGCCCTGGGCATGCGCAGCTGGCTGCCGGGCCTGCTGCGCCCACCGGCCGCCGCCGCCGTCCGGCGGCTGGAGTCGTGGGCGGATGGCCGGCTGCACCTGCTGCTGGCCGAGGAGGGCTATGCCGTCCGGTTCGCCGGCGACCATCCGGTGGTGCCGAACAGCGTCCTGGTCCCGGACGACACCCCGCCGCCGCCCGGGGAGGGCCGCGCGGTGTACCTGGGCCGGCTGACCGTGCCCCGCGGCGCGCTGGAGCTGGTGGAGCTCGGCCGCCGGCTGGCCGGCACGATCGAGCTGGAGCTGATCGGCCCGGCCGACCCCGATTGCGCCCAGGCGGTGACCACGGCGCACCAGCAGGGGTGGATCCGGCACCACGGGTTCGTGCCGAACTCGCAGGCGCTCGGCATGCTCGACGGCGCCCTGGCGGGTGTCTCGCTGCTGCACGACGAGCCCAACTACGCGCACAGCAGGCCGACGAAGATCATGGAGTACATGGCGCACGGGCTGCCGGTGGTGAGCACGCCCAACCCGGCGTCGGCGGACCTGCTGGCCCGCTACGGCTGCGGCCTGGTCGTCCCGTTCGGCGACGTGGACGCGGCGGCCGAGGCGCTGCTGGGGCTGCGTGACGACAGCCGCCGGCGGCGGGCGCTGGGCGCGGCCGGGCGGGTGGCGGCGGTGCGTGACCTGGACTGGCGGCGGGACGCGCCGCGGTTCACCGCGACCCTGCGGCAGTGGTCGGCCGCGCGGTCCCGCTGACCGGCTGGTCGGCCCGGGCCAGCCGCCGCGGGCTGGTCAGGAAGCCGGCCGCCCAGCTGAGGTGCATGGTCGCCACCGCGACCGGCAGGCGTGCGAGCACCGGGGCCGGCAGCCCGCGCCCCTCGACCACGGTTCCCAGGGTCACCGCCACCAGGTAGCCGGCCGGGAGGATCAACCCGGGCAGGAAGCCGCCCACCGCGGCCGCCAGCCCCCCGGCCACTGCCAGCAGCATCACCGGGGGAGCCAGGTACCGCAGCGACGCCGTCCCCGGGTTCCGGCGCATCACGACCCGGCGCCAGCGGCCGTAGTGGAAGTACTGGCGAGCCAGCCCGCGGACGCTGGACCTCGGCCGGTAGCTCACCCGCATCGCCGGCGTGAACCAGACCAACCCGCCGGACCGGCGGATCCGCAGGTTCATCTCCCAGTCCTGGGCGCGCAGGAACGACTCGTCGTAACCGCCGACGCGCTGCAGGGCGGAGCGCCGGAACGCGCCCAGGTACACCGTCAGCGCCGGACCCTCGGTCCCCCCGGTGTGGAAGCTGGCGTTGCCGACGCCCAGCCGGCTGGTCATCGCCCGCGCCACCGCCCGTTCGAACGTGCTCGTCCCCTCCGCCGCCATGATCCCACCGACCACGTCGGCCCCGGTACGGTTCAGCGTCTCCACGGCCGTGCGCACGTAGTCGTGGGGCAGCAGCGCATGCCCGTCGATGCGCGCGATCACCGGATACCGGCTGGCCGCGATCGCCGCATTGAGGCCCGCGGGGGTGGCCCCGGTGGGGCTGGGGTTCACCACGCTGCGCACCCGGGGATCCGCTTCGGCCAGGTGCCGGACGAGCGCATCGGTGTGGTCCCGGGAGGGCCCCAGGGCGATCACCAGCTCCACCGGGCCCGGGTGATCCTGATCCAGCGCGTGGCTGACCGCCTCGGCGATGTGCCGCTCCTCGTTCAGCACGCAGGCGACGATGCTGACCCCGCTGCGCGGGTCGATCCCACCGGCCGGTGGCGGTGCGAAGGTCGGCTGCTCCATGGCCGGGTCAGCCTATCCCGGGCCCGGGGTCGACCACGGTCATCCCGGCCGGTCGGCGGTCGCTCACGACGACCCCCGGTCGACCCGGCGCTCCACGCCCGCGACGGCCCGGTCCCACGCCCGACGGGCCCCGGCCCAGCGCCTCGCGGGCGGGCGCATCGCCTCCGCGAGCACCGCGGGGTCCAGCGCCGCGCTCCCCTCCGGGGGCAGGGCGACCACGTGCGCTGCGGCGTAGTCCCGCCGCATCCGCGCCAGCTCCCCGGCCAGGTAGTCCCGCCAGGGCCGCCCGGGGTGCCGCGCCGCCCAGTCCCCGGGTGAGAGCACGTGATCGGAGGGGACACCCGCCCGCCGGGCGACCGCGAAGTGCGGTCCGTCCAGCACGAGCAGGGCGCGTGGCCCGCCCTCGGCGGTGGCGCGGGCCAGGTCCTGCGCGGTCCGGAGGACCGCCGCCGGGTCGGCGCCGAGCAGCAGCACCAGGACGACGGGCCGCCCGTCGAGGGTGCGCGGGTCGATGTCCCGGGCCGGCCACAGGCCAGGTGGCGGCGTCGCCAGCGCCTCGAAGGTCCATCCGACGACCCGGCCGGCCGCTCGCCGCAACCGGCTCACCGGGCCGCCGCCCGCACCGGCCGGCCGACCAGCTCCTCGACCGCGGCCATGGCGGCCCCGGCGCCGTTCGGCCGGGCCACCCGGCGGCAGGCCGCAGCCAGCGCGACCCGGACCGCCGGGTCGCACACCCGCGACACCGCGGCGTCCACCGTGGCCGCGGTGACATCGGTCAGGCACAGGGAGGCGCCGACCTCGGCGGCCCAGCACGCCCGCGCCACCTGGTCGTCCAGCGGCATCGAAGGATTCGGGATGAACACCGTGGGCACCCCGAAGCCGACCAGCTCGTGGAAGGAGTTGTAGCCGGCGGCCGCCACCGCGAAGTCCACCGCGCGCAGGTACCGGCTGATCGGGAACACCGACCGGGCATGCACCCGATCGAACTCGACGACCCTGTCGGAGATCAGGGCCTGGGTCAGCAGGATCTGCAGGTCCGGCTCGGCGAGCAACCGGTCGACGACCAGACCCAGATGGCTGGAGTGGTCGCTGACGTTTCCCGCGCCGAGCGAGAGCAGCACGGTGGGCCGGTCAGGGTCGATCCCGAGGGCGCGCGCCGCCTCCTCCCGCGGCACCAGTTCGTCGGCGTCGAGCAGGGTCACCGGCCCGACCCGCAGCGCGTCGTCCCGCGCGGCGGTCGCCCCGCGGTCCGCCGAGGCGGCCAGGTCACCCGGCTCCACGATCAGGTCGAAGAACACCGACCGGGCCAGTTGGCGAGCGGTCGCGCCGGGCCGCCACATCCCGCGGCGGGACCACACCGCGCGGGTGCCGGGCGCCGCCCGCACGGCCGACAGCAGTCCGTCGTAGGGGTAGGTGCCGTCGAACACCACCGCGGCCGGCCGCTCCCGCTCCAGCAGCGCCGCCATCCGCCGGGCGAACATGCGGTTCCACCGCCGCGGGCCCATCCCGAGGTCCCCGCTCGAGGGCGCGTACTCCCAGGCGAACCCCTCCGAGGCCACCACCGGTACGGCCCGGGACAGCGACAGGAACAGCGGGCGCACCGCGGGGCTGTGCCGGCGGGCCATCGCGATCAGCCGGGCGAGATGGCCCATGCCGGTCCCGTTGGAGCTGACGAACAGGACCGGCAGGCCCGCCCCGGGGACGGCGTCCCGGGCGGGATCCACGGCTCCCGCGGGGTCCGATGGGTGCGGCACGGGCACGAAGTCTACGAACCCGGTGACCACGCGGATGACACTCCTCCGGCCGGGTACCGCCGGCGGCCGGTAGCCTGCTCACGTGCGGGTCTCGGTGATCGGGTGCGGCTACCTCGGCGCGGTCCATGCCGCCTGCCTGGTCGACGCAGGTCACGACGTGGTCGGCGTGGACGTCGACGAGCAGAAGGTCGACGCTCTGGCCGCCGGCCGCCCCCCGTTCTTCGAACCCGAGCTGCCGGAGCTGCTGGCCCGCAGCAACGCCTCGGGCCGGCTGCGCTTCAGCTACGACATCAGCGACGTGGCGCGGCGGGACCCGGCCGGGTCGCCCGAGGGGCCGACCATCCACTTCATCTGCGTCGGGACGCCGCAGCGCAAGGGCGAGTTCGCCGCCGAGACCTCCTTCGTCGACGCCGCGGTGGAGGCGCTGCTGCCGCACCTGGCCCCCGGCGACCTGGTCGTGGGCAAGTCGACGGTGCCGGTGGGGACGGCGGCCCGGCTGGCCGAGACGATCGCCCGGGCCGTGCCCGGCGCCCTGCTCGCGTGGAACCCGGAGTTCCTGCGCGAGGGCCACGCCGTGGCGGACACCCGGCGCCCGGACCGGATCGTCTACGGCCTGCCGCCGGCGCCGGAGGAGGCGGCCGCGAGCAGGCGGCTGCTGGACGGCGTGTACGCCGACCAGATCGCCGCCGGGATTCCCGTCGTGGCCTGCGACTACGCGACCGCCGAGCTGGTCAAGGCCGCGGCGAACGCGTTCCTCGCCACGAAGATCTCCTTCATCAACGCGATGGCCGAGGTGTGCGAGGCGGCCGGCGCCGACGTGTCCGCGCTGGCCGAGGCGATCGGGCACGACGACCGGATCGGGCCGAAGTTCCTCGGCGCCGGGCTGGGCTTCGGCGGCGGCTGCCTGCCCAAGGACATCCGGGCGTTCATGGCCCGCGCCGGCGAGCTGGGCGCCGACCAGGCGCTGGCCTTCCTCCGCGAGGTCGACGCGATCAACATGCGCCGGCGCGTGCGGATGGTGGACCTGGCCCGCGAGGTGCTCGGCGGCTCGTTCCTGGGCCGGCGGGTGTGCGTGCTCGGTGCCGCGTTCAAGCCGGACAGCGACGACATCCGGGACTCCCCGGCGCTCAACGTGGCCGCGCAGATCCGCCTGCAGGGCGCCGACGTCGTGGTGACCGACCCGGCGGCGCTGGAGAACGCCCGCCGCGCCTGGCCGGACCTGCACTTCGAGGAGAAGGTTCAGGTGGCGGCCGCGGGAGCCGACGCGCTGATGCTGCTGACCGAGTGGAAGCAGTACCGCACCCTGGACCCCGAGCAGCTCGGCGGGATCGTGCGGACCCGGCACATCCTCGACGGGCGCAACGTCCTGGACCCGCAGCGCTGGCGGGCCGCGGGCTGGACCTACCGCGCGCTGGGCCGTCCCCGGACCTGACCCCCGCCCGCGCTCACCCGGGACGCCGTCCAGGCCCGCCACGCGCCGGCCAGCGTCTCCTCGACGGTGTGCCGCATGGCCCAGCCGAGGTCACGGGCGGCCAGCTGGCCGGAGGCCACGATCCGCGCCGGGTCGCCCGCGCGCCGGGGGCACAGCTCGGGCTCGAAGTCGATGCCGGTGACCCGGCGGACGGCGTCCATGACCTCCAGCACGGACCGACCGTTGCCGCTGCCGAGGTTGTAGATCGGCTCCAGCGGCCTGCCCTCCTCCAGCGCCTCGGCCGCCGCCACGTGGGCCAGCGCCAGGTCCTGCACGTGGATGTAGTCGCGCACGCAGGTCCCGTCCGGGGTCGGGTAGTCGGTGCCGAACACCTGCGGCCTGCGGTCCTCGGACAGCGCCTTGAGCACCAGCGGGAACAGGTTGTGCGCGCTGGTGTCGTTGAGCTCCTGGTACCCGGTCCCCACGACGTTGAAGTAGCGCAGCGAGGTGTGCCGCAGGCCGTGCGCCCGGGCCACGTCGCGGATCAGCCACTCCCCGACCAGCTTGGTCTCCCCGTACGGCGACTCCGGCCGGGTCGGCGTCTGCTCGGTGACCACCTCGACGTCGGGGCTGCCGTAGCAGGCCGCGGTGGAGGAGAACACCAGCGCGCGGACGCCGTGCTCGAGCATCCGCTCCAGCAGCACCTGGGTCCCGGTGACGTTCTGCCAGTAGGTGTGCAGCGGGCGCTCCACCGATGTCCCGGCGTACTTGAACGCCGCGAGGTGGATCACCCCGGTCACCGGCTCGCCGTCCGGTCCGGCGCTCAGCGCCTCGTCGGCGGCCTGGGGCTCGGTCACCGAACCGAGCACGAACCGGACGTCGTCCGGCACGAACTCGGGGTGGCCGCTGGACAGGTCGTCGAGGACGACGACCGTGCGCCCGGATTGCCTCAGGCAGCGGACGACGTGGGCACCGATGTAGCCCGCGCCTCCGGTGACGAGCCAGGTCATGCATCGACCCTACCAAGGCGTGATCAGCGTGATCTCGGCGCCGGCTGTGAACGTCCCGTCCGGACCGCGACGGTTCTCCGCGGCCCGCGCCGCGCACGCGCCCGCCGGC